>WNGD01000192.1_pt1 | contig 62550 bp, 52 predicted proteins | sample 5400671 | NCBI WGS metagenome assembly WNGD01 (sample SAMN13153369, study PRJNA577476) | soil metagenome | isolation source: 40 cm soil or saprolite under grassland replicate 2 | place: USA:California | collected 2016-06-15 | reverse complement strand
TTCTTGCTTGGCTTGTTCGCAGAAAAATTCTCCGTTCCTTACTGCTCTGCAGCAGGAACGAGAGGATAGACAGGAACTGTTCGCTTGTGTTCAAACAGCTGCTGTTCTGCTTTCCACTCTTCAATTGTTAAAGTATCCTGAAAGCGAAATTCATCCGCTTCATTGTCTGCCCTCAAAGACAGCTATAGAAACCAGCGACCATTTCCTCAAAAGAGGTCACACAGCCTCTGGGTTCATGTTATTCAGGGGGAGAAACCTTCGAGAGGTTTTACCGACTGAGTATTTTACCCGTCTGTATCGGCGACATCGGTATTATGCCACAGGTCCCCAGGGATGTCAATAGTTTTTTTAACGACTTTTACAAAATTATAAAAATTCATTTTTGGACGTTCAGCTCGTCACTATGTGATAATAATCACTCTGCAATGTACAGCGGTCGTAAAGCTTTGCCAATAACTGCAGCTGCTCGCTGACGGTGACTTTCCCGCTCGCGCAAGACAATGTGAGAGTACGCGCGCCCATCGGAAGATCCTGGCGAATTGGCTTGGCCCTGCCACGAAAATCAAGCACCCCTACAGGCCAGTAGAAACCAGCATCTACAAAATCTTTGCCACTGAAATGGAAGAATGGCACATCATATTTTAGCGAGGTCTGTACATTAGTAATCAGAGCAAGTATATGCGCAATCGCAATCTGAGCTTTATTATTCACATCAAGACCACAACCTTTAAAACAGCCTGTCCCCTCGACTACCCATAAATGCTTACCCAACTGTCCGCTATTCAGGTTAACATGAAATTGCTGCGCCCAGAACGCAAACAGCGCGGCGAGGCTGTTGACACTTGCATCAGGATAGCCATTATGCCAACTGTCGATCAGGCCAAGCGTCTGTGTATGCCAATCCCAATGCCCTCCAGGATGCACAGTATTATTCATTGCATCCTGCATCTGATCCAGGTAACTCACCTGGTCCTGTACAGGTTGTATATCAATGCCTCCTACATGTGGATCAAGCGAACCAAGCAAGACTGGAATCTCAGGACGTATAGCGTGCATAGTAGACGCACAAACATCGTAGAAGCGCGCAAAGTTTTCCGGCGATATATACAGAAAAGCAACCGAAGGATCAAGCTTCATCTCTTCGTTGCCGCATTGCACAGCGTCTGCAAGTCCCTGAGCAGCGTCATTCAGTTGCGCCTGCTTATAAAGACTGTCGCTAGTCCCCTGACAAAAGGTAAGCAAGACGCGGATTCCTGCTTTATGATAGCTCTGGATAGTTTCTCTGAGCACATTACCAGAAAGTTTTCCACTACCACAGGTTGGATATGCAAGACGTACCCAGGGAATACCTGTAAAATTAGTTTGCGGATCGCCCTCTATGCCTAGAACCCTGGCAGGTTCCTCTACAGGCGGCAAAGGCACGGTAGATCCTGATGGCACACGAGTTAGTATTGGCACCGGTGTGGGAGTAGTCGTAGCCTGCGCTGGTGATTCCACCACCGTACGATAGGACAGTAACCCTAGCAGAATACTAAAGATCAGCACAACAAACAATATAATCGATGAAGGGCTCTTTACTCTATTCAGAAAGTTCACGCGTCATATCCTCTTTAATAAAACTGGCAGCTTCTCAAGACCAGATTACATCTAGATAATTGCCTGGCAATACACAATTGGTATACAATCTGCCCAATAAATCTTCCTGGTCCGTGACAGCTACAATAACATTAGCAGGATAACAGGTCATATCCAGGATGCGCGACTTCGGTGGTAGGTCCTGACGAATTGGTTTAGGATGACCATTCATATCCAGCACGCCAATAGGCCAGTAAAAACCTGCATCCATAAAATCTTTGCCACTGAAATAGAAAAAAGGAATACTATAGCGCAGCGAAGTCTGTACATCTGTAATTAACGCTAGAAGATGCGAAACGGCCACTTGATAGCTATTATAGGGGTCAACACCGCAACCCTTAAAGCAACCAGTTCCCTCGACTACCCAGAGATGTTTTCCTAACGCCCCACTGCTCAGATCAACGCCAAATTGTTGTGCCCAGAACGAAAACAGCCCGGCAAGACTATTGACACTTGCATCAGGATAGCCATTGTGCCAGCTATCGATCAAGCCAAGCGTCTGTGTATGCCAGTTCCAGTTCCCACCTGGACGTACAACTGTATTCATTGCATATTGCATCTGATTGAGATAAGCGACCTGGTTATACAATGGCTGATAGTCAACTCCGCCTACATGTGGATCAAGTGAACCAAGCAGCACAGGAATATCAGAACGCACAGCATGCATTGTTTGTTCACATCGATTATAGAAACGCGCAAAGTTTTCTGGTGTAATATATAAAAAGGCTACAGAAGAATCAACTTTCATTTCTTCATTGCCACACTGTACCGCGTCTGGCCTTCCTTGAGCAGCGTCATTCAGTTGCGCCTGCTTATAAAGATTGTTGTTCGTTCCCTGACAAAATGTCAATAAGACGCGAGTACCATGCATATGATACTGATCTATAGTATTTTGTAATTTTGAACCGGTAAGATTGCCCCAGCCGCAGGTTGGATAGCCCAGGCGTACCCAGGGAATACGGTGATATGCGGTGTTTGGATCCCCTTCTATCCCTAGAATTTGCTTTGTATTCTGTACCACAGGCAAAGTTGGCACAGGCGTTGGAGTGGGCAAAGGTGTTGGAGTGGGCGTAGGGCCTGGAGTGGGCGAAGGTGTTGGAGTGGGCATAGGCCGGACGGCTGCTTGATTTGATGTATGGACTGCAAGACTATAGCTAGATGCACTCAGTGCAAAACCTACTATAACCAGAAATACAATAATAAAAATAAGTTTCTTACGCTGAATATTATGTGGATTCACGCTTCCACCTCACTTCCCGATACAAAACTCGCTAAAAATCCTATCGAGCAGATCTTCACTGGCAGTCTCGCCTGTTACCTCACCAAGAGCATTATACGCGGCATGCAAATCAATAGAGACAAAATCAAGAGGCAATCCTTGCTCCAGTGATACCAATGATGCTCGTAGATGTTCAGCGCTACGACGTAGCGCCTCCTGATGACGTGTATTGGTCACCAACACGCTTTCACTATGTACTACTTTACCAGCCAGCACCAGATCGACGATGGCATCTTCGAGTTCCGGCAACCCCTGGCCCGTCACAGTCGAAGTCATGATGAATACAGCGCGGGGCCATAACTGCCGTAACTCCTCAACCTCGACACGTAGCGGACAATCTGCTTTATTCACTACTACCACCACAGGTCTATTATGACTATAAGACGCTTCACGATTCTCAGAAGTTGAACCAAAGCCCATAGTCTGTAATTCGCCAGAAACACGCTCATCCTGTGCAGTCAAAGGCTCAGAACCATCGAAGACAAGCAGGACTACATCAGCGCTCTCGGCGGCTGCACGGCTGCGCTGTACACCCATCTGCTCCACAGGATCATCTGTGGGAGTGATGCCAGCTGTATCAATCAGGTGCAGAGGGATACCACGCAGATTAGCCACCTCTTCTACAGTATCACGAGTTGTACCTGCAATCGGTGTCACAATCGCGCGCTCGACACGCAAAAGTGCATTGAGCAAGCTGGACTTGCCTACATTTGGACGCCCGATGATGGCGGTACGTAATCCCTGGCGATAGAGCCGCCCCTGTTCCGAACCAGCCAGCAAGGCATCCACCTGTCGCTGCGCCACAATAATTAGTGGATGAAGTTCTTCTGATTGCGGAGTAGGAACATCCTCTTCGGGGAAATCGATGCTCGCTTCGATACGCGCGATTACGCCCAGTACGGCAGTGCGAGCTTCCTGCACCTGAACAGAAAGCCGCCCACGTAATTGTTGCATTGCCAGGCGCTGTCCCGCCTCAGTCTCAGCTCCAATCAGGTCCATAACTGCTTCTGCCTGGGCGAGGTCAAGTCGTCCATTCAGAAATGCGCGCAGAGTGAACTCACCAGGATTCGCCATCCGTGCTCCCTGAGCCAGAACTGCACGCAGGATACGACGCAGGATCAGTGGTCCTCCGTGTCCCTGGATCTCTACCACGTCCTCACGCGTATAGGTGTGTGGAGCACGCATAAAAGCTACCAGGACCTCATCAAGGAGTTCCCTGGTCTGTGGGTCAATGATGTGTCCATAAGTAAGCTGGTGTGAGGGAGGCAGATCAGTACGGCCTCCCGGTCGGCGCACAAGCGGCAACACCAGACTAAGCGCGTCGGCTCCGCTCACCCGTATCACACCTATACCACCCACCCCTTCCGGGGTCGCAATCGTCAAGACCGCTCTGTTTACATCACATCGCACCCGTTTGAGAGAAGGCAGTGCGGCTTGTAGAGGGCATCGACCTCATTTCAAGAGGGTACGATGTGATGTAAATCAAAAGGTGCTGATGGAGGTAAACAATACAGAGTGCGTGCCCGAGTGTGTGTGCCGAGTGCGTGCCCGCGTGCGCGCCGGGGATTGCTCAGGTGCAATGCCCAGACGCTCAACAGAATTCCTTCCACGCGGGACGCCCGGCACACGCGGCACACGCAAGGCATGCCTCTACGGGAGCGTTAAAGCCCTCACACGATTCTTTCCGCGTGAGTATAGACATTCATTGAATGACCACGTAGAAAACCAACAAGCGTAATACCAGCACTGGCCGCCAGTTCCACGGCAAGACTGGAAGGTGCAGAGATAGAGACAATATAAGGAATACGCGCCAACAATGCCTTCTGTATAATCTCAAATGAGGTACGCCCGCTTACCAACAGGATATGTTCTTTATAAGGGTAAGTACCATGCAGCAAACCATAACCAATCAGCTTATCGACAGCATTGTGGCGACCCACATCCTCGCGTAAGAGGAGCAAGTCGCCTTGTATAGAAAACAGGCCAGCAGCATGCAAGCCGCCAGTATGACTGAAGACGGTCTGACCCGAACGTAGATGCTCAGCCAGTTCATACAACACCATAGCTGGAATACGTAATGTATCAGACTCCAGAGGCGGTGTTGAGAGCATCAGATCGGCAATACTATTTTTCCCGCAGAGCCCACAACTGGCAGAGACGGCAAAATGACGCTCAAAGGCTGCTGCTCGAGGCTGTAAGTTTGCCTGTTGCTTCTGGTTGCGTAATGTCACGTTGACGACATTAGCCAGGGGCAGACCATCAGGATCGAGCGCATCCTTAATAGTAACGACATCATCTATACTTTGAATGACTCCTTCGCTAAAGAGGAAGCCCAGTGCCAGTTCGTGATCGTGTCCGGGCGTACGCATAATAACGGCCAGACTCTGGTTTGCGATACGCACCTCAAACGGCTCTTCAACCGTCAAGGCATCCTCACGCTGCTGCTGTTCCTGGTCCTGCCAGTGGGTTACCCTCACCTGCATCACGCGTTCTGGATCAAGTGCCGAACGCCAGAAGCCTGGTAATGTCATCGCAATCTTTCTCTGCGTTCAAAATTCGTAGATGTTGCCACAGGTTGCGCTGATGTAATGGGAGCACGAGCGGGTTGTGGCGGCCGCTGGCGCTTGAAGTAATATTTGCAAACTCCAGGACGCACAGGATCAGGCGGCTCAATCGCCACCAGACCCCAGCCCTCTTTCTCTAGCCAGGACCACGCTTCATACTCATCGTCGAAGTCGCGCACCACATCTCCCGCAATCGTAAAAACCATTGTACCTAATAAGTAACGATGTTCCCAGTGTACCATATTTTTCCCTCTCAAGGATCGACTGTCCTTGTATATCACTCCTGCCGTAATCAACGTCAACCACGAGCATTATGGGATATAGCCTCCACATAAATGTTGCATTGACGGTATTGCTACACAGTGCTACGATATGCAAAAGATTATGTAACCAGATATGTTGGCGAGGGATGTGCTATGCATCAGTTTGTGCAATCGAGCAACGAGCTATTACGAAAGCGTGGGTATCGTTTAACACCGCAACGCTATATGATTTTGAGTGTAATTCAGGAAGCAAACGAACATCTGAGTATCGAAAAGATTACTGAAAGGGTGCAGGCGCGCAACCCTTACGTCAGCCTCTCAACTGTTTATCGCACATTAGAGCTTCTCAAAAAACTGGACCTCATTCGCGAAAATCATCTGCCAGGAGAGCAACCGCACTACGAAGCGGTGGAAGGGCAGGCACACCATCATCTCGTATGCCGCAGGTGCCGCATGACCATCCACCTCGATGAGACCTTGCTGGGTAATCTCCATAACGAATTGGAGGTGAAATACAATTTTCATGGTCTGACGCTCAACCTGGTCGCTGCCGGTTACTGCACTTCCTGCTGGCAGATTTTGCAGCAAGAAGAGCAGGCATTAGAAGCTTCGGAAGACTTAGAGGGCATTTCTGAGACGCCAGAAGCTCAGGACCAGCAGCGGCAGAGCCAGCAAGTAGAACACCAGCAGGTAGTTGAGCAGGTCGATATGGAAGAAGAACAGCAAAGCAATAGCAGCGTAAAAAAGCATACGGCTAGGACGAATAATCCAGCGTGAAGAGACGCGGAGTATATTATGCAGGATTAAGAAGGTCACTAGCGCAGTATACACATACACAAACAGAATCGCCAATACCGGGTGTATAGAGCCACGCCACGCCATACCTGCAACACTGAAGGCCACTACTATCTGATCAGAAAACATATCGATAAAGGCACCACGCGGAGTTGTTGCGCCTTTCAAACGTGCTTCTACGCCATCCAGTCCATCACAGATAACTGAGGCGACCAGCAACCAGAATGCAATAGAAAAATGTGAAGGCGCAAGCAAGCAAAAAGCAATGCCCAGTGCGACTGAAACATAAGAGAGGGTATCAGCACTAATCCCAAGACGTGAGAGTAATCTGGCAATCGGGGCTAATGTCACCTGGCGTATTTTTTGCCAGGGAACAAGAAAACGCGCTTCCTCTTCGCTATAAATGCTCTCAAATTTTTGTTTTAGTTTTTGCATAGCGACCTCTATCTCTATTATGTCATACACACTACATATTATGGGTAGACAAGAGATAAGGTTGCAGCCACAAAGATGCAGCAGCATCACAGATAGACACCTTTGCCCATCATATGTCACCTTAACTGTACCACAAAAACCCGCTGCGACACGGCTTGCCTGTGCCGCATACAGGGCCCTGGCCGCATATGCGCGAATTGTATTGGCAAGTACAATGGATAATAGCGGGCGCCTGGTCTATAAAACATAGAAATACCGCGTACCAATAGAGCATTAATACGCGGTATTTGTTTGATTCCAGGAGCAGGCCTGGTATCCGCTTCTGCTACAAGTACTAAGGAGCACAACCAATCTGCAACAGTTTGGCATTGCAGCAAAAAGCCGGATTCTGGGGACCGGGGAGTTGGACCTTCATCACATTGTTAAAGATGTCACTGTACATTGCGGCAACCATTGGTCCTATCGTAGCACCACCTTCACCGCCATTCTCCTTCATCGCTACAATAGTGAGCACTGGCGCTTGTGAGGGATTGTTAATATTATATGGAGCCTGAGTAATCATCCAGGCATGAGCCGATTGCCCACCACCGACTTCAGCAGTTCCAGTCTTTCCAATAATCCCTACATTTGAGGTGAATAGCTGACTTACAATCGAGCCGGAGCCACACCGCACAACGCCATACATTGCCTGTCGTATTGCGGTCGCAGTCTCGGCGGAGACCTGTGGCTGAGATCCCAGGGGCTGTGACGAAAATGTCTGCACAGGATTTTTGTTGTGATCAATAGCTTGCGAGACCAGCATCGGACGCATCAATTGCCCGTTGTTAGCCACCACGTTATCAATCAGAGACATCTGCATCGGTGTTATAAAGTCGGTACCTTGTCCAAAAGCATTCGCCGCCAACTGGTTGTCAGCAAGCGTATTTTGCCCGGCTGGTAGCACGGAGCTTGGTGTAACAGGCAGATCAAAAGGAATCTGCTGCCCCACATAGAGGCGTTTATTATAGTCCATCCAGGTATTGAAGCCTGTATTTACACCGACCTGCGCAAAAATGATGTTGTCCGAGTGAGTATAACCATAGTTAGTCGTGACTGGAAAACGGAAAGTGTAGCCCTCAATATTATTGCCTACAGGACCAATTTTCTGCCCATTATAGGTAATCGGTCCAAGAGCCTGGTTACGATCAAACTGCTGATCCAGTGTTGTCTTCCCCGAATCCAGCCCGGCCAGCAGTGTCATTGTTTTATAGATCGAACCGGGCACATAGCGGGACTGGATAGGCCGCTCCAACAACGGTTGATCTGGATCCTTTACAAGTTGATTGTAATAAGTCTGGTCACCGGCAGAAAGGGTTGTAACCAGTTTGTTGGGATCATAGGATGGACGACTGAGCATCGCCATAATCTGGCCATTCTGCGGATTCGTCACAATCACTGAACCACGATTGCTCACAAACGTATTGACGTTATCAACAGGCACGGGGGTGTCAAAGTCTTTATTGACAATGCGCTGAATACGCACATCAATGGTCAGGTAGATGTCATCACCGATTGGGGGACGATGCAATGTCTTATTGATCGTATTATCCAATCCGGTCATTCCTATACGCCCACTAAGATAATCATCATACTGCGCTTCAATACCAGTCGCGGGATAGCCGGGTACATAATAGCCAATCAGTGCTGCAAGCGAAGGCTCGTAGTACTTGCGTATATAGCCGCAAGTCGCTGTATCTGACCTTATTGATTCCGCGAGCAAAATTCCGTTGCGGTCGAAAATGCGTCCGCGTACAGGAGCACTATCGGGCAGACAGGGACGACTGTTATGGATATTACCCGTTACCTGTTGCGCCACCACTACCTGCCAGTAGACCAGCCCGGCGCTCAAGCCAACAAAAAGAACGACAAACAATAATGTCAATTTGCGTATGCTTGCACTAATATTCATAATTTAGATGCATCCTCTGCTCGATACACTATAATATATATCTGTGGGTCAGTGTACCATTGATATTTAGCGCTGGCAAGTGAAACAGTTCACAGAAGCCATGTTCTCCTAATATCTCCTCTATTTTAAGAACGTCTCAGCGCTGATAATTTTTCAGCATCTCCTCAATACTATCTCCACCAAATTTTTCACTCACCGCCTCGGTCAGCACGATTGCCATCATTGCCTCGCCCACTACACCGGCGGCAGGAACGACACAGACATCGCTCCGTTCATAACGGCTCTGGTCAATATTCTCACCCGTTGCCAGATCTACTGAGGGGAGAGGATGAGCCAGCGTTGGAATAGGTTTGACACCGACGCGTACTACGAGTGGTTCGCCGTTCGTAATACCACCTTCAATTCCACCAGCGTTATTCGAAAGATGATGCCATTGCCCATCCTCCGTATGCCGCAAGACATCATGGACATGCGACCCGGTCATACTGGATGCAGCAAAGCCAGCTCCGATCTCCATCGCCTTGACCGATGGAATACTCATCATCGCCATGCCAAGACGAGCGCCCAGACGACGATCCCATTGACTATAACTTCCCAGGCCGATTGGTACACCGAAGGCAACCACTTCAAAAACTCCTCCACAAGTATCGCCATCTTGCTTTGCCTCAAGAATGCGTGCAATCATCTTCTCTGTCAGGGTTGAATCAGCACAGCGCATAGGGGAAGCCTCTACCGCCTCCCACATCTCAGATGGATAGGCATCCCGCGTCATCGCTCGCGTGCCGTAGCCGACATCAACTATTGAAAGCACATGACTATAAATAGTAATGCCAAACTGCGCTAGCAACTGGCGGCATAACCCTCCCACAGCCACACGCGCAGCCGTTTCACGTGAGCTGGAACGTTCAATCACATTGCGCACATCGCCATGGCCATATTTCATGGCTCCTGTAAAATCAGCATGCCCAGGACGTACACGCGTCACCGGGTCAATCGTCGCCTCGATGGGTTCAGCATTCATGCGCTCTTCCCAGTTCACCCAGTCGAGATTCTCGACCTGCAACGTAATTGGAGAACCAAGCGTCTTACCATGACGTACACCTGAGAGAAAACGTACGGCATCCTTTTCGATCTTCATACGCCCACCACGACCGTAGCCCCCCTGCCGACGACGCAAATCAGCATCAATAATAGATTTCTCAACCGTCAATCCAGCAGGTAAGCCTTCTACTATCATTGTCAGGCAAGGACCGTGCGACTCACCCGCAGTAAGAAAACGAAACATAGATCTACTCCCGACAGAATTTACTTCCTAATAAATGATCAAGATTAACAACAGTAACCACTATGATTGCTTTAATACACCATACTTGCTGTTTTGTTGTTTCTTGTCATGATAATGTATTATAGCATGCACCTATTTCGTTCGTTGCCGCGACACTATGAAGTCATTAACACTAGTAGCACAAGATCATTACTTACACCCCAAGAAAAACTGTATAAGTATCATTCTCATATTTACTTCACTAACGTATTGACACAAAACATAGTTGTATTTTACAATGCAATTGACCATTTAATTTTGTGTATTTATTGACTTAGCTTTTCAACGCCATTACATATAGGAGGCTTACCATGTCCCCGGAACAATTGCCCAGCAAGATTGGAAAATCCGTAGGGGAAAAACTCCGAGCTGCACGCATTGCACAACACTATACACAAAGTCAGCTCGCCTCTCCTGATTTTTCAGTAAGTTATATTTCTGCTATAGAACGCGGACAGATTCACCCTTCACTCCGTGCTCTAGAAATTCTAGCAAGTCGTCTTGGGCTCTCTTCCACTCAATTATTACCAACACGTTCGCAACAAGACTCTCGCTCGAGTACTCCACTTAATATAGCCGAACGCGATGATGATGAGATAGAATTAGTCCTTCTAGAAGCTCAACTGATTATCCAACAGGGAGGCGCAGAGCAGGCAGCAAATCAGTTAAGTAAACTTTCGACAAAACGTTTAAAACGTCAACAGCAGCTTCAACATCGCTATTTGCTTGGTTGGGCCTACTTCGTTACAGAACGCTTTCAAGAGTGCGAATACACGCTGTCCGAGGCGCTACAGATTGCCAAAGACTTGAACGCCAATTACCTGACGTTACGTATACTGAACATCTCCGCACTTGCTCACGCCGCAATGCGCAACTATACACAGGCGCTCCTGTACCATCAACGTTGTATCAACTTGCTGGAAACGGTCGAGCCGCATGATCCGTTCTTCACTGTACAGGTATATATGCATATGGGACAGCATTATACCCAGCTTGAAAACCTCGATCAGGCGATAGAAATGTTCCATAAAGCACTTGCCATTACTGAAGAAATTGCGGCACCAAAAGATATACAACACACCTACCAGGGCATCTGTGCCTATTATGTCAACACTAAAGACTATGACCTCGCCACGCTTTATGCATACAAGAGTTTACATCTTTCAACGTTAGCGGCCAACAAACACTTGCGCAGTGAACTTTACTACTACCTTGGACGTGCTATGATGAAAGGAGATCAGGAGAAAGCACGGCAATATCTCGAAGACGTACTACATCAGGATGGTGTTGCGCGCGATCCACTCGCTCTGGCCAGCATCTACACTCGCCAGGCTGAATGGTATTATAAGCAACAGGCATTCGAAGAAGCTGTAAAATATGCCGGGCAAGCACATGAGCTGGCCCAATCTCTTGGCGATACCATTATTGGTGCCGAGGCACTTATTGTACTGGGACGCATTGAATATGCGCTGTCGCAATACAAGCAAGGTGACGAGCATTTCACAGCCGGGCTGGAGATGCTGGAACGCCTGGGCAGCCACGAAGAATTGTCTAATGAGTCGGTTCTCTATGCGCAATTGTTGGAAGAGCAAGGTAAAGAACACGAGGCTTTTACCCATTTCAGACGTGCTTTCCAGAGCCGTCAGCGACTAGGAAGATAAACCAATAGTTATGTCACAACCTGTAAATCAACCTGGGACACCAGTTCAGCTCACCCATCTGGATGAGAGCGGTAATATTCACATGGTCGATGTGACAGATCGACCAGAAACAGTTCGCGAAGCCGTGGCCCGGGGACAGGTACGCATGTTACCTGCCACCGTACACCTGATTGAAACCAACCAGGTCAGCAAGGGCAGTGTGCTAGAGGTCGCAAAAATCGCGGGGATTATGGCTGCCAAGCAAACACCGCAGATCATCCCTCTGTGCCATCCATTGCCCATGACTCATATCGATATAAGCTTTACATTGGATAGTACCGAAGGACTGATTTCTATTGAGGGGCGTACACGTACCAATTATAAAACTGGAGTGGATGTAGAGGCGCTTACCGCCGTCACAGTTGCCGCACTTGCAATCTACGACATGTGCAAGGGCGTTGATACTACGATTACGCTCGAACGGGCATACGTCGCGCACAAAAGTGGTGGTAAAAGTGGTGCTGTTGACTTTCAGCCAGTTTAGTCAGCAACACGCACTTCCAGCAGCATAAAAGTCGCTTCCAGTAAATTATGCTCCTCGTTGTCGCTCAGTCGTAGCTCCGTCTCGCCCAACGGCGTTATCAGGACTCCCTGTGCATCCACAGACATAATACTACGAATAGCGCGCGGATTTCCACCAAGCCAACGAATCGGCTCAAGGAGCGCTCCCAGAGGCACTGTTATTGTGACATAACGTCCGCGCAATTCCTCAGCGAGTTCCTGTAAATGCAGAATGAGTGTCTGCCCATCCTGGGTGATGTTTCCCTCTAACATCTGCGACTGAATAAGAATAGTCGGTTCCTCTAGAGGTGCACCAGGAGAACGGAGCGGAGCATCCACACGCCTTAGCGCCTTCTTTCCACTACGTGTGCCACCTGAGCCAGTCATGACAGGAGTATAAGCATATACACGCGGGTCATCCTCCTGAGAGCTATCAGATCCCTCGAAAAGGTTCGCCACACGCACAAGATCATGCAAAGCCTGTCGTCGTATCATGCTCTGTCCGATACGGGCACTTATACTTAATGCTAATTGCAGCAGCGAACGTGCGGCTGCATCGTTATCAACATGGTCGTGTCGTCCCTGGCGAAACAATGCCTCGGCCTGGCTGATCAATGCTTGGCACAGATGCCCAAGCATACGCTGTGGAGTAGCCGCCAGAGTACGTGTACCCTGCCCCAATTGTGGTCGTGGCCCCTGTGGATAGATCGCCGCTCGCATCGCATCATAGAGGTCCAGGTAGCTGGCATGGCACTCGCTACAACCAGCAAGGTGATAGAGTAGTGGAGCATATCGTAGTGTCGCTTGCGCGTCATTATTAAGCAGGGCAATAATAAAATCTGGCAATTGCTGATAAAAATGAAGGTGATAATCGCTATCCAGCAAGAGTTCTAGTAATATATCATTTTCACCCGTACTCGTTGGCTTTATAGTCGTTGGTGGTTGCTTCATTATTTGCTGTAGCCAGGAGGCCAGCCGCGCGTAGTTATCGCGTCGATCAGAAAAGCCACCGGGTTGCATTGAATTATTCATAAGAATTGCCTCCTCTAGAGTCAATGCCTACTCGTCTTTATAATAGCGCGTCAAGCACTTCACCTGGTCCGCAGTAACACGAATATCATCCTCACCGCTCCAGTTGAGTAAGCCTTCGCTTGCCAGTGCTTTCAATCCCTCACGCATATCGTTTTCAGAGAGATCCTCCTGTGTCAAGGCTTGAATATTCACCGCAGAGCCTTTCATCGTAAGTCTCGTATACTCTGTCAGACGCAAAGCAACTCTAACCGCCAAATTCGTACTATTTTGCTGTAGACAATGACGCAATTTCTTGTGGGCATGATCCTTATGTTGGCTCATATGTTGCATCGCAGGTGAAGGAGAGGAAGTTTTCTCTTTCAGATCCTGCATCACCTTATCAAGCAGTTCATCAGCTCCGATATCTTCCAATTCCTGCATCACAGCATTGAGCTGACGTGGTGCGGAACCTAAAGCCATAATACAATGCTTCAGCAAATCAAGTAATTCTCGTTGTGATGCGATGTAAAGTGTAATCTCTTCAGGTGTAGCAAAAGGAGCTGGTCCCCAGGCCGCCGCTACAGCTTCGTTGAGGGGATCTTCCTCAATTTCAGCATTGTCCGGTACTTCTAATTCAGCAACGGTACTCACCTGTAAGCGGCGTTTACGCAAACGATCAATCGCCTTATTGCGCACACTCCGGCTCAGAAACGCATAGAACTGGGCATCAGTTAAACTATCGAGAGCAGTCAGTGGCACTTTATCACCACCCCCAAAGAGCCCGAGGCGCACAAGCTGTTCAACAACATGACCAATAACTGTATCTACTTCGAATGCATCATATTTGAGTGCGCCCAGGAAGCGTTGGGCATGGCGATGAAGATAAGCATACAGCAAAGGATAGCTTTGTTCAGCATGGTACCTCAAGTCGTATGCAGTAAACGGCATGCAGAAAAGCCCTCCAGATCGCCCATGAACATGCGACATTCCATCAACCACGACTATCAAAACGAGGATGAAGAAGATACGCTTTGTGGGCATTTTCAGTCAGTAGCATTGTACATTGAATACGCAATGGGCGCAATGCCCAACATCCCTACCTACTAGAAGTTCCACAAGGTAGGGATGTTGGGCATTGCGCCCATTAGCAGAGCTATCCTCTGCGGGTACTCTCTACTATTTTCGATACGCTTATATTATATGCGCGTATTACATGCTTCTCTTATTCGAGATCACCGCGCTTGCCCAGTCGCTGATGCTCATAGGCTTTCTTAATGGCAGTCAGGCTGCGCTGTACATCTCCACGTTCCTCCAGCAAGTTGGCGTAACGGAAATATGCGCTTGCCGCAATCTCATGTGCATTCGACGAATCGAGCAATTCGAGTGCATCAGAGAAGAACTGATCAGCTGCAGCAAAGTCGCCAGCCTGGTGACGAATCTGCGCCAGAGCGATAAGCGCCTGGCCTTGTGTCTGGGCATCGTTGCTGGAGCGTGCAAAGTTAAGAGCCTCAGTAGCCTCACGCTCTGCTTCCTGGGTCTGCCCACGTTTGAGCAACAGTTCAGCCAGGGCAGTATGACAGATGGAAGCAGAAACTTCGTCATTGAGTTCGCGCTCAATAGCAATTGCCTCCCTATACTCCTGCTCAGCTCCATCGAGATCACTCTGCTTCTCCAGAGCCTTACCCAGACGCTGATGCGTCAGGCCGACCAGTCGCTGCTCATCGCGCATCTCATAAACCGCCAGGCTCCGCATTGCATATTCGCGCGCCGCAACCAGCTTCCCAACCGATTTATAGCGTTGACTAATCTCCATATACTTATGAGCGAAGCTCTTGCTATCGCGGTTCATCCCATCAAGCGTTTCCAGAGCCCGATGATAGAATACAACGGATTTGTCGAGGTCGCCCAGCCTGAAGTAGTCGTTGGCCAGGTTGCTGAAGACATCGAGGGAAAAGACCGGATCAGTGACCTGACCGTTCTCAATGGCAGAATTACAGCGGAGATGGTTCTCCATAGCGAGTGTATAGTTATACAAAAAGAAGTAAGCTTTACCAAGCAGATTACGAGCACGTTCTATATATTCACTATCATTGAGCGCTTCACCCTGAGAGACAGCGTTACGCAGATCAACGACCGCTTCCTGATATTCGCCAGCCGCAAAATGTACCTCGCCACGTAGCAGATACAGACGATATACCTGGTCAGTCGTAATGCGCTCAGGTTGAATTGGAACAAGCAACTGCTCGGCCTGTTTATATTCACCTTGTTGTACAAGTACCTCAGCCTGTAACAGGTCTACATCAATTCTCTGGTCGGGACCTGAATCAGCGGGAGAGTATCCAACCGCACGTGCTTCAGCAGCGCCAGCAGGTGAACCCTCCAGGAGGAAAGTCAGAGGCACATCCAGGCGTCGTGCGAGTATAGAGAGGGCCTTCAGGGAGGGTCGAATTTTCCCTCGCTCTATAGCTGATATGTAAGAGATCGAAAACTCGGGTGCGGCTAATTGAGCCTGAGTCATTCCTAATTTAGTGCGAACCTCACGAATATTAGTACCGACTCTCGCTGCAACAGCCTTTCCCACATTGGCAGTTTCTAGGGATGGCATGGAACGATTTTCCTTTCAAAGAATAGTACAATTTGCATTTCGGGCAAAATGCATCCAGCACACTCAATGGAACTCTCTAGTATACTCAGCAAATCACATAAATAACTTGCTGTTTTACTCGCCTGTAATAAGATTCTTATTCGTCGAGTAAACAATACAAGAAAGTCTCTAGCTAGATAATTCTTTATATTTCGTAGTTTATCATATACAGGGGATTCTAGTCAATAGATATTATACTTTTTTGGCATTCTTATCTATAGAATCACTCTCACAATACATCTCAAAACCATGAACTAGTTTTTGATTCAAAAACCAGCGGTTTTTAATGTAATTACCCTCTCAGGCCTAGCCAGCTTTATGTTTTATAGGGTTTATTGTATCATATTTGATAAAAAAGATAATAAGATGTTACTTTCTGATTTCATTATCTCATCAACATAGGAAAGAACCTGCTACAGTTGACACTAGCAAAAAAAGTGCTACTCCATTATAATGCACACGCGTTACTATCACTTTCGCTGAAGTTTTTACCATTTTCAGGCATGCAGAGAAAAGTGAAACTCAGGCAATCATTGAAGAATGTCATTTATAGTACAGTGACAGTACAGTCAGAAAGGCCAGGGCATGCAGACTATTCCTCTTCTGTTCAAGCATTCCGTTGAACGCTTTGGGGCCCGTCCCGCACTCATTGAGCCGATTGAGGGGAATGAGATGTCCATCCTTACCTACCGGAACTTACAAGAACGCGTCCATGCATTTGCAGGATATCTGCAACAGCAACATCTCACGAGAGGGGATCGCCTCATCATCTGGTCGCCCAGCCGTATCGATTGGTTAGTTACGTACCTGGGCGCTTTGCTCGTCGGGATGGTTATCGTACCTCTCGATATCAATAGTAAGGAAGATTTCTTGCAGCGTATCGCAGCGACAACCGAAGCAAAGTTTCTGGTAACGACACAAAAGCAGTATCAGAACCTGCAACAGCCCCCGCTCCCTCTGATCGACATAGACTCGTTACCTCAAGCTACACTCAATAGCAATATGCTACCTGAAATCCAACAAGACGATCTGGCCGAACTGGTCTTTACCTCAGGCACTACCGGTCAACCAAAAGGGGTGATGCTGAGTCATTGGAATATCGTCTCAAACGCAAGCGCAGCTCTCAAGGTGATTGATGTGCGCTCGGATGACAGGGCGCTCTCAATTCTGCCCTTATCGCACATGTTTGAATTGACGATTGAAATCGCTCTCCTCCACGCAGGTGCTTGCAATGTGTACGCACGCTCGCTCTCTCCTGATACCTTACTGAAATTATTTTCATCACAGCATATCACCTGTATGGTTCTGGTACCGCAAGCACTTCAACTTTTTATGAATGCCATCGAGCGCCAGGTACGACATCAAAAGCGTGAAAAACAGTGGGAACTGCTCCACCGTTTCGCGGCTCGTGTCCCATTTGGTATACGGCGTTATTTATTTGGAACAGTTCATAAACGTTTTGGAGGTCATTTCCGTTTCTTCGTAAGTGGAGGAGCGTATCTGTCACCACAACTGGGTCACCAATGGGAGGAGATGGGCTTCCGTGTGATCCAGGGCTATGGAGCGACTGAATGCTCTCCCGTGATCTCGGCGAATCCGATGCATGACCATAATCTTGAGTCTGTTGGACGACCGCTGCCAGGCATAGAAATACGTATCGCTCCCGATAACGAGATTCTTGTTCGTGGTCCAAACGTTGCCCTGGGATACTGGAAAAATCCGGAGGCGACCGCGCTGTCCTTCAAAGAAGGCTGGTACTACACAGGCGATCTCGGCTATGTCGACAAGCACCACAATCTCTATTTAAAAGGACGCAAGAAGAATCTCATCGTCCTTTCCAATGGACTGAATGTGTATCCAGAAGACATAGAGAACATCCTTCAGACCTTTGCCGGAATCAAGGAAGCGGTCGTCATCGGATTGATGGAACACGACCAGGGACCGGAAGTACACGCCGTGCTCCTGATGGACGATCCGAGTCAGGCAAAAAGTATCATTCAGCAGACGAACAAACGGATGGCTCCCCACCAGCAGATCAAGGGCTTTACCATCTGGCCGGAACAGGATTTTCCACGTACCAATACACTCAAAGTCAAACGTCAGGAAGTACTCTCGGCCTTGCCTGAGATACGTAAAAAGAAGTAAAGAAGGATTTTATGCTTTATTTAGTAGCAACTCCGATCGGTAACCTCAACGACATTACGCTTCGTGCACTCGAAACATTGCGTACTGTCGACATTATTGCCAGCGAAGACACACGCAAAACGGGGCTGCTGCTGAAACATTTCGAGATCCAGAAACCACAGATCGCCTTTCATGAGCACAATGAACAGCGAGCAGGTGAACGTATCGAGGAGCTATTAAAACAGGGCCAATCTGTAGCCATCGTCACAAATGCGGGGACGCCTGGCATCTCTGATCCAGGTTTTACACTGGTACGCAGAGCTATTAACGCCCATATAGACGTTACCATGATACCAGGTCCAACAGCGTTTGTGATGGCACTGGTACTCTCTGGCCTCCCGGTGCACAGTTTTACCTTCCGTGGCTTCCCTCCCAGGAAGTCGGTTGGTCGCCGCAAGTTCATGGAGATCGATAAAGATGCCCCACACACCCTTATTTATTATGAGAGTCCATACCGCGTGGCAGATTTCTTACAGGACGCCATAGCAGTTTTCGGGGATCGGCAGGCAGCACTCGCCAACGACCTGACCAAGATGTTTGAGAAGGTTGACAGGGGAACACTCTCCGAACTGCTGAATTCGGTTAGAGATACAAAACTCAAGGGAGAATATATCATTGTGATTGCAGGAGCCGATAAAGTCGATAGAAGACAAGTAGATGCCACTGAAGACGATGACGACGCATAAATAGCAAAGAAATAAAGCACATCCCGTATCCATAAAGATTTACCGGGACGTGCTTCGTACATCTTCTCCAGTATCTATCTTTCAATTAAGGCAATAGATACCAGCAGCTTAGATGCCCATCACGTTGATCAGTTCTTTGACCGCGTTGGCCGACTTTTGCAGTAGCTCACGCTCGTTGGGAGCGAGTTCGACTTCGATGACCTTCTCTAGACCTCTGGCACCGAGCTGAGCCGGGACACCGACAAACAGGTTCTGAATGCCATATTCGCCCTGGAGATACACAGCGCAAGGCAGGATCATCTTTTTATCCAGCAAGATAGAATCGACCATCTGAAGTACCGATGCAGATGGCGCAAAATAAGCACTGCCAGTACCGAGCAGTTTGACGATCTCGGCACCACCATCGCGGGCGCGCTGCACAATTTGTTCGATACGCTCAGCAGAAATCAACCGGTCTATCGGCACACCGGCAACGGTACACAGGCGGGAGAGCGGCACCATGGTATCACCATGACCGCCAAGTACATACGCCTGCACATCAGCGACAGATGCACCAACCTCCTGGGCGATAAACGTCCGGAAGCGCGCTGTATCCAGCACACCGGCCATACCAATAATACGTTCACGTGAGAAACCGCTCACATGCAGTGCAAGTTGTGCCATCGCATCCAGGGGATTAGTAACCATGAGCATAATGGTGTTGGGCGAGTATTTGACAACCTGCTCCGTCACCTGAGAAATAACTTCCTGATTCTTCTTGACCAGGTCATCACGAGTCATGCCGGGTTTGCGTGGAAAACCGGAGGTGACCACTACAATATCCGAGTTAGCAGTATCTGTGTAGTCATTTGTCCCTGTTACTAACGAATCGAAACCAAGCACAGGACCGGACTGGAGGATATCAAGCGCCTTTCCTTGCGGCATATTTGGAATAATATCAAACATGACCACGTCCGCGTAGTCGCGTTCTGCCAGGCGCTGAGCAAGGGTGCTGCCTACAAAGCCAGCACCGATAACACTGATTTTACTGCGCATTCACGTATCCTTTCAAAATGTCCAGGGGAACCAACGTTCTGGATAGTTATCCACTACCATACTACGTTTATTGTATGCCCTGAGAGCTAAAGATGGCAATTGATTGACCTAACATTTTTGTGATAACGGCATTACTGTAATAGAAAATACTACGGCGGGCCATCGTGATAGTGACCCGCCATTCTTAGAGAATACTCTCGACGTTCGCAAGAAAGCGCCACGTATCCTCAACTTCGGTCGCACAAAGGGGACACTTACGCATATGCGCTGCGACTACGAAGCGCTCTCCCTCAGAAAGAAGATCGGCACAATAAGAACTCACTTGCATACTTGTTGGACATTGGCTACGATACAGGAACGATAATAAGATCACATTCATGCCCTTAAATGAATTTGTTTGTTGCTGGCACAACTTACATTGCTCAAGATGTTTTCTCTTTTCCTCGAGTAATGTCTCTCCCTCCAAAGCGACTTGAATAAGCTCCTCGTCGTTGAGGCATACGTTGGAATATTTAGAATTCATGGTCTTTTTTCCCTTATGTTATGTTATTTAGTCTAGAACCGGACTATTGATCTGCAAACTATTGAAAACCCTACTAACATCCGTCATATCTATAACGGTAGATAATGCGAAAAGTTGCAGATAACCTTCAGAGTGATTGCGAGAATCGCATCTATAATGAATATGATCTGCGCCAAACATGCATGATGATCATTGTAGGTGCGATTCTCGCAATCGCTTAAATTTCGTGCACAGAGTGCTTGACAATCCAGGCAACTTAATGTATTATGTGTCCCACGAACGGTAAAACGAGTTACGGTTCACAAAATAGTGGGGTATCGTTCAACGGTAGGACGGCTGACTCTGGATCAGTTAATTGGGGTTCGAATCCCTGTACCCCAGCTACATGAAACGGCTTGACAAGCTAGTTTGTAACATATCACTAAGAGCAAAAGTCAGTTGCTTTTCTGTCAAATTCTTGATGTGAAAACAACTGACTTTTGTTTTTTATATTTGCTGATTCTGGCTTTTTTTCTGTGTCAGAGCAGGTATTATTTCGGGCCTTCTCCAGCACCTTTGCACAGTCTTTGTATATACTACATACAGGCTGATTCTTCTCATACAAAAATTCATGAGCAAACCCACCTTGTTTTCCGCACGCTCTATGTTATATTTATGTACATAGTTTGCATAACATATGGTAAACAGAAGGATGAGGATGCACACCATGGTCCCAATTACAGCCCAGGAAACCGGCACTACAATTTTTGAGGGTGAGGATATCCCTGAGAAGCGACTTCTCAAAGAAAAGCCCGAAATACCAGAAATAGATGATGAAGAGCAGGAAAAGCCTGAGCAGGTGGAACAACGTAAGCTGCTGAGCCGCGCGTTGCAAGGAGATGAGCAGGCATTCAGCGATATCGTTGATCAGTATAGTACACTCATGATGCGCACGGCCTCAATGATTGTGGGAGATCGTGATATCGCGGAGGATGTCGTACAAGATGCACTTATTCAAGCATGGCACCATCTTCCCAACCTACGTAAAGCTGGTGCGCTTCGCCCATGGTTGATGCGCATCGTTGTAAATCAGTGCATCAGCTTTAAACGCCGTCTGGCACGCTCAACCGCATTTATGCGTCAGGCCCTTTCTGAGCAGGAGACAGATCTCATCGCTCAGGCAGCCGATGACTACAAGGGGCGCATGGAACGAGATTGGGATCTCGCACGCGCTATTGAGACTCTACCAACAAAGCAGCGCGTCGTCATTGTACTTCATTATTATAATGCCATGACACTACCGGAGATGGCTCAAACGCTGAATACCTCAGAAAATACGTTGAAGAAGCGTATTCAGGCAGCCCTGACCAGCCTGCGCCGTATCCTGCGCACTTCTACTATGGAAGATGAGATGATGCCGCGCCCGGTCGTCCAATATTATGTACCATCAGTCGCATAGTGTTTGATGATAGAGATAAGCGATGAATCCCCGATGGAGCGATAGTACGCAGAAACAATATGTTTGCATACTACAAGTATCTTTATATATGCTGGCTGTCGTTTTTTTCGTCTTTATAGAACATTGTGCGTTTCCAATACTTCAAAATATCATCGATCATGCTCGCCTCACAACGTACCTGAAAGATACTGCGCTGCGTTATGTTACAAAATTGCATAATCAACTCATGATCGAAACGCCGACATGTTGCCAATGTTAATACACCACGCTCGGCTCCTACTGGAACACAGTGGTGACGACAAGCAAGCTCATAGGGAAAAAGATGCAGGAGACGGTGCGAAGGATAGTTAGCAAGGAAGGCAAGGTATGGTAATTCGTCCCTGTCAAGTGCACGCCGCATCATTGACGTGGGAAGTTGAGGGCTCCTCTCCTCTTTTTCTACTGCATTAATAGTCCGTTCACATTGCAGACGCTGTAGCAATGCCAGCGCCGCATTATCGCACAGAATTTGTAGCTCAAACTCAACATCCGCCAGTAAGGCGTAGACACGCCTCGCTACCACCTGCGCTCCATCTACTGTCACATGAGATAAAACAACAATACAATCCGTATCTAGCAGAAGAACAGTATCGCTGCTTCTTACGTTTCGCCTGATACGTTGTGCAGCAAGTTGCAACGCGATACATGACTGTTGAGAAGCCTGTATGTATAACAACGCTAACTGAGCACTATCTACCTGCTCCAGGTAATGTTCGCTTGCCCACTCCACTTTTCCACCTCCACGATAGAGCACAAAGTAGGATTGTATCATAAAGCAGTAGCATTCTCGTAGGCCTATAGGCTTTATGCTATAAATCTCTTTTTTCAATCAAACATCTTTGATAGACATGTCATTACATATTTAATAACATAATACAGGCTTTATAGCTATAATCTTGTTAATTTTCCGGTTGTGATCGGGTTAAAAGTAGCGAAGTTGGGTTGAGATTTATAGATACCTGCTCAAACAACCACAAAACTCAGACAAATTCACTTGACTAATGGAGATAAGCACTGTATACTTATTACAGACCGTTCAGTCTTAAAGTAAGTCGCACATACAGATAGACAGTGAACGATATGCCAGGAGGACAGTAAAATACAAATTTTTTTGTCCCTAAAAAAGACTGAGCGGTCTTATTTTTCGCTAGAAAGAGATATAAGATGGGTATTCTTACTCATGGTTTTCACAGTAGCGCTCTATATACTTTTGAATAGGATAAAGGAGAAAGATATGATCTGCCATGAAAAACTGTTGTCTAAAGACGAAAATATAAGCCATTATGAAAGTCTTGTATCTACGATTCCTGTGATAGAGCAACGAGGCGCTCTACGCAGCAAGGCAAATACCACTCACAGCAAAATCCTTGCGACGCCAGCTGGGATACTTCTGTTACGATCGTTTTGTCCGTCTTCGCTCATAGAACTTTTGCACGCCGATAGTGGCCTGTGCGCATTTGCACGCCTTCCAGAACGTGAGCATGCTCTCCTGGCTTCCCTGGCACAACGCTCTGACAGCGCACTTACCATTGCTTATACACCCACTGGAGAGATTGTTGGACAGGTGACGCTCGCACCTGCTGATGGTTCATGGGCAGGCGCAGAGCACGTTTATGAGATTGCCATTGAAGTAAGTTCAAACTGGCGTAGACTGGGCCTCGCACGCTATCTGCTAGACACTGCTCTGACGCTTGATAACCTGGACGAACTGGTCATACTGGCAATAGGGCTCTCCTGGCATTGGGATACAAAAGGACTTGGACTATCACCATTCCAATACCGCCAGCTTATCGCGCAACTACTTACAGCCCATGGTTTCGCCGAATATACGACGACAGAAGAAAATATTACCGCAGACCCCGCTAATATCCTGCTTGCACGCATCGGTTGCCAGGCGCGTACAGAAACGGTAAATCACTTTTTCAGTTGTATGCTACGCATGGACGATCTTTCGGGGCTGCTATAATTATGCTTGACGCTTAAACTATGCTTTGTTATACTTAAGCAAACCAATCGGTCTGCTCAAGGAGGCAAACAATGAGTAAAGGAGAACAAACACGCGAGATGATTCTCGCACGGACAGCGCAACTCTTTAGTCGTCAGGGCTATTTTGGTTCATCGCTTTCCGATATTATGCATGAAACTGGTCTGGAGAAGGGTGGCATCTATAATCATTTCGATAGTAAAGAGCAACTGGCCCTTGAAGCGTTTGACTATGCTATCTCCCTGGTCAAACAACGCACACGCGCCACGCTCGCAGGCAAGACTCATGCTGTTGATCGCCTGTTAGGCGTTATCTCTGTCTTTAAAGATATGGTGGAAGATCCTCCCCTGGTCGGTGGTTGCCCAATCCTCAATACTGCTATTGAAGCTGATGACGCACAACCAGCGCTGCGCGAACGTGCGCGTATGGCGATGGATAGCTGGCGTGAAACCATCCATCGCATCGTAACCAAGGGTATCGCACGCCAGGAGATCCGTCCCGACGTAGATGCCGATATATTAGCTTCACTGCTCATTTCATCCCTGGAAGGAGCTATTATGATGAGTAAGCTCTATGACGATAGCGTACACATACATCGCGTTGCCGATTATCTTACACAGTATATTAAAACTTCTGTAAGCGCGCATTAATGACTATATGGTGCTCTGAGAAAAACACTTTTGTCTACTTTTCCTACAGAAGCCCCAACAAATGAGCAATAACAGGTTACCAGAGTGACGAATAATAGTGTCTAGCGTTTCAATAGTATGCATCTAAAGCGTTTTCATAGCAGGCCCTATGATCTGTGTATGCTCATACTTGTCATTGCAGCTTCTGTATTTCGCATTGTACTCATACACTTCAATTGGCCCACAACGAATAGTGACGAAGCGACAATAGGCTTGATGGCTTCGCATATCGCCTATCGTGGTGAACATCCTATCTTTTTTTACGGCCAGTTCTATATGGGTCCATTGCAAGCCTATCTGGGCGCCCTCTTCTTCCTGCTTCTCGGCTCCTCACTATTTGCGCTGCGCCTGGGTATGGTGCTCCTGTTTGCGCTATTTCTCGTTAGTGTCTATGCCCTGACCTGCACCCTTTACAACCAGCGGTTGGCGCTGGTGACCATAGCTTTGTTGAGCCTGGGTTCTCTTGATATCATCCTGCGCGAACTGAAGGCTATCGGCGGCTATCCGGAAACACTCCTTTTCGGAACGCTGATCCTGCTCATCGCCAGCAAACTCGCTCTCTCCGCTCCAGCACCAGGTCAGACAATGTCAACCAGTAAGCGTATGCGACGCTTTTTTGCCTATGGCTTGCTTGGTCTGATAGAAGGTCTTGGCATATGGAGCGATCAGCTTATCTTTCCTTGTCTGCTGACGGCTGGTGTCATTATACTCATCTTCTGCCACAGAGACCTGCGCTCCTGGTCAGTACTTGCCTTGCTACTCGGTTGCGTCATTGGCGCGTTTCCATTGCTCATGTACAATACTACAGCGCCGATTGGCCAGAATTCACTGGATATTCTGCTAAAACTCCATAGTGGAAGCACTGATCAGCATATCTCTTTTATAAGCAATATCATAGGCTCATTCCTGGTCGCTCTGCCAACCGCAACAGGTGCCAATCCGATTCTCTGCTCTGGCTCAGCACCATCTTTCGGATTGACACCCTCCTGCATTGCTTTACAAGGCGGCTGGACACTTGGCTACTGCATCCTATGGTTAGTTGCAGCTATGTCAGCAACCGGCTCTCTGCTAAAGCGATGGAAGTATACTCGTTATCGGCAGGCCTCATTGCCAACTCAGCCATTCCCATTTATGGGACGCCAGGACACCATCCGCGAGTTCGCACGCCTGATGCTACTTTTCACAGCGGCATTGACTATGTTCCTGTATGTAACCAGCTCAGCTCCTGTGTTTTTTCCAGGGCCAACTGCTCGCTACCTGATCTGTATGTTGATTGCTACACCGGCTCTGCTGTGGCCGCTCTGGCCAGGATTTCGCCGCGTCTATCTTTTAAAACACGCTTCAGTCCAAAGCATGGACGGAGAACAGACGAACATTGAAGATGTTCACAAACAGCTTGACAGGCGCACAAAGGTCACTACTATTATCAGACTGAACTTCTTGCTGCTTATTGCCGCAACTTTTCTTATGGGAACCATACGCGTGATTGCTGATGTGCCGGATGCACAGACATATTATGAAAACCAGAATGCATTGATTCACAGCTTGCTTGGTATTGGCGCAATACGCATTTACTCTGACTATTGGACATGTAATCGTCTGATTTTTCAAAGCCACGAGCAGATTATCTGTAGCGCCCTCAATGAACGCCTGCGACCTGATTTTGATCGCTATCAGCCCTATCATGATATAGTGAAGGCAGCATCCGCTCCCATGTATGTCTTCCCTGCAGACTCTCCAAAGCCCGCCACTGTAGAACACATGGCACAGAAGCGGAATATTCCCTATCGACGCTATACCTTCGCAGGCTACGATGTCTACAAAGTTGCTCAACGCATTAAACCTTAATGCGAAAACACTTGATCTTTTCGGCTTTCCCATATACAATTCCTCAAGGCGTGAGCGGCCTGGCTGAGACGGATTGTCGATCCGCTTGAGGATACTGAAATTAACTGGATCAAACTTACGCACACGTATCGAGTGCAACATTTTTCTTCGTTACATCCCAGACGATAGATCCTTTCTGGAAATTCTGTCGCAAGAAGGTATCAGAACCCAGATGGGCATTGGTATAAGCATTCAGGGCAGAAGTAGGATACCCATGACAGCCTTTCGCACCATGATCGGCATTCAGGTATTGTGTCCAGACTCCGCCAAAGACCCAATATGGTGTGGTTGTACCAACGGCCAGCATTAGCGCGCCTGGTTGATAAACTCCACCGCCAAAATCTTGCAGCCAGCCCGCACCCCATTGATGTACGGCGGCCCCGCCACCATTGTCGCGTGGGAGGCCCACAGCATCTTCGCCGCCATTATTTGTAAATGCAGTCTTGAAATAACCTGCCATCTTCGCGGCAACGCCTTGACCAACCCATTCACGATCATAGGTGCCAGAGGTCCAATCAAGAATATAGCAGGTTCCACAGGACACAAAGCTATCAGCAGTGTTCACAAAATCCGACTGCGGTGGCAAGAGACCCGGTCCCAGACTGGACAGATATTTATCCGTTGTATTTTGTGGATGCGCAGCATAGTACCAGACAGACTCTTCATAGATCGAACGAAATGACGCTCCAGGATACCAGGACCCGTAAACGGACGATGAGACATCATTTGGATTGTTGCCATAAGATCCGTTATATGCCCAGACAGCAAAGAACCAATGGTTAGCTTTATAAGGGTCATTAGTAGCAGCTTTGGATGATACGCCCGGACTCGTATTCCAGGCACTGATCAATGACTGCGCGCCAGTTCCAATATTATAGCTCTGACTATTTATAATCCTGGTAGCATCGCTACGACAGTTTCCAGCAGCGTAACACTGTGGAGGCATCGCCCATGTCTGCTGAAATTCGCCCCAGCCCCCATCAAAGCTCTTGATTGGTGAGCCAGCAGGTTCACCATATACACAACAACTGCCTGTATTGAATTGATGCCAGCCGCTCTCAGTAAAGGCCACGCCATGCAGGATAGCAGCCGAGACATGCGGCACTCCATTAGCCCCCTTAGGACACGTTCCATAACACATTGTAGGTAATGCAGGCGAGTCAGCAAGGATGTTGGCATGAGCTTTTAACATCCATTCATCCTGTTGCGTAGGACTGGCGTTCTGTCCAGAGTCGAGATGAATCGGCCCGGAACTGGCTGGTACATTTGCACGCAACTTCATGGAAACGCGCGGTAATTGTTCAAAAGGAATATGCTTTGCCCAGAATGTCTGCACTATCTGCTCACCCGGACGCAAGGTAAGCTTTTGCACTGAGCCAGTCTTATTATTTGCAAGAATCAGCGCTTCCTGAGCTGGTACATTGAGGATTCCCTGCGCCGCCAGGTCATGACGCACACTCAATACCTGCGCCTTTACGTCTACCTTGCCATCAGCCGAATGATTCAGCGCCATCACTTCAGGAGCTGGTTTACTCGTGTCAACATATGGTGCAACCTGCGCGACAGCTCCACCCGCAAAAGTAATACGAACTGTTGTGTAGAGCAAGGGCCGCCATTTCAGCACTCGCTCACACTCTACAGAAGCGCCATCACTCCCAATACGCAACACATTTCCCGGCAAGATGTCAGGCGGTAAGGTCATTATACTGATAAGCTTACTGGCATACTGTGTCCTGTTGTTCCCGGTTGGGACACGTACCAATTCCACAGGTTGCCGCGGATGTGCCAGCGTCAGGATTAATCCGCCTGTGTGATCCAGGCCAATCATGCGCAACGAACTACCATCCTGTATACGATGCAAAAGCGTATATACATGACCTTGCTGATCAACACGGCTAATCTCGTCATAATTTCCATCTAAAGAAGCAGCTCGCATGTTACTTTTGAGACGATGCTTGCTGATACCTGACAATTGTAAATTTTGCTCCACCACTCTATGATAATAAAGCGACTGCCCATCAGCGGACCAGACTGGCCGATCTGCAGCTGCTGCTCCCTTTGCTAACAAAAGAGATTGCGCACCACTTTCTGTAGAAATGATACTGAGAGCTCCATTATCTGGCGAATTGTGCAACGGCGTCAGCAGGGCCAGGTATTGTCCGTTGGCTGACGGAAAAAGCAAAGGCGTGGTGGTTAAACCATTGCGTTCTATAGAAGCGATCTGCACTGTCTGACGCTGATCTGTAGCAGAAGTACGGTACACTTCTAAAGGTCCATTGGGTTGTTGCTGACTACTCACGGCGACCGTATATACAAGATCATAATTTTGGGGTTGCCAGTCGCCTTTGATAACCAGAGGTTGCCCTCCAGCAGTCAATGTGGTAACAAACGATTGTGCATAAACAAATAGGCGGCTGGCCCATCCAGAGAATAATAAAAGTGACAGTAACGCAAGTGAAAGAAAAACACTTCTTTTCTTCATAGTATTTCAACCTCCTTAAGTCATTATTGGCAGGAGGTCCAAATCTATAGCATTCCATACGGAAATTTGAAGCCAACCATCATCGAAGCTCGTTCCTTGCCAGGCATGAGCAATCCTTATGTATGGAGGAGAAATATACGAATAAAGTGAGTTTTTGAGATTGAAATGCTATTTTAAGCCCAAAAAGATGGTAGCGCTGGCGTCTATCAGCTATAATGTTCAAAGCAGAAGATAAAGCATTCTGTTATACATCTACGCACAATTTCACTACAACAAAAAAGAGTAATATAAACAGCGAGGTTTAATTTGAAACGTTCACACCTGGCCCGAGAAATTATTGAAACCGTAGTACTAACGTTCCTTATCTTTTTAGTGATCCGCTTTGTCATCCAGAGCTATCACGTGGAGGGGCCAAGTATGCTGCCGGGACTTCACACCGATGAGTATGTCCTGGTTAACAAAATCTCCTACCTCTTTCATGCTCCAGAGCGAGGAGATGTGATCGTGTTTCATTATCCTCGCGACACTACTCAGGACTATATCAAGCGTGTGATCGGACTACCCGGCGATACTGTGAGAGTTGACGGCACTCATGTATGGGTCGACGGAGCACTATTGAACGAATCTTACATCAGCACAGCCTTTAACCCTATCCAACCTCGGTCATGGAAGGTGCCGCCTGATGAGTACTTTGTAATGGGCGATAACCGTCCTATCAGCGATGACTCACGCTATTGGGGCTACGTCCCGAAGGACTATATAGTGGGGAAAGCGGTACTGGTCTACTGGCCTACGAGCAACTGGCAAATAATCAATACCCACTCCCCCGTATACGCACAGATCAAGGCGAATCACTAATTTTTTAAGGAAGAGCAAACATCATGCAAAATTCAGAGAAACGTCGTCCTCTGCGCCGCCCGGTACGCCGTAGGGAAGTACCAGACGTATCCAACGAAAATTATAGCAACTCCTACGCGGACGAAGATACAGATCTATCACCTGCGCCTGACTTACCACAGCACCGTCTGCGCTTCGCGCTGATCGTTGGAGCCGTCACAGGTATCATTATGGCATTGATCCATCTCCTGACGCCATTACTTAATGTAGGAGCATTTCAAAAATCCGTTGCATTGGGTGAAAAGATGGGCATGGATACAGCTGTCATAGTGGCCGCCCTGACCTGCTTGAGTTTACTGTTGGATGTAGCCCTCTGCGCCGTCTCAGGCTACTTTGTGGGGAAATATGCAGTACAGCGCCGTCTTGGCTTCTTCGCCGGGCTGTTAGCTGGAGCTTTACTTTACTTCGGGATCTTCTTAATCAGCTATATCCCGAACTATCCAGGCAATGCCTCTGTCCCCCCTTTCTCAATAGCTTATGTCTTACCTCTGCTGATTCTTATCCTGCTCTTCGGGGTGATCGGAGGACTTGTGAGTCTTCTGGCCACATGGATAACCACGCGTAAGCATCCATATTATACGGGTGAGATAAATTAGTAGATCTATCACATGCGATCGCAATTATTAATACAAGAAATGTATGAAGAAATTGTAAGGGTAATACGTAGATTCCGAGTCCTGGCTGTGCTATACTAATATGGGGTTGGGGAAGAGGCAGTTGACTCCTTTCAACATCTGTTCTATCCATTTCCATGGCTACTCTTCGCTCATCCCATCCCTTTTCTGCATCATTGATCTTCATAGCTTGTAAAACTTTGCTTTAATGCACTTCTACATCTTTTGCTCCGTAGCGACGCAAGATGTCTAGCGCCTGTTGCTGCTGTCCATCGGTCTTTACTGTAAGAATAATACGGCCAGCGTGGAACTGCTCCTCATAATAGCGAGCCTTATGTTCTGGTATACCCATACTAAGGAAGCCACCTGCAATGCCACCGATCGCAGCGCCACCGAAAGTAGCAGCCAGAAGGCCACCAGCCAGTATGGGACCGATGCCAGGAATCAACATCGCGGCTACAGCACCCAGAGTACCGCCAATGACACTACCAGTAATAATGCTCGCTCCTCGCTTTTCCAGGATATCTGACCTCTGCTCAACTGGTTCGCTCTGTTCTGCACCTGTTTCCTGGACAGGTGTGGCAGAGACAACAATGTCATCAGCAGAGGATGATGATTGCATGTCCTGTGATTTATGTGAACCCGGATGGGGAAGGTTATCGATTGCCTCCTCAGTAGCAGGCAATGCAGCTCCCAACATTGTGCTTGCATCGCCTGGTCCCGTCACCGGAAGAAGGAGCGCATCTGCGGCTCCTAGCAGTCCACCAACAACGCCCCTGGCGACGGCGTCAGGTCCTTGCGTAGCTGTATCACCTGTATTTGAACCATCATGATGTCGGACCACAAAGCCTATCTGATCGTCACTAAAGCCACTTTGTCGCAGTTCTTTAATAGCCTCGACTACTGCTGTATGATCATCAAATAGGCCAACTACAGTAGAATGCTTCTTCATAAAGAAGTCCCCTTTGTCGCTCTATTATATGAACCTCTGGTATACGCGCCTGATCAATAAAGGTTCCATTAATGGAGTATATCACTTGCGGGCTGGTGAAACCAGAAGTCCCATTAGTTTGTCTGGCTGGCATACAGATGCTATCATTAACCTGAGTGCAACTTTCGGTTAGATCAGTAAAAGCCATGTCACGAAGGCTGATGACCAAATGGGCAAAAAATTGATATTTCTGCTCACCCTCACGGCGTTGACAACCTTCTCCGCTATCTACGTCGTTGGTGGAATGCAGGCCTACTCGCGCTATCAGCAAAGTGGCCTGGCCAATGAAGAGTACTGCGGCGGTCAGTCGCCAGTACATATTTGCATCCGTTCGCCACAGGCGATTTTTAGTGCTTATTATCCCTCGTATGTTGCAAAGCAGTTGTCACTTTTCACTGTACTATACAGCAGTAGTAGTCCTATGACACTGCTGATTAGTGTTTCGATCAACAAATTTAGCCAGGTACAGACACAAACCGTAAACACAACTACCGCGATGCAGGGTGCACCGTTCGTGCCGTCGCTCCTGGATCAGGCTTTATATAAGCTCACGCAGGAAGAGAACACCTCCTTACATGTACAAGTCAAGGATACCAGAGGGCAAACGTATTACGTCAACGATGTTCCATTATTGTTGCACTCACGCTGGTTAATGCAGTGGATACCAGCTAACCGTTTGCAGATTGCTGCCTGGTCGACACCCAATGATTCGGCAGTTGCCAATTTACTGATGCACGCAACTACACATCTGCAAGACCAGCAACCCCCCATACCGCAAGGGATGATTGGCTATAAAACAGCAACGCCACAACAGGTTATTGACCAGGTCGATGCTATTTATGATGCCTTACGTCTTGATTACCACATGCAATACGTCCAGGCCAGTGTGCCTTATAGTAGTAGTGGTGATAGCGCTACAACAATACAAAATATCAAGTTGCCAGCCGAAGTACTACAACAGCGTAGTGGTATGTGTGTAGAGTTGACGATGCTGATGGCATCTGCTGTAGAGCGCATCGGATTAAACTCCGAGATCGTTATTATTCCCGGTCATGCTTTTCTGGGAGTGGCACTTGACGAAAACGACAGGCAGTTTGCTTATTGGGATGCTGTAGATGTAAACAACAATATTGCAGCAGACTCTGCTAATGTTGCAGCCAACAATTTGTACGCGAAGAATTGGCAGCAACGGACAGTTGTAGATGCCATTCTGCTGAGCGATGCCCGCGGTGCCCGCGTTGGGCCAATGTTATGAAGCGACTGGAGGAAGACAACGACGAGCGTAGTAGATTTTCCAACCTGGTTTAGTACTGGCTGTTACAGCGGATTAGCCTGTTGTATGTTTGCTATCGCTGCTAATGCGTTGTTTACCAGCCAGCGCCGACGAGGGACAACCCGGCAGCTTGCGGGCGTGATCGTGATCTGTGTTATCTCTGCGCTGCTGTTGCTCCTGGCTCTCGTCTGGTACAATCTGCGCTTTGCTGCAAAGCAGGGGCAGATTCCGGCGGCGGAAATCGAACTGGCCCTGGTCTATATAGCGTTGTTGGGCTGGGTCCTGCCGTTGGGAGCGACCATCACCTACTATCTATTTACTTCGCCGCGTAACTCAACCACTGCTCTACATATTCCGCTTCTGAAGCCTGATGCTGATACAAATACTGCCTTGTTGATAGATCCACCGCGTCACCGGCCAGGGTTTATCCCTCCTTTTGTCTTTAGCGAAGAGACGCCGTGGGGCTGGCTGGAGTACCGCAGCGGAAACTTCCAGGGTCAACGTCTTGAACTGAAGCGTGCAGTAGCAACTCTGGGACGAGATGAGGATAGTGATATCTGGATTGATGATGAAATGGCATCACGCCATCACGCAGAACTGGCTTATAACCAGGGCAAAGCGTACCTGACCGATTGTGGTAGCCTCAACGGAGTCCTGTACAATGGGAAACGCATGCATGGTACGGTTGAGATAGCTGCAAATGACCTGCTCCAGATCGGAGCGCAGAGCTTTTGCTTTATTCTAGCGGAGCCGGACGTGGCCCTTGCGGAACAGAGCGATCCACTTGTCCATCATAAGTGGCGCTCTTCCCAGGATGTACTGACCGATAGCAGTCATGCCTTACCCGCTACCAGTCCACTACCCGAAAAATCTCCTGTGCTTGCACACACTGAGGAGACAGCCGAACTGGATTACAAGACGCCACAACCACCAGCGACGAACCCGGGTGGAGTGTTAATTATCCGTGATGGCGACATGACAGGTCAGAGTTTCTTGCTCGATCGCGCTGTCGTCAGTGTTGGACGCAGCCAGGAGTGCGACGTTGTGATCAACGATGCCTCGATATCGCGCTGTCATGTGCAATTCCTGCGTCAACTCGATGGTGATTATGTGCAAGACCTGGGCAGTCGCAATGGCACTCAGGTCAATTACGAGCTTCTGCGCACCCCGAAGCTTTTACAGGCAGGGGATGTTGTATCAGTGGGCAATATTCGCCTGGAATATACTCCTGTACCGGGCGCGCATACTGTTCCTGTCCCACGTACCGTTACTCCATACCCATCTACAAGTTTAATCACTGGTCCCACACCATTGAGATTACCAAGCAAGCAAAAGCACTAAATGAGAATCATAAAACAACTGTCATTATATCCAGGCATCTCGGTCAAGAAGGTAATGCATTTTTGGTAGGTATGTGTTACAATGGATATGTGGTTAGGGAAAGTGTATCCCGCCTGGTAAGTAATCTCTGAAACCCCGGCCTCGTTCCGCATCCGGATTCTAGATTTCACTACCTGAGACCACCAGGAGATATTTTCCTCGTTCAACAGTGTAGCAAGGGGTATTTCTTGTTTGAATGACAACCATCGCACCTGAAGCTATTGTGTAAGCGGAACGAAGATATTAAGAAGGGGAAATACCACCCATGATGTCCAATGAGGGCTACCGGGATCGCATCCTTACCTGCCGTGACTGCGGAAACGACTTCACGTTCAGCGCTGGAGAGCAAGAATTTTATGCCAGCAAAGGATTAACCAACACTCCTAGTCGGTGCCCGAGCTGCCGTGCCGCACGTAGAGGCGGGCAGTCAACCAGCTCATCACGTGCTCCACGTGGTGAACAGTATGAGGCGATCTGTGCAACTTGCGGCCGTCCAACCTCTGTTCCATTTATTCCTCGTGAAGATCGTCCAGTCTATTGCAGTGATTGCTTCCAGGCCCAACGCGCCTCACGTCCACGCCGTGATGACTCGCGCAGCTATAGTGGTAGTAGCTACGGCGGTGGTAACAGCTATGGTGGTGGTCGAGGACGTGACCGCCGTGATGGTGGTGGCCGCGACCGTCGCGATAACCGCTGGTAAACATGCGTTCTCCTTAGAAAAGATGTTAAAAAGAGCATCCCTTACCTCCTACCGGGGTCTGGGATGTTTTCTATTGTTAAACGTCTCGCGATTTGAACGTCTCTATCGTACATATGTTATACTGAGGCATAGTCGCAATATATCCCCAATATGGAGGTTTTTTTACGATGACAGGTACCCCAGAAGGTCATTGGCCGCACTACTCTTTTATTGTGCCACAGACCTATACCAGGGCCAAAGTGCGCCTCGTTGGCTTGGGGAACTATGCCCCAAAGGGCACTATCACAAATGAGTTCTTCGCTTATATTTCGACCCGCCTGGGCGATCCACGCAGCGCTAACGATCTGGAGCGAGTTACGGGTCTGACGACGCGTTATGTGCGTGCAAGTACGCTTGCTCTCTGCCGCAGAATGGCGGGTGAGGATGCTCCTGGCTTGATTGCTGATCCTGATGCTGATCCTGATGAATCTCTTGTTGATATGGCGGTTATTGCTGCACAGCGCGCGCTTGCCAGCTCTGGCCGCGATATCTCTGAAATAGATACTGTAATTGGCGCTTCTTCTTCCGATAATGATGGTTTTCCCACGATTGCTGGTTGGGTCCAGATGCGGCTTGGGCTGCCACCTATACGCGCAACTATGCTCAGAGGAGCCTGTGCCTGCCAGACCGAGGCATTTCAAATCTGTAGCGAGATCCTCACTGCGGGGTCTGCGAAACTGGTGTTATTGGTGGCTTCCGAGGGCCTGTTACCTAACATTATGAATGTGCTGGATTGGAAGATCAGTTCGCTCTTTGGCGAAGGCGCTGCTGCATTCTTATTAGAACTGAGTAATGAGGATACAACTTATATCATCAATGGCTCCGATGCAGGCAAATCTGCGTCGCTCCTGTTCCAGACACCCCTACGCAAAGATGTCGTCGAGATGGCTGAGATCGACATTAAGATGCAGCAGTTGTATAGAGAAGGCAAAGGGAAAGAATTTAATCAGTTGCTTTCGCAATACCTGGTTGGTTATACGAAAATGAACGGCAAAGAGGTTTTCCGTGAGGCACCGCGGGCAATGGCAGAATGCGTGGATGTTTTATGCCGTCATGCCGGCCTGGCTCCTGACGAAGTGGCGCATATCGTGCCGCATCAGGCCAACTCGCGCATCACGCGCCGTATGGGAGAGCTGCTTATACACGATTTTGGCTGGCCCGCCTCAACAGCGCAGAAACTCGTCGATAATTTCCGTAATTATGGTAATCTCTCCAACGCCAGCATTGCTACATCTCTTGTCGAAGCACTACGCCAGGGACGACTGCAAGAGGGCGAATGGATGGCGCTACCCGCAGTCGGTGGTGGCCTGAACTATGGCTGCTGGCTGCTGCGCTACCATGCTTTCAAGAATATGGATGCTGTCCTGAACCCCGCATAAAATTCGTAGGGATGGAGGCAAGCCCCACCCCTACGCAACAATTTCTTCTTGCGGCAACTGTGAGAACTGTTCGTTATATAGGCGCGCATACAATCCATCCAGTTCCAACAATTCCTGATGCGTACCACGTTCCACGATCTCACCTTTATCTATGACCAGGATCACGTCAGCGGCCAGGATAGTTGAGAGACGATGTGCAATCGCCAACGTTGTGCGCCCCTTCATCAGCGGCTCCAGTGCGGCCTGGATCAGGCGCTCAGAATGTGTATCGAGAGCGCTTGTGGCCTCGTCCAGGATCAGAATGCGCGGATTTTTGAGGATTACGCGTGCAATTGCGATACGTTGTTTCTCACCGCCAGAGAGCTTGTATCCGCGCTCACCAACAATCGTATCATAGCCATCCTCCAGTTCCATGATGCGATCGTGAATAGCAGCGGCCTGTGCGGCAGCGATCATCTCTTCATCGGTTGCATCCTGGCGTGCGTAGAGCAGGTTTTCTCTGATCGATGCGTGCAACAGGTAAGTCTCCTGTGTCACTACACCGACCATTTGACCGAGCGAACTGAGCGTCACGTCCTTGACATTATAGCCATCGATCTTAACCTCGCCGCTATCTGCTTCGTAGAGACGTGGTACCAGGTACGTGATCGTCGTCTTACCGGCACCGCTCGGACCAACCAGCGCAGCCAGTTGTCCAGGCCTGATAACAAACGAAATGTGATTTAGCGTGGGACGACCTACTGGCTCATCACCCATACTGGGAACTGCGGCTGGTTCTGGTGCCGCAGGACGTTTTTCTTGGCCAGTACCATTCATTTCTTTATTTTCAAAGCCGCTCGGCAGCTTAACGTCGTCACGTTTGTATGTGAAGGAGACATCCTTAAAGGTAATCTCACCGCGTATTTCCTCTGCTTTGAGCGCCAGGGCATCAGGCTTATCTTTGATATCAACCGGAATATCCAGGTACTCAAAAATGCGGTCAAACAGCGCCAGTGCGCCCTGTATGTCTACCTGCACTTGTAGCAAGGATCCGATAGGGAAGAAGATTCTGCTTTGCAATGTGGTGAAAGCAACTATGGTTCCAAACGTCATTCCTACACCGAAGATGCTCTGATGATTGATAATCTGCATGCCCGCGACCAGATAGACGATAGCAGGCATGATCGAGAAGAAAGTGCTGATGAACATCATGAACCAGCGCCCAATCAATTGCTGGCGAACTTCCAGGTTCGTGAGCTTCTGATTCTCATTTTCGAACTGCTGTTGTGCATATTTCTGGCGACCAAAGGTCTTTATGAGCAGGATACCACTCACGGAGAGCGTCTCTTGCATCATTGCTGTGAGTGATGCCATACTCTTTTGTGTCTCTTTACTGGTTGCACGGCGTACATTGCCGACCTTGTAGGTGAACCATACGAATAAAGGAAGCAGGCCAAGTGAGATGAGTGTTAGCAAAGGACTGAGAATAATCATTGCAATAATGGTACTCAAGAACGTTGCTATATTGGCCACAGTGCTCGTTGCTGTATTCGTCACCACGCCTTGAACGCCACCCACGTCGTTAGAGAGACGCGACTGAATCTCACCGGTACGTGTTGCGGTAAAGAAGCGCAACGACATACTCTGCAAATGCTGGTAGAGCCTGTTGCGAAAGTCGCGCATCACATTCTGACCAATCACATTATTAAGATATGTCTGGTAGACCCCAATCAGTCCTGAGACGATCGGGGTAACAAACATAATGATCACATAAAAAATGAGCCTGGAAATGTTATGTGGCGCGATGGCGTCATCAAAAATGCGCTGGATCAAGAGCGGATTTACCAGCCCCAGGACGCTCGTTACTATAATGGTAACCAGAACCAGAATAACCTGGAAGATGTATGGTTTGAATGATTGTGCTATACGTCCAAGCGTGCGTGCATCGGTCTTACGTCCACGTCTTTTTTGTTCCTCAGCGTAGGCGGCCATACCCCCGCCCATTCCATGAAATCCCATATATACGGGCTCCTAACTTTTCTATTAACATATACATTTTTCTATGAGTGTAACACATAATTGTGATATATCGCTCAAGGAAATGTTCCACCGAAAAAAGATATAGAGCAAATTCTTACTACAAACAGTAACAATCTGTCCTACTTTTTACTTCCCGAAAGAAAGTATAGAGAATGGGGAGGTCTAAAACACTGGTCAAGAGTACGGTTCTCTCCCTGGCGATTTTGACAGGCAGAGCCGTTGCAAGAGACCGGCCAGAAGTGCGCCGCGTTGTGGTATAGAATCCACGTGCAGGAATTCGCGATTGAGATTGTGCATGCCGCCGCCAATAGGACCAAGGCTATCAAGCGTAGGGAGGCCCATCTCCATGAGTAGATTAGCATCGGAGAGACCACCTTTTCGCTCTGGTACGATATGTATGCCCAGCGCTTCCCCCTCCGCCTGGGCCATAGATAGCAGATACATGATCTGTGGCGTGGGTTCGTAGGGACGCCTGCTATTGGGGAGACGAGTCAGGCGTGTATATGTCTCTGGTACGTTGCAGCCAGACGCAATCTGTTCCAGGGCCGTAGCAGCCTGGTGGAGTCCTTTCTCATGGAAGGAACGCACCGAGACGTAACAGCGCGCCATATCTGGTACGACATTCAGAGTTTCCGTGCTGCTGATGCGCGTGACATTAAAAGTGACACCAGGGAACAGGGCATTCAGATTATGGATAGCGATCATTTTGTGAGCCAGTTCGATCACCGCGGAGCGCCCCTTATGGGGTTCCGCACCCGAATGAGCAGCAACCCCCTGTACCTCAAGAATATATTTATCAGAACCCTTACGAGCGTGCGTCAGGATTTCAGCGGATCGTGCCGATTCTAATACCAGCCCGATCTCAAACTGGGAAGCAAGTTCGCGCAGCAGAGGCGCACTCCCTGGAGAACTCACTTCTTCATCGTTATTGAAGATCACGCATAGTTCATCGTAATAGTCGAAACCTTTTTCAGCAAGCGCACGTAATGCATAAATACACATTACTACGCCCGACTTCATATCGATCACACCGGGTCCATAGGCAATTCCATCACGAATCGTAAATGGTTGCGCCTGTACAGCTCCAGGACCATAAACGGTATCGACGTGTCCAACGAGCAAGATACGCGCTCGTCCTGTACCTCTGCGCCTCGCCACAAGATTATTGCCAAAGCCCTCTGCTGGATGCAGGGTAACGGTAAAACCAACCTCATGTAACCACTCCACCAGGTACGTCATGATCCGATTCACCCCTTCGATCTGGCCTGACCCTGAATCAATATTTATCAGCGTCTCCAGACGTTCGAGCAGTTCTTCTTGATAAGCCAGGAACTGTGGTAGATAGGTTTGTGCATAAGTCGTAGCAGTGTATGGCGTTTGTGGCATGAGTGAGTATCCTTTGGAATAACGTAAAAATGTTCGCTAACTTTTGTATTGTACCACAGCCATACTCACCCCGTAGCGGCATGGCTTGCCTGTGCCGGGTATCTCCACGCACACCCGGCACAGGCAAGCCATGCCGCTACGGGTTATTACGCGACAAGTTCAGCACCTGCATAAAATGTTTGTCGGAGTCGCTTGTAGGCCGCACTCAGCAATGACGCGTGCCTGTTGCGTTCGATTAAATCGAGTGGAAGTGTGCGCTGGTACTCATGTAAATTGATACCCAACTCTAAAAAAATGGCAAATAACATGCCTGCTTCTTCATCAAAATCTGCATGTTTTGCCAGATCAATCAGAATTGCTTGACGTTGCATCGTTGGAAAATCCTTGATAATGCAAGCCAGCTCCATCAGTACATCCCTGGACATAAGCTCGTCAAGTGCAATCTCTGAGAGATCAAGTAGATCAGAAGTATCCATCTTTCCGTATTCAGATCGGGTATGGAAAATGGTAAGGCGAACAAGCCTGCGTTGTCTTCGTACCAGGTCTCGTACACAATTACGAGCGACGGTCAGGCTAAAGTTCTCCAGTGATGCAATGGAATGGTTATTCGTAATCGGATTTATGTATCTAAGTATACGAATAGAAGTTTTAAGTACCTTCCCATCAATAAGCGCATGAATATGGCTTATCTTGACCACTTTTACTGGCGTTTTTATGCTTCTCGTGCTTTGCAGCTAGTACTGACACTGTTAGCCGAAGACGTGCCTGGCACCTATTCTGGACTGATCTTGCCTGCAAAAGAGAGCTATGATAGGCACATCCCAGATTCTTCCAATCTAGCAGAAGTGGGCGAGAGCCTCGTTGGCTGGCTTGGTCAGACTCGCTCGTTCTGCACGTTGCTTTCGCCCGCTCCGTCTTTTGAGTATCCCAGTGACTTTCAGGTCTTACCCTTGCTTGCAGAAGGAGAGCAAGAAGCAGAGGATCCTACGCTTGTTGTGGTACAACGAGATGAAGTGAGCAAACTTAACCTCACACGAGACGTTGTGGAAACCGCGCGCTGTCTCCTCAAACCGTTGTATGAAGATAAGTGGAAGTGGAAGAAATATTTCGGTGAAGGCATGCAGGACTTGATCAATCCCGGTGTAGATTTTACGCCGCGCTTGCCTGATCGCGTACTCACCCACCTGACGAACATCGTCGTACGCCTGGGCGGGACAAATAGTGATGGGGAAGATCGCTGGCGCTTCTGTTATATCCTCCTCCCTGAAAATCAGACCTTGCCATTACAACAACGCAGCCTCGTCATACGCGCTATGAGTCGCCATGTGCGTCACAGTGTGGGTGTGACTACCCTCACCCCGGAGAAATATCGCTCCAGTTTGAGTGTTAGAGCCTTCCAGAGTGGCCATATTGTGTATCGGCAAGAATTGTCTCCCGAGGATACCACGCTCCAGTTTAGTGAGATTGAAGGGCCTGTGCGCTCCAACATCGCGGTTCCGATCGGAGGTGAGACCGGAGAACCGCTCGGAGTCCTCTATGTCACATCGTATGAAACGAATGCCTTTTCTCCAAACGATTGTCGAGTGCTCAGAATTATGACCAGAATGATCGAAGAATTGTTGCATGGATATACCGCACGCAAGCAACTCACTAGAAACCTGGTCGATCTGATCAAAGATCCAGAAACAACCGATCCATCATTCCGAGAATTCTGGTCTGAAAATGATTTTATCCGGGATATTGAAGAGCTTCTCAGAAATATCCAGATGCGAGAGTCTTATACTGCTAAAGAAGAATTTGGCACCGGGTTCTCTCCTGATTCCAGTATACAATTAGTTTCTGAACAAATATCGTTTATTGCGGTCGATATAGATAACCAGGATGGTGTGGTACGTAATTATGATGAGCAGACGCTACGGAATCTGCAAAAAACCATGGGACAGCGTATTCGATATCTGTTACCTGCGCTATTTTCTCGTTACAAGGATTGTAAGCTTTATTATATCTATGGAGGTCGATTTTATCTTTTCCTGCGAGGGTTTACACTGGAAGAGACGAAAAAGAATGCCGGACGATTGAAGAAAGCACTTGAGGGCAATGTTGCCATTAAGCAATCGGATTTATTGGGGAGTACACTAATTATACCTGATGTAAGTCTTCATCTAGCTGCAATATGGTACTCCTATGATAAGTTGCAGCAATTCGTGTCGATGAAACAATATCAAACCGTAGCTGATGTGAGCTCCATACTTTATCGTACCCTAGATTCTGTCCTCAAATTGGGTATGGATGAAGGTGGTAATGTAATATATGCCTGGGATCCAGAAACCGCAACTTTTGCAGGTTATCGGTCAAACGATTATAAGGAATAGCCTGTTCACAGTACAGAGATTAATGAAGCCACGCTAATTAATGCTGGCTTCATTACCCACAAAACTCCGATAACTATGCAGCATGCTTACTAGTTTCGGCATAAAATGTCTGCTTAAGCCTTTGTTACACCTGAACCCTGGTCCTCAAGCGCTTATAAGCGATACACAGATGAGCGGCATAACGACCACGCTTTGAGGGCTCAGTAGGCAAGGGGCCACTGTAATCACGCAGTTCGATACCTTCAGCGGAGAGAGCCTGCTCCAGTAGCGTGGGCGGTTCGTTGAAATCGGAGGTGTTGGCCAGGTCCGTCAGGAGGGCTGCGCGCTGCTGGTCGGGAAAGTTTGCTACTACGTGCGCAGCTGTTACAATGACGGAGTTGAACATGAGGTGGTCGAGAGCAATCTCTGAAGGATCGATCAGGTCGCGCGCCTCCACTGTACATACTTCGGAGGCGCTATCATTCTGGGAGGGACGCACGAGGTGTTGATCTTTGCGGCGGCGATCCCGAAAATAATTCTGGGCAATGACTTTGCTTAACGATTTGAGGGAAACAATCGGCTGCACTTCACCACGATGGGCACGCTGCCGATATCTGAATGTGCGCATAATAGCTTCTTGCGTGATATCTTCCGAGACTTCTTTTTGTTGTCCAAGCCAACAGGTTACTCGTGCATAAGAGACCCATTTTTCAACTACAGACAATAGCCAGGTATACAGATCAATCCAGGTTTGTTCATCGTCGTGTTTGTACTCGGCAGCCAGGTAAGTATCGGCAGTTGTAAACATGCGAAAGGGCCTCCCAAAAGGCTTTTTGAGCTAACATGTGCACGCACGGTGGTAAAAGCTATTTCCTACAGTAATCGCCCATAGACCTGCGCTACTATGTATCTTAACTTTTCTGAGGATAAGAGGAGAAATCTAAAGAAACTTTACAAATAAGAAGTAAGTTCGGTATTCTAAGGATAATAGTACCTGATCAGGGAAACTTTGTCAACGTAGCAGAGAAGAAATTCTGTTAAAAACATGCGTCTCAAGAAATTATGTATGGTAGGGACAAATTTTTATTGACAAAAATGATGCATTTATCCTACAATAGATGAGCTGCATGAAGAATCCCAGGCTTGAAGAGACACATTTTTTCCATCTGTCAATAAAAACTGTGCATGTCAGCTAACTATACAAGATAGACAAATATATGCTACTATTGAGCGTGTGCTGATAACCCCGAATATGCGCCTCGGGTTTTCTGTGGGGAGACGGAGATGGACGAGCGAAGTTTACAAAGCATCAAAGAACATCTTCAGAAAGAGGATGCACAGAAACGAATCCTGCAACATATCCAGAAAGGGCGTGCTGAGGCGACGGTGACGATCAGTCGCGCTGCGGAACTATTCGAGTTCACTGAGAATAAGTTGCGCGATTGGGAGAAGTATGGTTTCCTCAACCCCTTACGCCCGGTTGGGCCGATGGGAAGACGCTTATATACTCTGCGTGACCTGGATAAGCTTGCGATTATTCGTGAATTGATCGATACAGGATATGCTCCCAGCGATATTCCTGCTGATATCGATGAACTGTGGCTCTCTATTTGCTTCCCTGACCAGGGCATACTGAGTTCGGAACGCTGGAGTCCCACAATGATCCGGCGCGGCAGGCTTGACGATCTTCCCATCAATGAACGGATAGAGAAAGCACGCGTCGAAGCTGCGTTTCGCTATTTTGCCTCGCGCGTCTTGCGGCTATCGTTGTTGTTAATCTGCGAAGATATGCCCGGTACGGCTGCTGGTCTGTTGCTCCCTCTTGAGTCGAGAATGGTCGGTCCTGCTCCACAACGTGTGGAGGACATGACAAGACTCGGTGAGACGCTGGTTGGCTGGTTGGATCAAACGCGTTCCTCGTATACATTGCTGACCCCCATGCCTTCATTCGAATATAGCACTGACTATCGTATTCATCCGTTGCAAGTTATGAAATCCGGCGTCGCGCAGGAAGCAATGCCTAAAGATGCAACGTTGATTATTGTGCCGCGAGAAACTCGGCAGCTAACTCTGGGCGCGGATGTTGTGGAGATGATTCGTACTCTTCTGCGACCGCTCTATGAAGATGTCCAGAGCATACACCGTTGCTTTGGAGCCGGGATGCGTGAGGTGGCAGAGCCAGCGACTGATCTAGGGAGCAGCGCGAAATATGAAGATGGTATCCTGAATGGTCTGGCTGAACTGGTTGTACGTCTGGGAGGTCTGACGGCGGAAGGGCACGAGCGCTGGCGTTTTTGCTGTATTCTCCTGCCCAACCATCCTACCTCTATTCTATCACTGCAACAGCGCAGCCTTGTCGTGAGGGCGCAGAGCAAATATTCACCACACCAGGTTGGTATCACCACTCTCTCTTCTCAACCACCTGTAACTGGCCTGTGTCTGAGTGCCTTTCAAGGTGGACATATCATTTATCTCCCTGATGTCTCCAGGGTAGACTCGATTATTGCCGCTCGTGAACTGGAAGAGCCTATAGGTTCAGCAGTGGCAGTACCTGTGGAAGACAATGATGGCATCTCGATCGCAGTTATCTACGTCGTGTCTGACTATCCTCATGCCTTTTTGAAGAACGATCAACGAGTACTGAGGATGGTCGGAAAAATGGTCGGAGAATTGCTTGGGACATACCAGGTACGATTGAGAGCGGTAGGCAAACTGAGGGATCTTGTGACGTATCCAGAATATGTAGACACGCTGTTTAGAGAATTCCTGTCTGAAAATGAATTCTTACGAGACATCGAAGCGTTACTTACCGAGGTACAGTCAAGAGAAGATGCGTTAAAGGAAGTCGTATCGTTTATTGCCATTGATATCGATAATCAAAGCAGCCTTGCGAACAGATTTGGTGACCGTATGGCAAGGGACCTGGCAAGGACGGTCGGATTACGTATTCATGGGCAGTTACGTGCATTTAAGGACGATGCAGTTTACGAACTCTATCACATCAATGCGGATAGATTTTATATCGTCTTAAAAGGCCTTGGTCTTGAGCAAGCGCGTGCAAAGGCTGAACAACTCAGACGGGTACTTGGTGGTTCCTATCAGATAGATCCTCTACGCGTCCCAGCCGGGCAACCTGCGCTCCCTGAGAATATGGTTAGTTTCGCGAACATTAGTGTACGCCTGGGAGTAGCGTGCTACTTTTATTGGAAGCTCAAGGAAGTTCTGTTGCGTTGTCCTCCTAAAACCGCTGTGGTTGAGACCAGGATACAGATCATCCGTTTTCTAGAAGAAGTGCTCGACCTGGGCAAGCGTGAGGGCGGTAATGTTGTTATGAGTTGGGAGCCAGCGATTCGAGGATTTGTACGTATTTCCCCACCAAAATAAGATGTGGTCTGTACATAGAGTTTTGCCAGCATCCCCAGTGTTCCTTACAGGCTGGTAGCCTTTATAAGCTATTTTATGTGTCTCCCTGACATTTCTCCTGTATACTGGAAGTGTGATAAAACGCTAACCGCATCCTTTGCATCAGCTTGATTCCTTGCTGCGGAAACTTTACAAATGAAAGCGCCTTGACCACACTGCAAGGTACCGATCTGGTGTTACATCCGTAAGGGGCGCGATGGATCGCGTCCCTCTGCTATTACTTCGTTTTTTAACTGACTCGAAAGCTTTATTTAGAAAAACGGATTGGCAGAGAGGAAACATGCAAGCGTTGCTAAAGAATGGAACGAACGTTAGCTTGCAGGAGTGTTCGTCTTATGAGAGTAAAAGTTTTTGTACTGGGACGACCTGGAAGCGGCAAATCAACAGCTGCTCGACAGGTGAATTGTCTATTCAGGCAAAATGGTTGTCTTGCTAGACATATCAATGATTATGAAATCTTACGTGAGATGTTCCTGGAAGATATACAACATCTCAAGTTCCAACCAACAGAACATAATGGTTTTGATGCAATTGATCTTACTGTGATGGATATTGCTCTTCAAAAAGTACAGGAAAAAGTGCAAGAATGCTTATCTTCAGTAGACGTGGTGACGATTGAGTTTGCCCGTAATGACTATCATGAGGCACTGCAGCAATTTGACCCAACCGTTCTGAAGGATGCTTATTTCCTCTTTCTGGATGCGGATATTGAGACCTGCTTACGGCGTGTGCATGAGCGAGTTGAGCGTTCGACTTCAGGCGATGACCATCCTTCTTTTTCAGATGATCTCTTTAGGAGCTACTATGATAAAGAGAATAGAGAATATATGATTCACCGCCTGCAAAAAGAGTTTGACATCTGCAAGCAGGTCAAAGTGATCAATAATACTGGCCCTTTTGAAGATTTTGTGACACACGTTGAGCAATTTGCCAATACGATTTTAGAGCAAGAAATACGTGTCCTCGAACCCGCGATCCTATTGAAAGAGTAGTTCTCTTCTACGGAGAGGGAGATCTTGCCCCCACTATATCTCCCTCAAACTAATTCTTTCCTCTCGAATGTCTTTCTATCACTCCAACTGTCCCTTCACTTCGTTCACAAGAGGACTGTGTCACACAATACTATACCTGTTTTAACATAGTATACTACTTTGTATGTACAAAATAGAATAGATGTTTTAGCGTAGAAAAGTTAATAATATTACTTAAGTAATATTAACATTTTTTCATTGTTACACAATAGATTTGCATATGATCGAATATTGTGGTAATAACAGTATATGCATGTTTAAATGCACGTAAAGGTGCGGTCAACTGGAGCCGCACTTGATCGCTTGTGACCACAGGAATGTGAAGTGGGCTGTTAGAGAATATCAGGAGGTGTACCTGGCATGAGTGCAAAAGTATTTGTCTTAGGGCGTCCGGGAAGTGGTAAGTCGACTGCTGCCCGTCATCTTATAGAGTTGGCCGGGCGAAGAAACTATTCTTACCTTTTCATACAAGATTATGATATCCTGCATAAAATGTTTTTAGATGATATCAAGCATGAAAAATTTCGCCCTACGAGCTGTGGTGGCTTTGATGTAATTGACTATACTGTATTAGATACTGCATTGAGGCAATTGGAGCAGAATGTGCAGGCGTCTATGGAATTAAGACACACGGATATTGCAGTGATCGAGTTTGCACGTAACGATTACAGCACTGCATTGAGTCTGTTTAGTCCCGCTTTTTTGCAAGACGCATACTTCTTCTTTATCGATTCTGACCTGGAAAGTTGTATCCAGCGCATTCATGAGCGTGTAACGAATCCGCCCAGGCCAGATCGTCATTTTGTTTCTGAGCATATTATGCGGACGTACTACAGCAACGAGAACTGGGAATACATGGCCAGTCATTGCAAGCAGGAGTATACTATTCGCAAAGAGGTAATAGCCATGCGCAATAGCGGGCCATTAGAGGTATTGCTGGATGCAGTAAGTGATTTCGCTGAAGTTATTTTCAGAAGCGAATTTGTTCTATCATTAGCTTTGGATAGGGCCGCGACACGAATACTTTCGCTACACGAGGTTGACCATATGTGATACAGTAAGGGAGACGTGTACCCGCTAGTAGTTGATTAGGAGGCTGGGCCGAGTGGCATCAACACGTACTCCCTTTGAAAAATTAACACCTATACATCCAAACCGTCGTATTACCTTAGAAACCGGGGCGACACCTATTGCTACACGCTTGATAGACCTGCTTATTCCACTAGGGTTTGGACAGCGCGCGCTCATTGTCGCACCTCCTAAGGCTGGTAAGACGACGATTTTGCGTCAGATTGCGTCTGCCGTGCTCACGAATCATCCGCAGACGCGCCTATTTCTTTGCCTGGTGGACGAACGTCCTGAAGAGGTAACGGAATGGCGCACGGAGGTTCAGGGACCACAGGTGAGGCTATATGCCTCTAGTTTCGATCAAGCATTGTCAAAACATGGACCGCTTGTTGAGCGGGCGTTACAAGATGCCAGACGTGAGGTAGAGCAGGGACAGGATGTAGTAATCTTGTTGGACTCGCTCACGCGGCTGGCGCGCGTCCATAATCTAAGCAGCGATATGTGGGCAGGTTCACGTAATCAGCGTGGAGGCTATGGGAGTCGCACGCTTTCTGGCGGCATTGATGCCAATGCTCTGGAGGTCGGTCGTCGCGTTTTTGGGGCCGCACGTATGCTCGAAGAAGGGGGAAGCCTGACTATCGTCGCGAGCTGCCTCGTTGAGACAGGAAGCCGTTTAGATGACGTTGTGTATGAAGAGTTTAAAGGTACCGGAAATCTGGAGATTCGCCTCTCTCGTGAATTAGCCGATCGTCGTATCTTCCCCGCAGTCGATGTAACCGTCTCCAGCACGCGCCAGGAGGAACGCCTGCTTTCTCCCACAGAGCTACGTGCTATGTCCATTGTCAGGCGGCGTATGGCCGATCTGCCCAGGCGTGATGGCGCGGAGCAGGTGGTGCGCCTGTTTGAGAAGACACACTCCAACGCACAACTGGTAGAAGCAATCGTCAGGCAGGGATAAGATCAAGCAAGATTACTTTCCTGTAAGGGCACGCGAAATGCATCGAGACAGAATGCAACGCCAGGCCGATTGCAACGTATAGCACTATGAGAAGTGTAATCTTAGAAATACTAGACGGAGGACCAGGTATGCGTTGCTCCTACTGTGGAGGGCTTAACCCAGATCAAGCACAATTCTGTGTCCGTTGTGGTAGGAATATGACAGTAAAGGCGTCACCAAATCAGCCAACGTCCGGTCAACGTTCACCGTATACGCCATCTCAGCCGCAACCACCATATCAGGCACCACGCCAGGCTCCCCCTGCACAGGGATATCCCAGGCCACCTCAAACGCCACCATACCAGCAACCCAGACAGGTACCACCAGCGCCAGTTGCTCCACCAACACAACAGCGTGTACCAGCTGCACCCGAACCGCCCGCACAATTTCCACCGCGCACTATGGAACATCTCAAGGCTCTTGAACAGGGCGCGCTTACGTACAGTGTTGTTAGTGATACAGAAAGTGTTGGACGCAAAAAGATTGTCCGTATCCTCTATCAGCGCTGTACTCCCTGGCAACAGGTAGCTACTCTGCTCAAAGCGTTTAAAGAGCAACATGCAGACAGGTTCGATACCATCATTATCCAGGGCACCTATGCTCAAGAGAGTAGCATCTACGGATTTACCAATGGTCAGCTCCAGTTCGATCGCAATGTGCGCCTGGGGAGCCAGACTATGAATCGTTATCAGATCGAAACGGGCAATGGCTTTGAAGCCGATGCTATACGCATTGTCTTATCCGATTGACATGCTTCCCCGCTTTTTAAGCGTGGGATTCTCCGGTGCGTTTCTATAAACAGGACAGGTTATGCAAGTAGTAGAACTAATTCGCAAGAAACGGGATGGGGAGGTACTTAGTACAGCAGAGATTGATTGGTTGGTAGACCAATATACGAGAGGACGCGTTCCTGATTACCAGATGTCGGCCTGGTTGATGGCTGTCTATTGGCGAGGTATGGATGCACGCGAGATAGGTGATCTGACGCTGGCAATGGCACATTCTGGTGAAGAATTGCATGTCCGCGAGACAATCTCTCCTGTGGTGGATAAGCATAGCACAGGTGGAGTCGGTGACAAAGTAACACTGGCAGTCGCACCACTGGTTGCTGCCTGCGGCGTTGCTGTCGGGAAAATGACCGGGCGCGGCCTGGGACATACTGGTGGCACTGTTGACAAGCTAGAGTCTATTCCCGGTTTTCGTTCAGAACTCTCGCGCGCCGATTTTATGCATATATTGACAAAACACAATATAGTGCTGGCCGGTCAATCGAGTGAGCTGGCACCTGCTGACGGCAAAATATATGCTCTGCGCGACGTAACTGGAACTGTTGAGAGTATTCCCTTGATTGCTGCCAGCATTATGAGTAAAAAATTGGCGGTAGGCGGCTCGCATCTTCTGCTCGATGTCAAATTCGGCTCTGGAGCATTTATGAAGACACCAGAACGTGCAAGCGAACTGGCCAGGACGATGGTTGAGATTGGAAGCGCCGCAGGTATGCATACAGTCGCAGCCATCACTTCCATGCAGCAGCCTCTGGGGCACGCAATTGGCAATGCATTGGAAGTGGCGGAGGCAGTTGCCATTTTACGTGGAGAAGGACCGCAGGATGTTGCAGATCTCTGTTATCATGAAGCAGTTGAACTGCTCGTTATGACTGGGAAGGCATCGCACGCAAACGAAGCTGCACAGATCGTTGAACGCGCTGTACGTGCAGGGAACGGAGTTGCGAAGCTGGCAGAAGTGATTGCAGCGCAAGGCGGTGATCCGCGTTATGTAGAGCAGCCGCACCTGTTACCAGCCGCACCTGTACGCACAATGCTTAAGTCGCCGCGTAGTGGCTATATCGCGGGTATTCACGCAGAACATACAGGTCTGGTCAGTATGAGCCTTGGGGCCGGACGTTTTAAGAAGGGCGAGCAAATCGACCATCGCACCGGTCTTATCTTACAGGCAAAGGTTGGCGATTATCTCAAGGCTGGTGAGCCACTGGTTGAGGTCCATGCTCGCAACAATGCAGAAGTGACGGCCATACAGAATGCGCTCTATGCCTGTTATGCCTGGAGTGATACACCTGTACATGTAGAGCCAATGATTTATGATACTATATATCCCCGCTAGCTTTACCTCCCATTTCGGGTTTTACTGTTCCCTTAAAAACGTAGTTATCACTTGTATATAGCGGTCAAACTGATCACGGCGAATATTGTGACCAGCACCTGCGATGTAGACTACCTGGCCGTTTTGCCACAGATGAGACGCTTCCTGAGCCCCCTCTGGGGTAATAATTGCACCTTTTTCTGGATCACCAGTAATGAGTAGAATGGGGCAGGTGATACGACTGACTACTTCACGCCAGGGTGGTGGAGGCGTGCCAACTGTGAATACGTCCATGTTGAGCTGTTCCTTGGATTCAACCCAGGGGCCAAGTTCATCTTCCGACCACATTGGATTTGAGGCGCGTGCAGCCACAAGACGTTCTTCAGGAGTCAACGCTTTAAGCCCGGTAATCAATCTGTAAAAAGAATTACTTTTGATATCTTGCTCGCGTGTCTGCAAGGAAAGAGGAGTAGTTACGGGCCAGGGTGGATCTTCGAGCAGAATTGAGCGTATGAGTTGTGGGTGATCTGCGGCAAGCAATGCAGCTGTGGCAGCGCCCATGGAGTGTCCCAGGAGGCGAGGCTGTTCCAGTGCTAACTCCCTGATCAGACCTGCTACGTCCTCTGCCTGTAGTTTCAGGGAAAAGCCCGTTTCTGTTCCATCGGAAAGGCCATGACCGCGAGAGTCTGGCATAATCACATCATAGTCTTGCTCCAGGACTCTGGCAACCGGCGTCCAGCAGAGGCCGTTATCAGTGAAGCCATGTAAGAGTACTACGGGAGGTTTGTTTCCACCAGTGCGGGTGTAGTGGATATGGATACCATGCGCGAGGACCCGGCCATCAGACCATTGTAACATTACGAACTCCTGCTTGTACTAGAATGTTGCATTGTACAGCATTCATAGTTTCTCTCCTATTGTAATATACACTTCCCAACGCTGGCTACGCACGCGTTCAGAACGCCGTTGCAGACCATGTTGTTCAAGAGGGATATGTTGGCCGAACCAGGCGTCTGGTAAGACATCTGTGCTAATGCTGCCATTCGTTTCATGCCTGCTACGCGCAACTTCCTCGTTGAGATTACGCTGTTTGCGCGGACCAAAAAGTGCGCTGGGACCGTAGACCAGGGCCTGTACCAGGACGAGTAGTGATTGTACAAAGCCAACGGGCAACAGATTAGCACCTTCGATCACAATCAAGCGACCGCCAGGACGGAGTACACGCTCCACCTCAGAGATCGTATCGGGATCGTAGATATATTCGGATGGGAAGGTGCTCACCATAGTATCAAACGAGCCAGCGCTAAAAGGCAGGTGTTGAGAGGAGCCTTGAATGACACACGTCGCCTGGCCGACATGGCGACGTTTTAGCGTTGTGCGTGCTGCATCTACCATCTCAGGCGAATGTTCGACTGCGCGGCAGCGATATCCCGCTTCCAGCATGTCTGCCAGGAGATCGCCTAATCCGCAGCCCAGTTCCAGCACTTCTACACTATGAATACGTGGCAGGACCAGGCGTTGCCAGACGCGCCACTGACCGGCGAATGGGACTGTGCTGGCGAAACGATAAAGGTAGCGATTTTTATAGAGCGTTTCAAACAGCCATTTGCGTGCAATCGGTTTCACTGTTTACCAGCCTTCAGAAACACGTCAAGTAGATCGCTCAGGTGCTCAATCGTCAGATTGGGTTTTACAGAATCAGGAAGCGGCTTATTTTTCTTATCTTCCTGTTTGCGTGCATAGGCAAGGAGGTATTTATTGTTCAGATATGGTTTATTGTGCGGGAGTTCAGCTTTTACCTCAGCAATGAGACGGTGTTTGGGTTTCCAGATAGAGAAAATGTTGAGCTGATTGGCACCGGCAATATCGGCGCGTAATGAATCTCCGACCATAGCAGTTTCCTGGGGAGTAACGCGCAGAGCGTTGAGTGCATGCGTAAAGATCGCGGGATTGGGCTTACGTACGCCGAGATCAGCTGAAATAGCCATATGATTGGGATCAAAAAAGTCCAGGAGCCCAATCGCACGCAGATCTTCCACAAATGGTTGCCCTCCCCACTGACGATTGGTTACTACACCCAGGATAAAGCCGCGCTCCTGTAACGTTGCCAGCGTCAAGAGAGCATCGGGAAAGAGTGGGCGTGACGCAGGGACACGTACTCGCAGTGCTTCGAAGACAGCCTCGCCAACCGTTTTATCGAATTTGGGGAAGCCCATGTGAATGAGCGCTTCCAGCGTAACCATCGTGAAATCTGGTTCATAGCCTGGATGCTGGTGTTTGACTTTGCCCAGAAGCTTCTCTATGGCTTTACGGACTTCGTTGCCAAGTTCCTCATCATCTTTAATAGGGAGGTCCTGTTCTGCAACCTGTTGACGCAGAGTAGCAGCCGCATGTAGATTCGCAACGTGTTCCAGGCTATGCCATGTAACTTTATCGTTGCGTGTCCAGAGCGTATCTCCGCAGTCGAACAGGAAACAACGGATAGTTCTGCCATTCAATGCACTGATAGTCTTCTTAGGCACACGCATCTTCCTTCTCGACTAAATACTATGTAGAGGCCCGATTGCAACGCCTGGCATCCCGCGATACGACCTCTACGGGATGCAGAGGCGTGCAATCGGGCCTCTACAGTATCTCTAGGCTAGCGTGAGGAAGATTCCTCATTGGGAGCCAGCACGTCATCAATCAGGCCATATTCAACAGCCTGCTGCGCCGTGAGGTAGTAATTGCGGTCGGAATCCTGCATGATGCGCTCCATTGTCTGACCAGTATGATGCGCGAGGATCTCATACAGGTTGCGGCGCAAACGCAGAATTTCGCGCGCGGTGATCTCGATATCAGCCGCCTGGCCTTCCGCACCACCGAGAGGCTGGTGGATCAGCATCGTGGAGTTCGGCAGGCAATAACGCTTGCTGTGCTCACCGGCTGCCAGCAACACAGCCCCCATGCTCATAGCCATGCCCATACAGACAGTCGAGATGTCCGGGCGGAGCCACTGCATAGTGTCATAGATGGCAAGGCCAGCGTAGATGCTACCACCGGGGGAGTTGATATACATGTTAATATCTTTGGTTGCATCTTCGCTCTGAAGGTACAACAACTGTGCTACGATACTATTGGCTACCTGGTCATCGATCGGTGTGCCAATGAAAATGATACGCTCCTTCAACAGGCGCGAATAGAGATCCCAGGAGCGCTCACCGCGGGGTGTTGACTCGATAACTGCCGGGATAATCCCTCTTGGTTCCAGAACTTCTCGGGATTCTTTGATCCACTTTGGATCACGTGGATTGAACACGCTTCCCATGTTTGCTCCTTCTTATTTATACGGCCCTCTCTATGTAAACGGGTAGAGATAAGCCGTCGGTAAAAAACTCAATGTGCTGAGGAAACCCACAAATTGCGGGGACATTACCGATATGATAGCACTTGCAAGATGCAAACGCAAGAATACGATATTATGCACCGGGCGATCGACCCGTAGAGGCATGCCTTGCATGTGCCGGGTCGTCCGCGTGCAACCTCGTTGAGCGTCAGAGAAGTCTTCCCGAGTGACCCGGCACACGCAAGGCATGCCTCTACGGGATGTTTGCATCGCCTGTACTATGCAATGCTATGATCCCAGATTACAGTGGATGATAAGCTCAACGTTGAATGGTTTATGCCTGTGTTTTCCAGGGACCAACGCCATGAACGTGTTCAACTTCGATATGGGTAATATATCCTGCTGGCGAATTGTCAGGCAGAAATTTCGTACCTGGTCCTATATAGACCTGGGCAAGTCGGTTCAATAGTTCAGGAGCACCACCTTCTGTCACGCGGGCGCGTCCTGAGATAACCAGATAGTTGTCCAGCCCCCCAGTTTTTCCACCAGTCTCCATCGACAGTGCCATACGAGCATCCTGTTGAATATTCTTCACTTTTTTATACGAAGCGAGATGGGCGCAGACAATCTCATCACCATCGAGGCCCGCCCATACAAGCGAGATTTGTGGGCTTCCGTCAGCATTGAGTGTCACGAGATGAGCGAGATGCCCAGCAGTCAGTGCTTGCCGAACAGTATCATTCAAAACCATGTCGAGCCAATTCCTTTCTTCATCTGTACGCGGTACCCAACGTACCAATTCGATCATATCTGAGTAAGTTCTACAAATGAATGAGTTATTACCCTCGTCGTGGGTGATGCGGGCGGTAATCGCGGGCGCGATCAAAGTCGACCTTTACAACCAGGCTGACATCGGTCAGACGGGAACGGATGCGCTCGTCGACGCCTTGCATGCCCTTGGGATTGGCGGTGATTACCGTGGGCATGCCCATATTATAACGGTAATTGAGCAGTTGGAAAAGCTTCTCGTTGGCCCAGGGAGAGCTTTGCTGTGATCCCAGGTCATCGAGGATCAGGACTTCGGCCTCGCGCATCTTGGAGAAGAGTTGATCGAAAACCTCGGTGGAGGTTGGTGCGAAGGCCGCACGCAGGTGATCAAGTAGATCCGGTACGACGGCGAAGAGTACGACAGCTCCGTCCTCAAGGCACTGATTCGCGATGGCCGCTGCCAGGTGAGTTTTGCCGCAGCCATTAGGACCGACAAGGAGCAACCAGCCTTCTGGTTCCTGGGCATAATCGTAGGACATGTCATAGGCTTCCTGCACACCGGGGACACGCGAATTAAAGGTCCTGAAGGTACGATCGCGGAAGGCGTCCAGGTTGGACATATCGCGCAACTGCTGGCGGCGCTTCTCTTTTCTCTCCACCTCTTTACATTCGCAAGGGATAGGCTTACCAAAATTGGGGTGCCCAAAGGGAACATCGGCGCGCAGATAGCCTGCTCCCCGGCACTTCGGGCAGACGCCTTTCTGATTCGTTGGCGCAGGCGTTGGTACATATGATACTGTCGTTGTTTCACGTACGGCAGGGACCAGCGGCAATTGTTTCTGGGGCTCGTGGTAAGGTGCGCGCTCCGGCTGTTCACGTTCCCGTCCTATATTAGCCGCTGCAGTTGGATTGAGTGGCTGTGTATCACGCTGTTGATAAGCAGGGCGAGCACCTTGAGGACGCGGCGCGGGTAGTGGCGACCGTGGTGCAGGAGGAAGCGCGGGTGGCATCGATGGCGATGTCAATGCCGTACGCAGATCGCGTGTGCGCCGTGGATTGCGTGGGAAATTTCTGGGTTCTTCAGCAACTTCTTCTATGCGCGTTACTTCAGGTAGCGTTGAGGCATAACTGCTTCGGCGATGTCTGATAATCGTTTCGGCGCTCTGATAGGGCAAAGGTGTCCGTGGTGCGGCCATAGTTTCGGCGCGAGGATAAGATAGGGAGCCTGGTGGTGCAACCATCGCTTCCCAATCCCCTTCCCGCATGCCCTCCATATCATCCGTATCATCCACATCATCTTCCCACTGCTGGAGAGCATCCGCGTGCAGTGCGTGTCCATAGTCGTCGGTATGATAAATATTGGTTGCACGTGAATGGAAACCCTCGTTATATTGTCGTGATATCGATGATTGTTGGTATATTTTGTCCATCGTTGACTGTGGGCGCTGATAGTTTGAAGGTGGCGCGTATGAGTTGTTAGCAGGCGTAGGTATCGATGGCCTGTAGGAACGGCCTTCGTGCTGCGCACCTGACTCTTCTTGTCTTATAAAATTTTGTGTTTTTTTAGGCGATATAGCATGGTTATAGCGCTGTTGTTGCTGAGAAGCATAAGGATTTTGCTGCCCCAGGTTTGCCCTCTGTTCGGGTAAAGGATAGCGCGCTGATTGAGATACCTGGGATCTTTGTCCCTGGGATGCTGCACCCGGGGTCTGGTGCTGCTCGCTTTGTTGACGGCGCTGCGTTGATACCTTCCCCACAATATCGTGCAGATTATTACTCAGGCGTTCCATGGTTGCCTGCCTTCCGTTTCCCAACGCCTTAAAATGGCGCGTATATAACTCCAACTCCGTTTATTATGAATTGCCGCTTCGTTGATAGCTGCCTCGATCCATTCTTCAGGATACATATCGAGTGCATCTTTAATTTCCTCTACGACAGCTGTTCCAAGAAAGCCAATATTTTGTTCGAATAATGTAAAAATATTAGGACGCTCTACCTGCACAGGTAGAGTATGCGCTGGAAGGCTGCTGGCCCTTCTGCGGTTATAAACAGGCGCAGGAGCGCTTCCCGCGCTAACGTTTGTTTCGTTCTCCTGCTCAACTTGCTGTCCATGAACGGTTAGAAGATTGGCAGGAAGAACTTCACCTCCTTGTAATTCTGTCACAATTTTCTGGTTGCGTGCTGTATTAAAGAAATACCATCCGATAACGCCGGTATCGTTTCTATTACTACTCACAACAGTGAGATTGGCTTGTAAGAGCGTGCCACGTGCCACGGCTTGCTCCAGGCCCTGGCGCAGACGCTCTTCCAGCGTTCGCGTATCGCCCTTGAAACGCAGGCTGCGTAGCAAAGCGCGGTCCGAACGTAATTCGCGCTCATTTGTACAACGCGGCGTATCCTGTTTTCGTGCCAACAACCAGAACAGGTGTAGTGTCACCTTTAGTTCGGCCTGGTCCTCGATCTCCGGTAGCACCTGCGTAAAGAAGATCTCCGGTATTGGCACATATGGGTTTCTACCCGTTGGGAATCCAGTAAAGTTTGCCATAGTTCTCCCCCCACATTATTCTTCTACCGGCGGCGAGACTTCCAGATCGCGGAAGCGCGTCTGGCTGGCCTGGAAATACAGACTGACTTCACCAACTGGTCCATTACGATGTTTGGCCACAATAATATCGGCAATATTTTTGCGTTCAGAATCCGGATTATATACGTCGTCTCTATAAATAAACATAACGATATCGGCGTCCTGTTCTATCGAATTGTGACAAATAATGTTATTTGCTATGAAATTATAAGTGTAATCTACTGTGAGGTCATAGACTTCAGTTTCATCATCTGATTCAATGGAGATAATCCCATCCCAATATACGTCGCTTTGTGCTAAAGCAGCTAACTCCTTAGACTGCACAATCTTTGCTATACGAACTGCCCGTTCACGGCTCAGATTTTGGTTATAAATACTTCCACTGCCGGATGCATAGCTTGCAGCTTCTAAGAAGCCGCTCCTTGTCATGCCAATGGCTTGTATGGCGGGTATTACTATTGCGTCCCATATTTTCCGCGGTAACACATCGCGATTTGTTTTGCCGATGTATTCAGTAAGATGATTAGCCATTACGATTTGATGCATTTCCTTTTTTTGGCCTAATCCACCAATTTGAGCAAAAAACAATTCTATATCCGATTTACCTCTAACCATAACATGATACTGATCTCTGCCTTTGTTTGTTTGAGCATGTCTCGATAATGTTGAGCTAATACCTAGACGTAGTAGGAGTGACTGTACATTACTAGCAAGTTCAGAACTGCTCGAAGCATAGTAGATGTTAGTATAGTCATTTACGCCATGGCTCAAGTGAATACAGCCATCTGTAGACCACAGATGACGTAGGAAACGTCCAATGCCAGCAGCAGGTTGAGCAAATACCTGTTCAGGCACACGTTTTTCATAAGAACGCAACCCAAAAACTCCCATGTTGTCTAACCACAGGGCAATAGGATTTCGTTTCCTGTGTGTAAGACGATAACTGGCTGGTAAATATACTTGATACCAAGTCCGTTCTTTCTGAATACGAGGTGCAATTGCGTCTCCGAACACTTTTACTGCAAGCTCAGAAACTACCTCTGCAAGCGTCTTATCATTTGTTGTGTACTGGATTGTGTGTCGCGGCAACGTACAGCCATCACCGATCAGATGCCCGAGTAACCCAAGCTCATCATCACTCATGGTGGCTTGTGTTGATCCTGGGAGAAAACGTGGAAGCGCTATACGCTCCCCTTTCTCAAGCTCATCAAGCCGCTTCCATCCCTCAACTGTCAGAAACTTATGGTTTGCGGTGGCACGAATAGTGCGTCCCAGTCGTGTTGTCATGCGATATACAGGCTTGCGACCAGTAGAGAAGGCATTCGTCACTGCTCGTGGTTCGAGTCGCCATGTCTCTGTATTCAGCGCCAGGACATTAAATCCACTCTTTCCCACCAGTTGCTCAATTGGTCGGTAAATGCCCTCGTCGGGCAAGTATACAGGTGTATCTCCGGTTAAGCAGCCGCTTTCTCTCAGGTCTGATAGCTGCGGTACCTTCGACTGGCGGCTCTCAACCGTACGAGATAACTGCGCCAGCGCCAGTACTGGTACATTGAGTTCACGGGCCAGACCTTTCAAGTTGCGGCTGATCTCAGAGACTTCCTGGACGCGGTTCTCGTTACGTTTGCCGCCCACGGTTGATTGCATAAGCTGTAGATAGTCGACGATGATGAGATCGACGCCGTGTTCGGCCTGCAGGCGCCTGGCCTTGCTGCGCATCTCGGTTGTGGAGATACTGGCTGTATCGTCGATCCAGACATTGCCCTGGCTCAGGTTCTCCATTGCAACAATGACGCGATCCCACTCGTCGTCCTCGATCCAGCCTGTGCGTAAGCGCTGCTGATCAATGGACGCATCCATTGAGAGCAGGCGCTGTACCAGTTGTTCTTTACTCATCTCCAGACTAAAGATAGCGACCGACTGCTGGTGCTTCAGTGCTGAATTATGAGCAAGGCTGAGAGCTAAGCTCGTTTTCCCAATTGCAGGTCTCGCAGCCAGAATAATCAGGTCGGAGCGCTGCAAGCCACCTGTAAGGCGATCCAGGTCGGTGAAGCCTGTGGGAACGCCGACGATGGAGCCACGATGCTGGTGGAGCTGATTCAGCTTTTCCATGTAGTCGGACATGAGGTCTTTGAGGGCCGAGAAGTCGCTGTGAGTGTGACGCTGGCTAATGGCAAAGACGGCCTGCTCGGCTTTATCGAGGGCTTCCCCGGCTTCATCGTCTGAATAGGCGACTGCTGCAATCTCCCCTGCGGCGTGGGCGAGGCGGCGCATGACGGCGTTACGCTCAACGATGCGTCCGTAGTATTCGACGTTGCCGCTGGTTGGCACCTGGTTGATCAGGGCGGTGATATAACCGGGGCCGCCAACTTCATTGAGCTTGTTTTGACGCTCCAGGACATCACAGATGGTAATAAAGTCGGCAGGAATACGCTGTTCGTAAAGCTGGAGAATAGTCTCATAAATAGTGCGATTGGCATCGCGGTAGAAATCCTCCCCCTGGAGAAAATCCGCTACCTGTACGATGGCTTCAGGGTCAATAATGATGCTCCCGAGTACACCACATTCTGCTTCTATGTTTTGTGGTAATTGTTTTTCCACGTCTCCGGCTCCAGCTTCTAAAGGGTCTTTTTTTGTTTGATTGCATAAAGATACGGTGATGCTCTTTACATCACACGATCAGTACAGTGCCTGCTCTCTGTAATACCAGATAGCACCAGAACCCAACCACGAGTCGCGGAATGTCGCTGCAATAGATAAAGCCCACTTACTTTTACAGTGCAATTCGTATTGCGGCAAAATGATTATAACACATCTTCGCACATACGTTCGATACTCGGCACATACAAGGCAGCCACGGCACATACACAGCAGCCACGGCACACGCAAGGCATGCCTCTACGGACTGGCGTGGTTGGTAATTCGCTCTCCCAAATCTCGTGTTTCCAAAGTGTAACGAATCTCGCGTGCGAAATCAAATGGTAGCAATGGCTGTGCCTTGTGGATAAGTGGATAACTTTACTTATTACCTGAGCGTAAACCAGATTGGAACAAGACATAATTCCGAGTTATCCCCCACTTATCCACCGTCGTAGTTGAGTTATCCACACTTATCCACAATGTTATCCACCAGTTTATCCACCAAAATTCGTTTGTAAAGAGTAGAATTATGGTAAATGGGGGGGAATGATGGGCTAGAGAGGACTTGACCCGACTGAGTGAGCACGCTATTATAACACAAAGACATACACGGGTTGTAAGGGTCGTGTAATTTTAGAAGGAGCAATAATAGGAATTCATGCCGAAGACAACAAAGCGCGCCGCTAGCAGGCGTGCAGCAAAAATTGCAAAAGCGCATGCCACAGAGCTACCGAAGCTAGAGGTGAAAGAGCCTGAGCGTCGGAGGGCACCTGGCTATAAACCCCCGGCCCGTGGTATCGCACGTTATCCCTGGGCGACTGCTCTAGTCGTAATTTTATTAGCCGCTGGTATATTTGCACTTTACGCAAACCATGTGGGACCATTTGCACTGCCTAAACCAACTCCGGCGGCGCAATCTCCCTCTGCTAAGCAGACTGCTACTGCGAGTGCAGAGAAGACAGCTACGGTGATTGCTAAGAATGCTGCGCCAACCGCAACAGCCGTGACGGCAGCAATGCCAGGTGCGCAGAAGTCGCTTATTGCAGCTTCACCCTGCCTTGCTTCAAGTATTATCAGCAAAGTGACCGATACTGCGCCTGCTCCCACCGCTGCCCAGTTTAAGAGTATCAACCACACCTATAGCAAAGCCCCTGCAATGTCAATCGATACCAAAAAGATCTATTGTGCCGGTATCAATACCAACCGGGGCTTGATCGTCGTTGAACTGAGGCCGGATTGGGCGCCGCACACAGTCAATAATTTTGTGTTCCTGGTGCAGAACAAATTCTACGATGGGATCGTTTTCCATCGTATCAATCAAACGGGTTCATTGAAAATCGCGCAGACAGGTGATCCGCAGGGTACTGGAAGTGGTGGCCCTGGTTACAAGTTTAACGATGAGCCAGTTAAATATGAGTACAACGCTGGCACAGTAGCGATGGCAAACTCCGGGGCAAATACGAACGGTAGCCAGTTTTTTATCAACCTGGATAACAATACGAAGAATTTGCAGAAGTCGTATAATCTGTTTGGGCTTGTTGTGAAAGGACTGAATGTCGCATTGCAGATTCAAGGTCCTGGCGATGACCCGAACTCGAAGAATATCAAGCCAGATGTCATGGATCATGTCGTAGTGGTTCCGGCATCTTAAGCCAATGAGTTTGAGGATACACAGACTGTGTCCTCAATGTAGGAGGAATTTGTGGCAAAACAATATAGAGAAGCACCTGCACTGCAGATCGATCCAAGGAAGAAATATACGGCGATCTTTCATACCGCGAAAGGTGATATAAATGTCGAGTTATTTGCAGCCCAGGCACCTGTGACAGTGAACAATTTTGTGTTCCTGGCACGTGAGGGTTTTTATGATAATACGACGTTCCATCGCGTCATAGGCGGTTTCATGGCCCAGGGTGGCGATCCGACTGGAACTGGGACCGGTGGCCCTGGCTACAAGTTTAAGGATGAGCCTGGTGCACTGGCGCTCAAGCACGACAAAGTTGGCATCCTCTCAATGGCAAATGCCGGGCGCGATACCAATGGATCGCAGTTCTTTATCACCTATGGACCGCAACCACACCTGAATGGTAAGCATGGCGTGTTCGGCCAGATTGCCGATGCCCAGAGCTTGAATGTGTTTAAGTCGATCCGCGAACGCGATCCACAGCGTGACCGCCAGCCTGGTGACACGCTGCTCTCCGTAGAGATCGTGGAGAGCTAATTTACATAATACATACCCTCTGGTCTATCACCTGCGTCGCTTTACTGACATTGTTGGTGGGTGGGCATCACTTGTTTGCACATCGAGAATCCATGCCACAGGGCGACCGCAAGGGTCAGCGCCCCTACAAAGAGGACGGCGACCAGCTCTCGGTCTGGACGGATCTTTGTAGGGGCGCTGACCCTTGCGGTCGCCCTGACAATGACCCACATTTTTTGAGGTCATCTATATGAAGCCACATGGCAAGCGGATACAAATTCTAGCCCATTGCACGGCTCAGTTATAACTGATCCTTGCTAATCCGCTCCAGAGGCGACA
>WNGD01000202.1_pt1 | contig 62895 bp, 61 predicted proteins | sample 5400671 | NCBI WGS metagenome assembly WNGD01 (sample SAMN13153369, study PRJNA577476) | soil metagenome | isolation source: 40 cm soil or saprolite under grassland replicate 2 | place: USA:California | collected 2016-06-15 | reverse complement strand
CAGGGGACCGGGCCGGTGGCCTTGTCTCCGCCACACGCGGCCCCGAGCGCCGCGGCCAGCACCCCGAGAAGCGATGCTCTCCGGAACCGCGCGCGCCACACCATCGCTGCCTCCTTCCGTCTGACCGACTTCAACGTCTCCCCTCGACGTCTCTCCTCGACGTCTTCCCTCGACGTCGTCAGGTCTTTCGCGCCAGCTTCGAGTTCCGCACACCGTACCCGAAGTACACGAACATCCCGAGCACGAACCAGATGATCAACCGCTCCCACGTCGTGCGCGACAGGTGGATCATCAAGTAGAGCGCCGATATCGCGCCCAGTGGCGCGACGAGCCAGTACGCCGGCGTCTTGAAGGCCCGCGGCAGGTTCGGCTCGCGCACCCGCAGCACGACGACCCCGATCGACACAATCACGAACGCGAGCAGCGTGCCGATGGATACGAGGCTCGCCGCGTCGCGGATCGGCAGGATCGCCGCGAAGAACGCGACGGCGATACCGGTGATGATCGAGGTGATGTATGGGGTCTGGAACTTCGGGTGGATCTTGTTGATCGCCTGGGGCAGGAGGCCATCGCGCGACATCGACCAGAAGACCCGCGACTGCCCCAGCAGCATCACCAGGATCACTGAGGAGAGCCCGGCGATCGCTCCCAGCTTGATGAGCGTAGACATCCAGCCCAATCCGGCCCGGTCGGCGGCCACGGCGATCGGGTCCGGGACGTTCAGATCCTTGTACGGCGTCACGCCGGTCGCGATGCCCGACACTAGGATGTAGAGCAGCGTGCAGATCAGGAGCGACCCGATGATGCCGATCGGCATGTCCTTCTGCGGGTTCCTCGCCTCCTGGGCCGCGGTCGAGACCGCGTCGAACCCGATGTAGGCGAAGAACACGATGCCGCCGCCCGCCACGACGCCGTCCCAGCCGAAGTGGCCCGAGCCCTCCGCCGGCGGAATGAACGGGTGCCAGTTGGCAGGGTTCACCGCGTGCGCGGCGAACGCGATGAACAGCACCACGACGGCGAGCTTGATGAACACGATGACGTTGTTGGTGGTGGCGGATTCCTTGATGCCGATGACGAGCAGCGTGGTGACCAGGGCGATGATGACAACCGCGGGCAGGTTGAACACCGCCGTCATGGTCGTGCCGTCGGAGCACTGCACCACCGTGCCGCGCGCCCCCGACAGCGCGCAGGGGACGTCGAGCCCGACGTCGTGCAGGAACGACACGACGTATCCCGACCAGCCGATGGCCACCGTGACCGCGCCCAGCGCGTACTCGAGGACCAGGTCCCACCCGATGATCCAGGCGATGAGCTCGCCCAGCGTGGCGTAGCCGTAGGTGTAGGCGCTCCCCGCCATGGGCACGAGCGAGGCGAACTCGGAGTAGCACAGCGCGGCGAAGATCGACGCGATCCCGGCGAGGATGAACGAGAGCACCACCGCGGGCCCCGCATTGACGGCGGCCACCGTGCCGGTGAGCACGAAGATACCGGTGCCGATGATGGCGCCGATGCCGAGCAGCGTCAGGTTGAGCGCGCCGAGCGCGCGCTTCAAGCTGTGATCGGTCAGCGCCTCGGTCTGCAGGTCGGTGACACTCTTCCGCCGGAACAGATCCATGCGCACCTCAGGGGAAGGGAAGAGCCGGCCGTCCGGACGCGCGCTAGAGTAGGCCCGGCCCCGGAGACTGTCAAGCCGCGCCGTCAGATGCTGTAGTTGGGGGCTTCCCGCGTGATCACCACGTCGTGCGGGTGCGACTCGCGCAGGCCCGCGGTCGTGATCTGGATGAACTCGGTTTCGGCGCGGAGCGCCCGGATGTCGCACACCCCGCAGTACCCCATCCCGCTCCGCAGCCCGCCCGTCATCTGGAAGATCACGTCGGCGACGGGGCCCTTGTAGGGAACGCGCGCCTCGATCCCTTCGGGGACGAGCTTGGACGGGGAGACCTCCCCTTCCTGGAAGTAGCGGTCGGCGGAGCCCTCCTCCATCGCGCCCAGGCTCCCCATCCCGCGGATCACCTTGAAGCGCCGGCCCTCGAGCAGGAAGGACTCGCCCGGGCTCTCCTCGGTGCCCGCGAGCATCGAGCCCATCATCACGCTCTCGGCGCCCGCGGCGAGCGCCTTCACCACGTCCCCCGAGTACTTCACCCCGCCGTCCGCGATCACGGGGACGTCGCCCGCGCCCGCGACGGCGTCCAGGATCGCCGTGATCTGTGGGATCCCGACCCCCGTGACCACGCGCGTCGTGCAGATCGAGCCCGGCCCCACGCCCACCTTCACCGCGTCCGCGCCGCGCTCCACCAGCGCCCGCGCGCCCGCCGCGGTGGCGACGTTGCCGCCCACGAGCTGCGCCTCGGGGAACGCCTCGCGCAGGCACGCGACGGTGGTGAGAACCCCTTCCGAGTGTCCGTGGGCCGAGTCGACCACGATGACGTCGCACCCGGCGCCGAGCAGCGCGCGGGCGCGCGACAGGGCTTCGGGGTTTCCGCCCACCGCGGCCGCGACCCGGAGGCGGCCGTGCTGGTCCTTGTTGGCGTCGGGGTGCTGGCGGCGCTTGAAGATGTCCTTGATGGTGATGAGGCCCTTGAGGATGCCCTGCGCGTCCACGACGGGGAGCTTCTCGATGCGGTGCTTGGCGAGGATCTGCTCCGCCGCGTCGAGGGTCGTCCCCACGGGAGCGGTGACGAGCCGGTCCTTGGTCATCGCCTCGCGGATCGGGCGGTCGAGCTCGCGCTCGAACTGCAGGTCGCGGTTGGTGATGATGCCGACCAGCCGGCCGGCGTCGTCCACGATCGGGACGCCGGAAATGCGAAACCGCTCCATCAGGCGCACCGCCTCGCGCACCGGGCGGTCGGGGCCGAGGGTGATCGGATGGAGGATCATCCCCGATTCGCTCCGCTTCACGCGGTCCACCTCGGCGGCCTGGCGGTCGATCGGCATGTTCTTGTGGATGACGCCGATCCCTCCCTCGCGCGCGATCGCGATCGCCATGTCGGACTCGGTCACGGTGTCCATCGCGGCCGAGACGAGGGGGATGTTGAGCGGGATGCCGCGGGTGAAGCGGGAGCGCACTTCCACGCTCCGCGGATGGACGGTCGAGTGCCGCGGTACGAGAAGGACGTCGTCGAAGGTGAGAGCGGAGCCGGCGCGGAAGGTTCCCATGGCGAAAGTTACTGGGGGGGCGGGGATTCCTCAACGGGGGCGGCCGTGACTCGAATCAGTCCGACCCGGTCTTGGTGAGCGTTACAGCGCATTTCGATTCCTTCTGGCCCAGTGTGATGCCATCCTCCGCTACTCGACCGGCAAGACGAAGCTCCGGATCGAGCGGGTGCTCGAGCAGGAGCGTTGACTCCACCACGACGCCGCTGAAGGGAATAGAGTCGTTCGTGAGTACAACGTGAAACGCCTGCTGCGTGATCGCGGTTTCCCCCGCTGACACCCCAAGCCGTGCGCACGGCGGACTGACAGCCGTGTGGTACCGCCCCGCGACCGACACGAAGCCGCGCTGATGTATAGCGGCATCGTAGGTCTTGATCCGCAGTGCGTACCTCGTCACGAACTGCGCCGCGTTCGATCTGGTAATCGTTTGGGCCCGACCGTCGACCGCGGTGTGAACCGTCGCGCCTGTCGCCGCCACCCGAGCCAGCCCCAGGGAATACGTCTCCACAAGGAACCCGCGCGCCAAATCTTCTGGATTCGCCTTCAACGCCTTGCGCAGTAGCGCCGAGTCAATCGGGACAGCGGCCAGCTCCACCGAGTCACGCTCGCGGACGTTCTCGGGATTTTCGGTGGCGACCACGGCGCCGGGGGCTGCAACCTTCACCGGCACGGCCGTAGGCTCGCCCGTGCCGTCGCCAAGGTCTCCCATGACGTTGGCACCCCAACAGTAGGCGTCGCCGCCGTCGGTGAGCCCGCACGCATGGCGTCCGCCGAGGGCGAGGCTCCGGAGGATTGGACCGCCCGACACGGCGACCGGAGACTGCACGAAGACCGGCCGTTCGGTGCCAGCGGGTCGTGCCACGCCTACCTCGCCGACGTCGTTCTGCCCCCAGCAATAGGCCTGGCCGTCCGGGGTCAGCCCGCACGTGTGCCACCAACCCGCGCCGATGGTGGAGAACCGCAGGCCTCCGGCTACGGGAAGCGGCTGCGTCGAGATCTTGATCGACGTATCGCCCAGGCCGAGCTCGCCTAGGTGATTGTTGCCCCAACAGTATGCCATGCCGTCACTCGTCAGCCCGCAGACATGCGCTCCGCCCGCCGCCAGCATGGCGAATACGTGGCCGCCCTGCACTGCTATCGGGGCCGTGCTGCACGACGGTGGCGGCAGGCCAACGCGCGCGGCGCTGCACGTCTGGGTTGTGGCAGCGCCCAGCGCGCCGAACATGTTGTCGCCCCAGCAGTAGGCCTGCCCGACTCGGGTAAGACCGCATGTGTACCCGTCGCCCACCACGATGCCCTTGAGAGTGAGGTTGCCTGCGACGGCAGCCGGAGTCGTGCGGTCCGTCGTATCACCGGTTCCGAGCGCCCCAGCCTCGTTGCTGCCCCAGCAGTAGGCAATGCCGGCCGTCGTTACGCCACAGGCGTGCCGCTCCCCCACGGCGAGGGTCATCCACGACCACTTGCCGGCGACCGCGACCGGAGCCGTGATCACCCGCTCCCCGGAGTCGATCCCGAGCCGACCACGGTAATTCACGCCCCAACAGTAGGCCGTGCCCGTACCAGCGATCCCGCACACCGCTTCCCCGCCGACGCTGATCGCCGAGAAGTGCAGGCCGCCCGTGACCCGCCCGGGGACGCGGTCCGGGTGCGAGGACTCCGTCCGGCCCCAGCAGTAGGCATCGCCCCCGGCCGTCAGAGCGCACGTCCTCCCCGCACCGAGGCTCAACGACACAAACCGAAGTGGAGCCGCTTGCTGGGCAGTCAGAGGCGGCTCCAGCGCCGTCAACCACGCCACGGCGACAGCGCACGCCAGGCGGAAGCTATTCATGGCTGTTTCTGCGCTTCCTCCACCGCGGGCTTGCTCTCTTCCGCCGGCTTCCGAGCCGCCTGTTCCACCGCCGCCTTGCCGGCCGCCGCCACGCGCTCCAGGAACTTCCCCGCCTTCCCCACTGCGTCCATCGTCCCCTTGATGATGTTCACGGGGACGCGGCCCGCGCGCAGCGTGTCCTCCAGCGTCTCGGCGACTTTCTGGAACGGCGGCGCGCCCGCGGGGCGCTCGGCGTACTTCGACTCCAGGAACTCGACGTAGTCGAGGACGAGATACGCCTTGTCCTCGGGGAGCGCGTCGAGCTTGCGGAGCAAGCGGTCGCGCAGGATCTCGTTCATGGCTGGGCCTCGAAGCTGGTGAGATCGAGCACCGGGTTGCCGAGGAAGCGGCTCCGGCCGCTGCGCACCCGCGCCGTCACCTGGATGACGGCGAGCGGGTTGAGGGCCTCGAGCGCCGCGCGTTTCGCCTCGGGCACAACCACATACACGAAGCCGCGCTCGGGGACCGGGCCCCGGGCCAGGAAATAGGTCGCGCCTGGCGGCATGTCGGGCCGCAGCTCGTCCGCCTTCTGGAGCGAGATGAACTGCAGCGTCCAGCGGAGCAGCTGCCCCGCATAACGCTGCGGATCGGCGCGCAGCTCGGCGGCGGAGACACCCACCAGCACGCCGGGCGGCGCGCTCTGGAGGTCGGCGCTCTTCACCCAGCCCTCGAGCTGCACGCGCGTCCATTCCCCCGACCGTCCCAACACGTGCAGCGGCGCCGAAGGCGCGAGTGTCCCGGCAACCGGGTCGCGCGGACTCGAGGCGACTGGGGTCGACCGGCGCGGAAGGGGGGGAGGGGGGGGAGGAGGAAGCGGGGGGGGCGACGCTCGTATCGGTATCCAGGCCGCGCCCGCTCACCGCTTGCCCCGCCGGTTCGACGTCGGTCTTCTCGACCCAACCCGCCCGCGTCACGTGGATCCAGCGGCCATTCGACCCATCGACGACGCGATCGAGCAGGAATCCCTGCGGCAGCTTCCCGACGAGCGCGCCCGCGGGCGCGGACCGCAGGTTCTCCTCCGGCGCGCGCGTGACGGCGAGGTCGAATCCCGCGCGCGCGGTGGCTCCGACCGAGGTGGCGAAGATCCACCCCTCGAGGGTGACGCCGAGCCAGTCACCCTGCTCCTCGCCGCCCGCGACCAGCGCGCCGCGCGCGAGGCGCGCGAGGCGCTTGCCGCTCGCCTCCTGGTAGAACCAGGCGCCGTCGGTGGTCACACGGTAACGTGCTTGGGCGGCGAGCGGTGGCGCGGGTGCGAGCCACACGACAACTGGAAGGGCGCGAAGGGCCCGGCTAAATTGCATCCCCTGCAATATGGCAAAGAGGCGTGGGCCGCGCACCCCGGTCGTCCTGATCGTGCTCGACGGCTGGGGCTTCCGTCCCGGCCGGGAGGGCAACGCCATCGAGCTGGGGCAGACGCCCACCTGGCATCGTCTCTGGGCACGGGCGCCGCGCACGTTGCTCAACGCGTCCGGACTCGCGGTGGGACTCCCCGACGGACAGATCGGCAACAGCGAAGTGGGGCACCTGAACCTCGGTGCGGGGCGCGTGGTGCCTCAGGACATCGTGCGCATCTCCCAGGCGATCGACTCGGGGGCATTCTTCCGGCTGCCGGCGCTGGTGGAGCTGTGCGGTACCGTCAAGCGGCGCGGCGGCACGCTGCACCTCCTCGGCCTGCTCGGCAACGGCGGCGTGCACGCGCTCGACCACCACCTCGTCGCGGCGGTCAGGCTCGGCCACCTCCACGACCTGCCGGTGGCGATTCACGCGTGGCTCGATGGGCGCGACACGCCGCCGCAATCGGCGCTCGCGTTCATGCGGGAGCTCGTGGACCTCCTGGCGCAGAACGGCGGCCGGGCGGCGGTCGCGACCGTGGTGGGCCGCTATTATGCGATGGACCGGGACAAGCGCTGGGAGCGCACCAAGATCGCGTACGACGCCATGGTGCACGGCGTCGGCGAGCCGGCGCCCGACCCGGTCACCGCGATCCGGCGCGCCTACGAGGCGGGCGAGACCGACGAGTTCGTGAAGCCGCGCATCATCGCCGGCGCGCCGCGCATCCGCTCGGGCGACGGGATCTTCTGCTTCAACTTCCGCGCCGACCGGATGCGGCAGATCGTGCGCGCGCTCGCAGCGGACGGATTCGAGGGATTCCACACGGGCGCGCGGCCCGCGGTCGACCTCGTCACGATGACCCAGTACGACGAGACCTTTCCCTTCCCGATGGCATTCGGCCCCATGGTGCTGTCGCGCATCGTCGCCCAAGTGCTGTCCGAGAGCGGCAAGACGATGTTCCGCACGGCCGAGACCGAGAAGTACGCCCACGTCACGTATTTCTTCAACGGCGGGCTCGAGACCCCGTACCCGGGTGAGGAGCGGCTGCTCGTCCCCTCGCCGAAGGTCGCCACTTACGACCTGATGCCGGAGATGAGCGCGCCCGGCGTGACGGACGTGCTGTGCAAGGCGATCGAGGCGGGTCACCACGACTTCATCCTCTGCAACTACGCCAACGGGGACATGGTCGGGCACTCCGGGGTACTAGGCGCGGCGGTGCGGGCGGTGGAGACCGTGGACCAGTGCCTCGGGCGCGTCCTCACCAGCGCCGAGCGGCGCGCGGCCACGCTCCTCATCACGGCGGACCACGGCAACTGCGAGCTGATGATCGACCCCACGACCGACGGCCCGCACACGGCGCACACCACGAACCCGGTTCCGTTGCTCATCGTGGGCGACGACGCTCCGCCGCGCTTGCGGCACGGCGGCGCGCTGTGCGACGTGGGACCGACGGTGCTCCGGATGCTGGGGATCGAACCGCCGCCGGAAATGACCGGTAGGGATCTGAGGGAGATCGATTGATGGGCGGACAGTCGGATAGGCGGATAGGCGGATGGGTGTTCATACGGCGCGCGGTCACTACGGCGGGGATTCTGCTATCCGCCTATCCGCCTATCCGCCTAGCCTCCCAAGTGGGCTACGAGCCCGGTCATTCGCCCTACCGCGACATTCCCCGCGGCGGCGTGGCGCTCATCACCGTCGGCTACTTGGGCGGCAGCCGTGGCAGCGTGGGGGTGGGGATCTCCGATGGGCCGACGGGCGGGCTGCGCTACGAAACCAAGCTGGGCGGCGCGATCGGCGTGTCGTTCGGCGTGGCATACGCGCAGACCACCCGTTTCGTGGTCGATCCCACCAAGGACGCGGCGTCGCGCAAGAGCGGGCCCTACGACAACGACGTCATCCTTGCGGACGCGGGGTTGCAGCTGGTGCTCACCGGGAAGAAGACGTGGCACGGCCTGGCTCCCTACTTCGGCGGTGCCGTCGGCGTGGCGCTGGGCGGCGGCTCGCCCCTCGACTCGAGCGGCTACGACTTCGGCAACAAGTTCACGGTGATGCCGGACGCCGGGGTGCGCTGGTATCCGGCGCGGCGCCTTTCGGTGCGCGCCGACTTCCGCGCCGTCGTGTGGAAGCTCAAGTACCCCGTCGAGTACAAGCAGCAACTCTCTCCCGACGGCACCACCGTCCTGCCGCTGACCGCGGCGCTCGACGAGTACACGTGGCACCCCTGGGCCACGATCGGCGTGGGATGGACTTTCTAGGGGAGGGACTCCGGCGCGCGCTCGCGCTGCTGTTCTCGGGTGACGCCGAGGTGTACGGCATCGCCTTGCTGACGTTCAAAATCGGCCTCATTGCGACCGTCGTCGCCTGCGGGCTCGGGATTCCGGCGGGGTTCGTCCTCGCGACCAAACCGTTCTGGGGCCGCCGCGCCGCGCTCACCGTCGTCAACACCGCGCTCGCGTTCCCGACTGTCGTGGTGGGTCTGCTCCTGTACGGGCTGCTGTCGCGGCGCGGCCCGCTCGGGGGGCTGGGCTGGCTCTACACCTGGCAGGCGATCGTCGTCGGCGACGTGCTGATCGCCTTCCCGCTCGCGGCCGCCCTCTCGGCCGCCGCGGTGCAGGGCGTCGATCCGCGGATCCGGCGCACCGCCGAGACGCTCGGCGCCGGCCGCTGGCGCGCCGCGTGGACCGTGGCGCGCGAGGCGCGCTTCGCGCTGGCCGCAGTGCTCACGACGGCGTTCGGGCACGTGGTCGCCGAAATCGGCTCTGCCATGACCGTGGGCGGCAACATCCGCGGCCAGACGCGCACGCTGACCACGGCGGTCGCGCTGTACACGGGACAGGGCGACTTCGGCCTCGCGCTCGCGCTCGGGCTCGTCCTGCTGCTGCTGGCGCTGCTCGTGAATGTGGCGCTACAACAGCTCCAGGGCCGGGGCGGTGGCAATGCTTGAGCTGCGCGGCGTGCGCCATCGCTACGGCGGGCGCCTCGTGCTCGACCTCGAGCGCTTCGCCGTCGCTCCCGGGGCGCTCATCGCGATCGTCGGGCCGAACGGCTCGGGAAAGAGCACGCTGCTCCGCCTCCTCGCCCTGCTCGAGCGGCCGAGCGAAGGCGAGGTGCTGCTCGACGGGATGGCCGTAGCGCGCGGGGGGGGCGGGGGGCCGGCGGCGCTGCGGCACCGGGTGACGCTCGTGGAGCAGCGACCTGTGCTGTTCCGCGGCACAGTGCGTGACAATCTGGAGTTCGGGTTGCGGGTGAGGGGAATCAGGCGCACCGCAGTGAACAAGATGATAGAGAACGTGGCGGCGCGGCTCGGTGTCGCGCCGCTGCTCGGGCGCCGGCGGCACGAGCTGTCGGACGGCGAGGTGCAACGCGTTGCGGTGGCCCGCGCGCTCGCGATCGAGCCGAACGTCCTGCTGCTCGACGAGCCGGCGAGCTCGGCGGACCGCGCCGCCGCCCAGACGCTGTACCACGTGCTCGAGGAGGAGCGCGCCCGGCGGCCGCTCGCCATCTGCCTCGCCTCGCACCAGCTCGAGGACGCCTACCGCTGGGCGGACGACGTGCGCGCCCTCGCCGATGGCCGGCTCTCACCGGTCACGCCCGAGAATCTGTTCCGCGTCGAGCTGCCCCCTGGTGGGACTGGCGATCTGAAGCACGTCCGGGTTGGGGCGGTCGAGATCGCCGCCATGACCGACAAGTCGGGGCCGGCGATTCTCGCCGTTCCGCCCACCGACATCCTGGTGAGCCCGGCGCCGGTCGCCTCGTCGGCGCGGAACGTGTTCTGCGGCCGGGTGACGCGGCTGGCGCGGCACCGCCCCGGCACGGTGCACGTGACCGCCGACGTGGGGGTGGACCTCGTGGCCGTGGTCACGGAGGAGGCGGCGCGCGACCTGCAGCTCGCCCCGGGCAGCCCGGTGGCGTTCGCGTTCAAGGCCAGCGCGGTGCGCGTGTTCTAGTGCCTAGCGATGCCGATCAGCTATCTTACGCGTATCGTTGAGTTTACTGCGACGCACCGCATCCGGCGCGCAGACTGGCCGGCGCCGCGGAATGCGGCCGAGTTCGGCAAGGCGGCGAACGATCACGAGCACCGCTACCAGTGCCGCGTCACGGTGAAGGGGCGGCTGGCGGCCGAGGCAGGTGGAGTGATGAGCCTCGGCGCGCTCGACGCCCTGCTCGCCGAAGAGATCATCCGTCGGCTCGACGGCAAGAGCATCAACGCCGCCGTCCCCGAGTTCGCCGACGGCCGCCGCCTCGCGACCGGGGAAGCGCTCGCGGTCTACGTGTGGGAGCGCATCGCCCCGCGGCTGCCGCCCGGGGTGACGTTGCACGCGGTGCGCGTGCAGGAGGGACCGCACATCTACTCGGAGTACTTCGGTGAACCGTGACCCTGGATCCCCACCCTCACGGGTGGGGCCATCCCCCATTGCCCCGGGCGTCAGCCCGGGGACTCCGGAGGCGCGCCAGCCCGGGGGCCGCCGCGGCCGCATGCTCGCGGAATCGGCCGCGGTCGAGGAAGTCCCCGTGTGGCTCGAGGTGAACGGCGAGCCGGCGGTGACGTGGATGTGCAGCCCCGACCAGCTCGAGGAGCTGGCCACGGGATGGCTTCAGGGCGAAGGCTATATCACGACGCTCGACGACCTCGTGAAGCTCCGCCCCTGCGCGACCGACCTGGGCTTCTGGGCGGAGGTGAAGCCGGAGCGCGTCGCGCAGGTGAAGGCCGAGAACCGCAAGCGCGTGCTCGCGTCGGGGTGCGGCGCGGTCTCCACGTTTCTCGCCGATCCGCACGCGGTGCTGCATGCTCCGCCGCGCGGCGAGCCGCCCCCCGCCGAGCGCCTGCGGGCGCTCTTCAAGGAGCTGTTCGCCCGGGGAGAGCGCTACAACGAGACCGGCGGCATCCACGCGGCGGCGCTCACCGACGACACGCACCTCCTGTTCCACGCCGAGGACATCGGCCGGCACAACGCGGTCGACAAGGTGATCGGCGCGGCGGTGATCGCGCGCGTGCCCGTCGCCGGTCGCGGCCTGCTCGTCACGGGCCGCATCTCCGCCGAACTCGCCTACAAGGCGGCGCGCGCCGGGCTCGCCTGGGTGGCCACGCCGAGCGTGCCGTCCACCCTCGCCCTCACCATCGGCCGGCGCTCCGGCATGGTGCTCGTCGGGCGCGCGGTGAGCGGCACGCCGCACCTGCACCGGCCCGGGGCATGACCCCCGACGCGCTGCGGGCCATCCTCCGTGCGGCGCAGACGATCGCGATCGTTGGCCTGTCGCCGAAGCCGGAGCGGCCGAGTCACCAGATCGCGGTCTACCTGCGGGAGGCGGGGTACCGCATCGTCCCGGTGAACCCGGGCCACGATACGATCCTCGATGAGCGCAGCTACCCGACGCTCGCCGCCGCCGCGACAGAGCACGCGATCGACATCGTGGACGTGTTCCGCCGGAGCGAGTTCGCCGGCGCAGCCGTGGACGCGGCGATCGCCATCCGGCCGCGTCTCATCTGGCTGCAGCGCGGCGTCGTGGACGAGGCGGCGGAGCAGCGCGCCGCGGCAGCCGGCATCCCGTTCGTGATGGACCGCTGCCTCATGGTCGATCACCGACTCCTCGAGGTGTGATGCGCCCACACTCGGTCCGGCTCTTGCTCACGCTGATCGCGGCCGTGCTCCCTGGCGGCGCGGCCGCCCAAACGGGGCCCCAGTCCAACCTCGTGCTCACGCTCTCGGGTGGCGTGGTGAGCGGCGACAACATGTGGATGATCGCGCGGCAACCGTTCTGCCCCGTGTTCTCGGGAGGCTGCGCGTCGGGCTACGACACGCTGCGCCTGGCGCGCGACATGGGCTCGAGCATCACGATCGGCTTCGCGGTCAGTTACTTTCCCGGCCCGGCGGTCGGCGTCCAGGGCGAAGTGACCTATCTCGGCCTGCCGCTCGACGATGCGTGCGCCGTGCTCAACGCGAGCCCGACGAGGCAGAGCGCGCAGCTGTGCGACGACATCGCCGGGCGATCCCAATCCACCGGCGCGATTTCGTTCTTCGGGGGCGTCGTCGTCCGCGCCACTCCCCGCCGGTTCCTCAGCCCGTACCTGCGGGCGGGCGTGGGGCTCGTGGCGTTCGACCACAGCACCATCGATATGGCGGGGACGGACTCCGCCTTCAACACCTACCAGGTCGTGCTCGACAACAGCCCCCGGCGCCTGGCGGCCAGCGGTCTCGTCGGCGCGGGCCTCACGCTCCGCGTCGGCCGCGCCTACCAGTTCCGGCTCGAGGCGCGCGATGTCCTCGCAGGCTTCGAGCGGGTGACGGGCCCCACCGACCCGTCACTCATCCCGCCGACCGACACCCGCCTCTACCATCACTTCGTGCTCACCATGGGAGTGGACGTCGTCCTCGAGCAGAAGCGCGGGCGGCGCTACTGAACGTGCGCAGCGCCGTGCTGGCCGGCGGCGCCGCCCGGCGCTACGGCGGGCATCCCAAAGGCTTGATCCAGCTGGGCGGTCGCCGCATCCTCGATCGCGTCGTGGACGCGCTGCAGGCGGTGACGGACCAACCGCCCCTGCTCGTGGCCAATGCCCCTGAGGGGCCGACCTGGCGCCCCGACCTCTGCACCGTCCCCGACGTGCGCCCGGGCTACGGCAGCGTGAGCGGCATTTATACGGCGGTGGTGTCGGGATCCGGGCCGGTGCTGTGCGTCGCCTGGGACATGCCGTTCGTCACGCCCGCGCTGTTGCGCGCGCTGGTGGACGGCTCCGCCGGCTACGACGCGTTCCTCCCCGAGAGCGACGGCCGCCGGGGCGTGGAGCCGCTGTGCGCCGTGTACGGCCCGGCGTGCGGGACCGCGATCGAGCGGCAGCTCGCCCGCAGCGACCTCCGGGCCATCGGCTTCCACCCCGACGTCAGGGTCGGTACACTACCGCTCGACCGCGTGGGCGCATTCGGGGACCCGGCGGTGCTGTTCTTCAACGTGAACACTCCGGCAGACCTGGAGCGGGCGGAGGGCGTGTGGCGGCAACGCGGATGATCTCGATCATCGGGCGGAAGAACGCCGGCAAGACCACGCTCCTGGTCGCGGTCGCGGCGGAGCTCGCCCGCCGCAAGTTCCGGGTGATGACGATCAAGCACGGCACCCACCCGGCCGACACCGACCAGCGCGGGAAGGACAGCTGGCGGCACTGGCACGAAGGCCGGGCCGAGCGGGTGCTGATGGAGGGGCCCGGGCAGCGGGTGCTGTGGGAGAAGACGGAGCGGGAGTCCGACCCCATCGCCCTCGCGCGGAGCTACCTGAGCGGCGCCGACATCGTCCTGGTCGAGGGATTCAAGAGCGCCCCGCTCCCCAAGATCGAGGTTTACCGCCTCAGCGCCGGGCCTGAGCCGCTGTTCGATCCCGCCGTGCACGACCCGGCGAACTGGATCGCGATGGTCACCGACAACGCGAGCTATCGGGCCGAGTTTCCTGTGTTCCGCTTCTCCGACACGGCTTGGCTGGTGACGCTCGCCAACCTCGCGTGGGATCGGGCCAAGATCCTCGCGCCCTGATATGCTGACCCCGACGGAGGCGGCCCGCCTGATCCTGGAGCACGTGACCCCCCTCGCCGCGGCGCGCCGCCCGCTGCGCGAGGCGCTCGACCTCGTGCTCGCCGAAGACGTCACGAGCCCCATCGACCTCCCCGCCTGGGACAACTCCGCGATGGACGGCTACGCGGCGCGCGCCGCTGACGTGGCGCAGGCGACCCCCGAGCGTACAGTGGCGCTCGCCGTCATCGAGACCGTACCTGCGGGCCGGTTCCCCACGAAGTCCCTCGGGCCCGGCCAGGCGACCCGCATCTTCACGGGCGCCCCGCTGCCCGCGGGCGCCGACACCGTGGTGCGCCAGGAGGACACAGAGGCGGCGGCGCCGGGCGAGGGCCGCGTGACGGTCGTCACGGGGCGCGACGCGGGGAAGAACGTCCGCCATCGGGGAGAGGACATCCGCACGGGCGCCGTCGTGCTCACCGCCGGCACGCCGCTCGGGCCCGCCCAGCTCGGCGTCCTCGCGTCGATCGCGTACGGCCGACCGTTCGTGCACCCGCCGCCTCGCGTCGCGTTCCTGGGGTCCGGGGACGAGATCGTCGATCTGGACCGCGCCGCCGAGATCCTCGCCGGGACGAAGATCGCGACGTCGAACTCCTACACGCTGTTCGGGATGATCCGCCGCGCCGGCGGGATTCCGGTGGACCTGGGGGTGGCCCGGGACACGAAGGAAAGCCTGCGCGAGCACCTCGCCGGGTCGAAGGACTGCGACATGCTCGTCACCACCGCGGGGGTGAGCGTCGGGGAGCACGACTTCGTGCGCGACGTGCTGACCGAGCTCGGCTGCGACATGAAGCTGTGGCGCATCCGCATGCGCCCGGGCGCCCCGCTCGGCTTCGGGCTGCTGGACGGCAAGCCGTGGATCGGGCTGCCAGGGAACCCCGTCAGCACGATGGTCACGTTCGAGCTGTTCGTGCGGCCGGCGATCCGCCGGATACTGGGACACCGGTTGCCGTTCCGCCGCACCGTGCCCGTGTGTCTAGGGGAGGCGATCACGCTGGGGCCCAAGCTGCGGCATTTCCTGCGGGCCGTCGTCACGCCGGGCGGGCCCGGAGAGGGGGGCGGGGGCGCAGGGGGCGCGCTCACAGCGCGCTTGACGGGTCCCCAAGGCTCCGGCATCCTCACGTCCATGGCTCTGGCGAACGCGCTCCTGATTGTGCCGGAGGACCGCGCGACCGTGGCGGCGGGCGAGACCCTGTCCGCGCTCGTTCTGGACGATCCTCACCACGTCGCCGAGGTGCCTTTCTAGGTGCCGGTCGTGGGGATGAAGACCCTCCAAGAGCTGTTCCTGATCTTCACGTCCGTGCTGTTCATCGTCGATCCGCTGACCGCCGTGCCCACGTTCCTCGCGATGACCCAGCGCGACTCTCCCGAGGTGCGCCGCCTCATGGCCCGCCGCGGGGCCTGGACTTGCGCCATCACGCTCACCGCGTTCGCGCTCGGCGGCAGCCTGATCTTCCGGCTGTTCGGTATCACGCTGGGCGCGTTCAAGATCGCGGGCGGCGTGCTGATCGGGCTCAACGCCCTCGACATGGTGCAGGCGCGCCGCAGCCAGCAGAAGGAGACTCCCGTCGAGAAGGCGGAGGGCATCGAGAAGGAGGATGTGGGGATCATGCCGCTCGGCGTCCCCATGCTCGCGGGGCCGGGCGCGATCTCGACGGTGATGGTGCTCGCGGGGACCTCGAAGGCCGCCGTGACGACCGCGGGGTTATACGGGGCGATCGCGCTGACGGCAGTCGTGTGCTACGCGACCCTGGCCGCCGCCACGCGAGTGGAGCGGCGGCTGGGACAAACGGGGATGCGGATCCTCACGCGGCTCATGGGGCTCGTGCTGTGCGCGATCGCGGTGCAGTTCGTCGTGGATGGAATCAAGATGACCGGACTGGCGGGCACGACTTAAAGCGCCTAGACCGGGCGTCGCTCTTCGCCCGAGCGACGCGCCACGTCCGAGCGGCGCTCGATCCCGCTGCGGCGCTCGAGCGGCACCGGGACCTCTTCGCGCCGCCGCTCCCGCACCATGCGGCGACCGAAACTGTCCCGGCGGTCGCGCACACGCCGACGGATGCGCTCCCCTTGCCTCTCTACCATCGTTTCTGAGCTGGCCTCCGTGGCGGAGTCTTGGGCAGGTTTTGCGCCACGGTGGAGGAGTTTCCACGAGCGGTGTACGAGGGGAGATGTCGCCTGACCAGAGTTTTGGGTCACATACCACGCACCAGAAATGTGCGGCAGGATCCATTACTGGTGCATCTACTGGTGCATCGGCGGCGGCTACGGGGTCGCTGCTGTCGCGACGGCAGGTGTGGCTCGCGGAGCTTGGCGCGGACTACATCCTTTTGTACTTCGGCCCGCTGCCGCCCTCGCGCGGCGCCCAGCGCGGTCCCAGGACATCGGTGGCCTTGCAGTCCACACAATTCGGCGCGTTCACACGCAGCCGCCCGCCCGCCACTTCGTAGACCCCCGCCGGGCACAGCCGCGCGTAGAACTCCGCTACCTCGGGAGACACGTTCTGCCCCACCACGAGGTGCGTCGGGACCGTGTCGCGCGTCGCGTTCCCGGATCTGAAAACCCCATCAACCTTCGAGAACGTGAGCTTGCCGTCGGGCACGAAGGGCGCGGGGCTCGCGCCCCGCGCTGTGTCGCGTTCGACGTCCGCATCGCGCTCCATGGCGATCTTCCGGCCCGGGAACCGTCCGCCCGTGAGCGTCATCAGTCCCGCCTTGAGCCCGCCGGCGTAGAACCCGTCCTTGAACGCGAGGCGCATGTTGCGCGTGCGGTACAGGTCCTGGGTGATGTATGACTCGTTCACCAGGCGATCGTACCCGGCGAGCCGGGCGGCGGACGCATCCCCGGCCTTGAGCGCCGTGAACATCGCGCGCGCGGCGAAGATCCCCGATTGGATGGCGTAGTGGATGCCCTTGAGCGACGGCACATCCACGAAACCGGCCGAGTCGCCCAGGAGCACCACGCCGTCGCCCGAGCGGCGCGACGGGACGGAGTAGTAGCCGCCTTCGGGGATGGTCTTGGCGCCCCACTCGACCATCTCGCCGCCCTCGAGGTACTGCCGAAACAACGGGTGGAGCTTCATCCGCTGTAACAGCACGTGCACGTCGAGTCCCGCGTCGCGGGAGTCGAGACCCACGACGAGACCCAGCGCGACGAGGTTGGGCTCCAGCGGATACATGAAGCTGCCGCCGAACGCGGTCCCGGGCAGCGGCCAGCCGAGGGTGTGGACGATCGCGTCGAGCGGCCGCTTGGTCTCCCAGATCTCCTTCACCCCGAGCGCGAAGATCTGCGGGTTTTCCGACGGCACGCGTTCGCGCTCGAGCCACGCCTGCGCCAGCATCCCCCGTGTCCCCTCGGCGAGCGCCGTGACCTTGGCGACGAGATCGTTCGGCGCCATGTAGTTCGCGAGCGGCTGGCCCGCCCGGTCGAGGCCCGTCGCCGCGGTGCGCACCCCGGCCACGCGCCGACCGTCCACCAGCAGGCTCGCCGCCGGAAACCCGGTGAACACGTTCACACCCAACCCTTCGGCCCGCTCGCCCAGCCAGCGCACGATCTCGCACAACGAGGCGACGTAGTTCCCCGCGTTCCGCATCGTCGGCGGTGTGGGCAGGCGGATCGCACGGCGCGGCGTGAGGAGGCAGACTCTCTCCTTCGTCACCGCGCCGCGGTAGGGGAAGTCGGCGTCCAGGAGGTCGGGGAACAGCTCCCGCAGCGCGCGCGGGTTGACGACGGCGCCCGAGAGCGAGTGCTCGCCCAGGGCCGCCGCCTTCTCGAGCACGCCGATGTTCAGCTCGGTGCCCCCCCCGTCGCGCCGGGCGAGCTGCGCCAACTCGATGGCGCAGGCGAGCCCCGCCGGCCCCGCGCCCACGATCAGCACGTCCAGTTCCATTCGGTCGCCGGCGCCCGCTGACCGGTCATGAAGAATCAGGCGGTCGAGGGGCAACGGCGGCTGGTGGTGCGCCGGGATCATGCGGACGACGGATGACGGATGACGGATGACTCAGCCATGAAGTTTTCTGATCTCCTCGGTCAGCTTGGGAACGACTTCAAAGAGATCACCGACAACCCCGTAGTCCGCCACCTTGAAGATCGGCGCGTCCTTGTCCTTGTTGATCGCGACGATGACTTTCGACGTGCGCATGCCGGCGAGGTGCTGGATCGCGCCCGAGATCCCGACCGCGATGTAGAGGGTGGGGCTCACGGTCTTCCCCGTCTGGCCCACCTGGTCGGCGTGGGGGCGCCAGCCGGCATCCACGACCGCGCGCGACGCCCCCACGGCGGCCGTGCCGCCGAACGCCGCGGCGAGCTGCTCGAGCACTTTGAAGTTCGCCGGCTCCTTGAGCCCGCGGCCGCCTGAGACCACGATCGGCGCCTCGGCGACGTCGAGGGCACCCGCCTCGGCCGCCTTGATGTGCTTCACGACGACGCGGCCGGCTCCACCCGGCGCGTCCACGGCGGCCGTCTCGGCCGCGCCCGCCCGGGGACGCTGCACCGGCGTGAACACGTTCGGCCGGAGCGACACCAGCGCGGGGCTGGCGGCGAGCTTCACCTTCAGCAGCGCCTTGCCCGCATACACCGGGCGAACCGCGGTGACGGCACCACCTTCGACCCCGACGTCGGTGACGTCCTGCGCGAGCGGCACGCCCAGCCGCGCCGCGACGCGGGGTGCCAAGTCCTTCCCCGTCGCGCTCGCCGCGAACACCACCGCGCCGTACCCCGCGGCGTTGGCGCGCGCGGCGATCGCCTGCGCGTAGCCCTCCGGTGCGTACATCCCGAACGCGGGGCCGGTCAGCGTGATCACTCTGTCGGCGCCGAAGCCGCCCAGCTGCTCGTTGCCCCTCACCGGGCCCGCGGCGAGCACCAGCGCCTCGACGCTTGCGCCTCCGCCGAGGGCGTCAGCCAGCCGTCGCGCACCGGTCACCACTTCGTGAGAGACTTTGCGCAGCGTGCCCTCGCGCTGCTCCAGCACGGCGAGGACGTGGCTCACAGGACCTTGGCTTCCTCGCGCAGCAGCCGCACCAGCTCCGCCACCGCCGCCGCGCCCTCGCCCACGACCTTCCCTGCCTTGCGCTCGGGGGGCGGGGTCATGGCGAGGACCTCGAGGCCACCCGCTCCCAGCGACGCGGGCTTCGTAACGAGCGGCTTCTTCTTCGCCGCCATGATGCCCTTGAGCGCGGGATAGCGGGGCTCGTTCAATCCTTTGTCGGTCGTGAGTACCGCGGGGAGCGGGAACTCGACGACCTCGACGCCGCCCTCGATCTCCCGCTCGGCCGTTCCCTTCCCCGGCGAGATCTCCAGATGGGCGATCGCCGTCACGCACGGCAGGTCGAGCAGCTCCGCCACCATCGGCCCGACCTGGTGGTTGTAGTCGTCGATCGCCATCTTGCCGAACAGGATGAGGTCGTAGCTGCCGTCCTTGAGCTCGGCGGCGAGCGCCCTCGCGACTTCGAGGCCGTCCGCCGGGATTCGCTTCGCCTCGAGCAGCACGCCGCGGTCCGCGCCCATCGCCAGCGCGGTTCGGATGGTCTCCTGGCCCGCCGCAGGCCCGAGCGTGACGACGACGACTTCGCCCGTCCCGGCCTGCTCTTTCCGCCGCAGCGCCTCTTCGACGGCAAACTCGTCGTAGGGGTTGAGGATGAACTTGACGCCCGCCTCGTCGAGCGATTTTCCGTCGGAGGCGATCCGCACGCGCGTTTCCGAGTCGGGAACGCGCTTGATGCAGACGGCGATCTTCATGACGTCATCCGTCGTCCGTTATCCGTCATCCGTATAGGCGTAAGGCGGCAGGAAAAGAAACCCAGCGAGCCAATCCTGGCAACGGGGCGGAGGCGCAGTCATGACGGACGACGCTCAGAAATCCGTACTCAAACTCACCTGCACGCTCCGCGGCACGCCCGGCGTGAGCCACCGCTCGACCGGCGTGCCCGGCACCGTGGGATTTTCGGCGAACGTACCGAACGTGAAGTACCGCCGGTCGAACAGGTTCCGCACCATCGCGCGCAGCTCGACCTCGCGCCACGTCACGGTGAGGGACGCATCCGCGACGGCGTAGTCGGCGAGGCGGCGCGTGACGTTCGCCTCGTCGCTCCGCAGCCACTGCCGTCCCACGTAGCGCGCGTCCAGTCCCGCCTGGAGCGACGGCCCGCGGGACGCGGTGACGACCGGGATCGCGACGCCCGCGTTCACGCGGTGGTTCGGCACCAGCGGGAGCGCGTCTCCCGGCCCGACCGTCTCGCCCGCGGTGTCGCGGGTGGTGGCGAGCTGTGCGTCGGTCTGGAAGGTAGCGGACGTGTAGCCGTAGTTCGTGTACAATCGCAGCCCGGCGGGGCCGAGCCACTGGAGGGCCACCTCGACCCCGCCGCGGCGCGTCGCGCCGACGTTCTGGAAATAGCCCCCCGTCACGCTGGACGCGATGAAAAAGATGTCGTCCCGCACGTCGGTGCGGTACACGTTCGCGCTCGCGTCGAGCCCGCCGTGCACGGAGGTCGCGCGGTAGCGCCAACCCAGCTCGTAGGTCGTCGCCACGACGGGCTGGAGCGCCGGATCGGGGCCCAGCGCGAACGGCAGCGGGCAGGCGGCTTGGGGATCGGCGCAGCCAATCTCCACGATCGCGGGTGCCCGGAAACCGCGGCTCAGCGACGCGAACACCTCGTGCCCGCGGCCGCCGCTCCAGGTGAGCCCGGCGCGGGGGGACAGGCGCCGGTACATGTTGAGCCCGCTCTCGGCCGGGTCCACGAGGTCCTCGAACGGCACGCGGATCCAGTCGTAGCGCGCCGCGAGCGTCGCGGTGAGCCGCGGGACGACCTCGATGTTCCCGCCCACGAATGCGCCCCCGTCTACCTGGTTGGTGCGCACCGACTCGGTCAGGGAATCGGGAGCACCGCCCCCCGGTACCGCGAGAATGCGCACGGCCGTGCGCTGGTAGTCCGCGTCCGCGCCCGCCAGCCAGCGCAGCTCGCGGCCGCCCAGGGGCAACCGGCCGGAGAGCTGCACGGCACCACCCCCGATCCGCGTGCGGTTCAACTGGCGCGAGTCCGCGCCCACGAAGTTGACGTTGAACTGGGCACTGTTGAGGGACCGTCCGAACGCGTTGATGGCGAGCTGTGTCCCTCCCCGCCCGAGCAGGCGCTGGGCGTTGAAGATCACGAGGTGCGCCTGGGGCGCGAAATAATCGCCGCGGGTGAAGTTCGAGTCGGGTCGGAGGGCGGCGAGGCTCTGGGGCAGGCTGCCCGCCTGGAAGATCTTGTTGTCGGCGCCGGAATAGCTGAGCGTCGCGTCCCACGTGCCGTTCAAGAGCCCCAGCTTCCCGAACAGCGTGGCGATGCGGCTCCGGGTGTCCTGGCGCCAGCCCTGCTCGCGCTCGTAGCGGGCGCCGACGTAGTAGTCCCACACACCGTGCCGCGCCCCCGCGTGGGCCTTGAGCTCGTAGCGGTCGTAGCTCCCCGCGGACGCCTCGACCTCGCGTGACGGCGGCATCGTCCCCCGGCGCGTAACCAGGTTCACGGCCGCGCCGAGCGCGTTCCGCCCGAGCAGTACGGACGGCCCGTACACCACCTCGACCCGCTCCACGTCCTCGAGCGGCAGCAAATCGAAGTTGACCTCATGCGCGTCGGGCTCGTTGGCGCGCACGCCGTCCACGTACACCGTGACCCCTTGCGGCAGTCCGATCACGGGCGACACCTGAAAGCCGCGCAGCGAGACATCGAGCTGCCCCGTCGCGCCCAGCTCGTCCGACGTGGTGACGCCGGGCAGCTGCTCCAGGGCGTCGGCGAGCGAGCGCACGCCGCGCGCGTCCAGGTCGCGGGCGTCGAGCGTGGCAGTCCGGCCGGCGAGGCCGCGCGCCAGCTCCCGCACCGCGGGGAGCCGCACGCCCGTCACCACGACGGGAGCGAGGGTGGTGGTGTCTTTGGGAACCGTGTCGGACTGTTGGGCGCCGGCGGGCGAGGGGAGCAGGAGCAGCGGCAGGGCGCCAACCAGCAAACGCGGAAGTCGGAACGCGGAACGCGGAACAGAAGACAAGCGCACCGATGCCTCGTCCTACTGTTCCGCGTTCCGAGTTCCGCGTTCCGCGTTCTTAGTTGAAAGCATTCAGCCCGGTGATCTCCTGCCCCAGAATCAGCGTATGCACGTCGTGCGTCCCCTCGTACGTGTACACCGACTCGAGGTTCGCGAGGTGACGCATCGCCTGATACTCCGCGAGGATGCCGTTGGCTCCGAGCAGCCGGCGCGTCTCGCGCGCGACGTCGGTCGCCATGTTCACGTTGTTCCGCTTGGCGAGCGACACCTGCTGCGGCGTCGCCTTCCCCTGGTCCTTGAGGCGGCCGAGCTGCACGCACAAAAGCTGCGCCTTGGTGATCTCGGTGAGCATGTCGGCGAGCCGGGCCTGCTGCAGCTGGAAGCCGCCGATCGGCTTGCCGAACATCACGCGGTTCTTCGCATAGCTCACCGCCTCGTCGTAGCACGCCATCGCGGCGCCCACCGCGCCCCACGCGATCCCGTAGCGCGCCTGCGTGAGGCACAGCAGCGGCGCCTTGAGGCCGGCTGACTTGGGGAGCAGGGCGGTCTGCGGCACGCACACGTCCTGCAGCACCAGCTCGCTCGTGTCGCTGGCCCGCAAGGACAGCTTGCCGTGCTGGTCCTTCGCCGAGAAGCCCTTCGTGTTCGTGGGTACGACGAAGCCCCGGATCGACTCGACGTCGTCGCGCGCGCCGGTCTTCGCCCACACGATCGCCACCTGCGCGGTCGAGCCGTTCGTGATCCACATCTTGGCGCCGTTCAGCACCCAGCCGTCGACCGTTTCCTTCGCCACGGTGATCATCCCGGCGGGGTTCGACCCGTAGTCGGGCTCGGTGAGTCCGAAGCACCCGATCACGTCGCCGCTCGCCATCTTGGGAAGCCAGTGGCGCTTCTGCTCGTCCGAGCCGAAGGCGTAGATCGGGTACATCACCAGGGCGCCCTGCACCGAGGCGAACGAGCGCACTCCCGAGTCGCCGCGCTCGAGCTCCTGCATGATGAGCCCGTACGCGACGTTGTTGAGCCCGGCGCAACCGTACTCCTCCGGCAAGTTGGCGCCGAACAGCCCCAGCTCGGCCATCTGGGGCACGAGCTGCTTCGGGAACTTCCCCTCGATGTAATGCTCGCCGATGACGGGGATGAGGTTGTCGTCGATCCAAGCGCGCACGGTGTCGCGCACCGCGCGCTCTTCCTCGGACAGCAACCCGTCGACGTCGTAGAAGTCGACGCCCTGGAACTTGGCCATACGAACCTCACCCTTGTGGCTTGGCGTCTGGAAACTTAACTGGCGACTGGAACCTGTGGCGCTGGCGCCTGACCACCAGGCCGGGCGAAAGCATACGTGTCCGACGCGCGGAACCGGCCGCGCTCGGCGTCCCAGCGGAAGAACGTGATGTGGACGGCCGTGGGCTCGATGGTGACGAAGTTGAAGCTCGACGGCCGCCCGCCGCGCGCACGCTTGCACAGCGTCCCCGCGGTGGAGATGACCACCCGACCCTCGAGCACCTCGGCTCCTTCCTGGTGGTCGTGCCCGCACAGCACGACTTCGGCGCCCGAGGCCACGATGCGCCGCTGCGCCCGGCGCCAGTGGGCCAGCCCCATGCGGTGCGAGATGTCCCCCCGGAGCACGTTGTGGTGCACGACGAGCACGCGCGCGTTTCCCGCCGGCGCCGCCGCGAATATCCGCTCGACCCGGAGTATCTCACGCTTCGGCAGGTGACCCATCACCGCCAGGTCGCGCAGTCGCCCCGTCATCGAGAGCCAGCCGACCCCGTGCGACGTGAGCGCTCCCGCGATCGTCGCGCCCGGAAGCGTGAGCGTCGGCGTGAGGTCGTCGCCGAAGTAGCGTCGATACTTCCGGTACAGCGCATCCCGTCCGAACGGCAACAGCGGCCGCCACCACCAGGCGACGTCGTGATTGCCCGGTAGCACGTACACCGGCGCCGTCTGGCCCGCGATATTCACGAACGCGCGCGCCCGCTGGAACTCCCCGTGCCGCGCCCGCTGCGACAGGTCGCCGGAGAGGACGGTCGCGTCCGGTCGCAGATCGGGGATCATCTTCTCGAGGGCCTCCACCTGCTGGATATCGGCGAGGCCGCCGCAGTGGATGTCGGAGACGTGCAGCAGCTGGACCGTCACGACTCGGCCTGCACCGTGTAAGTGAGGGTCGCGTCCCCGTTCGCGGGGACGGGCACGCGAAACCGGACCTCGGTAGCGGACTGCTTCTCGGCCGGAACGCTCGACTCCACCACCCGCCACACACCGAAGCGCGCCTCGCGCACGTCGACCGTCACCGCCGCGGGCTTCGCGTTCGCGATCGTCACCTTGTACGATGCGGTGACGCGCTGACGGGCGGTCATCCCCCGCCGCGGCGGCGGGAGCTGCTCCTGGCTGTAGTCGGTCTGCACGCGCTCGGCGGTCACGTCGAACGCGTCCCCCGACTGGACGCGCACGTCGCGGCCCGGCGGCGTGTGCTCGGTCCGCGCCTCACCCACGAGCTGCACCCGCCCGCTCGAGTCCGCCTGGTACAGCTGGACCGTGCCGCCGGGAAGCGGGCGGTCGCCGAACGGCGTGCCCCGGCCCCGCTTGAGCGTGTACCACACCTGCACCGGCACGCGGTTCGGCTCCGCTGGCGTCTGCCCCAGGAACCCGCGCCACGGCAGCACACCTGGAACGACCAGCTCCTCCGTGTACGCCACGCTGGAGCGCGGAAACAGCGCCGTGGTGATGGGGCTCCCAGGCACGAGGGCGATGCGCGCGGGAAGCTGGTAGACATGCGTCTCGCCCACCGCCTCCTCGCCGGCCGTCGCCGGCGCTTCCGCGGCGGCTTGCCTCATCACGCCCGCGGCTTCGAACAGCGGACGCGGCGCTTCCCGCGCCCGGTTGATCGATCCCGCCACGAGCTGCACCTCCGCCGAGTCGGTGCGCAGCGACTGGGACGTGACCGTCCCCGCCCCCGACACCTGACACCTGGCACCCGTCAGCACGACCTGGTACGCCGCCTCCCAGCGAGCCCCTTCGGTGACGTACGCCAGCTCGGTGCGGGGGCGAGCCCGGGTCGCCTCCAGGACGACGGCCACATCGGGCGCTGTGCGCACCAGCTCCGCCGGAAACAGCGGCTCGCCCGGCTCGGACAGCAGGATGCGCCCATCGCCCAGGCGGTACTGGGGCGGTGCGACGCGCAGCACCGTGGCGCGCACCGTGTCGCCCTTGGCGCGCACGAACGCAAGCGTTTGACCCACCGCGTCCTGCAGCGCCGTCGCGCGGTCGGTCGCGGGCCGCGCCACCGCCGATATCAGGGCCACCGCGCTGTCGGGGGAGAAGAGGGTCGCCGGGTCGAGCCCCTCGAGCTTGAGGGCCGCCGTGTTGCGCCCCTTTTCGAGCGCCTGCGGCAGCGTCCGCCGCACCACCACGCGCCCGTCGCTGTAGATGGACAGGGAGGTTTGCCCCGCGAGCGGGCCGGCGAGCGCCATGGCTCCCAGCGCGGGCACGGACAACCGACGACCGATGACCGACGACTTTACTGCAACCATTCGCGCGCGATCCTCTTCGCGATGCGGTAGGTGAGCAGGTACCAGGCCACTGCGGCCACGGCGCCCACCGTCCGGGCCGTGGTCTGCCAGGCGGGCGCTACGGAGCGCAGCGTGACGACCAGATACCCCGCGACGAGCAGCGTGGTCACGATGGCGGTGAAACGCCCTATGCGCGACGCCTTGCTCGTGACCTGTTTCAAGCATTTCGCGCACATCTCCCCCAACGCGATCCCCGCCGTCATCTCGCCGCAGCGCGCGCACGGGTGCGCCGAACTAGACGCGCCGGGCCACGGCGCGGGCGAATTCGGTGGTCGAAGCACTGCCCCCCAGGTCCTTGGTGCGAACGTTGTCTTTGACGATCGCGGTCTCGAGCGCCCGGCGCAGCCGGTTCCCGGCGGCGAGCTCGCCCACGTGGTCGAGCATCATGGCGGCGGCGAGCAGCTGGGCGGCGGGGTTCGCGATCCCCTGCCCCGCGATGTCGGGGGCCGAGCCGTGCACCGCTTCGAAGATCGCGGCCGTCTCGCCCACGTTCGCCCCCGGGGCCAGCCCCAGGCCGCCTACCAGCCCCGATGCCTCGTCCGAGAGAATGTCGCCGAACAGGTTGGTCGTCACGATCACGTCGAACTGGGCCGGATTGATGACCAGCTGCATGGCGGCGTTGTCCACGATCTTGTCGTCCGAGGCGATCTGTCCCTCGTACTCCCGCGCGATCATGCGCGCCGTCTCGAGAAACAGCCCCGACGTCGCCTTCAGGATGTTGGCCTTGTGGACCACCGTCACCTTCTTGCGCCCGTGCTTCTTCGCGTATTCGAACGCGTAGCGCACGATGCGCTTGCACCCGTCCCGCGTCATCACCGACATCGCCTGCGCCAGCGCCTTGGGGTCGCCCCCCACCTTGAACGTGCGGTCGATCCCCACGTACAGGCCCTCGGTGTTCTCGCGGACGACGACGAGGTCGACGCCGGGATAGCGGCCGCCCGGGACGATGGACTTCACCGGACGCACGTTGGCGTACAGCTCGAACTCCTGCCGCAGCGCCACGTTCACCGAGCGGTACCCGCCATCTACGGGTGTGGTGAGCGGCCCCTTGAGCGCCAGCCCCGTGCGCCGGATGCTTTCGAGAGTGGCGTTGGGAAGCGGCGTCCCGGCCTTCTCGATCGCGCTCATCCCGCCGTACTGCTCGTCCCAGTCGAACTCGACCCCCAACGCGTCCAGCACCTGCAGAGTCGCCTGTGTGATCTCGGGCCCGATGCCGTCGCCGGCGATGAGCGTCGCCTCGCGTCCCCCCCCTCCTCCCCCTCCCGCTCCACCTCCCCCTCTCCCCGTCACGGCAATCCCGGCGTCAGGCTCTTGAGGGCACGCGTGAGGGCCGTCCAGGGATCGTCACCCTCGCCCCGCGCCACGGTGCGGAACCCGATCCGACCGGTGCGGACGTCCACCATCACCACGGTCAATTCCGCCGTGGCGCCGCCGTGGGCGCCGGCGGCCACCGTCCGACCGTCCGACGGTCCGAGCGTCAGCCGGAACACCAGCCCCGCCGGGATCAGGGCGTAGCGGCCGCCCCCCGAGCCGGCGAGGGCGGCGAGCGTACGCAGCTCGCTCCGCAGCGGGTCCGGCACCATCTCGAGCCTCTCGCCGCGGAACAAGATCGCCGTGCCCATCTGGTCGGGATCGGGCGCGATCCCCGGCGCCCGCCGCGCGGCACGTCGCACCTCGTCGGGGAGCACCCAGTTCACTTCGGGGGCGCGCGCCTTGAGGAGCGCGCCGATCACGCTGTCCGCCCTCGCGAGCGCCGCGCGCCGATCGCCGAGCCGCGCTTCCCAGTGCAGCGAGTCCTCCGCGGCGAGCAGGGTGAGCGGCAACACGCTCACCTGCTGGGCCGCGAGCCCCGCGGTGGGGAGCGGCGCGGTCGGAGCGGGCCGCTCGACATGCTGTTTGCCGCCGCAGGCTGCCACGGTCACGGCGGCCGTCACGTGCCACGCGCCGCGCACTAAGTATTTGTTTTTCAATGGATTAGTCACGGCGCGCAATATCACGTGCGCGCCCGGGATTTTCAAGAAGCGAGCGTGAGCCCGCCGTCCACCACGATCACCTGCCCCGTGATGTGCCGGGCCGCCTCGCTGCACAGGAAGGTGATGACGCGCGACACGTCCTCGGGCTCGGCCACCCGCCCCAGCACCGACTCGTGCTCCGCCCGCTCCAGCACCTCGCGCGGCAGCTTGCCCAGCAGCTCGGTCTTGACGAATCCGGGAGCGACGGCGTTGACGTTGATGTTGGAAGGGCCGAGATCCACGGCGGCCGACTTGGTGAGACCGATGAGCGCTGCCTTGCTCGCGGCGTAATTGGCGATCCCGAACCCGGGCCGGAACGCCTGATGGCTCGCGACGTTCACGATCTTGCCGTAGCGCTGGGCGCGCATCGGTCCGGCGACCGCCTGGATGCAGTTGAACGCGCCGGTGACGTTCGTGTCCAGCACCTCCTGCCACGCCTCGGGGGTGAGCCGCCACAGCGCGCCGTCGTGCGTCACGCCCGCGTTGTTGACCAGGTAGTGGACGCCGCCCAGCCGTTCCCGCACCGCAGTGACGAACTTCTCCACCTCGTCGCGGCTGCGCACGTCGCAGCGGGCGCAGTACACGGGCACGCCCTGGGCGCGGATCGCCGTCTCGGTGAGCAGTGCCTGCGCCGCGACGTCGCGGTCGGGCAGATCCACGTAGTTGATCCCGATCGCCACGCCGCGCTGCGCGAACTCGAGGGCCGTCGCCCGACCCAGGCCCGTCGCGCCGCCCGTGACGACCGCGACCCGGCCCTGCACCGTCTCCGCCAGGCGCTGCGGCTCGGGACGCGGTTCCGTCGCTGGCACCCCGACCCGCGTGGCCGCCTGGGGGAGCGAGGGGGGTGCCATGGTCCAGGAAGTTGGTGTCAAGATTTTCGAACCTATGTTCGAAATTGAACATCGGCAAGGCACGGCGTAACTTAGGCGCCATGCACCGGCTCCCCTCCATCCTCGTGTGGGGCGGGGTCTCCGCCCTCGGCGCCGTCGCCTTCGGGGTGCTCGCCCTCTCCCGGGGGGAGACCGTCAACGCCGCCTGGCTCCTGACCGCCGCGGTCTGCAGCTACGCCGTCGCCTACCGCTTCTACGCCAGATTCCTCGCCAACCGGGTCTTCGAGCTCGACGACCGCCGGGCCACGCCCGCCGAGCGGTGTAACAACGGGCGCGACTTCGTCCCGACCAGCAAGTGGGTCCTGTACGGCCATCACTTCGCGGCTATCGCGGGGGCCGGGCCCCTCGTGGGCCCGGTGCTCGCCGCCCAGTTCGGCTTCCTCCCGGGCACGCTGTGGCTGGTGATCGGCGTCGTGCTGGGCGGGGCGGTCCAGGACTTCACGATCCTGTGCTGCTCGCTGCGCCGGGACGGCAAGTCGCTCGGCCAGATGGCGAAGGAGGAGGTGAACCCCGCGGCGGGCGCGACCGCCATGCTGGCGGTGCTGTTCATCATGATCATCCTCCTCGCGGTGCTGGCGCTGATCGTCGTGAACGCGCTCAAGGCGTCGCCCTGGGGGCTGTTCACCATCGCCTGCACGATCCCGATCGCGCTGCTGATGGGCTGGTGGATGAAGCGGTGGCGGCCCGGGAACGTGGGCGAAGCCTCGGCCCTCGGTGCGGTCCTGCTGCTTGCCGCGCTGGTGGGCGGCGGCTGGGTGGCGCATCACCCTGTGCTGGCGCCGGCGTTCACCCACTCCGGGACGACCCTCACCTGGATGATGATGGGCTACGGGTTCGTGGCGTCGGTGCTGCCTGTGTGGATGTTGCTCTGCCCCCGGGATTACCTCTCGACGTTCCTCAAAATCACGACGATCTGCGTCCTCGCCGTCGCGATCCTGCTGATTCTGCCCCCGCTCCGGATGCCCGCCCTCACGCCGTTCGCGACCGCGGGAGAGGGCCCGGTGTTCGCCGGCAAGCTCTTCCCGTTCGCCTTCATCACGATCGCCTGCGGCGCGGTGTCGGGCTTCCACTCGCTCGTCGCCTCCGGAACCACGCCCAAGATGATCCGGCGCGAGACCGATGCCCGGATGATCGGCTACGGCGGGATGCTGATGGAATCGTTCGTCGGGGTGATGGCGATGATCGCCGCCTGCACGCTCGACCCCGGCGTGTATTTCGCGATGAACACGACGCCCGCCGCGCTCGCCCAGGCCTCGCAGGCACTGAGCCAGGCGGGTTTCACTGTCACGCCGGACGTGATGAACCAGCTCGCCGCGCGGATGGGGGAGACCACGCTCGTCGCCCGCTCCGGAGGGGCACCCTCGCTGGCCGTGGGCATGGCGCAGATCTTCGCGAGCGCGACGAGCCTGCTCGGGGGCCAGGCCCTGAGCGCGGTGTGGTACCACTTCGCCATCATGTTCGAGGCGCTCTTCATCCTCACGACCATCGACACGGGCACCCGGGTCGGGCGCTTCATGCTGCAGGAGATCGTCGGCCACGTGTGGCCGCGATTCGGCGCCACGTCGTGGTACCCGAGCGTGATTGTGGCGAGCGCCGCGATCGTCGCGGGGTGGGGGTACTTCCTGCATCAGGGCGTGGTCGATCCGTTGGGCGGGATCAACTCGCTGTGGCCGCTGTTCGGCATCTCCAATCAGCTGCTCGCCGCCGTCGCCTTGTGCGTGGGCACGACGATCCTCATCAAGATGGGCCGCGCGCGCTACGCCTGGGTGACCCTCGCGCCGCTCGCCTGGCTCGTCGCGGTGACGATGACCGCGGGCTGGCAGAAGGTCTTCTCCCCCGACCCGAAGCTCGGTTTCCTCGCGCACGCAGCCTCGCTCGCGGGCTCCACCGCCCCAGAGGCGCGGCGGCTCATATTCAACGACCGGTTGAACACGTTCGTGGCGCTGTTGTTCATGACCGTCGTGACCGTGCTGATCGTCACATCGCTGCGCGAATGGTGGCTCGTCCTGTCGAACCGGAAGCCGGCGCGGGTGCAGGAGGCGCCGTACGTGGAGAGTGCGTATGCAGCAGGTGACTGAAGGCAGTCGCGGGCGGTCGCAGGCGGCCGCGGGCGGTCCAGGCTGGCTGCGCGTACTCAGGCGCATCATCGGCGCGCCGGACTACGAGGCGTATCTCGAGCACTGCCGCGAGGCTGGGCATGCGCCCCGGCTCGGCGAGCGCGAGTACCTGCAGGAGTTCTTCGAGTCGAAGGGGAGGGGAGTGCGCTGCTGTTAAAGGGCGCGGGTGCGCTTCCAGAGGATCATCGGCGCAGCCAGTCGCCGATCGACCTCGCATAGCAGGCCGATCGCCCGCCGCAGCGCGGGGTCATCGTCGGGTGTGACGCGCAGACGCTCGGCCAGTTCGACGACGGCGCGTCCGGGCGCGGCGTCGAGCTCCTCGCGTAACAAGCGCTCGTGAACCCGCGCGACCTGCAGCGCGCCGGCCCGATCGCCCGACGCGACGAGGGCGCTCATCACCCCCAGGGCGACCCGGTCGTTCAGCGGGTCGAGCACGGCGAGCCGGCGCCACCAATCCGCGGCGCGGCGGCGGTCACCGCGTGCCGCGGCGTCCCCAGCGAGGGCTTCGACCGCCGCGCACACGCACTGAGCGAAGCGCGCGCGCTCCCCCTCCACCCAGCGCTCGAACCCGCCGGCCCCGTTCAAGAAGAACCCATCGAGGAACGGCCCACGGTACAAGGCAACCGCGTGCGCCAGGTCGCCGCGGTCGAGCGCAGCGTCGAAGCTCTCGGGATCGCTCGTCACGATCGCCGGGTTCAGGCGCAGCTTATCCCGGCCGAGGAAGAGCTCTGGCTGGTGGAGATCGCGCCGCAGCGCGTAGCAGGCCTGCTTGAGGAGGTGGTGGCCACGTGCCGTGTCGGCCTCGGGCCAGAGGTAGGCGATCAGCTTTTCGCGGCTCGCGCCGTTTTTGCCTGCCGCGGCCAGCAGGGCGAGGAGGGCGAGCGTCTTGCGTCGCGCGGCCGCGCCGTCACACACAGCGCCGTCGTGTTCGACTGCGAGCCCGCCGAAGGTCCGCACTGCCAGCATTGGGCCTCGTTTGACCCGGATTTGACCGCCTGCCTACCGCCGCGCCCTAACTTATCCCGCATCCGCTGAGGTTGCGAATCGCGACGGCCGAGCGGCTGCGACTCACACTCGGTGCCGGCGGACAACTTGTTCAGCGGCAAGGAGTTAGTGCAAGGGGAAGCGCACTGACGGAGGCAACGATGCGCGGGATTGCGATCACCTGCAACCGGCTGGGGTGCGCGGCACTCGTCCTGGCCGCTGTCGCGTGCGATGGGTCCAAGGCCACCGGGCCCGCGAGGGGAAGTGTTCAGGTCACGACCGCTACCACGGGCGTGGACTTGGATCCCGATGGTTACACCGTCACGCTCCAGGGCGACACGGCGAGCGGCACGAGCAGCATGACGCAGCCGGTCGCGGTCAATGGGACGGTCACGTTCGAGTCGCTGCAGCCCGGGAGCTACTCGCTCACGCTCAGCGGCGCGATCGCGAACTGCCCCATCGGGGGTGACAACCCGCGCGTCGTGCCCGTCACCGCCGGGCACAAGGCGGACATCACCTTCCAGGTTACCTGTGTCCAGCGCGTCGACGTCAGCGGTGTGTGGAATTTCACCGAGCAATTCGGCAGCCCGCTCGCCTGCAACGATACGGGGTCGTTCGTCCTCACCTCGAACGGGGACGGCCTCGGCGGCAGCGACGACCTGGTCGGTACGTGTGATCTCCAGGACGGCTCGGTTGACCATGTCTTTTCGGGCCCTGTCAGCGGCAGTGTGGTGTACTCCGCGGCCAGTGCCGTCTCGGTCAATCTCTCTGTCGGGGGCTGTTCCTTCACGGCGGACGTGGTCGGTGCGCCTCCCGATCGCTTGATCAACGGATCCATTCAGTGTTCGTCGGGGACCGGGACGTGGACGGCCGTACGCGGCGGGGGAGCAGTGACGTCGGTGACTGTGTCGCCCGCGACCCCCTCGATTGTGGCAGGCGGCACGGTGCAGTTGCGCGCCGTCATGATCGATGCCAGCGGCAGCCGGCGTGTCGGGCCCGCTGTCACCTGGACGACTGATGCGCCTGCGGTCGCAAACGTCGACACCATGGGACTCGTGACAGGCCTGGCTCCCGGCACGGCGACGATTACCGCGGGCGTCCAGGGGAAGAGCAGCGCGGCGGCGGTGGGCGTGGAGGTCGTGACGTTCACGGCGGTGCAGCCAGGGGCATTTCACTCGTGCGGCCTGGCGGGCGGCACCGCGTACTGCTGGGGCCACGGCGCGTACGGCCAGATCGGCGACGGCGCGAAGGCGAGCCGCGCTGCGCCGGTGGCGGTGGCCGGTAACCTGACCTTGGCCACGATCAGCGTGGGTGCGGTGCACACCTGCGGTCTGACGGCGGGAGGCGCCGCGTATTGCTGGGGGTTGGACGCCTATGGTGAGCTCGGCGCTGGCACACCCGCCTCGCAAGTGTGCGGCACGGAGGGCGTTCAGTGCAGCACCACGCCGCTCAGTGTGGCCGGTGGGCACAGCTACTCCTCGCTCGGCACCGGCTGGGGCCAGAACTGCGGCGTTCAACAGGGCGACTCCGCCGCCTATTGCTGGGGCGACGGCACGTACGGCGCACTCGGCAATGCGTCGACGGTGAGCAGCCGGACACCCGTCCCCGTCAGCGGCAACCTCAAGTTCGTCAGCATCGGCGCCGGAAATATCTTCGCGTGCGGCCTCACCGCCGACAGCGCGGCGTATTGCTGGGGCAACAATACCTTCGGGCAGCTCGGCATCGGCCCCGGCGGCCCCGCGGTGTGCGCCGGGGAGCCGTGCAGCACCGTGCCGGTGCTCGTGTCGGGCGGACTCAAGTTCACGACACTCAGCGTGGGCTATTGGCATGCATGCGGCCTCACCGCGGACAGCGCTGCCTACTGCTGGGGCGACAACGGCGACTCCCAGCTCGGCGCGACGTCGGCGGAAACGTGCAGTGGCCTCGGTGCCGTGCTCAGCTGCAGCACGGTGCCGCTACCGGTCGACGGAGCGCTCAAGTTCGCGCAGCTCAATGCCGGCCGGTTCCACAGCTGCGGGGTCGTGGCGACAGGCGATGGGTACTGCTGGGGCGCGAACACCTACGGCGAGCTGGGGAACGGCAGCCCCGGCGCGGCTAACCCGACGCCGACGCTGATCGCCGGCGGTCTCAGCTTCGCGGCGGTGAGCGCCTTCGGGGGATGGCACAGCTGCGGGCTGACCGTTGCCGGCGTGGCCTACTGCTGGGGTGTGAACGCGTGGGGCCAGCTCGGCATCGGCGCAGGCGCGCCCGAGGTCTGCAATCAGGTGCCGTGCAGCACGACCCCGATGTGGGTCCTCGGTCAGGCGAGCGGGCCCGGCACGACACCAGCCGGTGTGGCGCGGGTGCAGCGCGGCAACACGCGCAGCACGGCGCTCCGGCTCTCCCCCCGTCTCTCCTCCCGGTTAAGGAGTAGCACGCCATGACACGGGCATCGATTGCACTGCTTGCGTCGTGGCTGACGCTCGCGCTGTGCTCGGCTTGCGAGCAGCCGTCGCAGGAGCGGGTCCTGGGGATCCAGGCCATGTCCTTCGCCAATTCCGAGTGGTCCGAGCCCGCGAATCTCGGGCCGACGATCAATACCGCCTTCAACGAGCAGGGCCCGAACCTCTCCAAGGACGGGCTCACCCTCTACTTTGGCTCGGACCGACCAGGTGGGGTCGGTTCGTTCGATCTTTGGGTCGCCCGGCGTGCGTGCTCCGACTGTCCGTGGGACGCGCCTGTGAACCTGGGACCAGTCGTCAACACGACGGCCAGCGAGACTGGACCCGGCCTCTCGATCGACGGGCACATGCTCTTCTTCACGAGCAACAGGCCCGGCGGGCTGGGACTTACCGATCTATACCTCTCACACCGAGCCGATCCCAAGGATGACTTCGGTTGGGGACCGCCGGTGGGCTTGGGGCCCGACGTCAACACGGCGGCAAGCGAGGCGGGCGCGGAGTACCTGCAGAGCGCGGAGGATGGGACAGGCAACCTCTATTTCAACCGAGCGCCCCCGGGCGGGACTGCGGATCTCTATTATGCGCCCGTGACACGAGACGGTGACACGCGTGGGCCTCCCGTGCTGATTTCGGAACTCAGCCACCCGACCGCCACCGACCAGGGCGCGACGCTGCGCACCGACGGCCGAGAGATCTTTTTCTTTTCAACCCGCGCAGGTGGCCTGGGCGGGGCCGATCTGTGGACGTCGACCCGCCGCAGCGTCCACGACGCGTGGTCCACCCCCGTGAACCTCGGGGCCCCGCTGAACTCGCCGGCCGCCGAGCAGCAACCCAGTCTGTCGAGCGACGGCCGGACGCTGGTCTTCGCCTCGAGTCGGTCCGGGGGTTTTGGCGGCACGGACATCTGGATCTCGACCCGCACGTCGAGCGGGCATTAGGAGGAGTCCCATGAGAGGCGCATCCGTCGCTGAGCTGGCAACACCCGTCACCCTCGCGCTGCTCGTCGCGTGCGCGACGGATCCCAATCCCGCCGCGCCCAAGCTCCAGGCCATGTCCTTCGCCAACTCTGAGTGGTCGGAGCCGGTGAACCTGGGCGCGCCGGTCAACTCGGCCGCCGGTGAGATGAACCCGGCGCTGTCGCCTGACGAGCTCAGTCTCTACTTCGTGTCGACACGCGCCGGCGGGTTCGGCGGCGCCGACATCTGGGTCGCTCGGCGTGCCTCGCTCGACAGCCCCTGGGAGGAGCCCGTGAACTTGGGTCCTGGCGTCAATGGCCCAGGCATCGAGGCGTCGCCCAGTATTTCCATCGACGGACACCTGCTGTTTTTCTCGAGCGACCGCCCCGGTGGCCAGGGCTCCAACGACATCTACGTCGCGCGTCGAGCCGACAAGAGCGACGACTTGAGTTGGGGACCGGCGACGAATTTGGGCCCCGACGTCAACACCGCGGACTTCGAGGCGGGCGGGTTCTATCTGCAAAGCGGGGAAGACGGATCCGCGAACTTGTACTTCTCGCGCGGGCCCAATACCGTCGCCCTAGATATCTACTACGCGTCGGTGACGACCGATGGTGAGACGCGCGGTCCGGCGGTCCTGGTCACAGAGCTCAGCGATTTGAGTCCCACGATCACCGATGCGCATCCATCGCTCCGCACCGATGGACGCGAGATCTATTTCCATTCCAACCGCGCTGGCAGTCTCGGTGCGTCAGACCTCTGGAGATCCACGCGTCGCAGCGTACACGAACCGTGGGCGACCCCGGAACACCTCGGAGCACCGCTCAGCACCACCGCCAACGACGTTCAGCCGACGCTCTCGTACGACGGGCGAACGCTCGTCTTCGCTTCAACCCGAACCGGTGGCCTGGGCGGCAGCGACATCTGGACGTCGACGCGCACGCCGAGCGGCAAGGAGGTCCCATGAGAACCGCGCATCCTGTCGTGACAGCACTGGGCCCGCTCATGATGCTGCTCGGCTGCGGCACCGAGCCCGATGAGCTTACGTTCGAACTCCAGGCCGACCGCTTCGCCAGCTCCGAGTGGTCTGAGCCCGTGAATCTCGGCCCGGTCGTCAACTCGAGCGCCGTCGACGCGAACGCCGGTCTTTCGCCCGATGAGCACACCCTCTACTTCATCTCGAATCGACCAGGTGGACTCGGCGGCAACGACATCTGGATGTCCCGGCGCCAGTGCGTGCAGTGCCCCTGGGAAACGCCGGTCAACCTCGGTGCACCGATCAACAGCGACGCGGCCGAGGGCGCGCCGACCCTGTCGGAAGACGGGCGCCTGCTCTTCTTCTTCAGCGCCCGACCCGGTGGTCTTGGTGGTGCCGACATCTACGTGTCGCATCGAACGGGCACAAACGAAGATGGTGACACCTGGGGACCTCCTGTGAACCTAGGGTCTGACGTGAATACCGCTGGCCCCGAGAACGGGTCGTATTACGTCCGAGAAGGCGGAGAACCGACGGCCACCTTGTACTTCAACCGGGTTCCGGCGGGCGGCAGCCTTGACGTCTACAAGGTCTCCCTGGATAACGACGGTGTGCCGGTCGGTCCCGCCGTCGCCGTGCCCGAGCTTAACTCGGTGGGTGCCGACCAAAAAGTGTCGGAGCGCGCCGACGGGCACGAGCTGTTGTTGTCCTCGAACCGAACCGGCACGTCCGGCGACTTTGATATCTGGCGGTTCACTCGGCAGGCCATCCACGACGCGTGGTCGGCACCGGAGCATCTCGGCGCCCCGCTCAACACGCCGGACCTCGACTCGCAGCCGAGTCTGTCGCGCGACGGCCAGACGCTGATCTTCACGTCCAACCGGGCGGGCGGGAGCGGGGGCAACGATCTCTGGACGTCGACCCGCACGCCGAGGGGGCCGGACTAGAGACCTGAGAGGCGGGGCTGATCGAGTAGGCGGTTCAGCGGGAGCGGGCGTCGCGGCGCGGTCACTCCGGCAGGAAGTACGTCATCTCGATCGTGGCGTGCTCCGGCACGTGCGCCAGGATGAACCGCACGACTGCATCGGTATCGGCGTATTCGTACACCGGCTGCCCCTGAACCCACGCCGATACCAGGTCGATCCGCACGGAACGGCGGGCGGAGTACACCGTCAGGCCGTCCCGGTCGTCGCCCACCCGGACGACCTCACTCCACGGGATGAAAACCGGGTGCACCAGGGCGGCACCCGTGACCCCTGCTTCCGAGATGGGTTCGGCCGGCCCGAATCGCCAGGCGGCCACGATTCCCAGCAGGACCACCGCCACGCCGGCAGCCACCGCCGCCCACGCCACGACGCGGAGCGGCACACCGGCGCGCTCGAGCGCCAGCAGACCCGCCAGCGCCGCGAGGGCCAGATACGGCAAACGGTGGGGCAACGGTCGGAACGCGAGCGGCCGGCCGATTCTCATGCAGCCTCCGTGCGACGCAGGTACCGGACTGCGCTCGCTGCCGCCAACAGGCCGCCCAGCACGGCGCTCACGATGAACGCCCGCGACCCCCCAACCGTCTGGAACACGCCCCCGAGCGCCACCCCGCCGATCAGCGCCGCGAACCCCGTCGCGCCGTGATAGACCCCGAACCCGCTCCCCTGCCGTCCTCCCGCGAGCCGCGCCACGAGCGCCCGCTCCGGGCTCTCGGTGAGCCCGGCGACGAGGCCCAGCCCGAGAAACAACGCCCACGCGGCGGCGGCCGACGCGGCGAACGCCATGCCCAGCGCCAACGTGGCGTAGACCAGCCACCCCAGCCACATCGTGCGACCCGGGCCGAGCCGGTCGCTCGCGGCGCCGCCCAGGAAGCTCGACGACGACCGCACGACGTGCACCGCGGACCACAGCAGCGGCGCCACGGCCACCGACACGCCGAGCTGCTGGGAACGCAGGATGATCAACGTGTCGGGCATGCGGAGGAGATAGAAGAAAGCGATGGCGAGGAGCGGAGCAGGCGCGGAAGGGCGCGGCAAGGCGGGGAAGGCCGCGGAAGGGAACACCACCCTCGTCGCGCCCTCCCGCGCCGTTCCGCGCCCTCCTGCGCCCTTCACCGCCCAGACTGCGAGCACCAGTACCGCCACCCCCGGCACGATGCTCGCTCCGATCACCTCCCGCACGTTCGCATCCCCGGAGGCGAGCAGGTACCACGCGACGAGCGGCCCGAGCACGGCGCCCGCGTGGTCCATGCCGCGCTGCAGCCCGAAGGCCCGGCCGCGCAGCGCCGGAGGGGTGACGTCGGCGAGCAGTGCGTCGCGCGGCGGCGTGCGGAGTCCCTTTCCCAACCGGTCCACCACCCGCAGCCCGATCACCTGCCACGCCGCGCCGGTGAGCGCGATGACCGGTCGTACCACGACCGCCACGAAGTAGCCGATCACGATCAGCGGCCCGCGCAGCGGGACCCGGTCTGCGAGGCGCCCCGCCCCGAGCTTCACGAAGGCGGCGGCGAACTCCGCCGCCCCGTCCAGCGCGCCGAGCGCCTGCGGGCCCGCCCCCAGCACGCCCGTCACGAACGCGGGCAGGAGCGGGTAGATCATCTCGCTCGCGAAATCGTTGAGCAGGGAGACCGCGCCGAACAGCGTCGCCTGGCGCGGCAGCCTGCTACTCATTCAAGCCCAGTCCCCAGCGTATCAGCGTGACGGGCAGGCCGCCGTAACGGAGCACGGCGTCGTGGAACGCGCGCAGCGTGAAGGCCCGGCCGCGCGCCGCGCGAAAGTCCTCGCGCAACTTCAGGAGTTCCCGCCGCCCCACCGCGTAGCACAACGGGTAGGCGGGCTCGGCGCAGTAGCGGCGCACCTCCGCCTCCGCGTTGGCGCGGTCCACGTGCAGGTGGCTCGCCAGATATTCCACCGCCTGCTCGAACGTCATGCCCCGGGTGTGGAGCCCCACGTCGAGCAGGATGCGCACCGCGCGCCACAGCAGGTGCACGCGCTGGAAGAAGCGCTCTTCCTCGGAGCGGTAGAACCCCTCCTCGCCCATCATGTCCTCGCAGTACAGCGCCCACCCCTCGACGGTGAGCGGCGTCGAGATGTTCTTTCGGGTGTCGGAGGGCTGCTGCTGCGCGTGCACGAGCTGCAGGTGATGTCCCGGGTACCCTTCGTGCAGCGCCGTGGCGGCGAGCTCGTAGCGACAGTGGTCGCGCAGGATCCGCTCCTGCACGTCCGGGGGGACCTTCGGGTCGGGGACGGTCACGTAAAACCACCCGGTTCGGTCGCTCGAGTAAGGGCCGGGGCTGTCGTAGGCGGCGAACGGGATGATCGGACGCATGAACGCCGGCGTGGGCACGACGTCGAGCCGCGCGTCGGGCATCGGCGCGAGTCCGCGCTCGGCCACGAAGTCGCGGGCGCGCGCCATCTCCCGCGCGTATGCCTCGACGAGGGCGCCGGCGGGCGGATGGTCGGCGCGCAGCCGGTCCGCCACGTCCTGCCAGCCCGTGCGGCCGTTCAATCGGGCCGCGCGCCCCGCCAGGTCCGCCTCGAGCTCCTCCTTCAGATGCAGCCCGTAACGCCACAGCTCCGGCGCCGTGTCGCGCAGCGCGTGCTCGTAGTGCAGGTGGAAGTTGAAGTCCTCCTCCCCCAGCCCGAACCCGTCCCCGGCGGTATCGAGCCAGCGCTCGAGGTCGCGCGCGAACGCCGTCATGGCGGCGCTCGCCTCCGCCGCCGCCGCGGTCAGCCGTTCCGCGAGCCGTGCATCGCCTCCCGCGCCGATGGGCGCGCCGCTCGCTGCCTGGACGAGGAGCAGCCCGCCTTCGTTCACGCGCAGCGCCGTCTCCACGAAGACCCGCACCGGCTCGACGAGGGTGGCCCGGGCGTCGTCCAGCAGCCCCGGCACGTCCTCGAGCCGGCCCGCCAGGGCGGCGGCCTGCTCGTCGGGCGCGCGGTCGTGACGGGCCAGCAGGCAGTGCAGGCCACTGAGCAGGTGGGTGAGCCAGAACCCCGGGTTCTTCGCCTGGGGCCGCTCGCGCTCCAGCCGGCGCCGCAGGACCCGGACGTCGTTCAACAAGGCGGTGCGGTCGATTTCGTCTTCCAGCTGGCCGGTGGCGGCCTCCTCGAGGGCGGCGCCGAGGGCCTTGAGCGCGACGAGGTGGGGGGCGAGCGCCGCGGGGCTGAAGCGTCCGTAGCGGTGGTCGTACGTCTTCACCCCCGCCTGTGTCGCCGCCACAGGGTCGAGGTGCCAGCGCAGGTCGAAGTACGACCGCTCGATTTCGCGGAATGGCCCTACCGCCATACCGCTTGCTTCAACAGGCGGTGGCACTCCTCGTCCGAAAGCACCCGATCGGTCCGTTTCGCCGCCTCGAACAGCACGCGGCACGCCGCCTCGTCCTCGGCGTCGTACCCGTGCGTCTCGAGCCAGTACTTCACGTTCGACAGACCCGAGACGGGCGAGATCTCGATCTTCTGCGCGAGCCCCAGTTCCTCCGCCGGCACCGAGCTGTACACGCGGTCCGCAAGCCAGGCGTGCCCCTTCTTCTTGGCCTTGATGATCGCCGCGGCGTGCACCCCGGTGCCGGTGCGGAACGCGTCCGCGCCCATCACCGGATAGTTCACCGGGATCGGCACGCCGACCGCGTCGGCCACGAGGCGGCAGTACTCAGGCAGCTTGGAGAGGTCGCGGCGGTGGGCACCGAGCAGGTTCAGGTTCACGATCAGGAGGTCCATCTCCGCGTTCCCGACGCGCTCTCCCACGCCGAGCGCCGTCGCGTGCACGCGGTCCACGCCGGCTTCGATCGCCGCGAGGCAGTTGACGAGCCCCATGCCGCGGTCGCGGTGGCCGTGCCAGTCGACCGCCACACGGTTGTCCTTGACGATCTCCTTCTTGACGAATCTCACCAACGCCCGTACGCCCTCCGGCGTCGCGTGCCCGACCGTATCCGCCAGGCAGATCCGCGTCGCCCCGCAGTCGATCGCTGCCCCATAGAGGGCCGTGAGCGTCTCCGGCCGCGCCCGCGTGGTGTCCTCCGTGACGTACATGACCGGGAGCCCGTGCTTCACGGCATATGTCACGGCGTCCACGCTGGATTTGACGATCCGGTCGAGGGTCCAGTCCTCGGCGTACTGGCGGATGGGAGACGAGCCGATGAACGTCGCGGCTTCGATCTTGATGCCCAGCTCGTCCGCCACGCGCACAATCGGCTCGACGTCCGCGATCACCGTACGGGCCGCGCAGTTCGGGGCGATGGGCAGCCGCGCGTCGCGAATCTCGCGGGCGAGCGTGCGCACCTGCTCCACCGCACGCGGCCCGGCGCCGGGCAACCCGATGTCCGCGGCCACGATCCCGAGGTCGGCCATGAGGTGCAACAGCCGCTTCTTCACCTCGAGGGACGGGTCGCGGACGGAGGGAGACTGAAGGCCGTCGCGCAGCGTCTCGTCGTTCAGGTCGACCTTGGCCCGCGACCAGTCGAACGCCGCGGCCCCCGCCGCCGCGTTCCAGTCGTAGATCAGCTCCCGCTCGTCCATACCTCCGCCTTCGCCCTCTCGCCCGGCATCGTCAATCAAGTTAGTGTCAATTGATGGATCAGACCATCTCCAAACTGCTCGCGCACGAGCGCATCCGCGCGGCGCGCCATCACCTCGAGCGCACGGAGGAGGTGACGCTCGCGCGCCAGGCGGCGCTCTCGGCCGTCCCTGCGCCCACCGGCGCGGAAGGCCGGCGCGCCGCTCGCGTCGCGGAGCTGTTCCGCGAGGTCGGCCTGCGAGACGTTTTGGTGGACGAGGTCGGCAACGTCCACGGATGGTTTGGGAGAGACTCGCTGACGGTCGGGGGAGACGGGTCGGCGCCGGTCGTGCTCGCCGCGCACCTCGACACGGTGTTCGGTCCGGAGGTGGACGTCGCGGTGGAACGGCGCGGCGCGCGGCTCGAGGGACCGGGCATCTCGGACAACGCCCGCGGGCTCGCGGCGCTCGTGGCCGTGGCGGGAGCGTTCGTCGCCGCGCGCGTCCCCGCGGCGCGGCCCATCCTGTTCGCCGCGACCGTCGGAGAGGAAGGCTCGGGCGACCTGCGCGGGGTCAAGCACCTGCTCAACGGCAAGAGCGACGGCGACACACCCGCGGCGTTCATTGCCCTCGACGGCGCGGGCCTCGAGCGCGTCGTCCACCGGGCCCTCGGCTCACGGCGCTATCACATCACGTATCGCGGCCCCGGCGGCCACTCGTGGGCTGCATTCGGCGTCGCCAATCCGGCGAACGGCGTGGGCCGCGCCGCCGCCCTGCTGGCCGACCTCCCCACGCCCACCGCGCCCCGCACCACCTGCGCGGTGGTCCGCCTCGGCGGCGGCACGGGACTGAACTCAATCCCGCAGGAGGCCTGGCTCGACCTCGACCTGCGGAGCGAAGACCCCAAGGCGCTCGCGCAGCTCGACGTCACCGTGCGCGCCGCACTCGACCGGGCGCTGGAAGACGAGAACCGCCGCCGCGCGGTCGGCACCGTGCCGCTCCGTCTCGAGATCCAGCTCCTGGGCGACCGGCCGTGCGGCATCACCCCGCGCGCCCACCCGCTCGTCCAGGCCGCCGTCGCCGCCAACCGCGCGCTCGGGCGGGATGCCGAGCTCGCGAGCGCGTCCACCGACGCCAACGTGCCCATCGCCCGCGGCGTCCCCGCAATCGCCCTCGGGGCGGGCGGGAAGGCGGGCGACGCGCATCTCGCGACGGAGTGGTACGAGAACGCCGACGGCGCGCTCGGGTTGGTGCGGGCGCTCCTCGTGACCGCGGCGGTGGCGGACGTCGTCTAGGAGCCGGAACGCTCCTGCAGGAACCGGCTGATCTTGGTGACGACGCGCCGGGGCGCGAAGCGCTCCGACTGCACGAGGAGCTTGTTCCCGAGGCCCGGGATCACGAGCCGCTTGCCCTTCATCAGGCCCGCGTAGCCGGCGCGCGCCACCGCCGCCACGTCCGTCATCAGCGGACCGCGCGCGTAGAGCCTGGCGCCCGTCAGCTGGGCACGCACCTGAAACCCCGTGGGGGTGGGCCCCGGGCACAGCGTCGTGACCGTGACGCCCGTCCCGGATAGTTCCTCCGCGAGCGCCTCCGAGAACGACAGCACGTACGCCTTCGACGCGTAGTACACCGCCATGAACGGGCCCGGCTGGAACGCCGCCGTCGAGGCGACGTTGAGGATTCGACCGCCGTGCCGCGCCAGCATCCCCGGCAGCAGCAGCTTCGTGAGATGCGTCAGTGCGACGACGTTCACCTGCAGCAGGTCGAGCTCGGTCCGGAGATCCGTGGTCGCGAACGGGCCCGAGGTGCCGTACCCGGCGCTGTTCACCAGCACGTCCACCCCCACCGCCGCCTGCCGCAGCACCTCGACGATCGCCGCGGGCGCGTCGGGCGACCCGAGGTCAGCGCCGACCGTGCGTGATCGGATGCGGTGCCGCTGCGACAGCTCCGCGCCCAGCCGGTCGAGCTTATCCACGCTGCGGGCCACGAGCACGAGGTCGTAGCCGTCGTGCGCGAACAGCCGCGCCAGCTCGAGCCCGATGCCGCTCGAGGCGCCCGTGATGACGGCGGTTCCGGCGCTCACGCGGACTTCCCCTCGCCGCCCAGCGCGCGGAGCGCGTGTAGCGCTTCCACGCTGTGCCGCGTCGCGCGCAGCTGCGAAGAGTATACGTGTCGCACCACTCCCGCGTTGTCGATTACGTACGTCACGCGGCCGGGCAGGATCCCGAGCGTCTTCTCGACGCCGTACAGCCTGCGCACCGCGCCGCCGCGATCCGAGAGCAGCACGAAGGGCAGGTCGTAGTGCCTGGCGAATCGCCGGTGCGACGCGACGGAATCCGAGCTGACCCCGACCACTTCGGCTCCGGCCTTCGTGAACCGCTCATAGCTGTCCCGGAACGCGCGCGCCTCGATCGTACACCCCGGAGTCTCGTCCTTGGGATAGAAATACAGCACGAGCGTCTTCCGGCCGACGAGATCCCGCAGCCGCGCCGGCTTGCCCCATTGGTCCGGGAGTGTGAAATCCGGAGCGACGTCGCCGACCCGCACCTTTCCGCCTTCCCGCACCATCACGTCCCCCTCTCACGTCAATACACCGTGGCGTCGTAGCGTCGTACAACGGTCAGTTCAGTGCGCCATTCCCCCGCCGCCCGGCGCCCTGCTCCTGTGCATCAGCAGCAGCAGCGGCAGCGACAGCACGAAGCACGCCCCGAACAACAGGAACAGGTGCTCGAACGACAGCATCATCGCCTGTTTGGTCACCTGCAGGTTGAGCACCGCCAGCGCCTTCGACTCCGCGATGGGGGGCGGCGTGCCCTTCGCGATCAGGGTCGTCGTGATGGCCGCCAGCCGCTCGCGGGCGATCGGGTTGAACAGCGTCACGTTCGCCGCCAGCTCGGCACGGTTGATGGTCTCGAACCGCTGCAGCAACGTCGCCGAGATGGCGATGCCCACGCTGCCGCCCAGCTGCCGCATCAGATTGAACAGTCCCGTCCCGTTCGGGATCATGCTCATGGGCAGGTCCGCCAGCGCGAGGTTCGTGAGCGGGACGAAGATCAGCCCGAGTCCCACACCGCGGAAGATCAGTGGCCAGAAGAAGTCGGCCATGCCGCTGTCCACGGTGAAGTGACCGTGCTTCCACATCGACAGCGCGAAGATCGAGACCCCGGCGAGGATCGAGAGCCGCCCATCGAACTTCCCCTGGAAGCGCCCCATGGACCCCATCGTGAACGCGCTCGCGAGCGCGCCCGGCAGGATGACGAAGCCGGTCTGCTCCGCGGTGAACCCTTGCAGATTTTGCAGGTACACGGGCAGCACGAACACCGTCGCGTAGAGACAGACCCCGAGCACCAGCCCGAACAGCACGCCCACCGCCAGCTGGCGGCTCTTCAGGATTCGCAGATCAACGACCGGGTGCTCCGTCGTGAGCTCGTGCCACACGAACGCGATCAGAGAGACCGCGCTGATGATCCCGTAGGTCACGACCTCACGCGATTCGAACCAGTCGAGCCGCTCGCCGCGTTCGAGCATGGTTTGCAGCGTGCCGATCCCCGCCGCCAGCAGCACCAGCCCGACGTAGTCCACCCGCTCGGCCTTCTGCTGGAACTGCGAGTTCTGGATGTACGTCAGCGTCAGCCCGAGCGCGATGATGCCGAACGGGATGTTGATGTAGAAGATCCACGGCCAGGAGAAGGCGTCGGTGATGTAGCCGCCGAGCGTCGGCCCCAGGGTGGGCCCCACCATCACACCGACGCCGAAGATCGCCATCGCGGTGCCGTACTCCTCGCGCGGGAACTCCTCGTACAGGATCGCCTGCGACGTGGAAAGGAGCGCCCCGCCGCCCAACCCCTGGACGATGCGCCAGAACACCAGCGCCCCGAGCGAATGGGCGTTGCCGCAGAAGAAGGACGCGATGGTGAACAGGGCGATCGACCCGCCAAAGTAGCGGCGCCGCCCGAAGAACGCCGAGAGCCAGCCGGTGATGGGGAGGACGATGACGTTGGCGACGATGTAGCCGGTGGACACCCACGCGATCTCGTCGAGCGTAGCGCCCAAGTTCCCCATCATGTGCGGGATCGCCACGTTCACGATGCTCGTGTCGAGCAGCTCGAGCACCGAGGCGAGCGACACCGTCACCGCGATGATGTAGCGGTTCCGGTAGCGGTCGGCGTCGGCGGCGAGCGCCGGCGCGGGGAGAGCGGCGGTGGCCACGGATCGCTACTTGGTTTGGATCGTGACTACCACGCTCATCCCGGGCCTCAGCGGATGCACGGGATCGACCTTGTCGGGCCTGATGCGCACCGGGACCCGCTGCACCACCTTGGTGAAGTTCCCGGTGGCGTTGTCAGGCGGCAGCAGCGAGAACCGCGCGCCCGTGGCCGGCGCCAGGCTCTCCACGTGGCCGCGAAAGTGAAGCCCGGGATAGGCGTCCACGGTGAAGTCCACCGCCTCACCCGGCTTCACGTCCGCGATCTGCGTCTCCTTCAGGTTCGCGGTGATCCAGACGTCCTCGAGCGGCACGACGCTCATCAGCGGCTGGCCCGCCTGCACCAGCTGTCCCAGCTCCACGGTCTTCTTGCTCACGACCCCCGATGCCGGCGCCGCGATACGCGTGTAGGACAGATTCAGCGCCGCCTGGTCGCGCGCCGCGCGCGCCGCACCCACGCGGGCGTCGGCACCGACGAGCGCCGCCTGGGCGGCCGCGAGCGCGGCATCCGCCGCGCGGGCGGCCGCCTCGGCCGCGTCGAGCTGCTGCTTGCTCACGATGTCCTGCTCGGCCAGCGGCCGGAGCCGGTCGAGGTCAGCGTGCGCCTTCAAGGCGTTGGCCTGCGCCTGCTCCACCTGCGCCTCCGCCTGCCCGACGCGGGCCCTGTTGCTCACGCCGGCGAGCGCCACCGCCAGGTCCGCCTCCGCCTGGGCCAGCCGCACCTTGTAGTCACGGTCGTCGAGCACAACAAGCGTATCCCCAACCTTGACCCGCTGGTTCTCGTCCACCCGGATCTCGGTCACGAAGCCACCGACCTTCGGCAAGATCGGGACGATGTGCCCGTCCGCCTGGGCGTCGTCGGTCGAGACGTGGCTGAGGCTGAAGATCCAGCGGCGGACGCCCAGCCCCACGAGGCTGAGCAGCACCACTCCCATGATCGCGAATGCCAGGCGCCGCCGGCTGCCCGGCCGCGGCCCCTGCGGCACGCTCGGGACGGAGGCCGGCGCGGCCGGCGGCGCCTTGACGCCGGATTCACGCCTCGTTTCGGGTTCCATCGTCGTAGCCATAGACTCGCTCATGTGTTCCAAAGGGTTAGTGAAGCGTCCGTGCCACGCCCGCGGCGCGCGCCAGCGCCACCCGGGCGCCGGCCGCGGCCAGGCGGGCGTCGATATCCGTGTCCCGCGCGCGAATCAGGTTCGACTGCGCATCGATCACTTCGATGTTGCCGGCCACGCCGGCCTTGAAACGCTGGCGCGCCTGGGAGAGCTCGTCCTCCGCCAGCTGCAACTGCTCGGCGGCGACGGCCTGCTGCGCCTGCGCCGAGCGGAGGTCCAGCAGCGCGGCATCCACGTCTGCGGTGATCTGCTGCCGCAGGTCCCGCTCGCGGACCTGCGACTCGCGCACGACGGCGTCCTGCTCGGAAAGCCGCGCTTCGCGGCGGAAGCCGTCGAGGATCGGCACCGTCACTTGCACCGCGACCTGGCGCGTGCTGATCGCGCCCGGAACGGTCAGGCCGTTCACGCCATAGTCCGCCTCGACCCCGAGCCGGGGGAGACGCTCCGCTCGGATGGCCGAGCCGGTACGCCGCGCCGCGGTGCCACGTGCGAGTTCGGCCCCGAGATCCGGCCGGCCTGCGAGCGCCGCCGTGACCAGCGCGTCGCGCTCCGCCGACACGTCGGCCGCGCCGAGGGTCCCCGCCAGCGTGTCGGTCAGGACGAGCGGCGTCGCGGGATCGAGCCCGAGCGCGCGGGCCAGGTCGATATGGGCCCGGTCCCGCTCGTTGCGGGCGACGATGAGCAGCCCTTCGGCGCGAACGAGCTGCGTGCGGGCGCGCGTCACGTCGATCGCCGCGCTGACGCCGGCGGCCTTCTGCGCCACGGCGAGCGTGACCAGCTCCGCCGCAATGCTTGAATCCGCCTGCCGGGCCGCCACGACCGCCTCAGCGCGGACCGCGCGCAGGTACCCGAGCGCCGCCACCTGGGCGGCCCCTTCCACGGTGACCGTGCGCTCCGCCCGGCTCCCATCCGCCTGCGCGCTCGCCGCGCGCACCCGCGTGACGCTAGACCAGTCCAACAGCGTCTGCGTCACCGTGACCCGCCCGTCGTAGTTGTTGAACGGGCCGATCAGCTCGGGGAGGGTCGCGGTGCCGCCGGACGGCAGTGGGAAGGAGAAGTCGATCCCCAATGACTTCGAGTTGAACGTCCGATTTACCCACGCGCCTCCGAAGGACAATGACGGCAGCAGCGCCGCGCGCGCCTGCCGCACGCGCGCATCCGCCTCATCGGTCCGCAGGGTCGCGAGCGCCACCGCCGGAGCCTCACCGGCGGCGCGCCGCACCGCGTCGGCGAACGACAGTCGTACCGGCGCCTGGGCCGCGAGCGGCGCCGCGCCCAGACATGCGAGCACGGCGACCAGCTGCAAGCTATTGTTTCGAGATGCCATGGAGATACAAGTCGATGTGAGAGTCGAGGTATGCCTGGACGTTGAAGCCCTCCGGCATGCAGGACGCGAAGGCCCGACGCACCACCGTGGCGTGCATCAGCGGCGACATCGCGAGCTTCGCCGCGAGCATGACGTTGACCGGTCGGAACTCGCCGTTCTTGATGCCGCGCTCGATCACTCCGGCCATCAGGCGGTGCCCGCGGGTCACCACTTCCTCGTAATAAAAGCGCGTCAGCTCGGGAAAGGTCGCGGCTTCGGCCATCATCAGCTTCGGGATTCCGGCGAGCGCGGTCTCCCCCACCAACCGCCAGTATTCCCGCACCAGCCGCTCCATCAGCTCGCGGGCGCTACCCGTGAACGATTCCGCCAGGGCCTCGCCCTGGGCGATGACGGGCACGATGGTCTCCCGCACTACGGCCTTGAAGAGCGCCTCCTTGCTGTCGAAGTACAGGTAGACCGTCCCTTTGGTGACGCCGGCGCGGCGCGCTACGTCGGACAGCTTCGCGGCAGCGAAGCCGTGTTCCACAAACACGTCGAGCGCCGCGGCGACGATCTCCCCCGGCCGCGCCTCTTTGCGGCGGTGCCAGCGGGGTTTCGCTTTGCGCTTGACGTGAGTGACGGCCGTGGCCACGGACGAACCTCCAGAGTTAGTTACTGAACGGTCAGTAACTAATCAGGGTTCCCCGCGCCGTCAAGCTCTACGGAAGCAGTTGGAGCATCAGAAGTTACTGATCTGGCGGCCGTGGCGGAACGTCTGCGGCAACGTATGCACGTACTCCCCTAATTTACCCTTGATGCGCATCGAGCCCGTGACCCTGGAAGGCCGCTTCGTGCGACTCGAGCCGCTCTCCCTGGCGCACGCCGCTCACCTGTGCGAGGCGGGGCTCGACCAGGAACTGTGGCGCTGGACGGCGTCGCGCGTCCGCACGCCCGACGAGATGCGCCGGTATATCGAGACCGCGCTCGAGTGGCAACGGCAAGGGACCGCCCTGCCCTTCGCCATCATCGCGTGCGCCTCCGGTCGCGCCGTGGGCAGCACACGGTACGGCAACATCGACCCGGCGCACCGGCGGCTCGAGATCGGCTGGACCTGGGTGGCCCGGCCCGCGCAGCGCACGGCAATCAACACGGAAAGCAAGTATCTCCTCCTGCGGCACGCGTTCGAGACGCTGGGATGCATCCGCGTGGAGTTCAAGACCGACGCGCTGAACGAGCGATCGCGCGCCGCCCTGCTGCGCATCGGAGCCCAAGAGGAAGGGATCCTGCGGAGCCACATGGTCACCGCGGACGGGCGGGTGCGCGACTCCGTCTACTACAGCATTCTCGCGACCGAGTGGCCGAAGGTGAAGGCCGGGCTGGAAGAGAAGCTCGCCCGGCCGGCGTGACTATTGCGCCGAGGCCAGCTCCCCGGCGTCGAGCACGCTGCGCTCGATAGTCTTGCCCTCGATCACCTGATCGTCGCCCACCAGCGAATCCCGCACCGCGCTCCGCACCACCCGCACGTTCCGGCCCAGAATACTGTTCGCGATCGCGCTCTCGGTGACGTAGCTGCCGGCCTCGAGCGACACGTTCGGCCCCACGGTCGCGTCGTGGATGGTGACGCCGTCCTCGATGTAGACCGGCGGCACGATGGTGCAGCGCGGGCCGGGCCCGGACGGAATTCGCGCCCTCCCCTGCTCCAGGAGATGGCGGTTGGTCTCGAGCAGCGTATCTACCTTGCCGCAGTCGTACCACCCGCGCACCGGGGCCGTGAGCAGCCGCTTGCCGTGGTCCACCATGTACTGGAACGCGTCGGTCAGGTAGAACTCGCCGCCCTTGCCGGGCGGCTGGCGCAGCACGTGCGCGATGCCCGCGAACAGCGTCTTCCAGTCCTTGACGTACTGCAACCCGATGTTCGCGAGCCGGGAAACAGGTGTGCTCGGCTTCTCGACGATGCGGGTCATGTAGCCGCGCGCGTCCGTCACGATCACCCCGAAGCGCTGGTAGTCCTCCACCTCCTTCACCCAGATGATGCCGTCCGCATCCGCGCTTCGCACGACACTCAGGTCCGCCTCGAACAGGGTGTCCACGAAGATGACCAGCACCGGGCCGTCCACGAACGGGCGCGCCAGGTTGATCGCGCCCGCGGTTCCGTCCAACGTCTGTTGCTCGACGAATCTCGCCGGGACGTCGTAGTGCGTGACGATGTATCGCTCCACCGTCTCTCGCAGATGGCCCGTAATGACGATCAGCTCCTCGACGTCGAGTCCTCGCACGGCGTCCATCACGTAGTCCATCACCGGCCGGCCGGCCACCCGCACCAGGGGCTTCGGGACCCGCTTCGTGAGAGGGAGAAGCCTGGTCCCCTTTCCTGCAAGCGGGACGATGACCTTCACTTAGACTCTCCCGTAGCGGTCCTTCAGCCGCACGACGTCATCGATCTCCGGGGTCGAGGCCTCGAGCAGGTCGCTCGACACCACCGCCTCGAACTGGTGGATCAGCTTTGGGTGGATGTGGAACGCCTCGCCCTGCGCCATGCGCCGCTCGATCAGCGTGTCGCCCTGCTGCAGCCGGAGGAGGATCTCACCCGCGAGCACGTAGATCGACTCGTCCTTCTTGTTGTGGTACTGCAGCGACAGGACGTGCCCGGGCTCGATGTGCAGGATCTTCCCGACATAGCGGTCGGTCCTGGCCCAGATGAGCTCGTAGCCCCAAGGCTTTTCTACACGATACGGAAGTTCGCTCACCGATTCCGCCAAGTGCGGAATGCGGAGTGTGGAGTGCGGAATTTACGGGTGAGCGTCGTGGCGCACGACCTCCCCCTGCCATTCCGCATTCCGCATTCCGCACTCCGCACTCTTGTCATGTGAGCAGGCTCAGTCTCAGGGACGACGGCGACGTGACGCACGCAGTGACGCACACGCCACACCCCACGCACCCCTCGGGACGGATCACCGGGCGGCCCCCCGCGTCGAGGGCCAGCGCGCGCTCGCCGACCGGGCAGGCCCGCGCGCACACGCCGCACGAAACGCCCTGAAAGGTGATGCAGCGCTCCGGATCGAGCTCGAGGAGCCCCATGTGGACGTCCGCCCAACCCTCGGGCGGCGCGACCAGCGCCCCCGTGGCGCAGGCGTGCGCGCACGGCATGTCCTGGCACACGACGCAAGCCTGGATGCCGGGGTCGATCATCGGGGTCCCCGCGGCGAGTCCCGCGGACGGCGGCGCCTTGATGATCGCCTGCACGGGACACACCGGGATACAGTCGCCGCAGCGCGTGCAGGACGCGAGGAACGCCATCTCGGTGGCCGCCCCGGGCGGCCGGAAGTAGCGCCGCGGCGCGACCCGCTGCTCGGCGCGCGCCGTCACCTCGCGCAGCAGCTTCCCGAAGGTCTCGCGGAAGAAGCCGCGCCGGTCGCTTGCGTGGGTGTCCATCAGAAGCTCGGGCTGAGGCTCACCTGCCACCGGAACGCGAGCCGTCCCTCTCCCGGACGCGGGTCGGCGGCATAGTCCCAGCGGCTCACCACGAGCGGCAGCTCGAAGCGCATGGTCCAGTCGAGCTCACGGATCTGGTGCCGCGTCACGAGACCGATCCCTCCGTCGTACAGCGGAGTGTACCACCGGCCGCTCGCCGAGGACGGCACGGCCAGGGTGTCCACGAAACCACCGTCCACGAAGCCCTCCAGCGCGACCGCTCGCAAGATACCCTGATCGCGCCGCCACACGGCGCGCGTGACCTCGAGGTTCGCGGCGAGCGCCCAGCGCCCGCCGAGATCGCTCCGGAAGCCGCGCAGGTCGGCGTTGCCCGGCGCGTGGTAGTGGAAATCAGGGCGCACGAACAGGGCGCCGCGGCTCCGCAGCAACGGGTCGGTGAAGGTCTCGTAGGGGTCCGCGCCCGCGACCGGGATGCGTCGCTGCCGCACGGGTTGCGACGCGCCGACGTAGGCCCCGCCGAATAGCCTCACGCCCAGCGTCGTGCCGAGCCAGAGGGGGGTCCGGAGGCTCGCCTCCCCGGTGAAGCGCCCGAATCCGTCGACGTCATAGCGGTTCGCCGCGACGACGCCCGGGCCTGGATTGAAGTACACGACCCCGGCGCGGGCGCCGAGCCGCGCCCGGAACACCGCGGCGCCGCGCTGCACGGTAGTCGACACCCACGGACCCGCTTCCACGGTGCCCGCGTCGTCCCACAGCCGGCGGTCGAGGTACCCGAGGCTGGTCGTCGCCATCCACAGCGCATCGAATCCGACGTGGGGATCGGCGCCGAAACTCAGATGCTCGCGCAGGGCGCGGTCGGTCGAGAGCGCGACCCCGCCCCGGCCCTCCAGGTACCAGGCGGCGAGGCTCGTCTCGGTACGGGGCGTGAGGTGGCGAATCGGGTCGGACCAGCGGCCGTAAAAGCCCCAGCGGTCAGCTGCGCCGGTGCCGGTGGCGACTGACGCGAGTTGTAGGCCGCGGTCGTAACGGCCGAGGTAGTTGGTGCGGTTACGCAGGGCGACCGTCACGCCCCCGAAGTCGTTGGACCAAGCGACCGGCAGCCACGCGCTCACGAGCTTGTCCCGGCGAGCCGTCTCGCGCGTCGGGTCGTCCACGCGCAGGTCCACCGCCGCCCGGCCCACGAACGGACGCCTCTCCCGGTTGTTCAGCATGTCGTAGTCGTGGCTCCGCCCGCGCGGGTCGAGCATCAGCCGGCCCGGCTTCGTGGCGGTCGTGAACTCCACGCGCTCCACAGCCGGTTGGCCGGTGGCCCGGGCGTAGATCGTGTCACCCGCCGGGTCCCCGATCTCCACCGGCACGCGACCGTCCCCGCGCCGCTCGATCGTCACGACCGTGCGCCAGCGGCCGTCGGCGAGCCGGTGTCGCTCCACGCCCTTCAGCCGGTAGTCGAAGAGCGGCGTGCCGTGGAGCCACTCACCGAACAGCCACTGCAAGTCCTGCCCCGACACCTCCTGCGCCACGGCGCGGAATGCGTCTTCGTCCACGTGCTTGAGCGTCCAGCGCGCGAAGTACGTCCGCAGGATGCGCCGCATCGTCTCGTCCCCGACGACATAGCGCAGCTCCTCGAAGAACAGCTGCGCCTTCGCATAGATCATCTCGTTGTACGTCGTGAAGTCGCGGTAGCGCTCGCTCACGAGCGAGACGGGCTCGCTCCAGCGCTCCAAGTCGAGCAACAGCACGTCGGGCTCGACCCCGTCGTACGCGGGCGGGCCGTCGTGCGCTTCGAAGAACCACCCGGTCTGGAAGCTCGTGAACCCCTCGTCGAGCCATCCCTCGCGCCACTCGTTGTTGGCGAGCTGGCCCATCGTGTACTGGTGGCCGGTCTCGTGCACGATCAGCCCGATGGACGCGCTCCCGTCCATGATCATCATCGGGAACTCCGTGCCGCCGCCCTCGATCCGGTGCACGTTGGTGAGCTGGGGCCACCGATACGTGCCGTAGAGCGAGTCGAGCCAGGCGAGCGCGAGCACCGTGTTCCGGAGCGCGGTCCCGTTCCCCCACGTCGCGCGGTCGCGCGGCTGGTACAGCACCCGCACGACCGCGTCGCGGTAGCGACCCTCTTCGTACACGTACTGCGGGTTCAGTGAGAAGGCGAAGTGGTGGACCTGTTCGGCGTGGAAGTGCACGCATTTTCGTCCTGAGGCCAGCTTGAGCCCCGCACATCCGGGAGCAGGGAGCAGGGAGCGGTACCAATCGCGCTGGTAGTCGATCCTGAGCTGCGCGTCGGCCTTGGCGTGCTCCCACCCCGGATCACCCTCGACCGGCACCCCCGTCGCGCCGATGACCTGGTCCTGGGCGAGGTCGAGCGTCACGTCGTACGTCGCAAACTCGCCGTAGAACTCGCCGGCCGGATAGAGCGGGTGGTCCTCCCACCCGTACTTGTCGTACACCACGACCTTCGGGTACCACTGCGCGAAGTCGAAGCGCCGGCCCTGGCGTCCCTGACGGCGCGGCACCGTGGACGGCCGCGCCCGCCACGCGATCTCCGCCACCAGCGAGTCGCCCGGGGCGAGCGGGCGCGGAAGCGTCCAGTGTGCCACGGTCGAGTCGGGGGCGTACGGATAGTCGGGCCGGAGCGCCTCCCCCATCAGGGTCGCCGCGGTGATCCGCTCGAACGCGTAGTCCGGGTCCTGCAAGTGTTGGAACCGGTCCCGCTGCTCGGCCGAATCGGCCGCCGCCCAGCGAGAGCCGGGACGAAACGCGTTCAAGTACTGGTGGACGTAGAAGTCACGCAGCGTCGCCGGTGAGCGGTTCACGTAGGTAATGCGCTCGCTTCCCGTCAGGACCCCCGACGGCTCGTCGAGGGAAGCGGTGATGCGATACGCGACTTGCTGCTGCCAGTAGCCGACGGTGTCGCGGGCCACGAGAAGGAACAGGAGTGGAAGCATGGGGACCGGGAAACTACACCCACAGAGCCGCGGCGGGGAGTCGCCGCGCGGATTTCCGCTCCCGCTCGCGCATTTCGGACGCCGGTTCTGCGCATTCGACTCCTCATGTTGAGCGCACCGACCGGGCCGCTCAGGCCCGCCGGCCGAACCTCGACAAGGAGTCACCATGTTGCGCCATACATTCCGCTTCGCGGCCGCCGCGTCGCTCGCGGGCACGCTCGCCTGCACCGATCGGCCGCCCGCGACCGCGCCCGGCGGCGCGCGCGCCCCCGCCGCCACCGCTCGCCCCGCAGTGGTCCTTCCGCCTGAACACCTCGCGCGCGCCCTGGCCTTGGCGCTCCGCGCGCCCGAGTTCCGGGCGTACCTCAAGACCCGGCTCGACGGATCGCCGTTCCGGGAGCACAAACTCCAGTTCCAGCGCCTCCTCGGATCGGACGGCGGCCGTGTGCTGCAAGCGCTCGCCGCCGGGGCCGGCGTCCCGGCGGCCGACGTCGCCCGCGAGGCCGACAGCGCCATCTCCCTCGAGATGTACCTCCCCGTGCCCGAGCACCGGCGCGCCTGGACGGGGGATCCGAACGTCCTGGTCGCGACCGCCATCCGGGACCACGACACGCCGGTGGCATTCGACGTTCAGGGAAACCGGATGCTGCTCGACCCCGACCGGCCCCCGGCCACGCCTGTGATCGCACTCGTCCCGGTCGAGACCAATTTCTCTGTCCCGGCAAGCCGGATGGACTACTGCGGCGACGCGTGCGGAGGTGGCGGAGGTGGGGGCGGGGGTGGGGGCGGGGACGGGAGCCCACCGCCGCCGCCTCAGCCGGGGTTGTACATGACGCAAAGTCATTTCACCCAGACATTTGAGAGTTGGTTGAAGGGCGCTCCCGAGTTTGAGGTCCACATTCTCGGCCAGAAGGACCAGACCGACTCGTTGAAGGACTACCAGTGCGCCGGCGAGAAGAAGTCGTCGCCGTATTACTTCGACCAGAACAGCCTCGACTGGAGCGGCAGCGTGCTGCTGTTCGACAAGTACGCGCTGGACAACTACAACGCCAACCACCCCGGAAAGAACATCCGCGTCGTCGTGATAGAGGATGACGACGAAGCGTGCGTGATCAAGACCGACCAGGACCTGTGGAAGAACTTCCTTACCGCAGTCGACGGCGCACACGAGGCCCTGACGGCCGGCAAGGACACGACCTCGTCCGGAAGCAAGACGTGGAAGTGGGCCCAGGCCCTGTACCAGCTCTTCACGGCCTTGGCCAGTCTCATCAACAGCAACGACGAGCTGGTGGGCAACGCCGTCGAGGACACGGTGGTCGGCGAGTTTCACCAAGGCTTCAACTGGATCGTGAAGGGCGAGAAGGACGTCACGAACGGATGGATCAAACTGGAGATGCGATGATGGGTCGAATGCTCGCAGTGGCGTTATGTCTCGCAGTCGCACCGCTCCCGCGCCTCACCGCGCAGTGGAGCGTGACCGTCGAGGCGACGGCCTCCTATTTTGGCGGAGCGTCGCGTGACGCCGGCGCCGACCCGACCGCCATCCGGCCACACCACCCGATCAGCCTCGGGCTGCGGGTGGACCGCCGGTTCGGGCGGCTGGGCGTCGGCGTCGCGGCGGCGCGCGCCGCGCCGGACATGATCGCCGAAAACCACGGGGGCGGGATCGTCGCCAAAGGCGCACTCGACTGGTACGAAGTCGCACCGGAGGCTGCGATGCTCTTAGGCAAAGCAGAATCCGGTGCGGCCGTGCGCGTCCACGCGGGCCCGCTCATCGACATTTGGTCGCCGGACGGTGCGGACACGCGGGCACGGGTGGGCGGCCATGCGGGAGTGTCGCTCGAGTGGCCCCTCAGCGTCCGGTTCGCCGGCTCCATCCGAGCGGCGGCGGCGGTGACGGGTTCCCTGTTCGATCCGGGCGAGCTCCCGTCCGGGTTCGAGCGGCGCGTGATGTGGCGGCGCTCGATGTCGCTCGGTGTGCGCTACCGTCTGTAAGCGAGACGGCGGCCCGGGGTCGCCCGGGCCGCCGTCGTTGCACCCCGCTCCACGGTCACTCCCCTGTCAGCATCTTACGCCGCAGGGTGGCGAGCTTGCGCCGCACCGACCCGTCGAAGATGCGGTCGCCGACCCGCACCACCACGCCACCGAGGATCCCGCGATCCGTGCGGAAGTGGGCCCGCACGTCCTTGCCGATCGCGGCGGTGAGCCGCTCGATGATCTGCCGCTCGAGCTCGGTGTCCAGGTCGCGCGCCAGCGTGACGCCCGCGTGCACCCGATTGAGCTTCACGTCCACGAGCCCCTGGTACTCCTGCGCGATCTCCGCGAGCATTCCCTGGCGGCCGCGCCGGACCACCGCTTGGAGAAACCGCACGAACTCCGCTGGGGCAAGGTTTTCGAGGGCGCGCGCGAGCAGTGTCGCCTTCGTGGCCTTGGCGACGCGCGGCGACTCAAGCGCCACGGTGATGCGCTCGTCCGCCCGCACCGCACCCGCGACCGCGTCGATGAGCCGACCGTAGCGCTCGATCTCCGCGGCACCGCGCGCCTCCGCCGCCAGGAGCAGCGCTTCGGCGTAATTGCGGCCGACGACGCTGGTTTTCACCGCTGCGGCGCGAGGGTCTCGAGGTATTCCATCACCAGGCGGCGGTTCGCCTCGCTGTCGAGCGTCGCATCGATCAGCTTCGCGGCTGCCGCAATCGAGAGGTCGACGGCCTCGCGCCGCAGGGCGAGCAATGCTTTCTGCTTCTCGTCCGCGATTTCCTTGCGCGCCCGGGCGAGGAGCTGCTCGTATTCCTCGCGCGCCTTGGCCAGCAGCGCCTCGCGCTCCTTCTCGGCGATCGCCTTGGCCTTGTTGAGGATGTCCTGCGCCTCGCCCTTGGCGTGCGCCAGGAGCTTCTTGTGCTCCTCGAGCAGCGCCGCTGCCTCGGCCCGGTTCCGCTCCGCCTCGGCGATCTGCTGCTCCAGTCGCCGCTCCCGCTCCCGCACCGCGCTGAGCAGCACCGGCCAGGCGCTGCGCCGGAGAACGAGCAGCAACAGCCCGAACACGACGAGCGTCCAGATGACCAGACCGCCGTCGACGGTGAGCGGCCCCCCACCCCCCGCTTCCTGAGCGGCCAGCGGCACGGCGGTTCCGGTAACCAACAGCAGCGCGAGCCAGGGCGACTTGCGCATAGCGTTTAGAACGTCACCTTGCCCTGCATGACGAACGCGACGACGGCGGCGAAGAGCGCGACGCCCTCCACCAGCGCCGCCGCGATGATCATGGCCGTCTGAATGCGGGCGCTGTTGTCCGGCTGGCGGGCCATCCCTTCCACCGCCTGACCGCCGATCCGCCCGATCCCGACGCCGGCGCCGAGCACCGCGAGGCCGGCGGCGAGGCCGGCGCCGATGAGCGCGTAGCCCTTGCCGGCGGCCGCAGCGGGCTCCTGAAGCAGAGCGAGTACGTTCAGTAGCATGTCACACTCCCATCGTGAAGTTAGTGCTCGGCCCGCATCAGGCCGATGAACACGCTGGTGAGCAGCGTGAACACGAACGCCTGCAGAAACGCGACGAACAGCTCCAGCAGCATGATCCCCGTGGCCATGACCGACGCCGCCACGCCCACCAGGTAACTCTGGAAGAAGAACGTCAGCCCGATCAGCGCCAGCACCACGACGTGCCCCGCCGTCATGTTGGCGAACAACCGCACCGCCAGCGCGAACGGCTTGGCGAGCTTCCCGATGATCTCGATCGGCGTCATGATCACCAGCATCACCGGCTTGAGCAGCGTCGGAAGACCCGCCGGCAGAAAGAAGATCGTCCCGAGATAACCCTTCCATCCGAGCGAGCGCATCCCCGAGATCTCGATCACGGCCAGGGACACGAGGGCCATCGCCCCCGTGACCGCGATGTTCGAGGTGGGCGTGGCGCTCCATGGCAGGAGGCCGAGGAGATTGCACGTCAGGATGAAGAAGAAGACCGTCAACAGGTAATTGACGTACCCTTCGCCGTGGGGCCCGACGTTCGGCAGAATCACCTCCTGCCGGATGTAGAGCACCATCGCTTCCAGCGCCGCCGCAAACCCGCGCGGCGGGTGCCCTTGCGCCTGGGCGCGCGCCACGGCGCGCGAGGCAGAGAGGAAGACCAGTCCCACGATCACGGCCGCAAGCGCGAGCAGCACGGCGTGTTTGGTCGGCGACAGGTCGATCGTAGCGTCGTCGATGTGGACCGGCGGCAGCCGGGGTAGCTCTACCTCGACGTAATAGGGGGGCTTCCAGTAGGGCAGCTCGATCGCATGCGAGTCGCCCAGATGGGACATGATGTCGATCTCGTGCTGCGCGGCAGCGGGAGCGTGCTCCTGGGCCGCCACAGGTCGTCCCGCGAGCGCCACCAGGGCTGCGGTGATGTTGCCCGCCCACAGCCGACCGAGCCGACTCATCGCACCTCGGTTCCCCGTCGCCCCGGCCGCACGACGATCGCCTCGAGCCCCACGCAGCACATCAGCACCCCCACGAGCGCGAACAGCGTCGGCTCGAGCGCCAACCCCAGCCGCGGCGCGACCGCGAGCCCACACGCCGCGAGGACGGCGAACCGCGCCACGATGCCCGCGGCCCACACGAGGAGGAAGCGCTCCGTCCCGATCGCCCGCACCAACCACCAGCCGAGCGGCCCCTGCACGGCGGCGGCGACGCCGAGCGCCAGCCACACCCCGGCCCGCGCGCGCGGCGGCAGGGCCAAGCTAACGGCGAGCACCGCCGTGGCAACCGCGGCTATGCCCAGCAGGTAGCGACGGAACACCGTCACCGCCCGTCCTTGTCGGCCTTCGAGAGTTCCCGGATCAGAGAGTACAGCGTCCCGCCGAAACCGAGCAACGCTCCGAGCATCGTGAACACGCCGTCGGTTCCAGCTTTGCGGTCCACCCACTGCCCCAGCAGCACACCGACGAGGATGGCGACGGCGAGCTGGACCCCGAGCCCGGCGTAGCGCAGCGGTCCCGGCACGGCGCAAAGGTACGCGCTTGTGAAAAATTTCGCAAGCAAACCGCCTGGCGTGCAACCTTATGTGGCGCTTGGGAGTATGATGTGCTAACCTTTTGGATCGCATGCCACCCAACCCATCTCCCATCCCCCGTCCCGCCGCCCCGCCGCAGGGCGACGTCGAGCTACTCGAGCGGCTCGCGGCAGCACGTGCCGACCTGCTGGCGCAGGTAGGACGCCGCATCGTGGGACAGCACGACGTGCTCGACGGCATCCTGACCGCGATCTTCTCCGGCGGCCACGCGCTCCTGCTCGGCGTGCCCGGGCTCGCAAAGACCCTGATGGTGCAGACCGTCGCCCAGACCCTGGACCTCAAGTTCTCGCGCATCCAGTTCACCCCCGATCTCATGCCGTCCGACATCACCGGCACCGAGATCATCGAGGAGGACCAGACGACGGGGAAGCGGGGCTTCCGCTTCGTGCGCGGGCCGGTGTTCGCCAACATCGTGCTCGCGGACGAGGTGAACCGCACGCCACCCAAGACCCAGGCCGCCTTGCTCCAGGCGATGCAGGAGCACCAGGTGACGGCCGCGGGGCAGACCCATCCCCTGCCGCCGCCGTTCTTCGTGCTTGCGACCCAGAATCCCATCGAGCAGGAGGGCACCTACCCCCTTCCCGAAGCGCAGCTCGACCGCTTCATGTTCGAGCTGCGGGTCGGCTATCCCTCGAAGGACGAGGAAGAGGCGATCGTGGAGGCGACGACCGGTGACCTGGCCGCCACGATCACGCCGGTGCTCACGGCCGAGGACGTCCTGGCGTTGCAGCACCTGGTGCGCCGCATCCCGGTGCCCAAGGGCCTGGTGCGGGCCGCAGTGACCCTGGTGCGGATGTCCCGGCCGGCGGACGCCGAGGCGCCGCCGTTCATCAAGGAGTTCGTCTCCTGGGGGGCCGGCCCGCGGGCGTCCCAGTACCTGATCCTGGGCGCCAAGGGGCGGGCGGCGCTCGATGGTCGGCCGATGCCCGATTATGACGACCTGCGGACCGTCGCGCCGACCGTGCTCACCCACCGTCTGGTGATCAACTTCGCGGCCGAAGCGGCGGGGCGGAGCGCGCCGGACCTCGTGGAGGAGCTGATTGTGACGGGGAAGTGGCTCGCGGGGTAGCTATGATGGAGGCTCCATGAACAAGCTCGTCCTGGCGGGTCTCACCGTCTTGGTGCTGCGCGACTGCGAGCTCACGGGCCCGCGTGCCGCAAGCGGCGTGGTCACGGGGACGTGGGGCGGCGACAACGCCGGTCTCATCGCCGACACCACCAGTGCCCACGTCCACATCGCCTGCACCTTCGGCGACGTGCCTCAGGCGATCGTGCTCGACGCCGCCGGCCGCTTCGACGAGCCGGGGGACTACGTGCTCCGCGCCTATCCCGTCGCCGTGGGCCCCACGCTCCCGGCGCGATTCCAGGGCTCGGTGATGGGTCGCGTGATGACGCTCAGCGTGACCGTGACCGACACGACCGCCGACACGACCGCGCATTTGGGCCCGGTGCGACTGATCCGCGGTCAGGAGCCGAAGATGCAGATGTGCCCGATCTGCCGGCGGCCACGCCGTTGATACCGCCTCTACTCACTCCCCTCGCGTAGCCATAACTATCTGCCGTTCAACGTGTTGACAACACGTTGATTTGCGCGCCTAATAGTACCAATCCGAAACGCTGTGAGCCGTCATGGCGCCGCACCTGCATCTCTCCAGCCTCGGTGCTCCCCTCCTGGTCGCCGAGACTGGGGAGCACATCCGCTTCCGCACCCGTAAGCACTTCGCGCTGCTGATTCGCCTCGCGACCGAAGCGGGGAAGAAGCTCACGCGTGACTACCTGATGGATCTGCTGTGGCCGGACGCCCCGGCGCATCGCGCGCGGCACTCCCTGGCTCAGGCGCTGACGGTGGTCAAGGCGAAGGTCGGCCGCGAGCACCTCCAGGTACAGCGGGCGACCATCGCGCTCGCCGAGGACGTCGTGGACGCAGACGTGCGACGGCTCGACGCGGGCGACGTGCAGATCCGCGGCCCGTTCCTCGACGGCTTCGACGTGCCGGGGGCAGTGCTGTTCGAGCAGTGGAAGGACGAGTGGCGCGCCAAGCTCATGCCGCACATCCGGGATTGTCTCGTCAGGCAGATGGACGCCGGGCGCCGCATCGGCGACTTCGCCGTCGTCGAGCGGCACGCCCAGGTGCTGCTCGAGCTCGACCCGCTGTCGGAGGACGCTGTGCGGGGGCTGATGGAGGCGCGGGCATGGGTGGGGGACCGCAGCAACGCGCTCAAGGTGTACAGCCGGTTCGAGGCGCGGCTGGCCGAGGAGCTGGGGGCCAAGGCGAGCGCGGACTTGGCGCGAATCGCGGGGCTGTTGCGCGAGGGCCGGCGTCCGGCGGCGCGTCCGGCCGCGCCCGGTGCAGTGGCGGAACGCCAGGAGCGCCGCTTCGAGCCGGAGACGCTGATCGGCCGCGAGCAGGAGTTCGCGCGGCTGTACGATGCGTGGCTCGAGGTGCGCCGCCGCGCGCCCCGGATCATGGTGGTCGTCGGCGACCCGGGCGTTGGGAAGACCACGCTCGCCAACGCGTTCGTCTCGACGTGCCAGATGGACGGCGCCGTCGTGGCGCGCGCCCAAGCGTACGACGCCGAGCGCGAGCTGCCGTTCGCCGTGCTTGCCGAGCTCGTGAAGCAGCTCACGCTGCAGCGCGCCATCGGCGCAGCGGACCCCGAGGCGCTGAGCGAGCTATCGCGCGTGTCACCCGAGATCTTCAACGCCTTTCCCGGCGTGCCGAAGCCGGTCGAGTGGGCAGCAGAGGTGATTCCGCTGCGCCTCGCGGACGCGTTTCTCAAGGCCGCCGAGGCAGCGGCGGAGGAGAGCCCGCTGGTGCTGGTGGTGGACGACATCCACGCCGCGGACAACGCCAGCGCGGCGATCCTGCACATCGTGGCCCGCAAGCTCCCGCACACCCGGTTGCTGCTGATTCTCACGGCGCGCTCGAACGAGCTCCGCGCCGCGGCGGCCTCGAGCGCCCTCGTGTCGGACGGCACGGTCGAGGCGCTGCAGCAGTTCGACCTCGAGCCGCTCTCACCGGAGGCCGCCGAGCGCCTCATAGGCGCGGTCACCACGACGGCCGAGGGCCGCCTCGCCGAGGTGCCGGTGGCGCGCATCCTCCAGGCCGGCAACGGCAACCCGCTGGCGCTGGAGCTTTTGACGAAGGAGTGGCTCGCGCACGGCTCGACGTCGTTGCTTGCGGATCTCGAGGCTCTGAATACGCAGCCGGTCGCGAACCTCGGCATCCCGTGGGCGATCGGCGCCGTGTTCGAGCGGCAGGTCAAGCGGCTCGACCGGCGGACCCGCGCAGCGCTGGACCTGGCTGCCGTGCTCGGCCGCCGGCTCGCGGACTTGCCGCTGTACGAGGTGGTCGATCTGACGCATGCGGCCGCGGGGGAAGCGCTTTCACGGTTGAAGGAGGAGGGTTTCCTGCGCGAGGTGCATGGCGGCCTCGAGTTCCGGAACGAGTTGATCCGGGCGCAGGCGTACTACGCGGTGGCGGGACCGGCGCGGCAG
>WNGD01000274.1_pt1 | contig 62934 bp, 63 predicted proteins | sample 5400671 | NCBI WGS metagenome assembly WNGD01 (sample SAMN13153369, study PRJNA577476) | soil metagenome | isolation source: 40 cm soil or saprolite under grassland replicate 2 | place: USA:California | collected 2016-06-15 | reverse complement strand
TGCGAATAGCGGCAAGCGTGTCACGGTCGAATCGCGCACGCAAGCGTTTCGCTTCCGATTTGATCATCGCCAGCATGCGGACATATTGCGCCATCATGTACGCCCGTCCGTCCTTCTGAGCCGTATCAATCCGGTCGGACAACTCACGTTCAAGCGAGGTCATATCCTCCAGATCCTCTTCACGTACAATGGTTGAGGCTCCGTTGAGCTTTGTTTTGTCTGCCATGTGGATAGTTCCTTTCTCTACTTGAAGTACAAACTAATGAGCGATAAGACAAAGAATGCCAGCGCGACCGGCCCCACATAGGTGAGCACTATCACCGCGCCCCTGGCTGCCTTCTCAGCAAAATCTTCGCGATCCGCGAAGGACTGCGGGAGCTTTGCCATCCCTGTCTATCCTTTCTCTACTGTCTAGCCTGAACTATTCAGGGCGAGCGTCTGCCAGCTCGCATCAAGCCAACTGGCACCCGTCAACCTTGAACTACTGAGACCAATTATTCAGAAAGAGCCATGCCTGACCCAATGTCTCGACGGTAGTGACTTTCTTGAGTCCAGAGGGCTTCTGTACGTAGATGGTCCATTTCCCATCCTCAAACAACGCCTCAAAGCCTTGCCATTCCAGGCGATTGGAGCGGCATGCGCCCTCAAGGATGTACACATCCCGTGGTAGAACCACTTCCGGCAATTGGATGCCGTTCTCGTAGACAAGCTTATTCCCAACGATGGTGTAGTGTTCGTTTGCCATACTGCTGATCCTTTCCTTTCTCTAGCCTGATCGTTCAGGGCGAGCGTCTGCTGGCCACCATGGCGACCAGCAACCGTCAACCTTGACTAGCGATCTTGCCACATCACGCAGAGGATGAGCGAGACAAACATAAGCAGCATGACGGTGATAAAGACAATCGAGACGACTACTGTTCCTGTATCCATGCGAGATCCTTTCTCTCACCAGGTGAGCGGTCACCGTAGCGACCGCCAGCCGTTACCCTTGACACACTACGAATTGACGTGGTACAGCAGGACCGCAAGCCCGACAACTACGATGAACAACAGGAGATTGATCAGTACCGATTCCAACATGTGAATATCCTTTCTCTCGACCAAGGAACTAAGCGTAAAGAAACGCGAGAAAGGAGAGCACGACGCAGATCACCGCCGCCGCGAAGAACTCCGTCGCGGTCCCTGCCGCAAACCACTGCGGATAGTAGTCGCTGACCAGCATCAGGACCAGGAACACCACGGTCAGCAAGGGAAAAATGAGCTTACGCATGGTTCTTGCCTTTCTCTCGCACTAGCGAGACATGGTCCTGATGAGGACAAACACAAATGCGAGCACGGCGATCAAGGCAAGAACCTGGAAGGCCAGAGTAAAATCTGTCATGATGGGGAGATCCTTTCTCTCTAGCGGCATCGGCTAGAGAACGGCTATCACGCTAACAATCATCAAGATGCATGCCAGGACCGATGCACCTGCGAACACGACCCGCGTGAACCCTTGCGTCCTGGCCGAGGTCGCTAGTGCGAGAATCAGAACGAACCCGAAAAGAAGTGGCCCGACTTGAGGCACTGGTTCCATCCTTTCTAGAAGCCCAACAGATGCCCAACGAGCACCGACAGAGCGACATACACGCCGATCGCGCTAAGCAGCCAATACAGGAAGGTTGCACCCGCGGAGGGCTGATTATCGACCCAATACTGCTCAGGTGGATTTGCCATCAGAGAGAAAGCATCTCTCTGGCGTTGTGCGGCTTTGTGTCCAGAGACTTTCGTGATACCCAGGCCGACGGTTAAGAAGCTAAAGAAGGCGATCAATGCTGCTGGCAACATGTCCATATGGAGAGCTGGCATAGTGACTACCCCCGATTGCGGTACCGTGTGGCATTGCTCCATTTTTCACACTCCAAGGCTGCGATTTCTTGCAATGCCAACGCTCTATGCTTTCTTTCAAGCGCATCAAGCCATTCAGGTGTCACGGCAAAGCCTGCCTTCTTTCGCTCTTCAACTTCTTGCAATGCTAGCGCCACGTGCTTGTTCTCAAGCTCAATCAAAAGTTCAGGTGTCATCTGGCTAGTATTCTGCATTGTTAGTCCCTCCTACCACAGCGAGCCCATATACAGCCCGGCAGCGAGAACTAAACACACCAGGGCAAGGATAATGAGGATGCCCAGAACGTCTTTCATGAGGGATACCTTTCTCTAGAATGCCCTTCCAACAGGTCTGGAAGGGCACAGCGCACTACTTCGACTCAGAGCGATACTGGTTGACGGACGATTGTACAGCATTGATATACGAGGTGGGATCGTTGTGATCTGAGGCTGGTGCATAGGTCGGAATGATCTGCGCAACCGTGACGCGCCCGCCTCCGGTGTAGGTCTTTGAGGTGATGAGCTTGTACCATGCCGCGTAACCTGCTTCCCAGGAAGGGAAATAGGCATAGCCGCCAACACACTGCGCAGAAGGGATACAACGCAGATTGCCGATGGACTTGCTGTAACGCGCTACACCCTGTAACCCATAATTCGACTCATGCCAGAAGAAGGCCAGCGCAAAAGCGGGATCAATCCCGTACTGCTTGCCCAGATCGTAAAGTGACTGGCCTGTACCGCAAGCTGGGGACTGGTGACTACAGAGTTGAGAGTCGATATACTGAGCGGTGATGGTGGGTTGGACAGTGAGCACGCTGCTGGTGAGTACAGTCACCAGAGGAGCGGGAGTGGTATGGTGCCCGCTCTCGGTCGTAGTGGACTGCTGATGGAACCAGGGGACCATCTTCTGAATGTTCTGTTGTAACTGGTCAACGTTCTGTCCTAATCGCTGGTACCATTCTGGCTGGTCTGGCAACGTTTTGTACTTCTCGGTCATGGGTGCGACCACAAAAACGAGGACCAGGGCAAAGACGGCGAATCCAATAAACACGAGAGGGGCGCAGCCGCAGCCTGCCTTCTCTTCCTTTTGAGTTCTTCTCACGGTGATACCTTTCTGCTTGCGAAAGGCGTCGCCACGTGAGTACAATACACATAGCAATGCCTTTCGCGTTGCGAACCTGGTGTCGGGCTGTAAGTTTCTCAGGCTACGGGCCTGACACCATCGAACGAGAGGAACGCGCTACTTCTTTTCTTGGGTATCTCTTTTTGGAGAGAGCCGGATCAACGACGATCGGTGTCTGTCGTGTATCGCACTACAAAGAAACAGAAGAAGTGGATTCAGAGGAGGAAGATGCTTCTTCGCCAGTCGTAGAGGTGGTATAGGCAGCTAAAAACTCATTCAACTCTTCAACCGTCAAAGAAAAGGTGACAGGCGGTTGTGTGTTCGACATCCTGGTAAAAACTACCTGTTCGTGATTGAAAGCGGCTTCCAACCGTTCGTAGAGCACGCTTCCGGCTGACCAGAGATCGTCTTCGGTCACCTCAGACACGGTAAGAAACTGGGTTGTACAATCTTTCATAAGATCTTTCCTTTCACTGGTACTGTTCTAGCCCAAACGCCAGGGCTAGCGCCTAGCGGCTCCACGTCTGCGCAGTCGCCAGCCGTTAACCATTGCGATTGAGAAGGGAAGAAAGGAAGAGGGTTATGCAGCACGGCACTGCATGCGTAGGGTAGTAAGCGTCATTTCCACACGTGCCAGAACATCTAACGCGTCACCGCCTGTCATGGGACGAAAGGCCACGACCTCTATGCGATCCTGAAACATGACTGCCCACCGTGGGAGAATGCGCCACTGGCACATAGCGGAAGAACCACGACCATATACAGAACCATCCACGCCGTACGTGTGGCCTGTGACTTCCGAGAGCCAGCGAGCCAGGGGAGAATGAAAGCACATGCCTGGATAACCGATAATGTCGTCTTCATGAAAACATAACCAGCTACTAAATGACTCAAGGTGAGACTCTGAAACCTGCATTGTTTTCACTCTCCTTTCTTCCCCTGGTGCTTGACACTGCCATTGTGACGAATACAGCCATCATGCAGATCAAGAAGACGCTCAACCTGTCGTTGTTGTTCATCCGTCAAAAAATGCTTCGCTAACATGGCTGTGAGTGTGTGAAGAACACGTGTCCCTGCTGGCCCTGAGTAGGTCAGTTGACATGCATTTTCCATCAAGCGTTGCGTCGTGTCGAGCATCTGTTGCACCTGCTTGCCCGTTGGCTCTATTTGAGGTCTGGTTGGGCTGGTACCCGATAGTTCAACTTTCACCGTCGAAGAAGAAATGGAGAATGCAGTATTGAGCCGTCCATTGGAGACGGTAGCAGTATCACCATCAACATCAACAAGAAACCCTTCACGTGTACACCCATCTGAGAGCGTCACATGCACATAATCAAGCGTATTGTTCATCAGTTTGTCTCCTTTGAAAAACAACACCATCCAAACGAAAATAAAAAAGCGCAATGAACAGGCATTCACACAACGACGATCGTTTCTTGTAGCGCCGGACACGTCACAGATACAAGGCTTGATCTTCTGCACTTGCTCATACGCTTCACCTGCATCGACCTTGCAGGGCGGGAAACCTGAGAGCATCCATCAAGGCGCGGTTGTATCGCTTCTGCTCTCTGCCTTTCCCTGAGAAATCCTTTCTTTGCCCCTGCTCCCTTCCTTTTGCAGTCGCCCCTTACTCTCTCTCTGTTAACCCCAATACTTACCAGCATCATTTTCTGGAAACCTATCTTCAGTCACACAGAGCGCATAGGTTCATGTGCATCCAGCGCGTTTGCAGGGTATGTCAGTTCCTCTTTTGTCCAACGACAACTCTGAAGTCCTCACCTCAGAACGGGCATTGAACACGTTCAGAACGTTTGTAAAAGTGCTTGCAGCGACGGCTCGCCGCGCCTGCTACAAGTATCGGGCATATTTGGGCTTGTAACCCGTCAGTAACCCGTCACTTATCCTTGACTTATCCTTCAGTTCTGAAGAGTGAACCCATCAGTAACCCATCAAACAAACTTGAAGTCTTCAGAAAACTAAAAGATTTCTTAAATATATTATGTATTATAGAAAACATAATTGTCAAGGGATTCGTGTATGTTATAATGATTTCTGAAAACACGATTATGTTCTGAGGTGGTTTGCTATGCTTAAAGATATTGGCGGGAACGGTGTCAGTTCGAAAAACATTGATCCCGAACGGGAGTATATTCCGACTCCAGAGGCATCTAGAAGATCTGGCTTAAGCAAAGTCCATATTGTACGCTTACTGAAAACGCCAGGAGCTTTAGAGGGTTTTCAGCTAGGCCGCGACTGGTTTGTTTATACTGACTCATTAGAAAAGTATATGACATCTCCTCACAAGCCTGGGCCGAAAGGACCAATTAAAAAAGGTGTTCAAAAGCGGTCAAACGAGACATCAACAAAGGAGAGCAATAGCTAACGCCTTGCTGAAGATTCGCTGATAATGTGATAGAGTAGCTTAACGAAGACGGATACAGCTCACTTACGACCCATCACTTAGCCATCACTTGCTTATCGACGGTTGTTTTTGCATAGAAGTATATCGACATATTCAAGTCACTCTAGTACACTGGAGAAGTAGAGGATGCTCAAAACGAAAAAACACCCGCTAAAAATTGCAAGGGAGCACCGCAACCTCTCGCAGAAACAACTAGCAGATTTTACAAGGTTGGGAACTGCCACAATTGAACGCGCTGAAAGGGGTGCAAGGCTTAGGCCCGATGTAAGGCAGCGGTTATGTGATTTCTTTGAGATGGGCCCTCTAGAACTTGGGTTAGTAAATGAGCCAGAAGTAGAACCTGAAAGAAAAGAGGTAGATCAGGGACTTGACGGCGAGCAATCATCGGAAGCATCCGAATCAGAAGGTAACGACGTGGATCGACGCGATTTTCTTCGCATGACAGGGGCGACTCTTCTTATCCCTGCCCAAACAGCGTTAAATCTTGAACCGTGGGAACGCTTTTCAAAGGCATTAAAGCGGCCTTCATCTATGGATCAGACAACACTAGATCATCTTGAGACACTAGCTAAAAATAGTTGGCAACTCATTCCAGACGTTACAGGAGTGGTTTCTAGTGAACTACGCGACTACACAGTAACCCACCTCTTGAATGTTACGGAACTGTTAGATGGTTCTCTTACTGATAACACGCGTAAGAGGCTTACCTCTATAGGGGGCGAGTTCTCCATGATAGCCGCAAGCATGTCGGCAAACTTACGAGACTTCGATAAAGCACAGTCGTATTATCGTGCCTCTATCGAAGCGGCAAGAGAATCTGGCAATCGTCCATTAGAAGCTGTAGGGTTAGCAAGTCTTGCTATAAGGCTCACTCACCTTGATCAAGCTGATAAAGCACTCCCCTTAGTCCAGGAAGCACGCCATCTTACTACTCAGAGCGGTACTATGACAACACGCACCTGGTTAGCGGCAGTGGAGGCAGAAGTACAAGCAACTCTAAGAGACTATAAAGCTTGTTTTCGAGCGCTAAGTGATGCAGAACAAGTTCCCCAGCAGTATGTATCAAGTGAAGATCCATATCTGACAACTTTTAGTCCTTCCCTCTTTGCAGGCTATCAAGGCGTTTGTCATATGCGGTTTGGAGAACCAGAAGCTGCTTACAGGGTGCTTCATGAAGCTCTTATTCAGCTAAATACTCCATCCATTTCCCGACGGTGCTATATTCTCACCGACCTCGTGAGCGCCTGTATCGAGCGAAGGGACATCGTAGAGGCGTGTAGCTACGCTCGTCAAGCTCTTGCGCTTACTACCCAGGCTAAATCTCCTGCATTGTGGCAGCGTATCAACGACATTTACAAGCAATTAGAGCCATGGAAGGATGTTCAGAGTGTGAAAGAGTTTAATGAGCAACTACGAGCAGTAAAGCGGCCATGATTTTATATTCATCTCACTATGAAAAATCACTTGTCTATGAAGGTTCTTCGATTTCACTGTGGGATGCTATCTTAGATACATTAAATGCTCTAGCACAACATGAACCCAACACGGATAAGATATAATAGAGCTGACTGATAAGCCTGCCCATTTAACGAAAGGTAAATCTCTATGGCAACACAAGAAGAGCGATTGGAGACCGTTGAATTCAACCTCCGGCAATTTAAAACAGAAACCATCAAAGCCTACGGGGATATGGCATATGAAATAGTGATCGTGAAGGGATTAGGAGAAGATTCCATCAAACGTCTCGCAACCGTCTCGCGCCAGATAGAAACCATGGACGGGCGTCTCTCCACCATTGAACAGAGCCTTGAGACAATGAAAGCACACGTTGATCAACGATTCGATACGACGAATGAGCGCCTGGATCGGGTAGAAGTATTGCTTACTCAGATCCTTGCACGTCTACCCGATAGACACGAATAAACGGCCCGAAAGGTGGTTCTAGCTACACTCTTGCAAGTTCCCTGGAAGGTCTAGCAGATCCGCCTTCCAGGTACTTTTATGTCCGTGTTTTTTGACAGTAGAACTGACAGTAACAACGTCGGGGAAAGACAAGAAAAGACGGATAAGGACGGAAAGAGGTTACTCCTCTAGAAGCGAAGTGCGGGGACAAAAAGAGGTGCCGAACCGTACTAAACCCACGTGATCCTAGCAGCCATCTTCTTGACGTAGACGATACTGATCTGTTACACTTTGGGTTAATCAGACAATACCACCTCATCACTAATTATTAAAAGTCTCTATATTTGGGAATATAGCCTGTCTACCTGCTCCACGTTGGACATATCTCTTGAAGAGGTTAAGACTATGCCAGGTGAAAGTTCTTTGTATACCAGCAACCAGGAGCACCTGCGACTGCTAAAGGCACTGCGTGAGAGTGAACTGTTACGCGAACTATCAGAGTTGCTAGCTTCTTCACTTGATCCTACACATATTTTACAGGTACTTGTGAGACGTACGACCGAAGTTTGCGAAGTTGAGCGGTGCGCTGTCTGGCTCCTGGATGGCACCCGTGGCGTTTTTCTCCCCTCTGCCTATCACCTCTCTTCATCGCATCTCAACCGCAAAGATGTGCAGATGGCGGATAAAATATGGCATCGTAGCTCATTGCCCTTCGATGATCCCTTGATTCACCGCCTGCTAGAGCAAAAAGGGATATTGGCCCTGAAAGATCTGCATGTAGAGACAAGCGCTCCCATTCAAACAATTGCAAAAAATTTCCTGGTACGCTCGATCTTACTGGTTGCGCTGGTACGCGAGGGTCGTCCGGTGGGCATGATGTCACTGGATAATCCCGGCCAGACACGCACGTTTTCACTAGAGCAGCAGCAGTTCGCACGCTCCATAGGTCAACAGGCGGCTGTTGCCATCGATAACGCGCAATTGTATCAACAGGCACAGAAAGAGCGCAACCGCGCTGAACGCTTAACCAGCCGCGCACATTCTATCTATCAGGTTGCGATGACCGTCAACTCGGGAAAGGATCTCTCAACGGTCCTGGAAACGGCTGTTCAACATCTTGTAAGCGGTGCAGAAGCGATTGGTGCCACTATCGCCTTGCTGGATGGCGATACGGTGACGATAGCCAGCACAGCCAATTTGCATCTACACTCAGCAGAGCCAAAACTTCTCTCGCTATTACATGATCTTCCCCACTGCCATACAGCCGCTATGAAGGGCAATATTGTATTTGTAAAACGCGAACAGACTGAAGGAATCGAAAGGCACTGGTATCAGCAAGTGGGATTGGAACACGCGATGATTGTTCCACTTATGGTTGGCACACAAAGTCATGGCAAGCAAAGAAGAATAGACGATACACAGCATACTCACTGTGTCGGTTTTCTATTCGTCAACTATCCCACATCAACTCACCAGCCATCGCAGGGGCATTACGCATTCGCGCAGGATATTGCTACGCAGTGTGCATTAGCTATCGAGAAGAATCGTATCCTGGACGAGGCTCATCAGGCAGCTACTCTGGCGACAGAGCGTGCCAATACACTCGATGGCGTCCTCAACGCCATGAACGAGGGCATCATCGTCCTTGACATGGAAGGACAGGTTATCGTCAACAATAGTACTGCAACGCATTTTTTGGGCGTGCCTCAGCATAGTACAGAACCGCTCATGACCTTCCTGCAACGTCAATCAATCTATACTCTGGATGGCGATCCATTGCCTGGCGAAGATTTTCCCATTGCGCGCGCCCTACGTGGCATTGCGATTCGCGGTGAGCGCTTTATAAACCGGCGCACCGATGGATCTGAACGCGCTGTCGAGGTCAATATTGTCCCACTCTTTGATGGTGAGGGCCAAAAAATCGGCATTGTATGTGCGTTTCGTGACATCACGGAACAGGTTCGCGTCGATCGACGTATTCGTAGTGTGCTGGATGCACTCCTTCACGCCGCCGAAGTCGTCTCTGGCGTTACTGACATCAAAGAGATCTTGCACCGTGTCCTGGCTATGACTCTGAAAGCTTTAAACTGCGAACGTGGCGTTGTGCAGTGCTACGACCAGGAGTTGCAAATATTTACTCCACTACTATCGATTGGCTTTTCTAATGATGCAGAAGCACAATGGCAGAATGAGCAAAAGCGCTGGTTAATGCCTGAAGCGGATCACTATACAGGCTTCCGCGCACAGCTCCTGGCCGGGCATGCGACCCTGGTAAACGAAGAACAATGCCCGGAACAGTCAAACTTATTTCGGGATACTATGATTCTTGCGGCCCCTATCACGTATAACAATCATTTGCTTGGGGTGATGATGCTTGATAGCTCTCCCCTCGTTACAATCGAGAGCGATACACAGGGAACCGATGCACATAAAGCCCTGAAACATGGCTTCAATGTCTGGGACATCGCAGTCGTCGAAGGTATTGCTCAGTTTGCAGGTCTGGCTATCGAGCAAACACGCTGGCAACAGGAAGCGGAGATTGCGCGCACAAACGAGGCGACGATGCGTGAAACAAATGCGCTTAAGGATGAATTCCTGGCGATTACGGCCCACGAGTTTCGCACTCCGTTGACCGTCATCCTGGCACATAGTCAGATGATGGCGCGTGTGCTGAAACGTCTCCCGGAGCAGGATGTGTTCAATAAACTCTATGAAAGTATCAATAACATCGAGACACAGACTCATCAATTAACAAATATCGTCAATACATTCCTGGAAGTTACACAGCTCAACCGTGGACAGGTCAAGCTCAACCTTGAGGAAATCGACCTGGAAGAAATCGTCGAAGAGTCCGTACAGAGTAATGGCACAACCTCTACATTACATAATATCAGTTACAGGGTTGAGCCTGCTGAGCAGCCCTATCTTGTACAGGGAGACAAAGCACGCCTGCAACAGATCTTTGCAAATCTGTTGCAAAATGCGATAAAATATAGTCCGCCCGGCAGCCCTATCACCATCTCATTATGCCAACATACTATAACTGAAGGGAGGCTGATGATCGAAGTGTCCATAGAGGACAAAGGCATTGGCATCCCGCCAGAAGCACAATCGCGCCTCTTTGACCGTTTTTATCGCGCCCCAAATATTATAGGGAGCCAGACAAGAGGTGTCGGATTGGGATTGTACGTAGTCGCAGAGTTTTTGCGCCTGCATGGTGGCAAAATTCGTGTAGAGAGTAGGGGCATTGTGGGCGAGGGAAGCTCAAGACCGCTCTGTTTACATCACATCGCACCCGTTTGAGAGAAGGCAGTGCGGCTTGTAGAGGGCATCGACCTCATTTCAAGAGGGTACGATGTGATGTAAATCAAAAGGTGCTGATGGAGGTAAACAATACAGAGTGTGCCTTGAGCCCGGGAGAATATGTTTCTATATTCCTTGCGCACACGAGGCACCCACCCGGCACACGCAAGGCATGCCTCTACGGGTCCAGGCCCTGCACTAAAACAGCTCCCCGAGTAAAACCACATAGTTAAAGGTCGTATGCATGATTACAGGTGCCGTTAAATGCACTGTAAACCCGACCTGTGGCTGCAAGGATATATACTGCACAACCACGGGTCCTGGATTGGTCGTCAGCGTCACCAGAACCACGCTGGAGGCGGTAATACGTTCATTGGCAATTGTCACATCGCCTTGCCCGCTCTCGAAGGTCCCAGAACCGGAGAGGGTGCCACGTGCCGCGACGCCAAGTTCACCGTTAAACATTTCGAGTACAGACGAACGTGCAACGGCATTTTCATTTTCATGGCGATCAGCATCAAGAGATTCCTGTTGCCTGTCCAGGGCTTCCCTGACATCGGAGGCGAGCATTGATGCCCCGGTCTCCTGCTCCTCGATTTTTGGCGGCATTGGGGTCTTTGGTATTGCATGCATCTCCGCCGTCTCCAGACGTACCTTCCCATTGCGCTTCAATGAGCGCTGCTTCCCACCCTCGGGCGGCTTTGCTTCTACCACAGAACTGGTAGGAGGTGCGGTATCAATAACTCTTACCAGGGGCACATCAGGATACTCAGTGCTCTTACTGGTCTCCATACGACTGGTTGGTGGCAGATCTTCACCTGTATCTTGAGTAGATATTGTTTCTCGCGCAGATGTTGATGGGTTTGCCTGCTGTAGAGATCCAGACTTTGTTGAACCGCCAATCGCGGCAAAAGAAGAGGTGAAGCGCTGGGCGAGGCGTGCCAGCATACCTGTGTTTTGTGGAGGCGACTTCTGCTCCACTGCACTATTTGAAGGAACGGCTGAGTGGGAGTTGGTCGCCGCTTCGATAAAACCACCAGAACGGACTGCTGGCAGCATCTTAGATTGTAAACTTAAACGTGGTGGAACAAGCGTCGTCCCGCCTGTGGTCGGTCTGGGACGTTCCTGTTCATCAGACTCGTCCTGCCATTGCTGTTCCAGCACACTATTATCCACAAGTGCAGCTTCCACGGAAGCTGAAAGATCCTGTCGCTCTCGTTCGAGCCGAGAATGCCATGTTTGCTGATTTCGTTCGCTACGTTCTTCACGCAAGGCCATCGCTGCCCCCATAACACTTTTTTAATTCCGACAAACGATATATGTTGAAACGTACAGACGCAGTATAACATAAGCTATTAAAAAGTCAGCTACGATAGCACATTTGGATAGCAAATATAGGCTGATTAATCCTGCACCCACCCAATGAGTTAGCAATAGGAGTTTCGGGAAAAAGATTCAAGTTTACTTGAAAGTGAGCGCAAAAGCCGCTACAATAAGACCCTGATCGTAGAGATCAACATGAGCATAATTTGGATGCTCTGTAGCAGCGTACATAGACGCCTACATATTTTTTTACTATTGAGGAAGGATTTTCCTATAATGAAGCTTAGTGGCACACATAAGTTTAAAGCATCTAGCACACAGGTCTACAACGCTATTCTCAATCCTGAAGTACTTAAAACTTGCATCCCCGGTTGCGACTCGATTGAGTACCTCGATGGCAATCGCATCCAGGCCAATATCAGCACACCACTGCCAGGTTTGAAAGGACCATACGGGGTTGTGATCAATATCGCCAATCAGCAAGCCCCCCGCTACATCGAACTACAGGTGCAGCGTCAGGGTCGCGGCGGTTCTGTTAACGCAGTGAGCCAGATCAATCTTACTGACGAAACCGATGGCGCGTTGCTCTCTTACGATGCTAAAGCCGATCTTGAAGGTCCTATCGCAATCGCCAATAATCCTATCGGCCAGGGCGTAACAAAGAATACGCTTGGCACATTTTTCAAAAACCTGGATAAAGCCATCGTCTAAATCACAGCGAGGTTGCTGTATTGCCTACATAACGTAAGCAATACAGTGGCTCATCGCTTCAATTCGATAATTGCGCAGACCATTTCTTGTTCCGGTTGTACCAGAAAACCATCTTGCTCTACCAACCACGGGGCCAGCAAAGCACGCAATTCGCTACGTGTCTGTTCATCGTCAGAAAGAATAAGCTGCTCCGTCATCTCTTGTACTGCAACATCCAACGAGGGGTAACGTATCAGTGTAGGCTGCTTCACAATCTCGACATCAGCATACATACCCATCTCATACATTACGTCAAGTGCATGAATATAGCCTGGAGGTAGATGCCGTTCATCACCGTGGAAGTGCTTCCAGAAATGCGCCGTTCGTGCATCAAAGTGAGTGGCACGCAAGTAAATGTAACAACGCTGCAGCGTTGCGGCACGCAATCTTTCCAGAAATACGTCTAGATCCCAGATTGGATACAGCACGTGGCTGCAAATCACAATGTCAGCCTGGAGGTTGGATGGAGCGTTTTGCCAGGTGGTAGGGATAGAGGTGATATTAGCAAGCCCTTGCTCCGCAGCATCTTGCTGTAAATAGTGTAACATTGAGGCATTCGGCTCTACAGCAACAACGTGCCGGGCCAGTGGAGCCAATCCCACAGCAAAACGTCCGGTCCCAGCGCCAACATCCAGTACGCTCATCTGCGCGTCTACCACTCTCCACAATTTGAGGAAGAGCGGATCACTGTTCACGGTATCTTTAGTAGAGCGATAGAAGCCACGCGCCCGGCGATCCCAGAAATCCGCACTGGTACGACCCAGGCGCGCATAGGCAGCATCCATCTGTTGCGCACGTGTCGTAAGCAGTTCCCTCCAACGTTCAAGTGCGCTCTGCATAACAACTACCCTTCCGCGGTGGCAGTCTCTGAAGCATGGAGCTTTGTTCGGAGACAGTCAAAAAATTGCGCGGTCAGTTTTTCGGCAGTGCCAGCGAGAAGACGAGCGCCCACACTGGCAATTGTGCCACTTACTATCACATGAGCACTCCAATCCATACGAGTCTGATCGGCATCGATAGCAGCCAGGTTCATATGGCCTATCAGTTCAACGGCGCTTCCTGGCGCTTTCCCGCGTCCCTTCACCATCATATACTCCGGCTCCTGCATCTCCCGCGAGACATCCAGAGTAAACTTCGCCTTGACAGGTCCTACCCCCACAGAGATAACAGCTTTCCAGTGCTCATCACCCAGTACCTCTAAACTCTGAAATCCAGGTACACACTCCGCTACCTTGTTTACATCAAAAAGATAGGCCCAAACGTTCTCAAGAGGAGCGTTCATTGTCTGAGTCCCTGAAAATTCCATGACATTTACCTTCCTATCGGGTCTGAAATGACTTGACGGCGTCACCCGACAGCATTGCGCCTCTCTCTTTGCACGAGATTCCCTGGCAAATAGTGTCAAAGCGCAGTTTGCAGGAGCGGGCTGCAAAAACGGGGGATCAAGGCTATGCAATAGGCAGCAAGCACAAGTCCTTTTTGCTATCATACCACAAATTAGTACGACTAATTTTTCGTTACAGCAAGTATCTCTACCGCAACAATGATCAAAAATATTCATGGCACGAAGCTATACAATACGGCGCAAAGGCCACACCAGTACTTCTTGCAGATGCGAATAATGAAGCACAGGAGCAGTATCTGACAGGTGAATTCCATGCGAGAGCGCCATGGTGTTGCGCATCACTTCGAGTTCCGCAAGCTGAAGTGGCCAGCGCCTATGGTGGATATCACCACGATAAATCTGATCTTGCTGTACTATGGTGTACAGATAATAGCGCTCGGTAAACCAGTGCTCAAGTGTACCGCGTGCGCTATAGAAGATTGGTGCAATAGGGCGGTACTGCGCCCGAAATTCCGCTGTGGGTGCATGCTGATGGGTACGCTGACTGTAGTAGTCAATGGTATCAATCAGGCGCTGACTACGCATCTTTGCATTGAAGTAGGGGAGATGAAACACGGTGCGCGCAAGAGCGACCGCTATAGGATTGGCGGCATCCAGACTAAAGAAGTAGACACCAGCAATGCCATCTACATTAACGTAGGTACGCACATTTAATTCGGGGAATTGTGATAGCCAGGGCACTGAAGGCAAGCCACGCGGGTGCACCTGGCTCATGTGAAATGGTACTACTCCCACCCAGGCTTCACCCTCAAAAGTATCAAGTTTTAAAGCAGGCGGCAGTAATGGTCGTAGCATATCCGGTCGTAGGGGCCAGTGTGCAAAGAGCAGTTCATGCCATGCCTGCGTCATCACCCATGGTCCCTTACTAAGAGGATAGAGCCTGTGCTCAACATCCTGCAGTATTTTACGTGTATCCATAGTTCCAAAACATGTGGACATCCGTGAACACCACACGTTGTGTTTGATTTAGACGGTTATTGCTAACCGTACGGGCTGAACTACATAGGCCGCTCTTCCCTTTGCACCCGCATTCGCAAATGCATCAGGCTTACTTTTCCGTAAGATGTTGTAGGAGCCATTCACATCGGCACAGATGATCTGTCCGTCTTTCGTCCGGTACAAGCGGTTTCTCCGTCCAATCCGTTTCCCGCTAAAGCTGTACTCTGTCTCATCATTGGGCTTGTAGGTAGGAAGAGGATCAAGATCAAGAAAGCTGGCTTTACTGGTGTAGCTTTCTTCCTGTACCTCAACCTGGATGCCAACAAGAGATGCTTTGTACGTGAGCATGTCAATAAACCGCGCATGAGGAATGCTGACAAAGTTCTGATTGTTCCTTTTCCCCATGCCTGTCTCTTGCTTCCAGAGCGGATTTTTCCCAATGATGATCGTGCCTACCCCCTCTTTCACAAGGAAGTCAATCATGCGCTTGCTAGCAGCATGCAGGTAGTGATTCACTTGACGGTTCCGCGTGTTGGTAATCTGCTCCATCTGTTTCGTGACCCGCTCTCGATCCTCCTTAGGAAGGCACAGCTTTAACTCTTTCATGCGCTTATTGTACCACTGGTTCATGGCTTTGAGCGTCCGACCGTTAACCAATCGAGGGATGAACCCTACACGGTTTGATGTTATCGCCGCTAAATTCGTGACACCGAGATCAATGGCAACGCAGAAAGAGGGGTCTACTTTGGCCTGGACGGGCTTTTTGCTGTAAATCACTTCTACGACATAATGAGCATTGCGAGGGACGATCCGTACTTGATCAAGCGTGGCCGGGTCTTGTTTGGTCTGGATACTGATTGGCAGCATCGAGGGCTTGATGATGCCACGCTGCAACGTCTTTTTGCCTCCGCCAGGAGTTTGTCCCCCACTGATGGCCTGCATCGTGTAGACAAGGAGGTTGCGCCCTTCAGTTTTGTGCTTATACTTGGGCAGTTTAGGATGGCCCCTAAACTTCGATGGGTCTTCTTTATAGGACTCGCAGGCTTCAAAGTAGCTCGTCCAGGCCTCATCTAATTGCTTGAGCACCTGCTGTGACACTTTGGCGGGAAGCGCTTTGTAGGCCTCATGCGGCTGCATCAGGTTGTCCATCTGGTTGTAGGAGAGCCGTTTCCCCTGGAAGATAAACGCTTGCCTCATCTCGTAGAGAGCAGCATTGTAGAGGTTCTTGGACTTGAAGGCGGCAGCATCAATCACGGCAAAACGTGGGTCGCTACGATCAATGACGTGTTGTTCTGTCAGTTGCATGCGGCTGCCTTCCTCAATCATCTCCTCCTCGGTGAGTGGAGCGTCTTCATAGCTGTCGAGAAATCGCTCTGGCCCATCTGCAAGTCCTTGCTGAAACTCAGGATGAGCCAGTAAAGCGGACAGTGAAGGGACAACGGTTGTTACCTGCATCTGATCGAACATGATGTGCGTCTCCTTTTGCGCGTACTTGACATTGGACTCTCATGCAGGTATCATCCCGCTTGAGAGTCTAGGTACGAGTTTAGTGGCTAGACTCTACTGCTAGCTAGCGTGCTCTCAACGCGTTAGCTAGCATTTTATTTGACATAATTCAAATATATCACACAATTCAAACATTTTCAAGCTCTTTCTCTATCTCTATGACTTTTTCTAAACAAAGGAAAAATCGTTAGCCGCACCCTAGATTAGTATTGAACTAATTCTTTTCCTATCTATGATAAGCCTTATAATGTTCGTATTCCTGCTTATATCCTTCAATAAGAGGGGTTTTAGCGATTGCAACATCTAGCTTATAGGGCATTACACCTTCCAGGTGTGGTTGGGCAAACTCTGTGAGGGGATCAAAGTGAAGACGCTGGCAGAGATTATTGCCATGTGGAGTTGTAGCAAAGGCGTAGATGGCATGTATTTCAATTCCTCTAGTTCCCAACTGGTTAAACACATGAACAAGCTCAGAAATCATGCGTTGTGCATAATGAGTGAACTTTTCTTTATCGTCGGTTTTACCTACAATCAAGTCGCGGATATAAACGTCGAGTGGTCTTCCAGGCGTAAAAGGATAAATTTCTTTCACTGGCACATCTCCTATCCTAATTTCATCCTTCAACACCCTCTCTAGCCATCGATAATTGACAGGAAAAACGCAAGCATAAGCAACGACAATGCCATTATCTCGTAGTGTATAAAACGCCTCCGGGTTTCGTTTGATCCAAGCTCGTTGGGTTTCAATAGGAGTTACGCGAGGCATGGTTCTAGCAACCATTGCATAGATTTCTGGTAAATCAGCTTCGGTTGCAAGTTCAAACACACTAGCATCGTGGACATAAAGTTCTGCTGTTGCTTCTATTGCTGCTGCTAAACGATTAACATGCTCTTTCGGATATACTCCGTACTTATGGCCTGGAAGAATAACTTTTTTGATTTGACCCTTTCTGACCATGTATTGAAATTTGTTCACATTAACGCCGAGCTTCTTTTGAGCTTCCTTTGCTGTGTAAAAGTTTTCCACGTAGTACTACCTCATACAGGCTGATTGTACACACAGCATAGCAAATATGTGAAACAAAGACAAGATTTCATAAAACTCAATAATTACATAGTACCACCCCCAGACATATCAAGCACCTTCCACACAGCTTGCCATAACATCATAGAGAGTGGTATACAAGAGAGAGGAACAATTCTGAACCGCGCATCTATGCACATATACATATCAACATGGAGCACCGTTTTGACGAACACCATCTACCTGGTCCGCCATGGCGAAAATCCCGCCAACATCACCAGAGAATTCTCTTACAAGTTAGTCGATTACTCGTTAACCCCCAGAGGTATCCAGCAAGCTCAACAGACCGCTGCATACTTCAAAGATAAAAATATCCATGAGGTCTATGCCTCGCCTCTCAAAAGAGCCAGAGAGACTGCCGAAATTATTGCGCAGGAACTCAAGCTGCCAGTTACTCTCATGGAGCAGTTTCGCGAAATTAATGTCGGCTTGTTGGAGCAACAACCACCCACAGATGAAAACTGGGGATTGCACGATCGCATTCTACAAGATTGGATCGCTGGTAAACATGAAACTCTGTTTGTAGGGGGAGAAGATTATATAACACTGCTGGCAAGAATACGTGCGGGCCTACAAGAAATTACGCGCGCGAAGGAAGATAGAAACATCGTTGTTGTCGGGCACATCGGTATATTCACGCGCACGATCGGTGATATCTGTTCAAATGTCGATCAGGAGCAATTAATGAATACAAAAAGTCCCAATTGCTCCATCACAGAGATCGAACTCGCGACAGATGACGAGCGAGTGATAGGGACGTTAAAGCGCTGGGCATCCTGTACGCATCTCAATGGCTATGCCGCCGAGTTGCTTCCCGGCAGGTCTCAAAAAGGAGGGTGACTCATGGCACGACGACTTCCGATCCACGAAGTAGGGGGGAAGTCTTTGTATGAGGGTGAGTGCCGCGGAAACGCCGCTGTTGCCACTAGAGCGCTCCACGACTCTTCGCTTCACACCCGCCACATGATCCTGACATACCACTTGCAGGAACGTCTGCAATAAAAGGGGCCGTTGGAGAAGCCCTCTTCCGCTCCCAGAGCAAAAAATACCTTTTTATTGCAACAGTCCATGCACGTCTCTGTGCAGCATCATCTGCTTCGGCTTGCTTTGTCCACTCTCATACAGAGATCTTACCGTAATAATGCACCAGATGTATCACAACTCCATCACTGGCAAACTGCTTTGCTCACGGGCAGGTCACAAGGCAAGACCACGCCATTTCGCGATTACAGGCGATTCAAACGTCCCGTAGTGGCATGCCTTGCGTGTGCCGGGTAGCTCGGGAGGACTTCCCTGACGCTCAATGGTGTTCCTCCCCGTCCACCCGGCACACGCAAGGCATGCCACTACGGGTCAACGTGGGCGACTTTCGAATCGCCCCGTCGCGATTATTCGTGGCTTGACGCTACAAGAGAAACCAGAGTATACTTGCACGGGTGAGTCAATAACGACGGAGGAATACGTATGCGCCGGATACACGTTGAGGCTTCAGCAGTCATTGGTGCACGACCAGAGGAAGTCTATACCATCCTGGCCGATTATCGCAACGGCCATCCACAGATTCTGCCCAGAGAGCACTTCCGGGATCTGCAGGTCGAGGCAGGTGGTCGCGGCACTGGCACTATTCTCCGCTTTCGCGTACGTATCGGCGCAATAGAGCGTTTCTATCGCATGCTGGTCAGCGAACCAGAACCGGGCAGAGTGCTCGTGGAAGCCGACATAGAATCGGATCTCATCACAACATTTACTGTTACACCCATCAACAATGGCCACAAAGCCAACGTACAGATTGCTACCGAATGGGATGCTGATCGTGGTCTTGGTGGACTTATTGAGCAGATGCTGACACCCTTCATGATGCGGCGCATCTACAATAAGGAATTGCGCCAGCTTGCAGCCGTCATGCATAGCAAAGGCAATTCCAAAATGAAAAGCCTCTAAAGTACCCGACAGAATATAGCTTTCAAGTACACAGTTTCAGGCATCGCCAGGTTGATAGGATGATCCATATCATGCGTATATGTTTCTAGCAACTGTACAGAACGGTGAAGACGCTGCGCACTCTGCGCGAGTACGCCCATAAGATCATCCATGCCGATGACACCAGAACACGAGCAAGTAAGCAGTATACCTCCTGGTCGCAGCACTTGCATCCCCAACGTATTCAGACGACGATAGGCTTTGAGAGCTTGCGCGCGTGCCTCTCGGGTCTTAGCAAAAGCGGGAGGATCAAGCACAATAACGTCAAATAGTTGTTCGTTGCGCAGAGCTTCTTCCAGATAATCAAAGACATCTGCTATAAGAAATTTATGTTGTTCAGGATCAAGGCCATTAAGCGTAAAGTGCTGACAGGCGCTCTCCATAGCCGATGCTGAGACATCGACGCTGGTTACACGCGTGTCGGGACCGGTCAGGGCGGCGTAAACGGAGAAGCCACCTGTATAGCTAAAGCAGTTAAGGACGCGTTTTCCTGCTGCATATTTGCGCAAAGCAGCTCGCTTAGCGCGCTGGTCCAGGAAAAAGCCGGTTTTCTGTCCCTGCCAGGGGTCTACCACAAATTGGATGCCATTCTCACGTACCATCACCTGAGCAGGTACTTCTCCAGCGACGACAATGGGAGCTTCAGCTTCCAGACCTTCACGCCGCCGGGATGCGTTGTCATTGCGTAGTAGAATTCCGTGCGCCTGCGTTTCCTGCAGCAAGGCTTCAAAAAGCTGAGGGCACAGATGCTCCATGCCGGCAGTATGAATCTGTGTCACCAGAATATCCGCGAAACGATCGACCACCACGCCTGGGAGCCCATCGCCCTCGGAATGGATCAGGCGGTAAGCATCCGTTACGGCAGGATCAAAGACGCGACGCAAATCCACCGCACTGCGTATGCGGCGGCGCAGAAATTCAATATCTATCACCTCATCGGGATCGCGCGTCAGAATACGAATAGCAATATCGGTCTGCGGATTATAATAGCCACGCGCCACAAACTGCCCGGTCGCTGATTTTACATCAAGCAGGCCACCAGCTTCTACCCAACGTGGAGGCTGTTGTAACGCTCCAGAGAAGATCCATAGATGCCCACCCAGCAAACCCTCCTCACGATGCGGTTTCAGGCTGGCGGAAGGATAATGAACAGAGGATACCATACCACTTATACTCCTTATTTTTATAGAGTCATTGTTCTGAACATTATCGCACACAGTGGAAGCAATTTTTGAGATTGCGCACAACTTGTTGCGGGTAACGCTGCCGTAACGATCCAGAGACACTCGCCCGCTACAATAACCCACAGATAGAAAAAACAATAGCAATAAGCGAGAAATCACTGCGGTGGTAAATCAAAAGGAGCGTAAATTATGTCAGCCTCAACACAACAAAAGGAGCGGGCTGATCAAAAAGGATAGGTACTATTGTGCTTTGCGTATTCTTCCACAAATAATCCGACCCCTGATCAGAAAGTCAGGAGTCGGAGTTTTTGTAGAGCTGCTAGCGCTTCTGCAAATGGATAGCGGCAATCACCGGGTCGGTATGGTTTTCGGCCTTACGGAGCTCGGCTTTTTTGATATTATTAGCGCTATTGATAAGTGCGATATGAGAAAATGCCTGTGGATAATTCCCCAGGGCAATATTATTCCGTGAGTCGATCTCTTCGGAGAAAAGGCCCAGGCGACCGGCGTAGGTCAACAGACGCTCGAAGAGAGAACGAGCTTCTGCCACACGTCCCTGCATTGCCAGATTATCTATCAGCCAGAAAGTACAGATGAAGAAGGTACCTTCTGAGCCGGGCAAACCATCATCTCCGAGATAACGATAAACAAAGCCGTGCTCGTCTGTCAGTTTCTCCATGATGCGATCAACGGTTGAGCGCATGCGCGGATCGTCTGGCGGGATAAAGCCAACAAGCGGCAACAGCAGGTTGGATGCATCCAGGGTGTTGTCCCCATAAGACTGCGTGAACGCTCCAATGGCTGGATTATAGCCGTGAGACAGGATATCGGCACGGATCTGGTCGCGTACCAGATGCCAGCGCAGAAGATCAGCCTCTAAATCGTGCTGTTCAGCCGCTTTGATACCACGGTCAAGTGCAACCCAGCACATGACTTTGGAATACACAAAATGACGTGAGCCACCACGGACCTCCCAGATACCGCAGTCGGTCTCATGCCAGTGAGCGCACACATGATCTACAATTGTGCGCATCATATCCCACAAAGGACCTTCCAGCGGCTCGCCATATCTCTCGAAGCTGCCCTGGCGTCGGTAGAGATGGAGACAATCCAGTAACTCTCCAAACACGTCCAGTTGCTTCTGCTCAGCGGCACCGTTGCCAATGCGTACCGGGCCCGAACCACAATACCCACTCAGATGGGACAACTCTTTCTCGGCCAGGTCTCGTTCACCGCGGATACCGTACATGATCTGCATATCTGCGCCATCAGCGATCGAAAGACGACGCAGCCAGTGGGTAAACGCCCTCGCCTCATCCGTAAAACCAACGACATTCAGCGCATACAAGGTGAAAGTCGCATCACGCAGCCAGACAAAACGATAATCCCAGTTGCGAACGCCTCCCAGATCTTCAGGCAAGGACGTAGTTGGTGCGGCAACAATTGCCCCTGTAGGAGCAAAGGTCATCATCTTGAGTGTAAGTGCGCTTCTCTGCACCCAATCTTCATAAGGTCCATGATAGGTCATACCAGCTACCCACTTGCGCCAACAATGAAGCGTTTGCGCCAACTCTACATCAAAGTTCCGCTGGTGTAATTCGGTCTCAGCAAGTCTGCGCGCCGCTTGCACCGTCCGCCCCACACCTAAAGCAAAGGTCAGGCACTCGCCTTCGCGCAATATCACCTGGGCAACAACCGACTGATGCCAGGCATCCTCCTCTTGTACAACCTCTACAGAAAACGACGGTAACAGATTGCCTCCCACGATGGCCAGGCCAATATGTTGTTGCCCGCTGGTAATCAGCGCGCCTTTATTATCAGGTGCTAGAAACACCTCGTCAGGCGAAGCAGCATAATCGGGGCTGACGCGCAGCCTCATCGTTACAGCCATCTCGCCATGAGTACACTCTACAATACGCACCAGACTGTGACAGGAGCCATCCTCGTGTGCCCAGGTATTGTTATTCATGGCCCTGTAAGGCCAGGCACTCAAGGTTTCTACCGGCATGAAATCAGTGAGTACGATCTCGCCCGCAGTACTTGCAAAGCGCGTTTGCAACACATTGCTCCCGCGCAGGTAGCGCTGAGAACCTGGAATTGTTCCTTCAGTGGGCGCGATCTGGAAGTACCCCCCATGCTCCGCATCGAGCAAACGGCAGAAGATGGCCGGGCTATCAAAGTCCGGTAGACACCCCCAGTCTACCGATCCACCTGGTGATATCAGTACCGTTGAATGACAATCACCAATGACTCCGTATGAATTAATCGGCAGATACATGCGATTGATTTCGTTATTCCCAACCATTGATACAACACTTCTCTCTTTAGAAAACTGTTTACGACATCCTTAGAAAAACCTTAGAAAAACCTTAGCTCCCCCTTAGAATATCATTAGAGGAGCCTTATATCAGAAAAGAACGCAAGAGACATCTCAATAGTAACAAGTTTTTGTACAAGTTCTTTTTTGTAAAATGGCCTTTCCCCACCCACGAGTAGAGATCACTGCCAACATTCGTGGCATATGTCTCTAGACATCGGGGGCTCTGACGTGTTACGTTGATATATTAGACATTGCGCTTGCAAGACCATATGTCTTGTTAGCACGTAATATAATAGACCGTCCAATAGATACAACGTTACACAAACGAGAAAGAGGGGATGATGAATAGAATTCAGCAGATGCTACGTCACCCGGCAGGGAGAGTAGGTCTGACCGTGGGCCTGACCATTGGCTTTATTGCCGCCGTCATGGGCGAAGCCAGTAAAGCGCTACTCTTTGCGGGCCTCTGCCGCTACCTGGCAGGACGGATAGCTCGCTCCTGATACATACTCTATTGTTATAGGTGCTGTTTCGCGCGGGATAACCTGCGCGAAACAATACTTCTACCACTTCATCATCGATCGGGTTATCCGATAGATTATAACTACTATTACAACCACCGACACAGTGACATTATTCCAACTTTCCCCCACATCATTTCACGTAACGTGAACGCATTGCACCATAGAAAATTCTGGACCAGATTCGACATTCAGTATACAAGAAGGCAAGCCAGAGGTGGGCGTTCAGACGCTTCAATGGCCTGCCTGTTGAGAAACCAGGGGTAATTCAATTTGTTCATAGATATGATGGTACTCTATACATGTTAAACGTAAGCACGGAACGATACGCTTATGGTAGAAAAGTACCACCTGTCTGAGAAAAACAGCTTCTCAGCTCAATACCTGCTCCAGATCTGCAATGATATTCCTCTCTACTCTAGAGTCCTTCCACTAGCTATGACACCCAGTCGCTGCTGTAGATGGTAGGAGTGACCCGACCGCCACCAACGCACCTTTGGGAGCGTCTTTACTTGCTAACGGGCCAGGTTCTAAACTCACGGCAGTGGTATCGTAGCTCTTAACATCCCCCTGGAAATCCCCTGTGGCCACGCCATCTCGCATAGTAAGTAGACCTATACTTGTTGGTTGCTTACAGCGTAACAGCCAGCCTTGATAGACCTGGTTCCCGCTGGTTTGTGGTAAGCCGTGAACCATGAGAACAGTCACATTGAGCCTGGGGAAATAAATCAATTGGCCTGTTGCGTCCGGTACATCGGAGGTTCCCTTGATAGCATAACTAACGGAAGGTGTGTAAGATGAAGACAGGCGAGCAATTTGCTGCTGCAATGAGATGTTCCAGGCGGTCACACTGCCAAGTAAGGCAAACACCAGCACGGCGGCAACAGCTATGAGATGCCTCGGCCAATGTCGCCACTGTGTGCGCCTGCGTCTTTGTGGTCGCTCTTGAAGTGGTATTGCAGGCTGAGGAGCTTCAGCCTGGATGCTTGCAAGTATACGCTCTTTTACCAGAGGCGATGGCCCGACTGCTGGCACAGTCAACGGCAAGAGGTTCGCCACTGATTGCAGTTCACGCACCATGCGCATACAATCTGGACACGCTGCAAAATGTTCCTCTACAGCTTCACGTTCCGCAGAGGTAACAGCGTCAAGGGCATAAGCACCCGCTAATTCTTCACAATCCTGACAGGTCATATGCAAGCTCCATTCACTCTAGTTCACAGTTAATACGCTAAGAAGAGCTAAATAGATTACCTTTAATGGAGCTTAAAATATTGCCTTGTGTGGTGCTTGTCATAACTTCATAATTGACCAACCGGCCGATGCACGGGCTTATAAATCGCGCCCCTACACCAGCCGGTTGGTCATTTCTCCCTACATCCTCCACTGGACAAATGCAGGAAACACACTGTCCATATAAGAATGCTTTCTGTCTTATATCCTTCTTGCATAGAAGCATCCTATCTCCAAAATAAGCTTGATAGCAGAGACAATCGCAGGTCAGTATATCCCTCAACCGACATCAATAAAAATAGACATATAGAGCTTTTTACGCTATTATAAATCCAGAATTTATCCTGCAATTAAATAAATTTCTGAGGATGAACATATGGAGAAACACATATTCATCTCCTACAAACACGAGGACAGTGATTTTGCCGAAGTCCTCATCAATAAACTTGAGAAAGCTGGCTTCAAAACATGGGTAGACAGCGACCAGCTTCACATAGGAGAGGATTGGCGTACAGGCATTGACGAAGCAATAAAGAATGCTTTCGCACTCATCGTAATCATGTCACCAGAAGCAAAAGCTTCAGAGTACGTCACCTACGAGTGGGCTTTTGCCTGGGGAGCTGGAATAAAAGTACTTCCTGTTTTACACAAAGACACCCCCCTTCATCCACGATTAGAAGCCCTTCAACACCTTAACTTTACCAATCGCACAACACGCCCATGGAACACTCTGCTCAATACCGTTCAGAAAATTGCCGATACCTTTTCTTTCTCCACACCGCCCATACCACAAAACACGTCCCCCTCACTCTATAGTGCATCACAACAAACCAAAGAGTTCTGGTTAGATACAGGTAGAATATTTCTTGAACGCAAAGATTATCAATCCGCCCTGGAAGCATACAAGCAAGCTATTTTTTTAGATCCTAACGATGCAGACGCTTATGCGAACAAAAGTGAAGCACTCTTTCGACTCGAATCCTATAAAGAGGCACTGAGAGCCAGTGAACAGGCAATTCAGCTCGACAACAACTTAGCAAAGGCGTGGACAAACAAAGGCGTTGCCCTTAGCAACTTCAAGCGCTATGATGAGGCCATCGACGCCTATGACCAGGCCATTCGTCTCGATCCCAACAATGCACCTGCTTACTACAATAAAGGCAATGCCCTTAATGATCTTAAGCGCTACGACGAGGCCATCGCTGCCTGTGATCAAGCCATTCGTCTCGATCCCAACTATGCACCTGCTTACATGGGTAAAGGCGCTGCCCTTGGCAACCTCAAGCGCTACGACGAGGCTCTTGCTGCCTTTGATCAGGCCATTTGTCTCGATCCCAACTATGCTCGTGCTTACAGCAATAAAGGTATTGCCCTTAGCAAGCTCAAGCGCTACGACGAGGCCATCACTGCCTCTGATCAGGCCATTCGTCTCGATCCCAACTATGCTCGTGCTTACAGCAATAAAGGCGCTGCCCTTGGCAACCTCAAGCGCTACGACGAGGCTCTTGCTGCCTTTGATCAGGCCATTTGTCTCGATCCCAACTATGCTCGTGCTTACAGCAATAAAGGTATTGCCCTTGGCAAGCTCAAGCGCTACGACGAGGCCATCGACGTCTATGACCAAGCCATCCATCTCGATCCCAATCTTGCGATGGCTTACAACAACAAAGCTCTTGCCTTTGATCAACTTGGAAAATTAGACGACGCGAAACAATGCCGCGAAAAGGCTCGTCAACTCGAGTCACAGGGACAGGTTTAATAAAAATGGCAGACATTTACTCCTTCAACCACTGCGCGACCTCGGGCGCGAAGTATGTAATGATCATATCCGCACCGGCACGCCGGATACCTGTCAGCACTTCCATGACGATACGCTGCTCGTCAATCCAGCCGTTCTGAGCAGCAGCCTTGATCATGGAGTACTCGCCGCTCACGTTGTAGGCGGCTAAGGGCAGATCGCAGCGATCACGCACCTGGCGAATGATATCCATATATGCCATAGCTGGCTTGACCATGACGATATCAGCGCCCTCGGCAATGTCCAGTTCGACTTCGCGTAGTGCTTCGCGCCCGTTGGCAGGGTCCATCTGATAGGAGCGCCGGTCGCCAAATTGAGGCGCGGAACCTGCCGCTTCACGGAAGGGACCGTAGAAGCCGGAGGCAAACTTGGCGGAATAAGCCATAATGGGCGTCTGCTGAAAACCATGCTCATCTAACAGGGTGCGAATTGCGCCGACGCGACCATCCATCATGTCCGATGGCGCGACGATATCGGCACCAGCTTCAACATGTGAAAGAGACATGTTCCCCAGTAACTTTAACGTTTCATCGTTCTGGACGTTGCCATTATAAACGACGCCACAATGTCCGTGACTGGTATATTCGCACAGGCACACATCAGTGATCACCAGCGTATCGGGAGTCTCAACTTTCAGCCGACGGATCGCCTGCTGGATAATCCCATGTTCGGCATATGCCTGTGATCCGACCTCGTCCTTTTCTGTGGGAATACCAAAGAGCAGCACGGCTGGAATACCCAGGTTCGCGATACGCTCCGCTTCACGTCCCAGGTGCTCCAGTGGCCATTGCATGATGCCGGGCATCGCGGAAATTTCGCGCGGCTCGTCGATACCTTCCGCTATAAAAAGGGGGTAGATCAATTGCTCAACATTTAGATGCGTCTCGCGCACAAGGCCACGTAATTTATCGTTCTGGCGTGTGCGGCGTAAACGCACCGTTGGAAAATTACTCATCATGAATGCTCCTGTCTGGTCAGTACGTCCGCGACTGCCTTTACCGTCTCTTCGATCATGGCATCTTCCAGCGCCAGTGAGATGAAACAGGCTTCAAACTGGGACGGTGGCAGATAGATGCCACGCGCTAACATCTGCCAGAAGTATTGTGCAAAACGTGCGGTGTTCGAACGCTTTGCAACAGCATAGTCTCTGACATGTTCGCCGTTAAAGTACAGGCAGAACATGGCACCAATGCGCTCGATCCGGGCCTCCGTCTGTGTATCGCGAATAGCCTTACTAATACCCTCTACAAGAGTCTGGCCCTTGTGCTCCAGTTTCTCGTACTGACCCGCTTTGCGCAGTTCTGTCAGCGTAGCAATGCCAGCCGCCATCGCCAGCGGATTACCAGATAGCGTGCCTGCCTGGTACATGGGACCGAGAGGCGCGACCAGTTGCATAATATCACGCCGTCCACCATACGCTCCCACGGGCAGACCACCACCGATGATCTTGCCAAAGCAGGTCAGATCCGGTGTAATTCCCACACGCTCTTGCATACCACCGGGCGCAACACGGAAACCCGTCATCACCTCGTCAAAGATCAGGAGTGCACCGTATCGCTGCGTCAGTTCGCGCAGTTTTTCCAGGAAGCCGGGAAAGGGCAGAACCAGTCCCATATTGGCCGCCACAGGTTCAACGATAATCGCGGCGATCTCATCGGGATAGGTCTCAAACATTTGCTGAACAGCGGCGGCATCGTTATATTCAACGCTGAGCGTGTTTGCCGTTGCTTCCGCCGGGACACCAGGGCTGTCGGGCAGACCCATAGTAGCGACGCCAGAACCAGCCTGCACAAGCAACATATCGGCATGGCCATGATAGCAGCCACTAAACTTGATGATCTTGTTTCTCCTGGTATAAGCGCGAGCCAGGCGCAGTGCGCTCATTGTCGCCTCGGTTCCGGAATTGACAAAACGGATCATCTCAATTGATGGCACACTCTCAATAACCAGTTTCGCCAGTTCGCTCTCGGCCTGTGTCGGTGCGCCAAAACTAAAACCACGTTTACTCGCTTCTACCACCGCCTCTACAACCGGAGGATAGGCATGACCCAGGATCATTGGTCCCCAGGACTGGACATAATCCAGGTAACGATTACCATCCACATCGTACAGGTAAGGTCCGCTGGCATGATCGATAAAAATGGGATCGCCGCCTACACCACGAAATGCACGCACAGGACTGTTGACGCCGCCAGGCAGCAATGTCTGAGCTTCCTGGTAGAGATCACGCGAGCGAGACAGATTGAGATTATGCCTCACAGAAGGCTGCCTGTCCATCTAAGCACCAATCGCTTCCAGAATATCAGGTAGTGATTGCGCCACGCAGGTATACATCGGTGTATCGCGCAGAGTATATGCGCTTGCCTCGGTCTCACGCAATTCCTGGACCAGGTCGAGGAAATCAGAGATGTTATCCGTCTCAAAGGCAACGACGAACTCCTGGTCATCGATACCGTAAGAATAGGTGGTGTTGAGCGAAACGCTGGGATATTTCAGACCGACGCGAATATGCTCGTTCATCATGCGCTTGCGATCTTCCCAGGGCAAGGCGTACCAGGGACGTATCTTGACAAACGGGTAGACGAACAGGTATTTTTTGTCGTCGGGCGTGATGACCAGCCGTGGATCGTGCGCGCCACGAGCGTTCTTGCCCACATAGATGGAGCGTTTGGTCATGGAAAGATATGAATGCGCCTCGCGCAGGTAGGGTCCCATGACACTGCGCCGGATCTGGCTGCTCAATTTGCGCAGATCATCAAGCTCAAACGTGGCCTGCCAGATCATAAAGTCGCAATCCGAACGTAGTCCATAGAGACCAAAACTGCGAATCAGCGCATCTTCGCCATAGGACGCGAAGATCTGCTCCAGTTCCGCTTTACCCTGTTCGCGTACATCAGCGGGCAACAGTTGCCACTGGGAATCAAGCTTATAAAAGGTAAAACGCACCAACTGGCGTGGCTGCTTTGGTTTAGGTTGCGCGGGCGCAGGTGACGCCTCGGGCTGTATCTTATCAGACTGAATGGTTACACTTTGTTCTGTCATTTCGCTCCCTCAGATTTAACTATCGCTTCCACGAGGCCGTCAATCGTGAACTCTTGCGCTTCGATATCTACACGCAGACCGAGTTCACGCGCCGTCTGTGCAGTAATCGGACCAATACAGGCAACGGTAAGCTGTGCCAATAATGTTCTGTTATCCAATGCATCGCTGACACTCTGAAGCCATGCAACAAAATTACGGACGGTAGAAGAACTGGTAAAGGTTAAAATATCAAGTTGTCGCTGCTGCAACATGTTCAGCACTCTACGTCCCTGTTCATCATCGCTTGCCACCATATGCGTATAATAAGCCGCAACCTCATCAACCAGTGCGCCCGCCTGTTGCAGCTCGGTAACCAGGACTTTGCGCGCTTCGGCGGCACGTGCCAGCAAAATATGCTGTCCCTCAAGCGAAGTTCCACGTTGCCGCGCATCCTCAATCAGAGCGGCAGCAACTGCTTCCGCAATATATTCAGCAGGTATAATATCAGCAGTCATACCATAGCGTGCCAGGGTGGCGGCAGTGGCTGGACCAATCGTCGCTACACGCACATTTTTCAGCATTCGCGGCTCATAGCCAAGCGCAAGCAAACGCTCGCAGCAGATGTTTACGCCATTTGCGCTGGTAAATATCAGCCAGCTATAAAACGGCACAGCAGATGGAGAGTCGCTACGCGTGTATAGCCGCTTCAATGCTGCATCAAGGACACTCCAATCTTGCGGAGGAACAATGCGAATGGTAGGAAACTCCACAGGAATAGCTCCTGACATACGCAACCGCTCGCTTAGAGCGCTGGCCTGGTCACGGGTGCGTGTGACCAGTACACGTTTTCCTTGTAAAGGCAAGGTGGTTATCGTTCGCTCAGACACGTTGGCGCTCCTGTTCTCTACTGATACCAACCTCGGAAATGATCTCATCGGCTCCCAGTGCCAGAGCCTGTTCCGCCAGCCTCACACCGAGTTGCTCAGCCTGCTCGATACTGGTTTTCGGACTCCAGGACATCTCCTGCCCCACACGTATACTGCGTTGCCCATCCAGGCTAATAACCAGTCCACGTAAAGTCAACATACCAGCAATAAGTTCGCCGTGAGCAGCTACAGGCAAGTAACAGCCAGCCCCCAGGCGGCGCATAAACATACGCTCTGCACTGGTCGCCGCTTCCACAGCTACATCATGCAGAGGAGCCAGCAATTCCCGCAGTTCAGGCTCGTCGCGTATCTCCAATCCCAATGCCCCCTGTCCGGGAGCAGGCAGAAGCAGTTCAAGCGGGAAATAGGTGAGCTGACCCATAAGGCGTTCCTGTAACCCTAACCGATGCAATCCCGCCGCCGCCAGCAAAATACCATCATATGCCCCAGCCTCAAGCTTACGCAGGCGCGTATCTACATTACCGCGTAGTGGTAAAATCTCGGCGTTGGGACATAATTCACGAATCTGCGCGGTGCGGCGCAAACTACAGGTACCAAGGCGTAGCACTGTCCCAGGCGGGGCATCTGACGCTACAGAAGCCAGGCGACCATCAGAGATCTGAAAAGGTTTATTGGAGACCAAAACATCACGCACATCTTCGCGCGGACCAGCCACAACGATACGTAGACCATCCGGCTGGGCTGTGGGTAGATCCTTTAAACTGTGTACAGCCAGGTCAACGCGCCGCTCATGCAGAGCCTGCTCGATCTCGGTCACAAAGACTCCGTCGCCACCAATCCGCGTTAGTGGCACGTCGGTAATACGATCACCGGCAGTATGAATTTGCTCGATTGTTATCTCAAGATTGGGCCAGTGCCGATGTAATTGCTCGATTATCCAGTGCGTTTGTATCATCGCCAGCTTGCTTGCTCGCGTGCCTATTATTATTCGCTTCATCATTTTTTTCCAGATTAAAAAGATAGCGCATAGCTTCAGCATACACATGTCCCTGACCGGACACAGCGGCATCTTTGAGTCGTAACATGGGCGTATGCAACAATTTGTTTATGAGTCGCGTTGTGAGTTCCTGTACAGCCGCAACCTCGCGTTCGGAGAGGGATGGAGGAAGTTGGCGCAGTGTGCGTGCAAGTTCTTGCTGCCGCAGAGTATCAGCGTGCTGGCGTAGATCACTGATCGTATCGACGACGCTGAGTGAGGCCAGCCAGCGCTGAAAGGCTACTAACTCTTCCGCGATGATAGCGCGTACATGCTCGACTTCTTGTAAACGCAGGTGAATCCCACGCTCAGCCTCGGCCTGTAGATCGTCCAGATTGTAGAGATGGATACCGCGCAGCGTACCCACAGCTGGATCAATATCGCGTGGCAGTGCGATATCGATGAGCAGAAGAGAACGACCAGCGCGACGCTCTATGACGCGTTGCATAAGTTCGGTGGTGATAATAGCACGCGGAGCCGTCGTCGAACTGATCACGATATCAGCCTCTATCAGCGCTTCAGCAAGTTCGGCAAATGTACGATGAGTCGCGCCCAGAGACTGCGCCAGGTTGACAGCGTTTGTGTGCGTACGATTGATAATTACCAGCCGCTGTGCGCCATTATCACACAGGTTACGAGCCGCCAGTTCGCTCATCTGTCCAGAACCTACCAGCAGGACGCTGGCCTCTTGAAAATGAGTGAATAGATGACGCGCCAGTTGCACCGCGACATGGCTGATTGAAACAGCATTACGACTGATTGCGGTCTCACTGCGCGCCCGTTTGCCGACAACCACTGCCGCACGAAACAGAGCTGATGTTAGTGGGCCAGCATATCCACCACTCTGAGCGATCTCTAATGCATCCACTACCTGTCCCTGAATTTGCGGCTCACCCGGCACGAGAGAATAGAGTCCACAGGCAACCCCAAAGAGATGCTCGATGGCCTGCTCATCGACTAGAGTATAACAGTGCAGATCAAGTTCATCATATGCCACCTCGCGCTCCTTGCTCAATATACGCAGTAGTGCAGCACGTCCCTGAATGCTATCAGCACATATAGCATATAACTCTATACGGTTGCAGGTGGAAAGTAATACACATTCCTGCATCACTTCGCTGGCTGCCGCGAGTACCTGGGGAACCTGACGAGATGAACAGGCGAGACGTTCACGCAACGCAATGGAAGCGGTAGTGTGATCAGCGCCAACAACGACGATATGCATGTAAACCTCATAAATCTCCAAAATTTAAGCGACCTATAGAGATTTTAGCGTTTTTTTCGTTTTAGTCAAGACCAGAAGACCCGAATATTGTTTCAGACGACACCTTACATTTTCTCAGGTGTAGCCTTATCGCTCCTCGTTTATTCAACATGTTTCATATACTGAGAACTCCTCTTAAAGGTTACGGCATAACGGCATATAGGAGTCTTTCAATGGTAGCGCAAAACGTAGGAAATGCATATATCGGGCGATTTCTGAGGGACTTGTCCGACCAATGGCCATGAAAGAGAGCAGGTCTACCAACAGACCTGCTCTCTTTCTCTCTCCTACTGGTTCACGGCATCCCGTTCTGTTTCAATGATCCCCTTCCACTTGGCCGCCGTCGTTGGCGAACATCCCAACCGCGCCGCTAGTGCCCGACCAGAAAGTCCAGGTTCAGCCGTGAGCAATTCCCTGACCTGCTCTGCCATTGCGTGCTCTGCTGCATCCTGTCCACTCTTGCGCGGTCGGCTCATGTCCAGGCGAACCACCTTCCCCCTCTGTCCAGTGTCCACTTTTGCCTGTCCACTGGACGGACTGTCCAACTGGACACCCGAACTGGACGCCTGTTGTTGGAGCGTGTTCAACTGGACACGCAAACTGGACGCCTCTTGCTGCTCGGTCTTGAGCACCGCCTGCACGCCTTCCACTTCGCGCTGCTTCACTTCCACTTGTGTGCGCAGCCGATCAGCCTCAACCAGCGCCGCATTCAGTTCCCGCCGCAGGCCAACCACTGCATTCTGCTCATCGGTGAGTTGCTGCTGCAGGTCGGACACCCGTTGCTGCTCGGTCTCTAGCATCCGTCGTACCCTGGACTCCTGCCACTCTTGCCCACTTGAGACCGTCTCGCGCAGGCTCTCAAGCTCTTGCTTCTTCCCGTCGAGTTGTGCTCGCAGGGTGTCCACTTCTACGTGTGCTACATTAAGCTGAGTGCGTAGGGCAGACGTATCACGCTGTCCACTGTCCAGTTGTTCTTGCAAACTGGACACCTTGCCTTGTTCGCTGTCCAACTGGACACGTAGAGTGGACACCTCTTGCTGTCCACTGAACGCCTGTTGTTGGAGCGTGTCCAACTGGACACGCAAACTGGACACCTCTTGCTGTCCACTGTCCAATTGCTGCTGTTGGAGCGTGGCCTGCTCTTCCAGTTCAGCTAGATGGTCTCGCATGCTCTGCTCCTGGGCTTTTAGACTGTGAATGGCCTGCCCGTAGAGCACTGTCATGATGGAGCGTGCAATCACTAACATGGCTTCAATCCAGCCTGTGATCTCTAGAGGAACTGTGACTGCATGCTCAATGCCTGCATACGAGATCGTTACCAGCGTGATCCCAATGAGAATATAGGCCACTACCCGGGCGTACGCCCATCGGGAGAGCCCTTGCTGCTGTGCGAGCCGATTGAGGCCAAGACCCCCAATATCGAGCGCGATAAATTGCAGGATGAACATGAACGTGCTCACACCCGCAGGCGCTTGTGGTGGCCCTGGAATGAGTTGGTAGCAACTAAAAATCATCGTGGTCCACAGCACAAAATCGACTGACCGCCCTAGCAGCACCTGTAACCACTCCCAGCCAATCGTCACCCAACTGGAATCTTTGAGCCGCTCTTGCCAGTTCCTTGCTTGCGGCGGCTGTATCTGGGTTGTCATGACTATGCCTCTCTCTTCTTCTGCTCATCGATCAGGAAGGCCAGGATTCCCAGGAAGATGAATCCCCAGAATGCCAGCACTCCTAGTGACCCGCTATGAGTAACGGCGACTACGACGATGGTCATGAAAATGGCAACCAGGAAAATGAGAATGGTTTGTCCAATTGCCTTGAGGATGAGTGTCATAATTGCCCTCTCTGTGTGTGCATGTGTGTGTGTGTGTGAGAAAAACCGTGTGTGTGCGGTTTTTGAGCTCGTATTCCCTCACACACACATGCACACACACGCTTATTCATCTTTTGCCTGCTCTTGTTCGCTACTACGTCGCTGGATTTCTGCATCCACCTTTGGCTTTAACATGCGTGCTGCATGCGGTGTGATCTCCAACGCCACTGCCAATTTATCGATAGAGGTTGCACCCTTGAGAAACGCTTCGACGCCGCGCTCCACATCGCTCTTTATCCGGTCGCTCTTTGCTGTTTGTTTCTCTACTGTAGGCATGGTAGCAACAGACCGCGCTGGTCGTTGTTGCGGCTGAGCAGGCACGCCTGGGAATGGATGCGCCCGGTGAATGCTCTCTCCGTCGTCCAGGTCACGGGTATACTTTGCTAACGCCTGTGCGTTGGGAGTATGCCCCTCATGCGGGACACTGGCTCGTCGTGCCTGGAAGGTGAAGTGGGTCACATCAGGACCAAAGGCGATACACTCACCTTGCTGCAAGTTCCTGGCTTCTTCCGGGTCAATGCCTTGTCGTTTGTAGCGTGCCAGGTCGATCTCTTCGGTTTGTTGCAGGTAGAACTTCCATTGTCCTTGTAGCAAGCTCTTATTGATACGACTGTAGCGTTGGGTGGCTGCAACCAGGCCGAGGCCATTCTTCCCACCGCGCTCAACCACCTTGCCGATAAACGCTTCTTCCAGGAGATTTTGTGTCTCGATAGAGATGTCAGGGGATTTATCCTGCCTGTTTTGAGGGAACCACTTTTGTGCCTCGTCAAGAAAGAACATGAACGGGATGCGCTCACTATTGTGGCGGGACTCTTGCCAGTCATTGACCCCGTCAACGATCTCTGACATGATGAGGGCTGCCTCATCGTCGTTGTAGCCCTTCAGGTTGACCACGAGCTGCAGGGCGTGGTTCATTACCATCTGTCCACACCCGTAGGCGTTCTCTGCCGTGAGGTTGGCAAGAAAGCCCCTGACCGCCTCGGGAAGATCGCGCATGCGTTCGACATTGCCAGCCAGACGCGGACGCAAGAGGAACTGACGGCTCACCAGCCCGTTATATTCGCCCTGGGTGTCAAAGAGCACAAAGGGCAAGCCGTACTTTGCCAACTCTACCAGCAAGGTCAGCAGCAGCGTCGACTTGCCCGAGCGCCGGATACCCACGATCAGACACATCACGCACAGAAACGCATGGAACGAGGGTTGGAACCGCTCTCCCAGTTTGAGCGGGTCTCTGTCTGCAATGAAGATGGCAGGCTCTTGAGAAGGCTCCTCTTCCTCATCGTCTTCCAGTTCTAACCTCTCCCCAGGGGTGTAGCCGATTGCTAGATGGTAGGCATCTTTTGCCGTCATATTCATGGCCGCTAGCTTGCGTATACCGCGTTTGAGTAGGAAGATGGTGAGAGCGAGCGCAAGGCCCGCAATCACCATACTGAAGAAGATCCCGCCCATCGACATATGCAAGGGGCGCAGCAGCACGATCACGACGGCGAGAAGGGCAAAGTAGCCCACAATCACCAGCGTCCAGTTCGGCTCGCTCTGCTGCTCTTGTTCCTCACGTTCCTGCATTTCTAGCTGTCGTTTGCTCATGTGCCTTTCTCCCTTCTGCCCTCTGTATTAAAACTTCAAGGGTGCACGTTGCTTGTCTCTGGCCTGCTCCCATTGGTCCTTGACCGCCGATGCTGCCCACAGGTATTCGATGGAGCGCACAAAGGCGAGCGTCGAGAGGCTGTAGAGGGCAACGGCATACAGGAAGATCAGGAAAGCCGAGGTCGATGCATCAGCAGCAACGGTGCGTGCTGCAATAAAGGTATAGTCGCCAAGGGTATCGATCACAAAGGCCAGTCCGACCCAGATGGCAAACAGGCCGAGCTGCTGGACCACCTCGATAGCCGCAGAGCCATAATTCTTCATCATGCCTTTCTTCTTGCCAGCAGTGCCGCCCGTCTGTTGCTTCTTCCACTTGGTATCCAGGCGAAACACCAGGAAGAGCAAAGCGAACTGGAACGAAAAGGCGATCAGGAAACAAATGTCAAAGGTGACGTTACGCGGGTCGATGGGGGGTTGTGCGTTGCCAGCAGTGAACATCTGGTACACCGCGCTAATGGTCGTGTACATTTGCCAGAGATTGGCACCACATCCAGCGACGACGCCTATCCATCCAAGAACGGCCATAGCCCCTGGTGATTGATGCACGGTCTGATCGGGCATGCCTTGCGTGAGGATGCGCGTCGGTTTGGGGGTCAGGACACGCGTCTGGTTACTGTGTTGTTGCATATCAAGCCTTTCTGTCTACAGCCCTTGTGCGGCTGTCTTCTCCTGAAGAGGCGCACAAGGCCGTTTCTGCGTACTAGACATACTCAAGTGAAGAGAAGAGGTCATCAGTGCTACAGGGACCAGTAAAGATGGAGAGATCCAGGACAGTGCTGTCCTGCTCAAGCTGAGCGATGAAATCCTCATTGACTTCCTGTTGCCAGGCCAGCACGATGTAGCCCTGGACCTGTTTGGTGGAGATGCCGTAGTCCACCACGGACACCTCGTCACTGTCGGCAAACTGTGCTTTGAGGGCCTCAACCATACCGTGCAGTTGCTGCCGTGGGTAGCTGATATGGATATAGTGTGCCATTGTCGGGTGTCCTTTCCTACAAGAGGGCTTGCTGTTGTGGAAGAGCGGCACGCTTGTACTGTGCCTCACGCGCATCAATCCAGCCAATGCGAGGATGTAAGGCATTCTCCCAACGACCATTGATGCGACGTTGGACCGCATGGCAGTCGTCACGCTGGCACACACGGTAGTCGTCGCTGGTCGTGCTTTGCCAGTCATGCCCAACGGCACGGCACAGGCGATTGCGGAAATGTTCTTGCGGTTGGGATGTCTTCTTATTGGACATGACTACTTTCCTTTCCAGATTGCGCCTGCTCACGCTCGACAATACCGTGTTCAGCCGCGTGCACAGTGGCCTCGGTCAGGTGGAGCGGGTTGACGGCAATGCCTGCTTGCAGGCCACAGAGCCCTCCCAGGCAACACAGGAACTCTTGTGGGTTCCCGCAGAGTCCAAGGGCTTGTGCACGCAGGTACAGCGCGTCTAATCGCTGCTCAAGAGCTATGGGGAGACCGTAGTGAGCCCATCGGCTCGCTGAATGTAGCGGTGTGGACGGCATTCCCACGATGGAGAGGTAGGCGGCAAGATCGGCCTCACTGCGAAAGCCCACACACAGGTTGAGGTGAGCAGTGTCCTTGACAGCGAGGATGGGTGGATCGGCAACGACGGTGCCAAGGACAACCAGCCAGGGAGTGTGCTGTTCGATGTAGTGACGCAAGGAGGGAAAGGGGAAACCATCGTCATGCGTCGATGGAGTGGTGATGTGGTGTTCACTCATGATGTGTTTCCTTGCGGTTAGATGACCATCGTCAATGGTTGTAGGTGCCGCGCTACAATGCGAACCTGTGAAAATTGCTCTACGTCGGATAAGCGGTACAGGGCGTTCTTTCTCCCTGGCAGGTAGCACGCTTGCAGATGTTGCAAGATGTTGCTATAGCAGGTGCCACGAGAGATGTGAAAGCGTCGCGCTACTTCGGTTGCGGTTGCATAGTGCTCACCTTCGTATTCGATCACTGTCAATGTCCTTTCTTGAGTTGGAATTCAGAAAACTACGTTACAAAAGTTACTAACGTCACATATGTAAGTATATCGCTATTCCTTCGATTTGTCAAGGAGCAATGCAAGCTTTGGAGTTTACCCGAAATATGTTTCAATACAGCTTTTCCTCTCAACGCAAGGCGCATAGAGCTCCTTATCGGGCGGTAAAACGCGCTTCTTGGGTAAACTCCAAAGTCCTGGGAGTAACGTTAGTGACATTGCGAACTTGTATGGAATTTGTTACAATTAGAAAACTTAGAAACTAGAGAGGGAAAACGTCATGCCTAGAATGAGAACACCAGAGGGCTACTATACGATAACAGAAACCACAAAACTACTGAATATAAGTAACGCAATGGTAAGAGAACATGTCGAAAAAGGTAGAATCCACTACTATCTGCCAAAAAACAGGAAGCATGGATTCTATCTAAAGAAAGACGTAGATAACCTGGCTAATGAGCTTAACGCGTTTCTTAACATGGGTGATGAAGAAGAAAACGCAAAGCTTATCTTTACAACAGCAACTGAAGAAGATCTAGCAGGAATAGCTAAAATAGCAAATGCTATTTTCTCTCCTAACGGCAGTAATGATAGTAACAATATAACGGTGCCAAATTGGAGACACATGCTTCTTGAGAAAAATGAAGAAACACAGTATGTACTAAAGCAAGGCAGTACTGTAAGAGGTTTTGCTACAATCTTGCCCTTTAGACCAGATACAGACAAAATAGAAAAACTTTTCAGGTCAGAGACGGTAAGCGAAGCAGCGGTTACAAGTAGCGATATAGAAACATTTGAGTCTGGAAGACACATACGCCTCTATATCGGCGCTATAGCCATCGATCCAGAAATAGATAAAAGCAAAAGAAAAAAGTACGGTGCTGTACTGGTTAGAGAACTGATAAACAAGATAGTTGACCTTGGAGGAAGAGGGGTCATCATAGACAACATCACAGCATTAGGAGCGACACACAGTGGGATACGTCTCTTACAAGCGTTCGGATTGCATGAAATAGAGCCCAAAGCGCCAGGAAAAAGAGCCTTCATCATGGATGTAAAGGAGTCCGGCTCACATGTAAGCATGCAATATAAAGAAGCACTGCAGAAAAGCAAACAATATCACACAACAAACAACCAGTCATAGGGTTTCGATCTATTCCTTATCCCCACTTGACAAACCTGACACAACGCTATATACTTACATATGTGACGTTAATAACTATTGTTACTTTCAATAGTGAAGCTGAAAGGCTTATCAAAGAATTAACCGCGTGTCAAGATACAAGTACCTAAGAGGCTGTAAGATATGCTACTTGCCACAAAGATCAGACTGCAAGTCAGTGAACAGGATGCAGCAACCCTGGAGTTTATGCAAGGAAAATGCAGAGGGTTGTACAACTGGTGGATCACGAAGTTACGCAATGGGGAGAAGTGGCCTGGATGGAAGGCAGCCAAGAAGACGCTGCAACAGAGTAGGCAGCATGACCCGGAACTGTGCTTTGTCTACGGCAAACTTCTGCAAGAGGTCTATTTCCGCCTGGATGGGTCAATGAAAGCCTTCTTTCGACGGGTAAAGAATGGTGAAAAGCCCGGCTTTCCGAGGGTACGCCCACGGCACTGCTTTTTTACGTTGATCTACCCGGCAATGTACATCCAGGTTGAGGGCTTGTCTCTCAGGCTTCCAACAGGGGGTAAAGGCAAGAACAAGCGTTACCCTGATGTGGTTGCGAAGCTTACCGAAGAAGCGCCAACGGGCTACAAAGACGTAGCGATATCCAGGGATGGACAGGGACATTACTACGCGTCATTTGTCCACGATGAGAAAGAAGAAACGCGACGCGCCGACGGGGTGCTTGCCATTGATTTAGGCGTGAAGACGCTTGCAACGGGCGTCAATGAGCAAGGCCGCTTCTATCACATTAACGGGTTCAAGGGCAGTCGTTGGTACAATCGCCAACTGGACAAGATACGCTCCAAGCGGGATAAGTGCAAGAAGAAGTCACGTCGGTACCGCCGCTTGAGCCAGGTCTACAAGCGCGTTTCACAGCAGAAGCGCAACAAGCAGCAGGACTCGCTGCACAAGGCTAGTCATCTGATAGCCCACAAACTGGTTGAAAGAACCGTTGTGGTTGGTGATCTTTCCCAAAGGCAAATGGTGATGAAAGAGCATCGAGAGCGTAACAAGCATCTCAACCGGGCAGTCTTCAATGATTGGGGACTCTATACCTTCATTCAGATGTTGATATACAAATGCGTGCTCTATGGGAAAGAACTGGTGATCTTAGATGAACGCGATACTTCAAAGACTTGCAGTGCATGTGGACACAAGCAACCCATGCCACTCTGGAAAAGAACGTATCGCTGTATGAATACTGAATGTCGCTTGGTGATAGACCGTGACGAAAATAGCGCGGTGAATATCCTCAAGCGGTATTTTGCCCGGCTTGGGCCACACACGGACGATTCCGTGCGGTGTGCGGACGTTTTCACCGCAATCGAAGATGTGGACACGTGTGAACACATCGAGAAAGGCAGAAAGGATTACAAGTGTGAATCTGCTCCTATTCCAAAAGTACCGAAGTGTTGTCCATTCACGCCAGATGTGCAACGATAGGTCACAGTAAAAACTAGAAAATAAACAGGTCGAAGGTAGCGTATCCAGCATTGGAGCGCCTATAATAAAATGCTCATCTAAGAAAAGGTAAGGGTCCATGTATCGCTGTTCAAAATGCAATTCTGAACTACCAGCAGGCGCACAATTTTGCGCCAGATGTGGCTTCAATCAGATTAATGCCAACCTGCAAGCTGCTAACCCTCCCGGCACGGCAAATAATGGCACATCTGCCAGGCCAGGTACTTTTCAGAAGCAGACGGCGAATCCTGGCATGCCGCCACCAAACACACAGGCAAATAATCCAACGTATCCGGCGGCCCAGAGACCAGCTCCCCCTGGACAAGCAGCATCTCTACAGGCACAGACTGGGCCAGCACAACCATCAACTCAGCCAGGGAATAACCAGAGCTTTTCAACCAGTGGCCTTCGTCCGGTACGCACAAGTACCCCCCCCATACCCGGGTGGGATGCTCAATCACCTGCCGGGCCCGTACACCAGGCATCACCTGCATATCAGCCAATGAGCCCTGCTGCAAACATACCTCTTACCCAGCAACAACAGGGGCAGGCAAACGGAACTCAGGCGAAGAGTCTCTCGCTGAAACAACGTTATCTTGCCGAGCAAGCAATGCCTCATCATCTTGCACATCCGTCTTTAGGACCTGACGCAGCAATGATCAATCGACCTGCGGCAAATTTTCCTGGCGAACCAATGCAATACAATGTCCCTGAACTCTCTCTGCCAGTCGGAAGTCTCGCGGCCACAAGCAGGGCTGCCGAGCACTGGCGCAGGAGCTGGCGTGATCGCCAACGCGCCGAGGCAGGACCCGCTATAGGCATTTCACGCGGGCAAGCAGCCGTATCTGAACCACTTATGGCCATACAACCCAGTATTGCGCCCATGCGCGCAGTCGTCAGCGCACAAAATCAAAACGAGCAATCCAGTCCCGGCATGAATTTAGCTTTCCGGAACACTATCATCCTTTTAATCTGCCTTATCGGAGGACTTTGCGCTTACATCGCCTGGACCTACCTTCCATCGACGCCATCGGCATCTGCCGGAAATGGACTTCCTACCCTGACAGTCAAAGGCACCAATACGGCTACAGTGACAGCGGGACATACATTACAACTACGTGGAGATCACTTTGGACCTGGCAACACTATAACATTCATCCTTAATAATACGCCTGTTCAAGACAATGCAGGCAAACAACTTTCAGTGCACAGCAGCAGTCAAGGCACATTTAATACATCGCTCCCTGTACCAACTACATGGCTTGCCGGTAGCTACGCTCTACTCGCGCAGGACAATCAGACCGGTCAACATGCATTTCTGAATATCCAGGTCCTGCCTGGCAAGACGTCTACGAGTAACACCACAGTGCTGGATCTCACGCTGAATGGGCACCACATTGCAACTAAGGGGCTGGCCTTCAAAAAGATCCTGGGCAAAGGTGATCCGGCAGCACAGCAGATTACCTTTAGAAATACAGGGAATACGACCGTACAGTGGAGTGCTGCGGCAGTCGCTGATAACAATCTGAGCTGGTTGGTAATAACCACTGGAAAGACAGGCGGCAATCTCGCAGCGGGTGATACGGATAACGTCGGCATTGGCATATTTGCAGCCGGGCTGCAAAGCAATACCAAAGCCTATACAGGTAGGATCATCTTCACTATCGACCAGACACAGGCCATTATTCCTGTCTCATTGTTAGTACAGAATAGCACGCTTGAAGTGATCGTCAATCCTGACCCGGTCATCGCTCAATTCCAGCCAGGTGGCTTCTGTTCACCAACAACACTGACGCTGATTAATCTCAGCAACCAGTTGGTAGCATGGAGTGCCAGCACACCCGCTCAAGCACATGTCCACCTGGATAATCAGGGCTTCGAGCAAGGAACGTTGCAGCCATCAGGTCAGCCAGGTGATACAAAAGTGATCATGGTGTCCTGCACAGGTGCACAAGTGGGAGAAAAATTGTATCATATTAATGTGTTTTACAATAATATTCACGTGGATGTGCCTATGAGTATCCGGCATTAATAGGACCAGCTCGTCTTTCTTATGAGAAACAAAGAGCGGTTCAACACCCACAAACAGGATATTCAGCGTTTTATATCTGAGTATCCTGTTCGTATATTTTTCCTGGGAGTATGCACTTATGCCAACGTTCGATCCACGCATTATTGCATTATTTTGTCTGCTCTTTATTGCTCTGGGCGTCTTCAGTATCATTACGGGCCGTCGCCGCCTGCTCGCAGGACGAGCGCAGGGACTGAAGCTTGCCTGGTACAGGCAGGTCGGTATACTGACGGGAATAGAGTACATTCTGCTTGCGATCACTTTTCTGACAAGCACCAGTATCAACGCCGGTTGGCTCCCTAAAAGTTGGAGTCAGTTTCTCGTCCCTCTCTATATCGTGATGCTCTTCGCCTCGATTTTACTGGCCGGTCTCGTCATCTATCAAGGCCTCTCGGCCTCACGACGCAATCGCCAGGCAGTTGCGCATAGAGAAAACACGGTAAGAACGAGCAGCCCGGTTGAAAAGCCTGAGCGCGAGATGACTGCTGAGGAGCGAGCTGTCCAGATGCAAAAGCGCCGCGAACGGCGACAAAAAGCCGCAGAGGCCCGACGACGACGAGCTGGCAAGGCATAATAAGTTTACATCCCTTCAAGCTCCAATTGCAGTTCATTGACAGCGTGCTGAGCATCGTAATGAACCTGCACATGCGTGATACGGCAGGTGGCGCTCTGTCCGCTACCACGTGGCGCAACACTATCGATCAGCGTGATACCATCGAGCAATTGCAATGCTGGATTGAGTGGAATGGTGACGGTGTGCTTCACCTGGGTGCGTACTTCTTGCGCAAGCAGAAAAGCTGCTTTCTGACTGCACTGCGTTGTACTCGTGAGCTTTGGATCAACGTGATAGAGCAGGCGCTCAAGACCTGACAGGTGAAGATGCGCATCATCAAAAACTTCGGCATTTGTCAATGCACCTGCCATTGAACTCGCTGGCGGTCTACCACTAACAATAATATGGTTGGCTCGTCGATCACTGCTGCCAAAGGTAACCGCTTCGATCTCCGGCTGGTAGCTCCATACCGAAGGATCGCTGCTCGTAAGCTCTCGCAGTTGCAGCGCTTCGTTTTGATCAAGGAAGTATGAGAGGCCATAGATGGAACAGAGTTCGTCGAGGGCATGACGGTACGTTTGTCCTGCCTGTAACACAAATGAGGGAACACTCTGACCGATCTGCGACGTGGCTGGTAGTACAACTGAGAACAGACCAGCAAGAGCACATATCTCACGTAACAGGTAACCCAATGTCTGACTGGTATATGTATTCTGATAGCGTGCGACAAGATCCAGATTGCGCGCTAAATCTCGTCCCACCAGAACCAGCTGGTTCTCCTGCGGTGAACGTACAAAACGAATCTGCTCCAGGTGATAGACTCCCACTTTCACTACATCCTTCGTTCCGGGCGCTGCACCTACTTTGTATCCCTCGCTCAATACCAGCGATGCATTCAGGCCGATCGGCTGATAGCTACTGATAGTCACCAGGGCATTATAAACCCCCTGCGCGTTATCAAGCACTACTTCAAAGCGCGCCGCCTGCCCAACCTGCTCGTAACGCTGGTAAGACAGGATAGAGGCGGAAACATCAAGGTATTGCGCGGGATTGCTAGCCTGAAACACAGGAGCGCTGTAGATTACGGGAAGCGTGACGAGGTAGTAACGCGCACCAGCCGTTCCGCTATTCGGCGTGGACAATTTGAGAGCAAGTGCGCCATAGGTACAGGTAATATCATGTACAATCGTACCCTGTGACCAGTGAATAAGATCGGCTGACTGGCGCAAACGTGGATAACTGTAAAGCGTACCTGTGAGTAGACTGGAATCAGCTTCAGTACATGTCAGTGTATACAGTCCATCCGCAAACGAAAGATGAGGAGCGATACGCCCGATAGCGTTGCTGGTCGTGGCGGCAATTATCACACCGCTGCTCCACACCCCACCGGTAGGGTTGAAAACACATGAAGCAAGGCTATAGCCATCCGAATAGACAATTGTGTATGTTGACCCATTCCAGGCAACCGCCAGACCGTTTCCATAGAGAACAGGTTGCAGCGTCCATGTATTGACCGCAGACCAGGTACCAGCAGAGAAAAAAGAGCAACCAATTGCATCACCACCCAGAACATCGTAGAAAAAGAAAACGTCGTTATTGCCTGCGCTCGCAACGCCCTTTAATAGCGCTCCGCCAGGTGGTACAAACACGCTGACAGGACCGGTCCAGGACACACCATTATTCGTTGAGGTCCAGGCCCATAGATTATTGCCGCCTGTACCACGTTGAGCAAAAGCGTGCAACGTACCGGCAGTATTCGAAACAGCACAGCCACCATCTTGAAACATTACACTGGTCGATCCAGGCAACGCAGTCCACGATATCCACTGCGCCGCCTGTGTAGGATCGGTAATACGCTGCACCATAAAACTAGACACCAGCCCGGAGCCACCACGCGTCACCTGCACACGAATAATGCTATTATCACTAGCAATGCAGCCATCATTCCACGCATCGGCTGCGCTTCCAGTCTGGTAGGAAGCATAGTGAATCACACGATCCTCAATCGTCAACGTCAGTGCGGGACTGCGTGTGACCCCATTGAGCGCATTCAGTAGCGCGCTATCAAGAGTACGAACCATAAGGAGAGACCTTTCTGTAAGAGGAGGAGCAAGCAAAGAGGGAAAAAGAGTAACAATCATTATACAACTTGCTTGCTAAGAGTATAATAGATGAGTGCTGCTATTGCAAGTTCCGTAGAGGCATACCGGCTCTCCCGCTGCCTCGCTGATTCAAGATGAAAGAGACACTCTCAGCCCGAAGTCGAGGCAGCGGGTCTCTGAGCAAGCAGGATCAAACAAAAGAGCTTCTCTGCATGATTACGCTTGATCTCAGGAACGTAGCCATCGGGGATATCGCGCACGGGCACATCAATCACGTGCAGGATGCTGCATCCCGCCGCAACCACTGCCTCAAGATAGTCAGATCGCGTATGCAGGGCGTTGCGAACCACATAGGTAATCCCTGGACGCAAGAGCGCTGCCTGCCATCCATGAGCGGCAACAGCCGGATGGGAGTCAGTGATCAGCAGATATCCTCCAGGACGCAGGACCCGAGCACATTCCTGCAGGATCTGCGTCAGATTGGGCACATGACAAAGCATCAATGCGCAGATCACCAGGTCAAATTGTCCTGAGGCCAGGGGCAGACCATCCTCGATAGTTCCCCGTACAAAAGTGATTGGCAGCCCCTCGGCGTGTGCTGTTTGCTCCGCAACGGCGAGCATCTCAGGTGATTGGTCGATGGCCGTGACGGTTGCCCCACGCCGCGCCCAACGAAGAGCATGTCGGCCTGTACCAGTCCCAACATCGAGGACCGAAGCGACTGATAACGTGTCAACGAGGGGATTGGCATACACTTCTTCCACTGCGATTAAGGGATTCTTTTGTCGATTATACGATGAGGCCCAGATGGCATATCCTTCCACACTGTCCACCTCGCGTACGGGCTGGTATTCATCCGTGAGCGAGAGGAGGGTGCGAGAGCGATCAGCAACGGTCTCGATCACCAGGGTTGCATTGTTCGCAAGTGGATAGAGCGAGCACACGCTGTGTCCATGTGTGGCTGCATAGTCATTATCAGAACGATCTGCCTCGTCCATGTTGCCCCAATCACCAGGCTGATGGTGCACAAGGAAGGTGGCCGGATCAGCACCGCTAGCCGCCAGTACAGCGGCGGCTTTCGTGGTGACCTCCAGTGTGCCCAGAGAGAATTCCTGCCGTGTCATTGACATGTTCCTTTCGCAACATCTTCGCTTCTGGTTGAGAGAACGAAGGAGCAGTGAGAGGGAGGAGGCTTGCCTCTACTGAGACTTAGATATCTCTCGTACGTTTTGAACACGCCCGCCAATCTGCAGCCACGCAGCCTCCACACATTGCTTCAAAAGCAACACGTTGGTAAGAGGTCCCACACCTCCAGGAGTTGGTGTTAGCGCACCAGCGACTTCGCTTACAGAAGCAAAATCTACATCGCCCACGACACCGCCCTCGGGTTTCGCATTAATTCCCACATCAATCACGGTTGCGCCCGGACGCACTAGCTCCGCTGTGACCATGTTGGCACGACCAACGGCGGCAATCAGCACATCGGCTTGCCGCGTATAAAATGGCAGATTAATGGTGCGCGAATGACAGACCGTGACCGTGGCATTTTTCTGCAAAAGCATCATTGAAAGCGGTTTGCCTACAACATTGCTGCGCCCCAGGATCACCACGCGCTTGTCCGCCAGTGGCGTATGCGTGCGCTCCAGGATCTCCATCACGGCTGCGGCTGTCGAGGGGAGAAAGCTCGGCAGACCCAGAAAGAGATTGCCAGCGCTCTGCGGGCTGATACCATCGATATCTTTCTCCATCGCAATGGTATCGGCGACCATGTTCTGCGAAAGATGAGCAGGCAGGGGCATCTGTACAATAATACCCTGCGTGGCTGGATCGCTGTTCAGTTGCAGCAGTAAAGCATGTAACTCATCGGCTGAGGTGACCTCCGGGAGTTGCTCTAAACGGGCCTGCACACCGATGTCAGCGGCAATGCGTAGAATGGCTTTACTATAAACACCGGAGGCGGCATCACCGCCAACGCGCACAATCACCAGGCCAGGCGCCTGCCCTCTTACCTCCACGTAGCGACGAATATCTTCGCGTAATTCAGCGCGAATCTCCATTCCCATCGCTCGTCCATCCAGAATAGTTGCTGTCAAGCTCGCTCTCCTACTTTGTTAATGACTTGCTGGCTATATGCCGCGATGGTATCTAATGCCGCATTCAGGCGGTTACTTAACTCATTCACTTTTTCCAGATCTTTCATGGTACGCAGGTTAACAAGTACCATCCACGATGCTCCCGTTCCAGCACCAGAGGCCAATGCTGTCCCGGTCGCAATGTCGCTCAACACCTTCGCATTGCCAATTTCAGCAATACGCAAGAGGTGCTGTACCAGTTCGGCAGTGCGCTCCACAACCTCTAGCGGCACCAGCGCGGCTTCCACAAGTTGTGCCTGGATCGCTTTTGTACGAGTGGCCTTCTCTTCGCTGGTAGTACGCGGTAGCCTAAAAGTGGCAGAGAGGCGCCCATAAGCCTCTATATCTTCCTGCATCAGCCGTTGGAAACGTACACGCAACGTTTCCGTCTGCTGTACAAGCTCTTCAATCTCCTGCTGTACAGCAGCATAATCGGCCTTCCCCAGTGTGAGTTGTGCTACCATACAGGCGAGTCCAGCAGCCATAGCGCCACTGAGCGCTGCCGCTGAGCCACCTCCCGGCGTAGGTTGTGCAGAAGCCAGTTCATCAAGATAATTTTGTAGTGGCTTATCTAAATACATAGAATCTCTTTCCGCAAATTCTTTCAGTCTTCGGGATAATAAATATCCAATACTATTACAATAGCATTCTAACACTAGAGGACCATAACGTCGAGAGTTTCCGTAGCGGCACGCCTTGCATGTGCCGGGTGTTCTTACAGCAGCTAGCCCACAGCATTGGCATATGCTTCAATCTTCGCTCTCAACTCCGCCGGGCTAAAGGGCTTGATGAGATAGCCAGCAGCCCCATGACGATGGCCGTCTTCCATTTCCTTACGCTGAGCAAAGGCGGTCACGAAAATGATTGGAATATGTGCGAGTTCAGGGTGTGCCTTCACAGCGTCAGCGAGTTGAAAACCATCGCAATGAGGCATGGAGACATCCGTGAAGATCAGGTCTGGTCGCTTACTTTCAATGAGTGCCAGGCCTTCGATGCCATCTGCCGCAATATAGACCTCGTGTGACGTAGAGCGCAATGTAGCACGGATAAGTTTTTGAATTCGCACTTCATCTTCGCAAAAAATGATTTTAGCCATCGTGTTCCTCCTGTGCTCTCCTTTACACGGTCATATCTTTAGTATAAAGGGAAGATCAATAGTCAGGCAGCTATATATTATCGAATAGCAAATCATCTATTAAAGTAAAACACAGCCAGCCTGGAGACCATGTGTTTCCAGGCTGGCCTGAGAAAGACAGACATTAAACGACCTGAGGCAACTTCTCCTGCGCAGCAGCGACGGCATCCGCTGGATATTCGTAGTCCTGCAGTTGGCCAGTAAAATAGGCATCGTAGGCCAGCATGTCAAAGTGACCATGACCACACAGGTTGAAGAGGATGACACGCTCTTCCCCGCCCTCTTTAGCCTGTAACGCCTCGTCGATCACCGCTCGTACGGCATGGCCGGCTTCAGGTGCAGGAACAACACCTTCACAACGTGCAAAGAATACCGCGGCCTCGAAGGTCGAATTCTGATGACATGAAACGCTGAAACTATTCCCTCCATTCATATTGGGCGTGCGCATATTCCTCCGCTTCTTCTGTCCAGCATTTTTGTTGATTCTCCGGTTCCTGCCTCTCCTCTAGCTCAAGCTGACTCTTATGTTGCTCAATCCAGGATGCCAGTTCTAACAATCCCGGTGCGGTAATGAAGATCCCACCGCTGTTGCAATTTCCTATCAGGTGATAGACGCCCGTTCGAGTATTCGAGAGCATTACTTTCGTCGGCATCAGATCGCCATAAGCTCCTTTCTGTTACTTACATCTCCAGTATACAAAGGATACATCTCCAGTATACAGACCACAAAAAAGATACCACTCCAGCTGATAATCGACTTCCAGTCGCCGAGCAGGTGAGACAGGCGCTATCTCTCAAGCTATGCCGAAGTACCAGTCAACGTTAGTGACTTCATAGCCACCGCCAGTCTTTTTCACGGTTATAGTAGCCTGATCATAGGCCACCGGGAGCTGTACCTCCCATTTGGCATGAGGAATAACTGTCCGGAGTCCACAGTTCTCATCGATATCCGACCACGTCTCCTGTGCGTACCGCAGGGCAACCATTTTGACGATTTCTTGTTCACTTATCTCTGTTACTATCTCTGGCAACAATGCTTGCGCCAGTTGCAACTTCATTCTCTTTCTCTCTTTCCATGCTATAGACCAGGGTTGCTATCAAGCATCCTCTCAAGGATTTAAACAAAGCAGTATATCGCTAGCCTCTATTTTCACTGTACCGAGCGACCCCAAAACAACTGCTATTTTGCCCCAGGCGCTGGAGCAGCTTCAGAATTTGTGGATAGTGTAAACTGGAACTGAGGTCTGCTTTGAGCGTACAAAACCTTTGGCGCAGTCAGCTCTCAGATGGATGTCACTTTTTCTAGGAAACAGGTTAACACTAGAGAGGAGTTCTATGGTACAGCCAAACATCGGCATTCTTGGTACAGGATTTTATGTGCCTGAAAAAGTACTTACAAACGACGAACTTGAAATTTCACTGCGCCTGGAGCGAAATTGGATCAGGAGCAAGACCGGTATACGTGAGCGACGCGTTGCTGCTCCGCACGAGGCAACGTCAGATCTGGCAACGAATGCGGCAGAGCGGGCCCTGGCTACAGCAGGAATACAGGCGGATGATCTTGACCTCATTGTTGTAGCAACTTCAACTCCTGATTGGCCTTTACCTGCTACTGCATGCCAGGTACAGGCAAACATTGGTGCAACGAGAGCAGCGGCATTCGATATATCGGCGGTGTGTGCTGGTTTTGTGTATGCTCTTGCAATTGTACAGTCCGCAATGCAGGGAAATACCAGCTTTAAAAAAGCGTTAATTATCGGTACCGACACGTACTCTCGTATACTTGATTATCAAGATAGAAGAACATGCGTTTTATTTGGAGATGGAGCAGGCGCTGTTGTCCTGGGCCAGGTTCCTGAGGGATATGGTATTCTGTCGTGTTATATTCGCTCTGATGGAACTGGCACATCTCTGGTACAGATTCCTGCGGGTGGTAGTAGATGTCCTACTTCATCCAGGACTCTTGCCGAACGTGAGCATTTCTTCCGCATGAACGGTAGCGCAGTCCGATCTTTTTTACAACAAACATTCTCTGAAGCTTTGTATACGGTAATGGAGGCAGCAGATCTTGGTATACAAGACATAGACCTGATAGTCCCTCATCAGGCCAACGGTGTACTCTTGCGGGAAAGAATGCAATGTCTTGAAATTCCCCCAGAAAAGGTATGTTTCACTCTTGAGCAATATGGAAATACGGCCGCTGCTTCAGTGCCGATTACCTTGCATGAGGCTGTATCAAGTAATAGAGTACATGACGGGAATGCTGTTGTGCTCTTGTCCTTTGGTGGAGGATTGACCTGGGGTGGCGTGCTTTTACGTTGGTACCGTTCTCACTCCTGAGTCTGGCCCGGCATGCTAAAGTGAGAAAATGTATCGTGAAAAGAAGAAGGAAAGAAGATTATGTCACCTTATATTCGTTTTTACGCAGGCTATCCTGTTAAAGATGCGCAAGGATATCTTTTAGGAACATTATGCGTTCTTGATCATGTGCCACATCAGTTTCAGCAGCAAGAATTCGATCTGCTCTGTGATCTTGCAAAGATGGTTGAGCACGAAATCAACCTGACGCATACGCGGAGCTTGTCACCGTGGAAACAGGGCGCTCAGAAGGAGGTGCCCTTTGATGACGCTACTATCAACATGATGCTGCTAGATGCTATGTGATTGTAACCAGCAAGGGTAGGGCCTGCCTTGCGTGGGCCCGCTGTCAGTCAGGATGGTTAATCTGCCAGGTCAGATCCTGGTTCCGCTCGCGCAACGCCTGATTCTCTTTTAGTGCCTGACCAAGCTGCGTACTCGCTGTATTCTTCTCTTTTGTCATCTGCTCCAGATTGGCACGCAGCGTACTTTTTTCTCTTGTTAGCCGATCAATAGTGGCATGTAATGCCTCTTTCTCTTTCAGCACCTGCTCCATTTCATCATCACGAAAACCATGTTCACGGCGCATCTTTTCCAACTCGTCCTCCAGAGCTAGAGCGCGATTCTGTTCAGTGACAAGACGTGCACCCCAGGCCAGCATCTCTTTTTTATGCGCATCTTTCTCAGCCTGTAGTTCAGTCTGAAATTTTATCACCTGTGGCTCATAACGCCAGCCAAGCAATACACTGAACAACTCGTGGGCAGCACTGCCATCTTTGCTGGCTTTGCGCAGTTCCTGCAGCGTACGCGTATTCCAGTGTCCACCGGCAAGCAGACCACCGAGCGCACGCAAGGAAACAGCCATCTGATCAGGGAACAGCACATCGGCCCTGCTAGAAGAAAGGCCGTAGGTGCTAACACTCTGTGCAGCCTCGACAACAATTTCGGGAGCTATCATCATACCTAGAATTGCCGCCAGTTCAGCACGCAACTCGACCGAGGCGTCAGGGTCGCTGAACACCGCCAGGAGCGCTTCCTGTGTCTCCGCTCCCAGCATCAAGAGGATATAAGTAAGCTGCTTGCGGTGCTGAGGATAGTCGTCCAGGCTCTGCACCAGGTGATCGACGATTGCATGCTCGCCCAGCAACAATAACAGTGCAATGACGCGCAGGTTCGTCTCCTCCACGCCATGCGTCTGCACATATGCGATCAGCTCTGGTATCATAATGCGATCGGCATAGAACTGCTGAGACTCGTCAGAGATACGATCCAGCAACAACGAGACAGCCATCGCAATATCCTCAGATTTGTTGCTGACAAGCAGTGTTACCAGTTCATCTTTGATCACTTCAGTCGGCATACTATGGAAAACATCCAGGGCCGCTTCACGCCGCGCTGGATTGCTTTTATCACTATGTGCATTCCAGATAAACGGGAGCGCAGGCACACCTATATCGCGCAGAATTTGTTTTGCAGCAGCGGCAATTACCTGGTTTGAGTGCACAATTAACTCACCCACACGCGGTACAGCAGGAGCGCCGATTCTGACCAGTGCGGCCTCGGCTCCCCGCCTGCGCTCATCTACGGCAAGCGCTTTAATCAGGATATCCAGCACGCCATTTTGCAACGCTGGCTTACACGACAGGCGCATAAAAGCCTCAGAAACATCTTCGATCAAGTAGGCGTCTTCCAACCCTTCCAGCAATGCTGGTCTACTGACATCGGCCAGTTCGTTGGTTAAAACGGTCAACAGCAACTCACGCGCCCGAGCTGGTGGCGCTGGATTGAAGAGATGTACAATCTCACGCAGTACTTCGTCCTGATCGTCGCTCTGGCGCACCAGAGCGACAATGATACGCTGTGCACGTTCGCGTGCGGCGCTGCGCTGATCATCCAGTCCCGATACTAACGGTCGCAGGATCACCGGACCAAACTGAGGGAGTAGGCCCGCGGCTGTATCACCACGCTCCTGTTCACCCAGTAACTCTACCAGTGGCGATATCGCGGAATCAGGATATTGCAGCAAGATCGAGTTGACAATTTTGCGCGACGCAGGCTGGTTCAGCACTTCTAATAAAGCAGGGACAATAATCGGCCCTGACATATCGTTGAGTGCCTGTAACACAGAGTTACGTACCTGCTCCTCTTTATCCAGCATATGCCTGACCAGGACCTGCGCGGCCTCAGCGCCTTGCATCTTAAAGATGATCATAATCTGCCGCGCCTGCTGTTCACTCGCCTGTCCCAGTTGCTGTATCAGTTGTTCGCCGGGAAATGGTGTCATACCCAATAGAGCACGGCGTGCACGCTGCGTTACTAGCGATTCCTGCTGCACATCCAGCGCATCCACCAATCCAGCGAAAGCAACCATACCAAGCTGGCTGAGCGCATTGATCCCTTCTTCATACAGCAGAGGATTAGTATCCGACAACACCGACAAGAGCGGCGGCACGACACGAGGCTCCGCAAATTGACTGAGTGCACGCACGATAGCTATTGCTAGCAGTGGTTCGAGATGTGGTGTCTGCAACAGCGTAATCAGGGTAGGAACCGAGCGTGCATCATGTATCTGTTCCAGCACCTGTACCAGGAGGCGAGTACGTTCGGGCACAACATTCAATATAGCTTCAGTAATTGGCTCAACGACCGGCTCACCAATACTGCTCACAATCTGAGCAGCTCGATCGGCAACTACATCACTTGCATGTGAAAGCACGAGATTAATCAGACCAGGAATGCTTTCCGGCACATAGAAACGCAGCGCCTGCGCCACTTGCTGCTGTACAGCCGAGGATTGATCGCCCACGAGGGGCAAGAGACGCGACAGGGCATGTGGATCGTGTACTGTTTTGAAGATCTCAACCACGCGTGTGCGCACCAGTTCCGAAGGCTGATCCAACAGCGGCAGTAAGAATGGTGTCGCAGGCGTACCGATCAGTTGTAATGTACGTACGATATTGCGCGCCGTGGCTTCGTTCTGCGACGGCAGATGGGGTAACAACGCTTTTACCACCTTTTCCCCACGCATATCACGAGAACCATTTTCGTCCGCACCACGACATTGACGGACCAGAATCTGCATCGCCTGTTGCTGCACCTCTGGTTCGGCCTGATAGTTAGAAGTGAGCACAGGGACAACCGCATCCAGGATGCGCTGGTATTGCATAGGCGTCACTTTACGCTGCTGTTCATCTAGAAATCTGCCCAGAATAATAAGTGCCGCACGATGCACACGCGCTGTGAACGGTGTTACGTTACGATTCTCTATTTCACGCAACACACTGATCAGCGTCAGCTCCGGTCCCAGGCGGATCAGAGCATTGGCCGCACGCTCGACGATAAATGGCTCGGTGTCGCTCAGGCGCTCAATGAGTGGCTCTACAGCCTGTGCATCGTTTGTACCACCCAGAACATTAATAGCGGCGGCCCGTAAACGAACACTTCTTTCAGCAGCAGGCTGGCTCAAGCGGGTTGCATGATCAACGACCATACTGCCAAAGCGCGCCAGCACACGCACCAGCCGTTTGACTTGCCCTTCGTACGCCACATTATCAACGGCATCCTGTAGTTGCGTAAAGAGCAGGTCCGGCACGATATTCTGATCCAGCAGCGTCAGCAGATCATCAACGCCATCAACCATAATCAATGGCAGGAGCGAACGATAAATCTCCTGACCACCCTCTTCCGCACAGCGTGTGAAGATGTGCGCCAGTTCCTCGCGTGTCGTCCGGTTGCGTACTGCGATAGAAAGCGCTTCCTCCACGGCTGGGGGCAGAAGCACGGTACGTTGTACTTCGGCCTGAGGGGGCATCCACAACACACCAACACACACAAGCGCCAGTGCGAGTGCCTGTAAGACATAGTCAGGATTTGCACGTCCCAGCGCACCAAAACGCTCTGCCAGCGCCAGTGGATTATCCAGCAGGCCGGCCCAGATTGCTACCGGCTCACTCCAGAGCCCGACATTTTCCAATAGATCTTCGCGTATCGCTCGCACGGCAGCACGCTTCTTGTTCGACGCAAAGAAATATTCCGCCACAAAATATTCCGCGATCAGTTCATGACGGAAGCTCAACACACCCCCTGGGCTGATCTCAATCAGCGCAGCACTGAGTGCAAACTCTAATAGCAGCGCCAGGTCATCATACGGTTCGTAGAGAGGCTCGTTATCGCCCTCATCGGCAATAAACGGTCCCCTGGCCGGATGCTCATCAAGCCAGAGCTGCAGTTCATCGGCCAACTCGGTGAAGTTCTCCCTGCGGCGTACTTCGATGATAGAGGCAGGTCTGGAGACGCGCAGTTGAATGGCGTTGCGATCATTGGTCCAACGTGCCGCACAGGCGATCTCACTCAAAAAGCGCATCACCACCTGTTTCTGTGGTGCCGTTCTATTCCATCTAGCCTGCTGCTGCTCATATTCGATTAACTGCTTTACCGACTCACGCAAGAGGCGACCTCGCGTATCGGTCTGCTTACCCCGCTCGACACCGATCTTATCGATAACACTCATCAAGGTAAAAAGCATCATCGGGTTGGTACAATGGTAGCGCAGACGGCTGCGGTCAATCACCTGCATAATCTGTCCAGCCGTGTGACGCCACTGCTTTCCTTGATTGATGACGTAGGTCTCGACAAATTCGTTGACCTGCTCGGGCTGCAAGGGATAAATCACGACGCGCTCTGCCCGCCCATCATCGACCAGTTGCACAAATTCGCTCTGCTCACGGTAGTCGACCTCGCGACAGGTTACGATCAGCCGATTCTGCGTGTCGCGCATCAAACCCACCAGTTCGCTGCTGATCCGTGCCAGGTAATTGCTGTCAACTTCATTCAACCCATCACATAATAGCAGCAGACGGCCTTGCTGCGCTAAGGAGTAAAGATGGAGACGTAAAAAGCGCATCCCCGGTAGATCACTCTCATATAGAAAATCGAGCAACGTAACCTGTGACTCGGCAAGGGCGTTATCCAGTTCTTCGTCAATGGGCAGCATCTTTTTTAGATACAGGCTGTAATTCTTCATTGGCACGTAGACGGGAATACGATTTCGTTTGAGTACCAGGTTGAGTGGCTGCTGCGAGGCGCTATACTGGTAAACACGCAGTGCCATCGTCTTACCGGATCCCGGCGCACCCAGGATCATCTGGTGCATATCTTGCTGCTGCACCAGGTCAAGAATAGAAACCTGCTCCTCCTGAATGGAGACGGCGGGAGTCGCGTCACGTGCATAATCATCGAGCGCTCCCCGAATATTCGCCAGTGCGGTCAGCGGCGTATACAACCGGGAGTACTTTTCCTGCGCCCGATGCACCTGATATAGGTACCTTACCAGGGCAACAGGCCTTGCGACAAAGAAGGCAAGCAGCGAGAAGAGCAAGAGTTCGAGCAAGAGTATCAGGAGCACAATCGGGAAATGTATGGGCAACGTCAGTAGGGCAGAAAAACGATTCGTGCCATTACCCAGGACGTGAAACGGATTGAAGAGTAAAATAAGACCTGTTTCCAGCAAGCCAACAACAACTGTCAACCCTCCCCCTATAAGAAGGCCCCTGAGTAGACGATTTACCTGACCATGCTGTGTTACTGTATCTCTCTGTGTGCTTGTAGGAGTTACAAACTCCTGTTCCTGTAACATTTCGGTCCCCGACACCTTTCCGCATCAATGTAGTAGTAGGAACAGTATAGCCCATAACAATCCTCATCACAACTAATGGCATCACCGTGCAGGGCATCGCAAAAGTCGCCCGTGTTGACCCGTAGAGGCGTGCCTTGCGTGCGCCGGGTCGGTTGGAAGGACTTTGCTGATGCGGGGCGAGATGGCTCGTCGGCCACCCGGCGCACGCAAGGCACGCCTCTACGGGTTTTTGATGCGCAGGGCGCATCAAAAACAAAATAAGGCCCTGCTCAAATATATGCTTTACTCGAGTGGCAAAAAATCTATAAATTGCTATATACTGCTTGCAGGGGTACAGAAACAAAATTGATGAGCTTTGCGTTACGACTCTTGTATACAACACGTTCGTAACAATGGGCCATATTATTTTCTCATTCTTTATACTAAAGTATAAAAACTTTTTCTCTCTGAAAGGGGCATATAATGGAACCGGCTAACCCCTGGTCATCTGAAAGAAAACCTGACAATGATAATGGACAAGGCAATAGTCAGAAACCGCCTGCTGTCAGAGTATCATCCCGTGCACGGACTATAGATCAGAATTTCCTTGCAGCATTGGACACTATGGAAATACCTACTATGTCCAGGACCAACGCTGATACTATGGATGAACAGCAGTTCCTAAATATTGCTGAAGATAAACGCGCTAATAGCGATACACAGGACATCGTAGAACACACTCAGGCGGATATAAGCCTCATAAATAGAGCCGATACGTTAGAAACGACCAGTGTCATACAGAATACTCCTTTACCAGCGCATTACTCAGGCATGCAGGATGAAAATGTTATCGACACACTTGATACACAGGTAGGCGAAGTTACGCCGCCATCAAAAAAGTCAACGAAGCCTCTCACTTTACAGGAAACAACAGATGAAAGTGCGCAACCTGATACATCTATCTCTTCTCAAGAAAACACGATCGTCCATCTTCATTCCAGTTCACAACAAACGAACTTGAAAAGAGGCACAGCCGCCTTCCTGATCGCGCTCCTCGGCATAATGGTCTTGCGCACATTCTCTCTAGGCCCAACAAACTTTCTCGGTTCCCAGGGGTGGGCCTCTGTGCTGGGCGGTCCTGCAACAACAGGCGATCCCAACCTCCTCAAAAGTATCGGCACACAGCTACACCAATCTACAAAACCCGGCGCAAAAGTTACAACTAAAACACAAATGACTCCTCAGCAGTATATTGATCTTATTGTAAATAGGATGACATTGGACCAGAAATTGGGACAGTTGATGATTGTGCAATTTACCGGTGCAACATACTCTTTACCTATCAGTACTATGATCAGCCAGTATAATGTGGGAGCGGTCCTCGTCTTCTCCGCGAACGGAAATATTGTGAGTAAGGACCAGCTTACCACTCTTATCAAGCAGATGAAGGACAATAGTACCACTATTCCCCTGGCTGTAGCCATTGATCAGGAAGGTGGGACAGTGGATCGCCTGGCAGATCTGGATGGTGCTCGCCCGGCAGAAGCTGCTATCGGTGCCACCAATGATCCAGCGCAAGCGAAACAGGATGGCATCCAGACTGCGCAGGACCTTACTTCTTATGGCTTTAATCTCAATCTTGCGCCGGTCGTTGATGTCAGCAATGTGTATAATCCGCAGATGTATGGTCGCACGTATGGCAACACGCCAGGATTGGTTACAAAGATGGCGGAGGCCTACCTGCAAGGACTGCAACAGAGTGGCAAGGTTGTGGGCACACTCAAACACTTTCCAGGTCTGGGTGATGTGAGTACTGATCCTCATGTCGGCATCCCTTACCTGAATCGGGCAAAGAGCGACCTGGAACAGATAGACTGGGCACCATACCGCGCGCTCATTAAACAAGGAAATGTTCATGCTATTATGGTGACCCATGAAATCGTGTCGGCGCTCGATAAAACAGAGCCATCTTCATTGTCTCCTAAGGTGATTCAGGGAATTCTACGCAACGAACTGGGCTTCCAGGGCGTGGTGATGACCGATAGCCTGACTATGGATGCCCTTACCGCTTACGCTCCCTCAGAAGGGCAGGCGGCTGTGATGTCAATCGAGGCAGGCTCAGATCTAATAATGGGTGCAGGCAGTCCTGAAAATGTAGCCTCTATGTTCCAGGCTATCAAGCAGGCAATCAGTACGGGAACACTGACAGAGCAACGTATTAATGATTCGGTACGTCGTATACTGATGATGAAATATGCAATGGGACTTCTATCCGTTCCACAAAATTGAGGGAGAATACCAGCATGGTCGCATCCAGCACCACAAAAACAGAAGCCAGAAAGACCTGGGACGCCACACAGATCACTGTGATCGCCCTGGTCATTATCGAAACGGCTCTTGTCATAATGGCACTAGTCCCAGCTCAGCTATGGACACGTATCCTACCACATTCTACTGATGCCGCGCTCAATGGCCCATTTCCAGCGAAGATCGCTCCTGTGATCACTGCCCTGATTTATCTCCTCCCCACGTTTATTGGATTGTTAAACCGTAGCTGGCAACGTGCTCTGCTCTACTCTACATTACCAGCATGGATCGGCCTGGGAGCTTTTGTTATCGCGGCTACGTTCAAAGTTGGCGCATTCTATCTTGTCTCTGCTGATCATGTTACTGCTAATGTAAGCGTGCTGGAATTGTTCGTGGGGCTGGGAGGTATTGGCTGGCTAGTACGACATTTGTTCAGAATGCGGTAAAATAGAAGGATGCACAAAATAACATTGCGTCCTTTGCGACTGGTCCACACACAAAGCGGCCAGTTATCTCACCATACTCCTCAATTGGAAAGTGACAGCGAAAACCTGATAAGAGACTGGAGAGGGATGAACATCAATATAGATAGGACACAACATATACCAGAAGGCCCGGTACCTAACTCGCCAGGCGCCCTGGAAGAGAATACTATGCAACCAGAAGTTCACCAGGGTGAAGCCGAAGCTCAACATTTGCTCAAGCGCACACCCGGCAGCTATCTAATCAACCAGGCCTATGGGCTATGGTTCCTGATCTCGTTGTTCTTGCTGACGATCATCCTCACGCGCAAAGTCCCGACCGACCAGTATGGTGTCTACGCGATTACACAGACAGCTTACAACACGATTCTCTACATCATTGCCTTTGGTATGGAGGATGCCACCACAACCTATGTTCCGCGCATCTTTGCCGAATATGGACAGGCATCGGCTGCATCACTCATCAGACGCTTGCTCCTGTGGCGTATCATCACCCTTGCGGCGGTCGTAGGCATCCTGCTCTTCGGCATGCCCGTAGTAGCCTCACTGATTGCCGCTATCCCTATTCACGGTTCAGCGGATGTTGCTGCCGGACTGCGCGACCGCGAATTGCTATCCCACATCACGCCGGTCGCTATCTACGTGTTGGGTAGTAGCATTGGCAGCCTGCTCACAGCCGTGTGTGCAGCTCTCATGCGTATGCGCATCGTCTTCGCGATCAGTGGACTGACGCAGGTAGCTGTATTGGGTATCAGTTTCGTGGTATTACAGCTCGGCTGGGGCATCAATAGCGTGCTCTGGACGCTGGCGCTCTGCTCAATCCTTAACGCTGTGGCTTTCGTTATCTGGCAGGCCCGGCTCATCTTTACACGTGGAGCAACCTACAAACAGCCACTCCTGCCACTAATCAGACTGGGACTTTCAGCATGGCAGACCAACCTGATTCAGGGCGCCTTACTGAAACAGGTCTCCGTCATATTGTTAGGTATTTTCGCTGTATCGACCATACAGTCACACATCAACACAGGTTATTTCAACCTCTCATTCCAGCTTGCCGATGGAGCCAATCTCCTGCTGGTCGCTGGCTTTGGTGGTGTTGGAGGAGCTGCCCTTGCCGCAGCATTCGTGGGACATAACAACGAACGGCTCTCCCGCTCCTGGCAAGCGCTGATCAAAATAGAAACGCTGCTGGCTGCTCCTGGTCTCGTTTTCTGCCTTTTCAATTCATCGAACATCGTACACACCTTGTACGGCAGCAAATACGACACAGTCGGGCCGCTCTTTGCGATCTTTCTCTTATTTAATATTTTCGTGCGCGTCCTGGGTACCACCGTCCACCAGTATGCGTTGTATGTCACGGGTAAAGCGCGCCTGGTCGTGCTCAGCCAATGGGTGGGCTTGCTAGGCGTCGTAGGCATCGGAGTACTGCTTATCCCCGGCTACGGAGCCGCTGGTGCGCTTATCGCTGATGGTATCTCCAGGATACTCTCGGGTGGATTAATGCTAGCTTTCCTCTGGAATGCCCTACCGCATAAATATCCGCTGGGCTTTTCACTCCGTTTCTTGCTCGCTTTGATAATTGCTGTGCTGCCAGGCCTCTTGTGGCATCCGACAAGCCGTATTCTGCTGGTAGTCTCGGGTGTGCTCTTCCTGGTCCTGTGCGCGGCTCTGCTGCTGGTAATCAAGCCACTGACCAACGAGGATATCGTAATGATAGGTGGCTTGAATCCACGCATAGCCCGGTATTTGAAATGGTTTGCACGAAGCGCGGCGACGACGTAAGAAACAAGAGTTAATGCTTCCTGGAAGAGATAATAGATAGATGTGGAGGAGATATGATTATTGGAGTAGATATTGATCAAACCATTGGGACAGGCTATAAAGGTGCGTGTTTCCAGGAAAGCATTACGTATTACCAATCAAAAGGGCTCACTATTCCTCAAACCGTGAGAGGATATCCTGAACTGTTTCAGTTGCCAGCGGTTCTCCGTATCCATGCGGAGGGCCTCGCAGAGAGCTCCTTCTTTGAAAGATTGCCTCTGAACCGTCTATGGGTCTCGCTTCTCAAGAGAGCAAGATGCGAGAAGTTTTCCTCCTTCCTCATATGCTATGCTCTCTTCAGATTGTCAACAATTACTTGATCATGCATGAGAAAGGAAGGAAAAAGCGAGTATGCCAACTGAAGAAAACAAGGAACCAGTGGTGTCCACCAAACAAGGAGACGTTGGTTTGCTTCGAGAGCCGATCGCCCAGCACTTGTTGCAGTCGAAAAGTCCCTTACACCTGGCCTACATCTGGCGCGACGGCACGCCCCGCGTCGTGCCTATCGGGTTCCACTGGAACGGTCAGGAGATCGTGCTGGCGACCGCGACGGATGCTCCCAAGACGAAGGTGCTCACGGATGGCTCAAAGGTGGCAGTAAGCATCGACCATGACTCGTCGCCCCCCAAGATCCTCCTCATTCGGGGGACGGTGCACACCGACACGGTCGAGGGCCTCGCCCCGGAGTACACCGCAATGATCCGCCGGACCATGAGCGAGGAGGACGGACAGGCGTTGCTCGCTGAAGCGACCCGCCTCTATCCTCGCATGACGCGCATCTTCATCCACCCGGACTGGGTCGGGATTCTGGACTTTGAGACGCGCCTGCCCAGCGCGGTTGAGCGTGCGATCAAACGGGCCTAAAGCCACATGAGAGGTCTGGCCAAGATGCGGCTTTTGCTCTTGCGTCGGCGTATTGGTGGAATGGTGCGGATCATCACAAACTGCTCCACCTCGCCTGGTTCCCACAAATCCAGTAGACAAGGCCACTTTTTATCGCAAGGGATACTTTCAATATGTGTAACCAATCATGTGAGTCGGTGCCCCTGGTGTAGTGGAACGGCTCTCTGGTACCGTGGAGGTCAAACCCCTTTACCTATTCGATGGGTTCTGACGCGCGATCGCGATCTGAGAACGGGATGCACGCGCCTACTTCTCGACGGACCAAGCCCAATCTGGCATATCCATCGTGACCGATTTCATGCGCACGTTGGTGTGCTGAAGTCACCTTTGAGGAGAGTCGAGCACATTTGGGAGTGGAGACCCAACGCCAATGGTCCGATGCGGCTACCCGGCGGACGACACCATGCTTGTTTGGACTCTACAGTCTGGTCGCTCTCCTTGGACGCC
>WNGD01001630.1_pt1 | contig 62973 bp, 51 predicted proteins | sample 5400671 | NCBI WGS metagenome assembly WNGD01 (sample SAMN13153369, study PRJNA577476) | soil metagenome | isolation source: 40 cm soil or saprolite under grassland replicate 2 | place: USA:California | collected 2016-06-15 | reverse complement strand
CGGCCATCCCTTCGCGATCCACAATGATGCGTGCATGCGCTGTTTTCCCACCAGCTTGTTCATAACGAGCCAGAACCTTTGGCAATCCCACCGTCAAATGTTGGTCTCCGCGCGAGGTGGTTGCCAGGCGAGGATGCCCCTGCTCATCATGCAAAAGCGCCAGCGCACGCCCCCCCAGAATTTTGCCGGTGCGTCCGACGAGTCCACGCGGGATCAAGCAGTCTGCATAGACAGGCTTGCGGTGCCCATCGATGTACAAACAGAGAGGAGCTTCCTCCCTACTGTCCTGGTTCTCGGTTTCCCACAGATGGGTCGTCCAGGAGCCAAGGGCTGGAGTCAGCCCTTCAGACCCATTGGCTTTGGCAAGCTGGCTCAGAAATCGCTCGGTATGGCAATACCCGTAGGCTCGAGGCCTTCCTGTCACCACTGCCAGTGCGTCTCCTGTATATCCGCGCAGGTCATGCGTTCGACGTAAGCCGCCCAGAGGGAGGAACGGCAGCGTCAGCAGCAGTTGGCGGCGGCACTGTGGGGAACTGGAGAGCAGAGAGTGAGGAGTGGTTGGCTCACACGAGGCGATCGCAGTCTCCCGCTCGGAGAGCAAACCCGTCTCGTGAACGGCTGCCAATAACAACAGCCCTCCGGCTCCCTCTTGAACGCTCGCTTCAACGGCTCCGTGATTTTTTTCCCGCCCGACTGGCTGTGTTGCTCCACCCATGGCTTGCTCGGACGGCGTTGAGGTGACTGATGCTGATGCGCACTCCGAGCTGCTCTTGCAGTTCCCTTTGCAATTGGCTGCTTGGAACCAGTGATGTTGCCTGCAACCTCGACTCAAGCCAGTGCAGCACTCTTGGAAGCACTTTGGCTGGGTATCCCTGTCGGCCATCTTGCAGAGTGGCTTCTCCTCGCGTGCGCACCTCTTGCTGCCACCGATAGGCGGTGGACCGACTCACCTGGATGCCCGCACCTGGAGCCGCAGCCTGCCAGGGCTGACCAGCTTGCATTAACTCGAGCATTTGCCGTTTGGCTGCTTGTCGTTGCTCTTGCTCCATAACGGTTTCCTTCCCTGCTCCATGACGCTGCTCTCAGCGATCTCCCTTCCATCATAGCAGAGATTACCGTCTTAGTCTAGATCAGCAGCCTTCTTTTCTGCCTGACACCCTGCTATCATGGAGTGTGAGCATCTATTTTTGCTTCTCCCTCTGTGTTTTCTTGAAGAAGACTGACTATCTGGTTCAGGATCTCTTCGAGATCGAAGGGTTTACTTACATGAGCATTACAGCCAACGGTCAGAGAATGTTCAGCCTCTTCTTCGGTAGCGTGGGCGGTGACGGCAATGATGGGGGTAGAGCGAAATTCAGGCATGTTTCTTAAATATTGGACAGTTTGCCAGCCGTTTATGCCAGGGAGAGAGATATCCATGAGAATGAGATCGGGATGATGGTTTTGGGCCTGCATAAGGGCAGCAGAGCCGTCTCCGGCACAGATGGTGTTGAAACCTTCTTCTTGCAGAAAGTCGCTGAGGAGGATGCGTATATCTTCGCTGTCGTCCACGATCAGGATGAGTTTTGTATGCTGAGTAGTCTGTTCTGACATCTATTCTTCCTCTCGTCTAAGAAGCCTGGGTATCGGAGTCATGGTCAGCATTGAGTTCATCAAGCGTATGGAGTAAAACGTCGCGTTCGATGGGTTTTACCAGGTATTTATCGGCTCCAAGGACCTTCCCAGTTGAGTGGTCAGCGACGACGGTGAGCATAATCACAGGAATGTTGGCGGTAGACGGGTTGGTCTTGAGTTGATGGAGGAGTTGCCAGCCATTGGTTCCAGGCATCATGACGTCAAGTGTGACAGCCCGAGGATGCAATTTTTGTACTAAGGGTATGACTTTAGATGGGTCGTGGACGCCTACGACTTTATACGGTGAGTTTTCCAGGGCCGAGGTAATGAGCGAGAGGATATCGGGATTATCGTCTACGGCGAGGATGAGTGATCGATGGGGATCTTCTGTGTTGTTGGATGCTGGCAAAGCTGGCAGTTCGCCTGAAGATGGACGCGAGGTGGGAGAGGGAGTTGGCATTGGGTACAAACGTAGGCTTTCGGGTTCTAGTTGTGTTATATGCTTGTGACGTGGAAGGGTGAGCGTAAAGGTGCTGCCCTGACCAGTGGCGCTTTGCACTTCGAGTTTGCCTCCAAGCAAGTGAGTTAATTGACGGACGATGGAGAGTCCCAGGCCAGTACCGCCGTACTGGCGGGTATCGCTGCTATCGGCCTGATAAAAAGCGTCGAAGATACGCTCTTGAATTTCGGGAGCGATGCCAATGCCGGTATCTTTAACGGCAATAACGATATATTCTGCGTCAGGGGCAGACGTAGCAGTGATGGTGACGCTGCCTTAAGGAGTAAACTTGAGGGCGTTGGAGACCAGGTTGAACAATATTTGGCGTAGTTTTGTGGGATCGGTTTCGATCTGGTCGACGCCTTCCTCGACAGCGTATGTAAGGATGAGTTTACGCTGAGTGGCGAGAGATTGGGTTTCTTCGACGACCGAGGAAAGCAGTTCTTTGACGTTTATCTCGCTGTAACTGATATCCATCTGCCCCGCCTCAATTTTTGCCATATCCAGCACATCGTTGATGAGAGCGAGCAGATGCTGGCCGTTGTTGAGGATGCGTTGGATACTATTTTTTTGACGTTGCGTGAGGTTGCTTAACTCTGAACCACGTAACAGAATCTGGCTGAAGCCGATAATAGCCGTGAGTGGTGTACGTAGCTCATGCGACATGGTGGCGAGGAATTGGCTACGTACACGGTTAGCTTCTTCGAGAGCAGCGTTGAGTATGGTCAGTTCATCGCGCTGGTGGCGCAGTTCGGCGTTAGTCTGCTCTTGCTCGGCACCGCGTCTTTCTAATTCATCGGCTTGTGCTTGAATACGCTGATATGCCTGAGTATTGCTAATGGCGGCTGAGAGTTTGATAGAGACCACATTTAAGACATTACGTGCTTTTTCGCTAAGGGGAGCCATCGCACCAACAACCAGGACACCTAACAGGGTTTTTCCTTGTGAAAGAGGAAGGTGATACAAACTTGTCGGCAGTACAAAGCCAAAGGTTGTTTTGATCGTGAAATTCTCTGCTGTATCGCTGGAGGGTTGCTTGAGGTGAAGTGTCTCACGAGTGAGCGCGGCACGTCCAACGGTTCCTTCACCTAAGGCAAACGTTGTTTGTATGTCATTAGAGTTGAGGCCCTGAGCTGTAGCGAGGTTTAAGCGGTTGTTTTCGGGGCTGTAAAGATAGAGTGCGCCAAATTGTAGGTCAAGCAGAGGCAGGGCTTTGTTCAAAAACGAGCTGGTAAGTGAATCAAGGTCGAGACTGGTGGTAAGGGTGGTATTGAGTTGGAGAATACTTTCCAGAATATCTCGCTCTTTGAGGATATTTTGTTGCTGTTGCAGTGCCTGAGCCATACGGTTGAAGTTTTGGCCCAGCTGGTTAAGTTCGTAGTGATCGAGCGGCTGGACGCGGACCGAGAGATTGCCGGAGCCGAGCTGGTTAGTGGTGTTACTAAGAGTGGCCAGTTGCTGTCGGAGAGTGTTGGCAAAAGTGGTAAAGGTGCGTATTAACAAGATGATCGCCAGGAGAGTGATTATGAGGATACCGATGACGACGATACGATCAAACGTATTGCCCTGACTTTGGAGGTTTGCTAGATCGTGATCTGAGGTTTGCTGCAATTGGGCAATGGAACTGCGGAAGCGATCGAATAAATTCTTGCCGAGAGTGCTCGTGCTTTCCAGACGAGGTGTGGTGGTATCGCCGCTCTGTATTCTCTTGAGCTGTACCTGGGCGTAGTTGTTATACCAGTCTTCGGCACGGGCATCTACCTGTGCGAGGGCGATACTGGTCTGGACAAAATTGCTATTGCTGGTTTGTGCTTTCAAGTGCTGTAAGTAAGCGAGGTATTGAGGTCGCCCAGCAGTAAAGGGCTGTAAAAAAGTTGTATTATCGGTGCTAATATAGCCCCGCAAGCTCGTTTCCTGATCGAGCATAGAGCGCAACAGGCCGTTGGTATCATTCTGAATGGAAACGGTTTGATTGTTGATGGCACGCTGATTGTTGTAGGTGACGGTACTGATGGCAAAGATGAGGAAAAGGCTAAGGATAAGTAGGCCGACAGCTAATAGAAGGCGGCCTTTGAGGCGCTCTATAAGGCTACTTTGGCGTTCAGTTTTAGAAAGCTTGTTCATGTTCCTGCAATACGTCTCCATGATATAAAAAGTATGCGGGTACCCAGGTGGAATTGGTATGCTTCACTCTACATTTTATCATAGATGTTAAAGGTTTTTGTTTTACGAGTGCGCATCACATTTTTGTGATGTTTACAAATAGATGAGCCTGACCTCCACAAGGAAGGTCAGGCCGTATAAAAATCTCACGTATTCCCACTAGTGCATGGGCAGTTGACCGCTTCTGTTGAAACGCGAAGCTCCTCGGCTTTAGCCAGGAAAGTGCCACCAACTATTAATAGACGACACGTGGATAGAGCCGTGCTCCTAGAAGTACTAGCGCCGTCGTTGACACTAACATGACCGCAAAATCGGTTATAAGACTCGTCGTAATTGCCCCATTGGCTAGCATGAGAGTACGGAGCGCATCGACTTCGTAGCTGAGGGGATTGCTATGGGCGATCACCTGCAACCAGCCCGGCATGATCGCTACCGGGTAGATGGCGTTGCTGGCGAAGAACAGCGGCATGGTGAGGACCTGCCCGATGCCCATGAAGCGTTCACGACTTTTGACAAGACAAGCAATGATCAGCGAGAAGGTAGCAAAACATGCCGCACCCAGGACCACAATGATCAGGACGCCCAGCAAGGCCAGGGGATTCCAGTTCATGTGTACACCTAGTATGAATGCCAGCAGGTAAATGATGATGGCCTGTGCCAGGCCGCGCACACCTGCCGCCAGTGCTTTTCCCAGTACAAGTGCAGCACGGGGAGTGGGACTGGCCAAAAATTTGTGGATGATCCCCAGGTCACGCTCCCAGATAATGGCGATGCCGGCGAAGATGGAGATAAAGAGTACACTCTGCGCCAGAATACCGGGGGCCATGAAATCCAGGTAACGCACGTTGCCGGTGGGGATAGCACGAATGCGGGTGAAGACTTCACCGAAAATCAGGAGCCAGAGCGCGGGTTGGACAGCTCGGGTCAGAAGATCGGTCGGGTCGTGCCGCAGCTTGCGTGCCTCCAGCCAAACGATAGTAAAAGTCTTTTCGATAAAGCTTGTCAGAGCCGTGAGCGGATGTGCTCTACGTGGAAATGTCTCTCTTCCGGTTTGAACGGTGCTAGCCAAGTCGCCGTGCTGTGCGGCGGGTGCGTGCAGTTTCACGATAAGTTCCTCCTGACTCCAGGTTATTGCCGGTATAGTAGGTAAAGACAGCATCCAGGGTCGCGTTATCCTCGTCGAGGGATGCCTTCAGTTCGGCGGGGGTTCCCATCACTACTACTTTGCCCAGGTGCATAATCGCAATCCGATCACAGAGGCTATCTGCCTCCTCCATATAGTGAGTGGTCAAGAAGATCGTCATGTCGGTCTCAGCACGCAAATTTCCCAGGTGTTCCCAAACTGCTTTGCGTGCCACGGGATCGAGTCCTACCGTGGGTTCGTCCAGGAAGAGTACCCGGGGTTGGTGGAGCATAGCCTGAGCTACTTCCAGGCGACGGATCATCCCACCAGAGTAGGTGCGCACCAATTTGTCTGCCGCATCCTGCAATCCCATAAATGCGAGAGCTTCGCGTACCTTTGTTGTGCGAGTGGTGCGGGGGAGATCATATAATCTGGCAAAGACGAGGAGATTTTCGTAGCCTGTAAGATTGCCATCGGCTGAGAGGGCCTGCGGTACATAGCCAATGCTTCGCCGCACGGCCATCTGCTGGCGAGCCACATCAAGGCCCGCTACGGATGCACGTCCAGAGGTGGATGGCAGAAGGGTAGTCAGCATTTTGATTATTGTAGTTTTGCCAGCTCCATTGGGGCCAAGCAAGCCAAAGACTTCTCCTTTGCTCACCTCAAAGTTCACATGATCGACGGCTGTATGGTCGCCAAAGCGTTTTACCAGATCGTGAACTTCTATAATAGTATCCGTATTTCCTTTCATATACGTTCCTTATATCCGAGTTCCTTCTAACTGGGGAACATCTGCCGCTTCCAGAATACATTCGAGGAGCCTCTGCAACGCTTCCTGTTCGTTCTGATCGAGCGGAGCGAGCAGATGCGCAAGCAACTCACGCCGTTGCTCTTGCCATGCTTCTACGCGTGCATTTCCTTGTTCGGTCAGGGTAACCCTCACCATGCGCTCATCATCGCTCTGACGTTCACGCATCACCAATCCGGCCTTCTCAAGACGTTTACAGGCAGTAGTGATTGAACTGCCCGTTACGCCAAGTTTCTCAGCCAATTCGCTAATACTCAGAGCTCCTTTACGGCGCAGGAGTCGCAGCAACCAGTATTGCTCTGGCGTCATCTCGGCCCGATGAACAGGGTGCGAGGCCCGACGAATAAGGTGATAGAGCGCGAGCATATCGTCCACCAGGTGCTCGCTTGTCATATATGATCCTCCTTTGTTCCTACAAACAGATAAGTATATTTATATGTAATTATATTGATGGTTAAGGTTTTTTGTCAAGTGATTTTTAGAGGGCTTTAGAGGGCTTTCGCAAAAACTGTTTGTTTCTTGCATTTGATCTGATTTTTAGGTACTCTAGTATTCGGTGTCGCACCGTTGAGATCGACGGCATCGTCATAGTAGAACAAAAGGAGAAACAGCATGTTCCGTTTTCCATTCAAGCGATACCTTCTCGTGGTAGGATTGTGTTTGTGGCTTCTGGCCATACAGAATGGCCAGGCAAGGGCAGCAACTGCTCGTTCAACTGCCATTTCCTTCACCACCAAAGGCACAGCGACCACAACAATCCACCCGGCAGTCACCTCTTCCGTATCCGTACTCGGTATTATGGCGGACAAACAACAGCCATTTGTTGGTATTTCTTGGGTGCGGCTGGGGTATGCAACGTGTTTTGACCAGAGTATGAAGGGCACCCAGTTGAAGGCGACGATCGCTCAGTTCCATAGCCAGGGCGTGCGGGTTCTGCTCTCGCTGTGCCAGTGGGCGACTGATTCCCAGCTCTTTAACACGAGTATTCTTCATGATGCGGCCCAGGGAGGGGCTGATGCCGTGCAGTGTGGCAACGAGCAAATGAAGTCCGGCCCCTACAACAGGTATGTGCCGCCTGTTATCTTTGCCAAGTTCTTTGATATGTGTCAGCAAGCGATGCATGCAGTACGTCCTGGAATTCCTATCATTCTTGGTGCCCTTGATCCGCATGTGGGTGGCGTCGACTACTATCCCTTGCTCCAGCAGGTCCATTACCTCAACGCGATGCAGGATGCCATGAATACCTCAGTGCATCCAGGAGGACACTGGAATTGGCGTTCCCAAATCGTGGGCTTGATCGATAGCTGGCACAATGGGTATCCAACATCATCGACCAATAGCCTCTACTATTTATATGTCTTCTGGGCACAGCAATTTGGTGTGGATCTAACCAGTGGTGCTTTGGGCAATCATCTGTGGACCATCGAGGGGACTGGCTGTATCTTTGGCTGTGGCATCGATGCCTCGAGTGCCTATGTGGTGGCCGTCTCTCACATTTTAACGCTCATCACAGATGTGCAAACGACTCTACGCTATCAGGTGCCGTTCTTTTACTTTAGTGCCAGGGACTTTTACAGTCAAGGCCAGCTGTGGTCAATGGGAGTGCGTGATATCAACGATCATCCCAAACCCCTACGTCAGGACCTGCCCATGGGGGCGCGTACGCTGACCATGTCATGTGCCTCCGTTCCAGTCACAGTAGTAACCCAAGAGCAGTTGTTGGCGAAACTCTATAACGGCTGTGCTCTACCGAGCAACTATCTGAGCATATTAATGAGTTGAGTCATGGAGACAGAAGGATGTTAGAAACGTTTGTATCCATGCAGGTGCAGACCAGTGGAGCCAGCATTCACCTCATGAAGGGAGGCTCGGGCTATCCACTCTTACTGCTGCATGGCTACCCTCAAACGCATGTCATGTGGCATAAGATCGCTCCTCGTCTTGCTGAAACATTTACCGTGGTGCTCGCCGATCTGCGCGGCTATGGGGATAGCTCCAAGCCGGAGGGAGAAGTGGATCACGGGAACTATGCGAAGCGAGCTATGGCCCAGGATATGATCGAAGTGATGAGCCACCTCGGCTACGAAGAGTTTGCGGCGATTGGGCATGATCGAGGAGCACGGGTGACGCATCGTCTGGCCCTCGATCATGCACAGCGTGTCAAAAAGGCTGCTGTGTTGGATATTGTGCCCACCTACAAGATGTATATGACCGCGGATAAAGAATTTGCTACCGTCTATTATCACTGGTTCTTTCTTATCCAGCCGAGCGATTTCCCTGAGCGTTTGATTACGGCACAGCCGGAATACTATCTGCGGAGTTGCTTGCAGCGATGGGGAGCGGATCCCTCGGCATTCACGCCAGAAGCCCAGGCCGAATACCTTCGCTGCTTTCGCGATCCAGCGAGCATCCATGGGACATGCGAGGATTACCGTGCCGCTGCCAGCATCGATTTGCAGCATGATGAAGCTGACATGCAGCACAAAGTGCGTTGCCCCTTGCTCGTCTTATGGGGAGAGAGGGACTTCGTCGGGCGCAAATATGACGTATTGGCCACCTGGCGCGAACGTGCCGACCATGTGCAGGGACACACCATCCCGTCTGGACATTTTCTGGCGGAAGAGGCTCCAGAGGAGACGTACCGCACGCTATATACATTTCTTCTGAGCAATTGCTCTTCTTTGAAGAATTGATCAGGAATGTTTCGACACTTGTTTGCGGGATGGTGCATATCTATGGGACAGAACAGAGTTGCCACTGGGACTGAAGACGACGATGCTCCTATTGAAACCTTGGATCTCACGGTACGAACCTACAACTGCTTGAAGCGGAGTCACATTGTTACTGTTCGTCAAATCTTAGCTCTAGGGAAACAGGAGCTGCTCCGTATTCGCCGCCTGACTCCTCAGAACTATGAAGAGATTCGAGAGCGAGTAATCGCATGTGGGTTTATGTCTCCTACACAACTCCTCGGGCCATTTACTGAGGAAGAGGACGACCAGGATGAAGGCTCATGAGCCTCTGCATCTTCCTGTATCCATTGTAGAGAAGTGTCTCGAAGGAAGATTTCATGAGTATGAAAGATATGCAGCGATATGTTCTCTTGGTCGAAGAAGGCAGGCAGCAAGGGCAGATCTATGAACTCTACCAAGATGTCGTAACCATCGGACTCGTTGCTGGAAGGTCTGACATCGCGCTGGGGATCGGACAATGAGCCAGGTGCATGCCCGGTTCATTCGTCTGGGAACAGGCACCTACGGGATTGAAGATCTGAGTTCGGCCAATGGCACGTTCCTCAACAGGCAACAAGTGGAGATTGGCACGATCCGGCCCCTGCAAGACGGTGATCGTCTCGCGTTCGGTGACGTGGTACTGGTCTTTCGCAAGCAGGGACCATGACCTACTGAATACTGAAGTCTACACCTTCACCATATGAATGAGTTGCATAGCCAGGGCGATAGCGTCTGCCACTTGCAAAACCGACGCGCACTATCGCACTAGAACTCTATAAAATGATTATACACGATAGGAGTAACTATGAGTGAGAACAAAACCCCTGACTTCGAGTCAATCAAACAGATCAATCCTTACGGACAAGAGTATTGGAGCGCCAGGGACCTGGCTCCGCTACTAGGTTATATTCAGTGGCGGAACTTTGAACAGGCTATCAAGAAGGCAATGATTGCTTGCAAAGAAAGTGGTAACGTCGCTGAGCATCACTTTGCTGACGCCAGCAAACCGATCACCGGTGGCAAAGGCGCGGTACAAAATGTAAAAGACTACTATCTCTCGCGCCTGGCCTGTTACCTTATAGCACAAAATGGTGATCCTCGCAAACCGGAGATTGCCGCTGCTCAGGTCTATTTCGCGGTGAGTACCCGCGCCCACGAAATCCATCAACTGCGCAAAGAACAGGAAGAACGCCTGGCTATGCGGCTCAAAGTCTCTGATAGTTATAAAACACTTGCAGAGACTGCTGCCCTCTCTGGTGTCCAATCAGAGTTCTTTGGCATCTTTATCGACGCTGGGTATTTGGGACTTCATCGCCATACCGTCGAGGAGCTGAAAATACTCAAAGGGGTTCCTGAAAAAGAGGACTATCTGGACAATATCAGCCGGGCAGAGCTAAGTGCCATTGACTTCAAAAACACACAGACAGAAGATAAATTACTTCGCGACAACGTGGTCGATCAGGAGGCAGCTGCCCAGACACACTACTTTGTAGGCGATCAGGTACGGAAAGCCATCGAAGCTATTCACGCTCCGTTTCCTGAAGACTTGCCATCAGCACCATCCATTCGCAAAATGGTTGAGGAGCGGCGCAGGGCTGCCAAGAAGCGAAGATTGAAGGCGGCAAAGCAAGACGAGCAGTCCACGCTGTTTGACGAGCCAGAAAACCAGTAGAATGTCTGGTGTCTTTTATTAAGGAGTTGCAAAGATGAGCAAGGCACACCTGGATGTTCCACGGCGAAATATCGACTTCGTGAGCCATTCAGATCAGGGGGGACGGTGTCCAGATCATGGTTCACAGGGGACAAGCCTACATCGGCCATATGTTCAGCAATGGAGTTACCATCGTCAACGTCACGGATCCGAAGAACCCCAGGTCAGTGAACTTCCTCCCGACCCCTCCGAACACCCTGACAATGACCAACTAGTACGAGGAGATAAGGATGAACAGGCATGACGGTTGAGGTGTTTTCGGGTACGACAGGAGAAAGAGGAAAGACCGCCAGAAACAGGCAGAGAAGCTGAGCTTCCTGAGAAAGAAGACCTCTGCCATCTCAAGCCAAAGCTCCTTGTCAGCGGCACGGGCAAGCCGCTTGGGTCTTCTACCGCTTCTACCCGTACTAGTTGGTCATTGTCAGCCGAACACCTGGGCCCTCCACTTGCAGACGTATGACGATCTCCTGCTGGTGGTCAACGCCGTCAACCTCTTCGGTTCCAGCCTGTATGCGAATGAGGCGGAATACTACACCAATTCCATTAGCGAGACCTTTGGGCAACAGAACCGCAACTTCTCCGCCGGATTGCGTGTCTATGACATCTCTCGACCAGAGCAGCCTCACGAGGTCGGCTTCATGCCTGTCGGGGGGCTGGGCCTGCACCGCCTCTGGTACGTGGGAGGTCGCTATGCCTATGCGTCCGCCTTACTGGACGGCTATACTGACTATATCTTCCTGGTCATTGACATGGCAGACCCGACTCATCCGAAGGAGGCCGGTCGCTGGTGGTTACCTGGGATGTGGCGAGCGGGAGGCGAGATGCCGAGCTGGGGAGCAGCCAGCCCCGCCTATTGGCGCATCGCAACTGGTGTCCCCCCTTCGGTGGTGGTACGCATACCAGTCTGCCCTTACCGGATCGGCAACTGGCGATCGTGGCAGACGAAGCCATTGCAGACAACTGCGCTGACCAGGTAAAGTACACCTGGGTGGTAGATGTGCGTGAGCCAACCAACCCGGTTACGATCTCGACCTTTCCTACTCCCTCAGAGGAGGATTACTGTGCTAAGGGTGGCCACTTCGGTCCGCATAACCTGCACGAAAACCGTCCGGGGTCCTTCCAGAGTTCGGAGTTGATCTTCGCTATCTACCAGAACGCCGGGGTGCGGGTCTTCACTATCAAAAATCCCTTCCGACCGGAAGAGGTAGCCTTCTTCGTACCCCCGCCGCCTGAGCGCATGTTCGACACGCGACCTAACCGAGCTCGGGTCATCCAGTCCTGCGATGTGTTCGTGGATCGTGAGGGTATGATGTACGTGACAGACTACAACGCTGGCCTCTATATCCTGCAATACAAAGGGAATTGAAGGGGAGAGCAGATTTGATTGGCCTCTCTCTTGCTCCTTTTTTCCGCTATTCACCTTTCTCTCGCGCAAAAAAGGCTCTGTTGGCGAATGGTATTACAAGCAATCCAGCGGCATTTTTCGTTTCACATCGCCGAAAAGCTATCGACTAGAAGGTGCAAAACAGAAGAAAAACGATAGAACATGTCCGCTTTTCTGCCCGTAATACCACTCGCCAACAGTGACCCATGCGCCGCAGGCGCACCACTGCGCATGAAAAAGTGTTATACTTTGTATCAGGAGAGGGCAATGTCAGAGATCGGTTTGAGACTAGCGCCATGAGCCTGTCCAACAGTGTGATCGCGGATGCCTCACAAGCACCACTGTCTGTCGCTCGCTGCAAGGCGAAGCACGTATGGGAGAATTTGACCCACGCTTGGCATCCCGTTGTCTTCTCTCTGCATCATGAACAGCAAGCTCATCCGATGACAAGGAATCGTTATCGGCTTCTCCTTTTATGCGCTTTGTACCCCTCCTCCTCTTTTCTTTGCTCGTTCCTGCCTTCACCACTTTTTCATGGGAGAGTCAAAAATGACGCTGACCCCTTGCCTTGAGCTGCATTTTCTGGTAGAATAGCTCGCACTAGAAATCTCATCATAGATACTCGGTTCTAGTACGAATCATTCTGAAAAACAGGCTTGAGATCTATAGAAAAAGAAAGCATAGAACACATGGAAGCGGAGTCATCAAAAATCCTTTCCTTACCCCGAAACACTGCACTGCCTTTTCATAAAGAAATGCTCGAGGTTCGAAAATGAGCGAGATTCGTGATTACCAGGTTGATCATCTTTTGCTCCTCGTCGGCTCCAACCCAGTGCCAAACGCGGTGGCCGGCAAACTGTTAACCGCACCGGGAGGCAGTATTACCCTCATTCACTCAGCTGACGGTCTTGATCTCTCGCAGAGATTGAAGCAGATATTGAAATCGTGGTTTGCTGACGCGGGCTATCCAGATACAAATATTGGCTTCAAGCCAGTTGAAGAGTCGAATGCGGCCTCAGTTTCCGCCGGTGTATATGAGGTGCTCGAGGAATACGAACGCAAGGTGCTCAAGGAATACAAAAGCGACTCCGGCAATGCAAATAAGGCGCGTATGGTCCGTCTGGGTCTCAACTACACGGGCGGCACCAAAGTGATGTCGGTGCAAGCCTATCATGCGCTAAAGAACTGGGCCAACGACCGCAGGAGGGACGCTCTATTCAGTAGGGACCCCGTTTTCAGCTATCTGGACGCACGCACACTGCAAATGCGCTTCGACCCGGCCCCCAGCAGGGATGCTATCTCATTCTACGTCGGCCTGGGAGTCGAGATCGGCATCAACGAGTTGCTTGGGTTGCACAATTGGGAGCCGATAAACCCGCCTATCACGGTGCCGGTGCTGCCAGAGAGCGCCAAAGCTTTGCTCACCATCCATAGTAATCCTAGCCATGCCAGGATATGGACTGAGTGGCTGCGTAAGGAGCTTTTCCCAGAGGCCAGGAAACGAGTTTCTATCCCTCCTCCTTTTTGGGTGTTCCAATCGGGGAAAGAGTTGCAGGGACAGTATGACGTGAAGCAGCCGACACCTAACGACAAGTGGAAAAGCAAAACTGATTTGCGGAAGCTAGAAATATCGTGGCCTGAGCTGTCGATTCTGAGGGAAACCATGAGTAAAGAGCTTGGACAAGACGGCACTGAGAACCTCAAGCTAACAGCGGGAACCGGGCCGAGCCGATGCAAGGATGAAGAAGATTTTTGTAAGTGGCTGAGCGGAATCTGGCTGGAGTCCGCCGTGCTGTCTGCGCTGCAATATTGCGCCCAGGAGTTGCATCTCAACGATTGCTGTATGGATATCAAGCCCAAAGTGCTGGGCAGTTCGGAGACGAACTTCCAATTTGATGTCGTTGCGATACGTGGCTACCAGCTTTTCGCCTTTTCATGCACTACCGAGAGCGGCAAAGAGGGCGGGGGCAGATGGCTTCTGAAGCAGAAACTGTTCGAGGTCTACGTGCGTGCGCGGCAAATGGGTGGAGACGAGGCCTGCGCCGCCCTGGTATGCTGCATGCCGCAGGAAGAGGCCCGGGATATTAGCCCGCAGGGTCGCATACGAGTCTTCGGCCGTGAGTGTCTGGTAAACCTCACCAAGAATATCGCGGACTGGGTCAGCGAGCAGAGCAAGGAGGGTTGAACATGTGGCTCGTCGTTGTGGATACGATGCAGATACAGCCATATATCTTCGGCAGTAACCGTCTGCGCGAGAACGTCGGCGCATCTTATCTTGTCGATGCCGCAACCGGAGACTGGGCGTTCGAAGCAGTGAAAGACGCCGTACCCGGAAAGAACAACATCGGGCCCAAGAATGATCTGAGAGACGGCGCATGGATCGAGAACGGCTTGGATGCCGAGGTGCTGTACTCGGGCGGCGGCAATTTCGTCGTGTTGTTCGGAGACGACGACAAGGCGAAGAAGTTTAATTACAACCTGTCGCGGCGTGCTTTGCAGGAGGCTCCCGGCCTACAACTGGTGATCGCCCAACAGGAAATGAATTGGCACGAGCACGTGCTTCGTGACAAGCTAGACGAGGTCTTTCACATGCTGACTGTGCAGAAGAGAAACCGTGCATGGTCGGCTCCTCTGCTCGGGCTGAGCGTGACGGCGTCTTGCAGCTCGACCGGCCTACCGGCTACTGGAGTGGTCGAGGGCATTGGTAGCGATCCTAGCTACCTGGCGTCCGACGAGATCCGGGCCAAGGTGGACGTTGCCAAGCCAAGCGGCACGAGTGCAGCCGACCGGCGGCTGCAAGGGACAATCAAGCTAGCAGGATACAGTTACCCCTCCCGTTTTGAGGATCTGGGTGCCACGGCGGGCGAATACAGCCATATTGCCGTTGTGCATGCTGACGGCAACGGTATGGGCCAACGCTTTCGCGAGATCGGCGATAAGTATGCAACAGTAGACAAGAACCGCGAATTCGGGCTGAAATTGAGGGAGTTCTCGATCAACGTGAAGAAGGCGGCGAAGGAAGCTTTAGAGGCGGTGCTCGGCAGGCTCAAGCAAACTATCGATAAAAGCGTCGGCAAGTCCATCGTTTATGAGCCGAACCGGGATATGTTGATCCAGATCAAGCTGGCGAGCGGAGAGAGCGGCTACTACGTTCCCTTCCGGCCTATCGTCTTTGGCGGCGATGATGTTACTTTCGTATGCGATGGCCGCCTGGGCCTGTCGCTGGCTACGGCATACTTGCGGGAGTTTGAGCGATATACTGTCGGCCTGGGGAAAGACGGTAGCAGGCTGTCAGCCTGCGCCGGTGTCGCCATCGTCAAGAGCCATTACCCCTTTGCCCGCGCCTATGTATTGGCCGCCGAATTGACCAGATCGGCTAAATCCTATCGCACGGAGCAGGGTATTGCTGGCTCGTGTCTCGACTGGCATTTTGCCTTGAGTGGCCTGGATGGTTCAATCGAGGAGATTCGCGACCGCGAATATCAGGTGGGTGAGGATTGGCTGACGTTGCGCCCCGTCACCCTGGATGCCAACCCCAAGCAGGGACAACGTGCGTGGCCCGTGGTTTCAGAAGGGATCAAAGCCTTCCAGGGAGAGGAATGGGCGAGACGCCGCAACAAGATCAAGGCGTTACGCGACACCCTGCGCGAGGGACCCGCAGCGGTTAAACACTTCGTAGCGGCGTTCAACAACGGAGCCCCTTTGCCGTCGGTATTGCCTGAGATGGGGAATTGGCCGTTGACCGGCTGGCACGGTCGCTACTGCGGCTACTTTGACGCAATCGAGTTAGTAGACTGGTTCATACCGTTGGAAGGAGAGACCGATGCAACGTCTGCAACTGCGCCTGCACCTTGAAAGCGACGCCACGTTTGGTCGTGGCGAGGGTTTGGCGGGGCTGGTAGACGAGGAGATAGAATACGACGTCGCGACAGGACTGCCGTTCGTGCGTGGCCGCACGCTGAAGGGCCTGCTGGTGGAAGAATGCGCCAACCTGTTGTTCGCTCTTCAGACAGCGGGTTCGCTTGCGCTGCCCACGCTTGAGAAGTCGGCGGGGCGGCTATTCGGTCGTCCCGGTAGCGATCTGGAGAGCGCGGCGCTGCTGCACTTTGGCCCGGCGCTCTTACCCCAGCAATTGCACGAGGCGGTGCGCTACGGGATAGAGCACGATGAGCTGAAGCCCGCCGACGTGCTGGAGTCGTTAACCGCGATCCGCCGCCAGACCGCCATCGACGAAGAGAGGGGCGCTCCCGAGAAGGGCAGTCTGCGCTCGATGCGCGTTGTGCTGCGCCAGACCGGCTTCCGCGCCAGGCTCGATTTCGCCGATGACCCTCAAGAGGACGACCTGGCTTTGTTGGCTGCCTGCGCACTCAGCGTGCGCCGTGGCGGAATAGGCCGCAACCGCGGACGGGGCCGGTTGAGCCTGCGATTGCTGGATGAGCAAGGCTCCGACGTCACCCCTGAGCCGCATTTCGAGCACTTCAAGCAACTCCTGGTGGGAGGGCAGGCATGAAAGTTATCAAGTATCATGTTACTCTGCGGGAGCCAGCCCTGGTCACTTCGGTGCAAGGCGATCCCAACAGCGCGGTGGCATTTGATTACTTGCCGGGCAGCGTCTTACGCGGCATCTTGATCGGCAAGTACCTCGCCAGGTATTTCGGCTCGAAGTCAGCTGATGCGAGCGATGACACGCTGCGGCGTCTTTTCTTCGACGGCACCACCCGTTATCTCAACGGCTATCCCCTGGATGTTTACGACCGGCCCAGCCTGCCTGTGCCCCTGTCCTGGCAGCGAGTCAAGGATAAAGAAGGCGAGATCTTCGATTTCGCTGTCGAAGCACAGGATGACAAGCAGCAATGGCAGCCGGTCCCGGCACCGTTCTATACTCAGTCTGGCGAAGACGTGCGCTTGATTCGACCAGCGCGTAATGTGGCAGTGCATACCCAACGCACTGCACGATTTGGCCGGGCCATGCCGGAGTATCGTCCTACCGATAGCCGTCAGGCGAGTAGGGGACTCACTAAACTGCTCGATACGGACGAAATCGCCGGTGCCGTTTATCGCTACGATGCGCTGGCCGCCGGGCAGACGTTCCAGGCTGCAATCATATGTGACAATGACGACGACAAGCCGATTCTGGAGGACTTAATAGGCGGCTACGTTACCCTGGGCGGCTCGCGCAGTGGCGGCTACGGGCGGGCCGAGATCAAACTGATGACTGACGATGATTCGGACTGGGATGCGACTGAGGATGCCGAGGATGCACCGGAGGGCAAGCTGATCGTCACCCTGCAAAGCGATGTCCTACTACGCGACGAGAGAGGCCAATTTGCCGTCGATCCCGAACTACTACGCCAGATGTTGGGCAGGCATCTAAGAGTGGAACTGGAGCTTGAAGATGCGTTCCTGGGTGCCGAGGCGATCGGGGGTTTCAACCGCAAATGGGGTCTGCCCCTGCCACAGGCTCTGGCGGTGCGCATGGGCAGTGTGCTGGTCTTTAAAGACCCTGGCTGCGACCGCAGGCTACTGGATGATTTGGAGGTACGCGGCATTGGCGAGCACCGCACGGAAGGCTTTGGCCGCATCGTCTTCGATCGGCAGCGTATGACAAAGATGAATGCGACAGAAAATAAAAATATGGGTAAGAGCCGGGGTCCGGATAATTTCACAATCAGCCAAACAGAGGCACGCAATCTCGCTGAGCTGATGGTCAATCGCATGCTCAGTCGGCGGTTGGACGAGAGGTTGCTAGCTGCTGCCAACACTGTAAAGATCGCCAATCCGCCGTCCAACGCACAGATTTCACGCCTGCGTGGCATCGTGCTCGAGGAGCTTCGCCAGGCGACACCGGGCACCAGCACGATACGCCAGTTTATCGAGAGTATTGAAGCTAGAGGCGGCGCCCGCCGCCAGTTTGAACGCAGCACCATCAACGAAAAGCCCCTGCTCAGCTGGCTGAAACGCCTGCTCAGGGACGGTAGCCAGGGCGCATGGACGATGGACGACAATGAATGGAAAGCTCTTCTGGGTCTGAGCGGTGTCGAGGTGGGTGCCCGGATCGGCGACGTGAAAGCAAATATAGACGACGCTCTGCGTCTGGAGTATGTACTCCGCCTCATAGACCTTGTGCTGGCGCGGACAGCCAAGCAGCGTGGAAAGGAGAACTAGCCATGCCTAAGCCTTCGTGGTCCGGCGATGTATCGCGCAAAATCGTGCGGCGCATAGTGGTCGAGGGCGATCTCGTTCTGCAAACCCCCGCCCATTTCGGCAATGGCGACGGCGATGACCTAGTCGACATGCCGCTGCTGACCGATTCACTGGATGACAAGACGCCACTCCTGACCGGCGCGTCGATTGCCGGTGCCTTACGCGGCTATTTGCGCGAACGCGAACACGGCTTTCGAGCGAAAGTCGATACGGATGCAGGTACCACTAAGTCGGCAAGTGTACTCCTTTTCGGCGGCAACAGGGGCTATGATTATGGCGAACAGAGCCCGCTTATCGTCGAGGATGCACGTGGCAAGTATGCTGCCATCGCGCTGCGCGATGGCGTGGGCCTCGCGGGAGACAGCCGTACGGCTGCCCACGATAAGTTGTTCAATATTGAGATGTGGGCGGCCGGCACGACGTTTCCCTTGCGCTTCGAGTTAATCGTGCGCCAGCGTGACAATGCGCCAGCGCTCAAACAGGCACTGGCTACGGCACTCGCCGGTTTCAACGACGGCAGCATCACAATCGGTGCCCGGAAGCGGCGCGGCTATGGTCAGGTGAGCGTAACGGGGTGGCGCATCAAAGAATACGACCTGACAAACACCGCGCAACTGCTGGACTGGATCGACAATGGTGCCAAAGAGTTGAGCGGTGCGGCCAATCCAAATATTGTGCAAGCTACCGGCGCTGGCGAGATGATAGCCGATCGGCGACAGGCTTTCCGCCTCAAGGCCGAATTCTTCCTGGATGGATCGTTGCTCATTCGCTCCGGCAGTGGGCCAGACATCGAACAGGCAGAGGCAAACGACGCCGAAGCCCAGCGACCCGACTTCATGCACCTGCATTCAGCGCGGCCAACGGCTGACGGTACACGCAAGCCTGAGCCGATCTTGTCCGGTACCAGCCTTACCGGTGCCTTGCGTGCCAGAGCCTTCAAGATCGCCCAATTGATTGCGCCGCCCACCAAAGAAGGCGAAGAGGTAGCCAGCAAGTTGATCGACGACATGTTCGGCGCCGATATGGATACTGCCGAAAAGCCTGAAGCCAGCCGTATGATCATCTACGAACACGTTGTGAGGGGTGTCTTCAATAATACTTCTGTGCAAAACCGTGTGAGTCTCGACCGCTTCACCGCCGGCACACGTGAGGGCGCTTTGTTTAACGAACAGCCTCTGTTCGGCGGCACGCAATCACTGGTGACAGTGAATCTGCTACTTGCGAATCCGCAAGAATACGAGATCGGCTTGCTCCTATTGCTTTTGAAAGACCTCTGGACCGGAGATCTGCCGCTGGGCGGCGAGATTTCCATCGGTCGCGGACGGCTGCGTGGTAAGAACTGCCACCTGGAGTACCGAAACGACCAGATAGGGACCTGGAATCTGCTCGCAAACGGGGCCAATGGTCTGAGTGTGACGATAGGAAAGCCCCAGGATCTAGAAAATTACGTCGCCAGGCTACATACATATCTAAGCGGGAGCAAATCATGAAGCGGGAGATCATCAACACTGCAGCAACATGCGAGGCTGTCAAGATGGACGGCTTTGCGGATGAGCCGACCAAATGGCTGTCCCAGCAGATACACGCCCACAAACTGAAATACCTGCTTGCCCACACGGATGATGGCGTGATATGGGGCCGGCTCGATGGTGAAGAGTTAATCATCTCGCATGACGTAGCCCCGAAATACTCTCCGCCTTTGCGGGCGGAGACGCTCCAGACGGCGCGGCTCTTCGCGCATGCTGGTGAATTGCTCGCCTGGCGCGACGAAGCTGGCGAATGGGTGGGCCGGCTGATCGCTGAGGCCACGCCGGGCGCTACAGCCGAATGGGCTGAGGCTTTTGAAGAACAGCAGGTTTTGCTGGGTACAAATGCCAAACCCTTGGAGCGAGGCTTTGCCCTGATGAGTGAGGGCTCGCAGGGGCTCTTTCACGTCATTCCACTCAATCCAGGGCAGATTGACGAGCAAACTCGCACTCTGCGGCTCGTAGTTCGTCACTATTTGAAGGCAGATAATTACGGCTTCGTGCGGGTAAGCGCCAGTCGGCTCATTAGCCTGCTGTCGGAGCCGAAGGAGAGCAAAGTATGACCATTCTAACACCCTGGCCTGAGCACCAAAACCCCAGCCTGCACCGAACCGCCAGTGGGCCTTATAATTTTGTTCCGCTGCCTGAGAAGATCATACCCGTCGTCCATGACGCCCACGAACTGCCGGATCACGACAAGTACTACCGCGACCGCCTTAGCGGCTACCTCGATGTGACGCTGACTACGCGCTCACCACTTTACATCCGTGGCCCCGTGTTGGCTAAAGATTTCCCGCACCAGGAGGAGAAGGATTCGCCGGTAAAGAATAAGCCCGAATTCTTCCACACCGGTGATGAACGTAAGCCGGTTATTCCCGGCAGCAGCTTGCGTGGCATGCTGCGAGCGCTGCTCGAGATTGTCAGCTATGGCAAGATGCAGTGGGTCAGCGAGAAGCAGCTTTTCTTTCGCACGGTGGACGATTCAGCTGTCGGCTCATACTATAACCACCGAATGGTCGAAGAGCTGGGCATTGTTCACAGCACTGGGCATCCACCTGCACCAGGTTATCACGCTCAAGTCGAAGGTGGTTTCTTTCGCGTTCGTAAAGATGGAACTTATTTCATCGAAGAATGTACTGTTGCACGCGTTGATACACCAGATCTGTTGCGGCTGTTTGGGTTGACGGATAGCCGTGATCTGTATGAGCTTGATGGCAGGGATCTGTATGAGAGGACAGCGCGCAATCCCAATCAGACACCAAAATGGTTGTATCAGCATAGAGAGATCTGGGCAGATATCGATGGAACCGAGAAAGACTACTTTTTCCCCAAACAATTCACTACAGACCGCAATAACAGAAGGCGGATGCGCCATCCTGATCTTTGCCTGCGCTTCCGGCGCGCCCGCAACCTTGCGGTGGCCCGGATACAGGGCAAAAGATCGGGCAAGCTGGTCCTGACGGGGCACATGAACTACAAGCACCTGACATTCCTTTTTGTTCCACTTGAGCAACCCACTACTCCAATTGAAGTGCCTAACGATCCTCGCGAACAGGACCCCAACAAGCGACTGGTTGACCGCTTCCATGACGATGATCAGCTTACACAGTGGCAGAAAAAAGCCTTCTCCGCTGGTAGCCCGCCTACTGGCCAGCCAAGACAAAAGGACGGACACTTGCGCGACGGCGATCCAGTTTTCTTCCTACGCGACGAAAACCGGAATCTCGTATTCTTTGGACGAGCGCAAATGTTCCGGTTGCCCTATACACGTTCACCATTTGACCTGGTAGATCCGTCTCTACGTAGCGCCAGGCATATCGATTACGCTGAAGCGCTGTTCGGTTTCGTCCGCACTTCCCGGCAGCTTGAAGAACTGGGAACCGTCATGCCCAGGCAAGGTGATAAGCAGCGTGCCTATGCGGGCCGTGTTATCGTCACGGATGCTGTACTCCGGTCCGATCCAGCGAATATCTGGCTGGCGGGTGACTTTGACAGTAAAATTGAACCCAGGATATTGGCGACGCCAAAACCCACCGCATTCCAACATTATCTTACGCAGCAACATCCTGATGTTAAGGGAAAACTCGACCACTACGATAGTACACCACCAGACAGCGACAAGACTACCATACGCGGTCATAAGCTCTATTGGCACCAGGGCCTGGGTACCGACCAGGGCCTCACGCTTGAGCAGATCCGCGCGGCGATCAAGGAACCTTCTCAACCAATTCAAGGGGATACTCAGCATACGCGCTTCAAACCGCTGAAGCCAGGAGTCCAGTTCTCCTTCCGTGTCTACTTCGAGAATCTGTCTGACCGTGAGTTGGGTGCGCTCTGCTGGACGCTGCACCCGCACGGTGAGCAGGGACGGCGCTATTGTCACCATCTTGGCATGGGTAAACCGTTGGGGCTGGGAACTGTGGAGCTACATGCCCATCTGCATATCATCGATCGACCGCTGCGCTACGATACGCTCTTTAATAGCAGCGGCGACAACTGGCAATTGGGCGAGCCTGCCGTAAGTGAGAACTCATCTAAAAGTACACGATCTACTGCTGAAGTCGGCGAGGCGTCGAAGGGCGAGGATCTGGCTATTCCCGAAGTACTGGCTCGCCTGACGCGACCTTTCGAGGAACACCTGTTGCATGAACTGAATCCAGAACCGCCTTGCGTGCGACTGGCAGATATGCTACGAATCGCCATGCTGCTCAAGTTGCTCGAATGGCCGGGCTACCGGGCGGAAGAAGGCGGTACTACATACCTAGCAAACCAGCAGCCAGCACGTCCAAATACACGCTACATGAAGATCCAGCCTAATGAATACCGCGATCGCTTGGTATTGCCCGACCCGACACAGTTCGACGATCCATACTTCAAGGGTAAATCGCGCCCGCAAGGTACTCAAGCCTCGGCCGTGAGGCAGGCCCCGGTAGAGAAAGACATACCGCAGCCAGTCCAGTCACCTGCGCTGGCAGAACTCTTTCCTGTCGGCAGGGAGCTGAGTAATATGGTTGATTATACTCAAAGCGAGCAGGGTGTTGAAGTCAGGTTCTGGAACCTGGACCCCGCACAGGTTATTGGGTTTATCCCAAGGGAGCTGATAGATCGGCATTTGGGTCCCAAAATATCAGTCGTCGTGACGGGTCTGCGCCAGGAGCCCAATGGCCGCATAGTCGTTGAACTGAAGCTACGGCCGAGGAGATAACAAGCATACTACTTGGCTAATCAAATGGCTGATCTGCCTGAACTGCCACGCTCCCGCTGGTTGTGCTAACTATGCGTCTTGCCTTCGAGCCGAGACGGATATGACGCCACCGCATTGGAAAGGGGCGCTGCTGCGCGGCGGCTTGTGTCGTACCCTGCGGAGCGCGATGTGCGAGTACGCTTGCGGCGATCCGAGCTCTTGTTCTCGCTCGGAGTCGTGCCCTTATCGCACGATATTTGCGCCCCATGCCGAGAAAGCCAGCTCCGATCTCCGCGGATTACGCGATACGCCACGGAGACCACTTCAGTAGCACTACCCCTATTTTCTACAGACTCCTCTTCTTGACCAAGGTCTACACCCTCCCCAACACCACCTCAACCCTATACCCCTCCAGCTTCTTCGCCTCAGTAGGTGAGACCACTTCACGATAGACCTCAGTGAAAGAGGGTTTGTCTTGCTGCTGATCAACAGAGATGAGCAGGTTGTCGGCCAGCGTCTCTGCCATCAGGGCGTTGCTGAAGTCGCGGAGCATGTGGGCAAGGTCGGCGTCGGTATAGAGGGCCAGGCCTATGTGATCCTCGATGTTGAAGCCAGCTTTTTTGCGCATGTCCTGAATGTAGTGGGTGAGGTCGCGTACGAGACCCTCTTCACGCAGTTCGGGGGTGATGGTGGTTTCGAGGGCAACGACGTAGCCACGTTCCTCGGCGGTCACGAAACCGGGTTTGGCGGTTGCGACGACTTCCACTTCTTGCGGAGTTAGCTCGACCTGCTGACCATCGATGGTGAAGCTGAGGACGCCTGTCTCGTTGAGGATTTTGGCGGCCTCGCGAGTGCCTCGTTCATCCAGGGCCTTAAAGCTGGCAAGGATTTTCTGGACGAGACGGCCATATTTTGGCCCAAGAAGCTTGACTTGCGGCTTGAGCGTGTAGGTGAGCATGTCGCTATCGCTGCTCATGAGTTCCAGGTGCTTGATGTTTAACTCTTCGAGAACCTGTTCGCTCAGGCGGCGCAGGGCTTCCTCCTCAGTGGAACTGGGGACACGCACATGGAGGGCATTGAGCGGCTGACGTACCTTGATCTGTGCTTTCTCACGAGCGGAACGCCCAAGACCGACGATACGCATAACCAGGTGCGTATCGCGGACCAACTGCTCATCGACAAGCGCCTCGTTGACCTGGGGCCAGTCATAGAGATGCACACTCATAGGTGCATGTATGTTGACGTTGCGCACGAGGTTCTGATATAGCTCTTCGGTTGTGAAGGGTATGAACGGCGCCAGTAGGGCGAGCAGAGTGGTCAGGCACTCGTAGAGCGTAAGGTAAGCGGCCAGCTTGTCGTAGTCCAGCTCAGATTTCCAGATGCGTTCACGGCTGCGACGCAGGTACCAGTTGGAGAGATTATCCAGGAAAGTCTGGATGGCCTCACCGGGCTTGACGCTATCGTACAGTTCCAGTCCCTCAGTCACCTCACGGATGGTTTGTTGCAGTTCAGAGAGTATCCAGCGATCAAGTTCAGTGCGCTGCGCTACGGGAAGCTGGTACTGCGTTGGATCGAAGTGGTCGATATTGGCGTAAGTGACAAAGAACCAGTAGACATTCCAGATTTTGTCGAGGGTGCGCCGGACGAGCATCCACTTTTCGCTGAGACGCACAGGAAGCCCCGCCTGAGCAGCTTTCTCCATATCCTCAGGTGTGGGGATACGGGGGAAGTTGAGATTTTGCTCCGGCACATGGTTGGTGAAGAGCCAGCGCATCGTGTCAGAGCCGACCGTATCAGCAGCGTCATCGAAGACGACCGCGTTGCCCTTGGATTTGTGCATAGCGGTGCCATCTTCGGCCATGAGGGTAGCGTAACCGAAGAGTGTTTTGAAGGGCGCAGTATTCTCCAGGACGGTACTCATAACCAGCATGGAGTAGAACCCGTTTTTGAACTGGCCTGGGAATGACTCGCTGACAAAGTCGGCGGGGAACCACTGCTCCCAGTAGGCTTTGTTGGTGCGGTAGTGCATGGTTGAGAAGGGCACGATACCGGCATCGAGCCAGGGGTTACCTACATCTTTGATGCGCGACACCTCTGTACCGCAGTTTTTACAGTGAATTTTGACGGCATCAACCCATGGACGGTGGGGTGAGTGACCATGGAACTCCTGCCAACCCGTCACGGCTCGCTCTTGCAGTTCGTGTTCGCTGCCGATGACCTCGAAGGTGCCACACTGCGGACAGTCATAGATGGGCAGAGCCAGGCCCCAGTAGCGTTTCTTGGAGATCATCCAGTCATCCATATTACGCAGCCAGTCCAACTCGCGATCCAGGCCGAAGGCGGGGATCCAGGTGATCTGGCGCACGACCTCCATGATCTCATAGCGGAGATCCTTCATGGAGATGAACCATTCATCGACCAGACGGAAGATGAGTTCGGTCCCACATCGCCAGCAGGTCGGATAGCGGTGTTTGTAGTTTTGTGGCCGGTAGAGCAGACCCTTCTGCGCCAGATTCTCGGCGATTTCCTGTCCAACCTCGGCAGCGTTCTGACCACTGAGCCAGTCGTAGCCTGGGAGATAGACGCCAAATTCGTCTACAGGAGCCACCACAGCCAGATTGAACTCTTTGGAAAGGGCGAAGTCTTCGCGACCACAGCCAGGGGCGATGTGAACGATGCCTGTGCCCTCGCTAGCACTAACCTCTTTCCAGGGAATAACGGTGTGGACGACGTTTTGCTCGGCGGGCAGTTCGTCGAAGGGGCCACGGTAGTTCCAGCCAACCATCTCACTGCCTTTGAGGGTTTGAACAACATCATAGTCACCCTTATCACGACCCTTGAGGGCCTTGAGTACAGGTAACAAGTCCTCGGCCAGGTAGTAGTATTCGCCGTCTTGTTCTACCTTGACATAATTCAGGTCAGGATGAACGGCGGCGGCGACATTAGCAGCCAGAGTCCACGGGGTGGTTGTCCAGACGAGCAGGTATTCGCCGGGGCGGTCTAGCAAAGGGAGGCGGATATAGAGGCTCAGATGGCTGATCTCTTTGTAACCTTCTGACTCCATTTCCATGTTGGAGATGCCGGTTGCGCAGCGTGGACACCAGGGCATGACATCATGACCTTTGTAGATCAGGCCGCGCTCGTAGCACTTCTTAAGGAAGTGCCAGATGGTGTAGTTGTTTTCATCGGAGAGGGTGTAGTAGTCGTTACCCCAGTCCATCCAGTAGCCGAGGCGAATAGATTGCTCGGTCTGGCGTCTAGCGAAGGTGAAGACGCGCTCCTTACAACGTTGCACAAAATCAGCAATACCGTACTCTTCGATCTCACGTTTGTGGTGCAGACCTAGCTCTTTTTCTTCCTCGACTTCGACCCACAACCCCTGGCAGTCAAAGCCGTTCTGATAGCGTTGCTTGTAACCTTGCATGGTTTTGAAGCGCTGGTACAGGTCTTTATAGGTGCGTCCCCAGGCATGGTGAACGCCCATAGGGTTGTTAGCGGTGATGGGGCCATCGAGAAACGAATACTGTTTATCACTGGACTCGTTGCGTTTCAGGTACATTTCCAGCACGCCGTTATCGTCCCACCACTGCTGGATAGTGTGCTCTAGCGCTGAATAATTGACGCGATCTGCCGCGATAACTGGTCGGAAGACCGTCGATTTCACTGACACTTTCTACCTCCTGAGTGTAGGGCGACATGAACATCAAGTGTTGGAGCCTGACCCCCACAAGGGGGGTCACTACATATTGATTCCCTGTTCATGTTTGCCCAATGGATATGGCTATTCTTCTGTTAGCATGATTTCTAAGCGTTTGTTGATTTTACCTTTGTTTTCGGTTTTAGTAATTTTGATACCGCCGACCTCTTTGGTATGGTTGACGTGCGTGCCACCATCGGCTTGCAGGTCGAGGCCAACGATTTCGACGATACGTACCTCTTCAATCTCTGGGGGAAGAAGGTTAATTTTTGTGCGTATGAGATCGGGAATGGCGAATGCCCTCTCTCGCGGCAGTTTATAGACCTTGATCGGATAGTCAGCCTCCACTACCTCGTTAATTTTCTGCTCGATATAGGCCATGCGCTCTTTGTTGAGGTTTTCCATAGCGAAGTCCATACGTGCGCGATCGGGATACATTTGGCCACCGGTGACCTGGACGCCAAATTCCTTCCAGATAGTGCCGCAGAGGATGTGCAGGGCAGTATGAGTCCGCATCATCTTATAGCGGAAATCCCAGTCAATAGTGCAGGTTACCTCGGTGCCTACTGATGGTGGTGGGCAGTTGAGGGTATGCCAGACCAGGTCTCCGCGCTTGTTGAGAGCAATCACATCAGACCAATCCTCATGATTATTCCAGCTAATGGTGCCACGGTCGGCCATTTGCCCGCCACCACCGGGGAAAAAGACAGTGGCATCAAGGGCTATCTCATCTCCTTCGACGGCGATGACTGTGGCACTGCACTCGTAGGTAAAGCTATTTTCGTGATAGAGCAATTTTGTGTTCAACATTGAAGCTGCCCTTTCGTTACGTCTTTCAATAAAAAACCTCTCGCCCTGATATGTGAGGGACGAGAGGAGTTCTCGTGGTACCACCCTGATTAGCCATATATCTTGGAGGATGGTATGGCTCACTTCATTGTGCTGCAACACTTACTCATATATAGAAAGAATTGCAACCCTTCGTGGTAACGGGAAGGCTCCGGCCAGGTCTACTACACTGTTCGGCTGGCGGCTCAGGACTGATCTTCGGCGAGCGGCTTGTATCCGGTTCCACCATCTCCGGACTCTCTTTGACAAGCAGATGCGGCCTACTCGTTCCTTCGTTGCCGATGATTGTATGGTTCTCGTACAGGATTGAGAGGGGGAAGTGCAGTAGACCCCTACAGTTTTTTCCTGGAAGAACCAACTTGTATACTGTTCTTGCTTGATATTTGATGTACAACAAGGCTATGATACCATAGAAGGTGATAAAATACAATAGTCAAAGCTCTGAAAGGCGTGTGTACGATTTTTGCACGAATTCAAGAGGCATGGTAGAGGCGGCATTTATGACGCCAGTCCGTCTCTCTTGAGTTTGTCTATCGGCTTGCTGACTGGCGTCATAAATGCCGCCTCTACATCTTTCTTAGAAGAGACCTGCTGATACTGTGTAAAAATCCCTTGCGCACCCAGATCTGAAAGAGGGCTTTACGAAGGTTCTAGTATACGCAATTATACAGGAAATCATAGAAAATGGATGATCTGAAAACATTTTATGGACCGAACGCAGGGTATGTCCTGGAGTTATATGAACGATATTTGCAAGACCCTTCCTCGGTAGATGCTGCGACACGTAGCGTATTTGACAAATGGTCACAAGAGGGACAAGTATCAGAGGAAGGGAAGATGGATGCGCACATACCTTTTGACGTATCTGACGTGGTAGCGGCCTCTTCGCTGGCCCATGAGATTCGCCGGAAAGGTCATCTCGGTGCTCATCTTGATCCACTGGGGACGGAGCCTCTGGGCGACCCCGCTCTTTTACCAGAAACCCATGGTATTACTAATGAAGATCTGGCCGCACTGCCACCAGAGGTGGTAGGTGGACATGCGGCGGAGGGTGTATCTAACGCGCTTGAGGCGATTAACCAGCTGCGGGCGATGTACTCCGGCGCGATTAGCTATGAGTTTGATCAGGTAAAAAGCCCGGTTGAGCGTGGCTGGCTGCGTGATGCGGTCGGCTTGCGCCTGTTTCAGGGAAAGCAGAATGCTGAGGCTAGTCGGAAGCTTTTGCGACGTCTGACTCAGGTAGAGGCGTTTGAGCGATATCTCCACCAGACCTTCCCCGGCCAGAAACGCTTCTCTCTGGAGGGGACGGATGCGCTCGTACCGATGCTGGATGAACTGATTGAGGGTGCTATCGAATCTGGTACTGCGGAAGTGCTTATCGGGATGGCCCATCGCGGGCGGCTCAACGTCCTGGCACATGTGCTGGGTAAGGAATATCGAGTGATCCTGGCGGAGTTCAGCCACTCTAAGCACGAAGAGGGTGTACCCCTCACAGATACATTTGGCTTTGGCTGGACAGGAGACGTGAAATATCATCTGGGAGCAGAGCATATTCTGGACGAAGGGGCCTCAGTTGGTCTGAAGGTCATCCTGGCACCGAATCCGAGCCATCTAGAGTTTGTGAATCCGGTGATTGAGGGTATGACCCGTGCTTCGCAAGAGAACTATAAGGTAGCGGGGAAACCGTTACAGGATGTAGACCGTGCGCTACCGATCTTGATTCATGGTGATGCTGCCTTTCCAGGTGAAGGAGTGGTAGCGGAGACACTGAACCTGTGGCATCTTAATGGCTATTGGGTCGGGGGTACAGTACATATTATCGTGAACAACCAGCTTGGTTTTACTACGGAGCCGCAGGATAGTCGCTCGACGCACTTTGCTAGCGATCTGGCGAAGGGATTTGAGATTCCCATTATTCATGTGAACGCCGACGATCCTGATGCCTGTGTGACGGCGATACGCATGGCGCATGCCTATCGCGATCATTTTCATAAGGACATCTTGATCGATCTGGTCGGCTATCGTCGCTGGGGACATAACGAAGGAGATGAGCCAGCCTTTACACAGCCGGGGATGTATGAGATCATACGCAAGCATCCGACGGTGCGGGAACTCTATGCTCGCCACCTTGAGCAGTTGGGTATAGTGACTCAAGCGGAGGCGGAGGAGATGGTAAAGGAAGCGTTTGCTGTGTTGGAGCAAGCCAAGCAAGAGGCGGATAGTAGCGGACATATGGAAGAGGATGATGCGGATAACCTCGATGACCGTGAGGATGCTGGTGTGTCGCCTGCTGTATCGGATGAACAATTGGAGCAGTACAATACTGAGTTATTGACGTGGCCGAAGGGTTTTGAACCTCATCCGAAACTAGCTCGTCTCTTACAGCGACGAGCAAATACGCTCGGTAAAGAAGGTGGTATTGATTGGGGGCAGGCTGAGGCCCTGGCCTTTGCCTCGATTCTTGCGGACGGCACAGCCATTCGCCTGACCGGCCAAGATGTGGAGCGCGGGACATTCAGCCACCGCCATGCGGTACTCCATGATATCCACAACGAAGTGTATATGCCGTTACAACATCTTAGGGAGGCACAGGCCTCGTTCTCGATCTATAATAGCCCCTTAAGTGAGGCGGGTGCGCTGGGTTTTGAGTATGGGTATAGTGTGCATGCACCAGACGCGCTGGTGATCTGGGAAGCTCAGTTTGGCGACTTTGCCAACGCCGCCCAGGTGATTATCGATCAGTTTATCTCAGCCGGTCGAGCCAAGTGGAAACAAAGATCGTCGATTGTGATGCTGTTACCTCATGGCTACGAAGGGCAGGGGCCGGAACACTCCAGTGCGCGTATGGAACGCTATCTGCAGATGGCGGCTCAGCACAACTGGCGTGTAGCCGACTGCTCGACAGCGGCTCAATACTTTCATTTACTGCGGCAACAAACTCATGATATAACTGCTGATCCCCGACCACTGGTGGTGATGTCGCCTAAGAGTTTATTACGCCATCCGTTTGCCGCGGCTACATTACAAGAGTTGGTCGAAGGTACCTTCCAAAGGGTCATTGATGATGGAGCAGCTCTCAAACGTGCAGATAGTATCCGACGCTTACTAGTGTGTACAGGAAAGGTAGCTGTAGAACTTCTTTCTCATGGGAAGCGGGCGCAGGCCGAGGATGTGGCAATAGTGCGCCTGGAAATGTTGTATCCTTTTCCTGAGGATGAACTGCAAAAGGTTTTTGCCAACTATCCCCATGTGCGTGAGGTTGTGTGGGTTCAGGAGGAGCCGCGTAATATGGGAGCATGGAATTATATCTCTTCGCGTTTATCCGCGTTAGTGGGGCCGCATATGGAGGTGCGCGTGATTGCCCGTCCTGAAAGGGCCAGCCCTGCATCTGGCTTTATAGATTTGTTTATGGCAGAGCAGGAGCAACTGTTGACGAAAGCTTTGAGTTCATCCATCAAAGAACGTGGAGAAAGTCATGCCAGGTGAGATACGCGTCCCAACCATGGGAGAATCGATAGTTGATGCGGTCATTGCCTCGTGGTTGAAGCACGAGGGTGATAGTGTGAGCCAGGGTGAAGCTCTGGTGGAACTGGAGACGGATAAGGTCAATGTTGAGGTAACGGCAGAGCAGAGTGGAGTGCTGCAAAAGATTGTAAAGCACGAAGGAGATACGGTGTCGGTGGGTGATGTACTGGGGATGATTGGCGAAGGAACTGGTGCAGAGCAAACTGCATCGACGAGCAATGGCCAGTCGGCACAGACAGGGCAGGCGTCGCTTCAACCTTTGCAAACAGGACGTGGGGAAGCACAAAAGCGGCCTACCTCGCCTTTGCCAGATGGACAGGTACAAGCAGGCCAACCCTCGCCTACTGGGCAGGCAGCCTCAACAGCCGGTGATGAACAACGGCCCCCTTCGCCACTGGCGCGGCGCATTGCAAGTGACTACAATATTGATATTTCGCAGGTGCAGGGCACAAGTCCGCATGGGCGTGTCACCAGGGATGATGTGATTCGCTACATGGAGCAGCAAACACAGCAAGCGACACCTGCTCAGGGTGTGGTGACGGCCTCTGTCGAGACAGTCCAACCACCTGCTCCTCCAGCACCAAAGGCTCCTGCGGTTGCGCCTCAACCTCAGCCGGTTACGGACAGACGTGAAGAGCGTATTCGCCTCTCACGTCGGCGTCAGACCATCGCTCAACGCCTGGTGGAAGCTCAGCATACAGCAGCTATGCTGACAACGTTCAATGAAGTGGATATGAGCGCGATTATGGAGATACGCAACCGTCGTAAAGAGTCGTTCAAAGAGCGACATAATATCGCGTTGGGCTTTATGTCGTTCTTTACAAAGGCAGTGGTGGGGGCACTCAAGGCCTTTCCGCGCCTGAATGCTGAGATTCAAGGCAATGAGATGCTACTCAAGTATTACTATGATATCGGCATTGCTGTAGGAGCAGAGGAGGGCCTGGTAGTACCAGTAGTGCGCGATGCCGATCGCAAGAGTTTTGCGGATATTGAGCGGGAGATTGCGACCCTGGCAAAGAAGGCACGGGAGAATACACTTTCTCTCAGTGAGCTGCAGGGCGGCACTTTTACGATTACGAATGGTGGTGTCTTTGGTTCGCTGCTCTCGACGCCCATCTTGAATGGGCCACAGGTGGGTATTCTGGGAATGCATAAAATCGAGCAACGCCCGGTGGTCGTTGATGGTCAAGTAGTGATTCGTCCAATGATGTACCTGGCTCTTTCTTATGATCATCGTATTGTAGATGGCCGTGAAGCAGTGCAGTTTTTGGTGAGAGTAAAGGAATTGGTGGAAGACCCAGAAACACTTCTATTGGAAGGATAAGCCGAAACTGGGGATATGTTAAGCAAGGGTTGGTAATCGCGTAGACTTTGCTACTAATCTTTGCAAGGTTATGCCAAAATCCCCTCGACAGAGACGCTAACTACCTGTATAATCAAGGGAATGATTACAAGAAGGTAGGAAAGAGAGAGTCGCCTGACTATGCAACCGGAGAATCAATACCCGCGCCAACAAATGAATAATGATGACATGAATGCACTGGTCGGCAGGTCACTGGGCCAGTTCCGTATTGTCGAGCGTATTGGTGCTGGTGGCATGGCTACCGTCTTTAAGGCATATCAGCCGAATCTGGATCGGTATGTGGCAATTAAAGTCTTGCCGGCCTATCATGCACGAGACCCTATCTTTGTGAAGCGTTTTGCTCAGGAGGCCCGGTCGGTTGCGAAGTTAGTCCATCCCAACATTCTGCAAATTCATGATTTTGGTGAGGAGGAGGGGATTACGTATATTGTCATGGAATATGTGGATGGAGGGACGTTAAAGGATCGGTTAAAACGCCCGATCACCGTGGCAGAAGCGGTGGATTACATGATCCAGGCAGCAGAAGGCTTAAATTGTGCTCACACTAATGGGATCGTGCATCGCGATGTCAAGCCGGCCAATATGTTGTTGCGAAGAGATGGCTACCTGCTACTCTCTGATTTTGGGATTGCGAAAATTCTGGAGGGCACCACGAACCTGACACGCGTGGGTACGGGCATTGGAACCCCCCAGTATATGTCGCCAGAACAGGGCACCGGACAGGCGGTCGATCGTCGCAGTGATATTTATTCACTGGGCATTGTGTTGTTCCATTGTTTAGCAGGCCGTGTGCCCTTTACGGCAGAAAATCCCCTGACGATTACGGTCAAGCATTTGAATGAGCCCTTGCCGGTTGAGTTGTTGCGTAAGGTCAATGTGCCTGCGCCTATTGAGCAGGTGGTGGTGAAGATGACCGCTAAGCAGGCGCAGGATCGCTATCAGACAACCGATGAATTGATCAATGCCTTGACCATTGCGTTAACGGCTTCGAGTCTTTCCATTCCGTCACGCTGGCGCCCAGGGATATCGTCGGCGATGCCGCAATTGGATAGACAGGGCAACGTGGTGGCACGACCACCCAACGTGGTCGGTGGGCCGATTAACCCAAGTCAGCCACTCTGGCCCAACGTTGTCAGCCAACCTCTGGTGGCGGGTAATCAGCAGCAGGTGGTGACGTTACCTTGCTTTCGTTGTGGTGAGGCCAATCCCAGTACACGCCTGTTTTGTACCACCTGTGGCTATGAGCTTGCGGATAAGTTTGCGGTAGCTGACCGGTATATGGGACCGAATGGGCGTCCCTTGCTGGCGCGTTTGACGATGCAGAATGGTGCGATGGGCGGACGTTCATACCGTTTTCATCAAATTGTGACAACGATTGGACGGACTAATGGCAATGATCTGATTATTTCCGGGCGCACGGTGTCCCGGCGACATGCGCGTTTATGGTTTGATAATGGACGCTGGTACCTGGAGGATTTGCAGAGTGCCAACGGGACGTTGATTAACGGGGTACGTATCTCACAAGCACAAGCCTTGAATGATGGCGATGTGATCAATTTTGGCGATGAGATTGTAGTCTTTAATACAACATATTGATGCAAACAAAAGGAAGGATGTATTCTGATGGGTTCCATTAATCCCATTACTGCGGTGGCGCAGCAAATGTTATTGGGTAGTGCAGTGAGGCAAAACCATGCTTTGGAGCATGCAACGATCGTTTTGCTGAGTAGAAAGTTTCCCGACGTGCGTATGGCCGGTATCTCGTTCGCTCTAGGCTTTTTTGTCTTTGGGGATGTACCTACTGAAGCTATTCTGCCAGCTGCTCAGGAAGCACTCACCCTGCTACGCACAACGCAGCCGGAACTAGCGATACACGAGCGATGCGGTACCAATTTGGCTGTATCAGGCATGTTGACGGGGCTGGCGGCTATGGCGGTCGCGAGGATGCGCCGCCCGTATAATACGCTAAATAATGTAATTCTGGCCTCAACGGCCTCATTAATTCTGGCTCGTCCTTTGGGTCTGATGGTGCAGCGTTATTTTACGACGCAGACACCTAATTCATCGATGGTGATTACAAACGTGTCGTCGATGAACTTCCTGGGGACACCAGCGCACTTTGTGCATACTGACAATCCTGATGCCGCCGGGTTGTTTTCATGAGAGAGAGAGATTGAGGGAGGGGAAATGGATCGGCACGAGTTTTTAGTCGAGACCTCGTGGCTGGCTGAGCATCTGCATGATCCACACTTGCGGATTGTGGATATGCGTGGCTACGTCCGCACGATGGAACATGACGGTATACAGGATGCGGTGTATACGGGTGCTCGTGATGAGTACGAGCAGGGGCATATTCCTGGGGCCGTCTATATTGATTGGACCAGCGATATTATTGATCCAAATGCGGATGTACAGGTGCAGGTTGCGCCAGCCGCTCGCTTTGCTGAAGTGTTGGAAAATCTGGGCATTGGTGATCAGCATTTGGTGGTGGCCTATGACGCTCATCCGGCTTCGCAGTTTGCCACACGCTTATGGTGGGCACTGCGCTACTATGGGCATGATCAGGTGGTTGTGCTGAATGGCGGCTGGCCGAAGTGGCAGCGTGAGCATTTGCCGATTACCGATGAGGTGCCGGACTATCCAGGGGCTACCTTTACACCGGTAGTGCAGCCTCAGTTGCGAGCGACGGCAGAGGAGGTGCTGGCTCTACTGGGTCAGCCGCATGTGGCTTTGATGGATGCACGCGATTACGGACAATATAGTGGACGACTGGTGCGCGGTCATGGGCGTCGTGGTCATATCCCCGGTGCGCTGAATGTTCCGCGTGAGGAACTAATCGATCCGGAAACAGGTACGTTTCGCAGTAGTAGTGAGTTAACCCGCCTGTTTGCTATTCATGGGATAACGCCAGAAGATCATGTGGTCGCCTATTGTAATGGAGGCGTAGCGGCTACTACAGTCCTGTTTACGCTGGCCATGCTAGGTTATCCCAAATTGACGAATTATGATGGTTCCTGGAATGAGTGGGGACAGCGTCATGATTTGCCGACGGAAGTTTGAGTGGGAGTGGCTCAAAGTGACAAGTGTGACAGAAGTGACATTGGAAGAGCTGTCACTTTGAGCCGAAGCGGCTCAAAGTGCTAATTGTATAGATATGGATGAGTATCGAGAAGAACAAGACGAACTGTTGGATTTGAATGAGGTAATGCGTGGCTTTGGGGTGAACGAGTGGCGCAATTTGGGGCACGTAGCGTCGTTAGCCAATGAGAACCTGAGTTTGCTGGTTGAAATCGGGGGGGCAGAGGGGCAAGGTGGGCGACGCTACGTGCTGAAAGAGCGGGGCGAGGGCTTCATGGAGGAGGATAGCTCTCATCGTTATGTCTTCCGAGAGTTTCTCTCGCAAGCGGGTATTCCTCTACCATCTTTGTGGCTGACACCAAAGGGTGAGCCAACGGTGACGATAGGTGAGGATTCCTTTGAGTTACAGGAAGAGGTGGGTGGAGAGCGGTTCAGTACAGCAGATCCACGGAGTCTTGAGTGGGTGGATGCTGCTGGGGCTATGCTGGCACGTATTCATCAGGCATCGCGTCGCTATGTAGGCCCCGTGTATCGCTGGCCTTCGGAGGCGTATATAGGTGGTGTTGTGCAGAGCTATCTCAATCTTGCACGCAGTAAGGCTGAGGAGAGCGAGATAGCAGCTGTTGGGGCGGCTCTTGCGAACTGGTGTGATGCCTGGGAGGCTGTGCTACCTGCGGCAATGGTATCGATAGGAGCGGTACGTGGTCTGCCTGAGTTTCATATTCATGGGGATTATCATGCCTTGAATCTGCGTTTTGGAGCACAGGGTGTGACGGCGGTGCTTAATCTGGATGCCTCGCATTGGGAGAAACGCATTATTGAGCTAGCTTATGGCGTATTCTATTTCAGTGCGCTGACGTGGCAACAGGAGAGTACACTGACGCGCCCATTGGTGAAGCGTGGTTTTGATCCTGAACGCGCCCGGCGTTTTTTAGAGGCGTATGGAGCAATCTATCCGCCAGTCCCACAAGAGGCGGCCATACTCGGCGATGCTCTGTGGTTAGTCTCTCCTATTGCGACGATGAACGGCCCTCTAGAAGATGTATTTTTTACGTCGCATAGGCTAGATGAGATGTTGATTGATGATGTGATGGAGCGTCTGGTGTGGGCTACATCGTTACCTGGGTGGTTGAGTCGAGTTCGTCGCTCTATAGGCGAAATGTGGCGTTAGGAGAGTCTACTTAAAAAAGATACAAGTTGATCTATTCTAAAATAGAGGCCCTCTTGATTTTAGAATAGATGCTCTGCTATACTGCTGAAAAGCATGTGAAGCTACCTAATAAATAAATGTTGAATTTTCATAGGTAGGAATCTTTGCAGGATGCAAGTAGGAGGCAAGACATGTTCTGTCACAAGTGTGGTACCGGTCTTCCTGATGATGCAGTATTTTGTAATAGTTGTGGTACAAAAGTGGGCCTCAATACTTCACCAACGTCCACACCTTCTTCATCGGGTAGAGTAACTATTCAATTTAATGATGACCCTTCAGTTTTTCCAACAAGTAGCCCGACTAATCCTTTGTATCCTTCGGCACAGTTTGGTAATGGTCATGATAGTCTGAGCAGTCCAACGTACCCACCGACTCAGTTTAGGGGTGGTCCAACCGGTCCAGTGTATCCATCAGCGCAAGCGAGTGGTGTAAATAATCCAACGTATCCACCGACTCAGTTTGGGGGTAGTCCAACCGGTCCGGTGTATCCACCGGCGCAATTTAGTAATGTAAATAATCCAACGTATCCGCCAACCCAATTCGGCAGTAATCCTACCGGTCCAGTGTATCAGTCGATGGGAATGAGTGGTGACCCATCGTCTTCGCCGATGTGGCACACTGCTGAGTTGGGACAGCCACAGCAGGCTGGAGCATCGGTACCCTATGCTCAGGTGTATCAGCAGGCAGTACCAACCAATGGGGTACAGCAAATACTGCTGCGTGTTTTTGGATCGAAGCTAGCGATGAATGCGTGGTTTGGCGTTGTATTGGGTGGAGTGTTCGCTGTGGGAGTGGGCGTGATAGCGACGGCGTTGTTGTTGAGTATTGCTCATGCTATTGCACCACATGTGAGTGGAGCAGGTGGATATGGAAGTGGTGAAGATATTGTGGACTATATGCTGGGCATCATTCCTCTGCACAACCTCTGGCGTGATACCTTGCAATTATTGGTAATAACACTTGGCGCGGGTATTCATGTCCAGTATGGGTACGCTTCCTGGACAGGCCAAGCTCCTCTAGATGGATTGCTTGTACTGCAAGCACTTTTGCTGACATACGGAGGATATATTGCAGCCAGCACAGATTTTCAGAATCATATGAGAAGCAGCCTCTGGCGCGGTGCTGCTATCGCGGTGCCATTTACGTTGTTGCTGTTACTGCTGGCCAATCAGGTGAATGGGTGTATTCCAAATGGTGAGGGGGGGACGGTATGTACGAATGTACAGTCCTCAACATATAGTGGTCTGAGCATCGATACCTTGACCTTGACGATTTTTTGCTTGCTATGGGGAGGATTGTTCGGCCTGCTGGGGGCTTCACTCAAAGTAGCACGTGGTCAGTGGAGAGTAATGATGCGCTATTATGCGTATAACTCATCGCGTTCGCAGGTGATAGGGATGATTGTGGGTGGACTGGCGGCAAGTGGTTTGGGAATTGTTCTGGCTCTGCTCGTTTTCTTCAGTTTCATCGTGTATACCTCGTACTCGCTGCCGTTGTTGGATCGTGCGGTGTGCTTGCCATCTCATGATTGGCAAAGCCTGACCTTGCCATCTCATGATTGGCAAAGCCTGACGTTATGGGATATTACGAAGGGGCCACTGTATGCAGTGAATCTTTTCCTCTTCTCATTTGGTGCGCCGGTCACGATTAATAATCTGCCACAGTCCCAATGTTTTTATACTCCCAATGTGCATACCTCAATCTCATTGTTTGCATCAGATATCCCGCTTTCACCGTGGACACGCTTGTTGTTGGCTTTGCCGGTGATCAGTTTGTTTCTGGGTGGTAGAGTAAGTGCAGCTATCAGTCGCGTACAGGGTGCTGGCCCGGCAGCTGTGCAAGGGGCATTGATTGCGCTACCATTCACTGTGTTGATGATGTTGTTGACAACCATTAGTACGATTACATTTAGCTATACCTCTGGAGGGAGCAGCACGACAAGTGGGCTTGCTACCTATGTGCAATCGGCTGGTGTGGGAGCATTTGATCTGTTGCTCTGGGCCTTGCTCGGTGGAGCGGTGCTGGGGGCGTTAGGAGGAATGTATCAAGTAAGCAGTATAAAGAGCGGGGTAAGCCAGGTACTGGCAGTTCTGCTTCTGCCACTGGTGGTATTGTGTACCCCTGGTTTTCTGCTCTTAGATCGGCTGACGGGACAGCCCCGAACGTCTCAACGAAGCAAGACACGCAGTTTGCTCTATGGAGCATTATTAGCGACGCTATTGGTGGTGGTGGTAGCGGGAATTGCGGGTGGCATACTCATGGCCTTCAATCAGGTCTTTACATTGGATAGCAACGTAGGTGTAAGGGATATCGTATCGGTGATAGTAGTTGCCTTACCGGGGCTATTGCTGCTGTGGACTTGCTGCGTTGCTTTGTGCGTAGAGCCTGTGAGTAATACAAATGGGCAGCATACACCGGCAGTGCAGTTTTAGAAAGGATGTATTCCTATGGCTCTCTATGGTCAGATGCCTGTAGACAGGCCGACTCCGTCAGGAAAGCTCTCTCATCGGCTGGCATATTTTATTCTGCCAACCTTGGTGATTGCACTGGTTGGTGGGAGTTTATATTGGTTGCAATGGGCCTCGCAACGGGGTCTTGCGCTCGGCTATCCAAAGCCAGTTGTACATATCTCATCCACGCCATCAGGCCCGACACTGATTAATACGTCTGCTCAATTTTCTGCCGGAGCTTCTGGACGAGAGGTAACATATACATGGGATTTTGGAGATGGAACGAGCGGAGAAGGGGCGACGTGGCATTAATCAGACCAGTTCTGATACCACGACTGTGCATGTGGTGCCGCCTCCACCAACGGCGTCCTTCACGTATTCTTCGTACTACTATAGCTATTATGTGTACTTCGATGCATCGGGTTCGTCGGCGGATCGGAGTACTTCGATAGCTAGTTATTCCTGGAACTTTGGTGATGGCAGTACCGATACCACAAGTTATTCACAGGACAATCATCAGTATGCTAACTCAGGGACATATCAGGTATCATTGACTGTAACTGATGCGACAGGCCAAACAAGTAGTCCCTATACGACGAACATATCGATTTAAGATCATGCAGAGAAGAGAGGAACTTCTCTGCATTATTCCTCCAAATACGCTTTATTTCAACTTCTGCATGCGGCTTGAAAATCCGCAGCCATCTCTCCAGCTGAAGAATATCTTTGGTCTGGCTGTTTAGCCAAAGCTTTGGCGAGTACTGCATCAACAGCTGATGGTACTTGTACGCTAAACGACTGCAAAGGTGGCAAGGGAGAAGAAACGTGTTGGTAGGGCTGGCTAAAGGGACGGTGGCCGCAAAGCAGTTCATAGATGACAATACCCAAGCTGTAGATATCGGTGTGGTAATCTACAGGGTACCATTGATGCTGCTCAGGAGAGGCATAGGATGGTGTGTATGGACTGGGTTTTGTGTTGGCGGTGAGAGCGGTATAGTCCTCATCTTCAAATTGGACGATGCCAAAATCGGAGAGAAGGATACGTCCATCAGCGTGCCGGAGAAGGTTATGTGGTTTGATATCACGGTGTACCAGGTGGTGGCGATGGGCTGTATCAAGGGCTGGGGCAACCTGCTGGAGGATGGTGGCGACACCTGTGAGGGGTAAGGGACGTTGGCCACTGGCTTTGAGTTCGTCGGCGAGAGAGCCACCGGCCATGTAGGGCATGACCATGTAGGGAAATGGAGTGGTCTGGTATTCATAGAGGGTGAGGATGTGGGGGTGATCCAAACGGGCGACCGCCTGGGCTTCGCGCTCAAAGCGCAGTTGCAGCGTGCGTTGTTTCTGGTAATCGTCTGAGGCTGGGGGGGCCAGGATCACTTTGATAGCGACGATACGGTTGAGGTGGTTTTGCCGGGCGCGATAGACAGCTCCGAAGCCACCCTGCCCAAGTAGTGCCTCGATCTGGCAATTGCCGAGGGTTTTGCCAATGAGGTCTTCGGGGCGTTGAATGGTGAATGAGTGAGAGGCAGGTTTATCTGTTGCTGGTGTTGGCCTGTTGAAGGATGCTAGCTGGGTTGATGTTGTGCCAGCAAAGTTTGAGTTGATCTGGCTCACTGTCGTGGGTGTCGCCGGTGTCGTTGACATAGCAGGTGAGGTAGTGGAGCGGCGTGTGGCTGTTCCTGATGTGGGAGAGGTGCCTACCAATGGAGTGAGAGAGCGGACAGGGATGCCGGGGATATCGCTATCTTTGGCGACGGGGAGACGGAAGGCCATGCTTGCCATTTTCTCATCTACGAGGTAGCGCAGGCGTGCTGTGCCGGGCAGCTCCATGCCGAGATTTTCTCCCCAGGGGATACAGGTGGTGTTGGCGATGCTGCTGCATGCCCACTGCCACTCCTGTTGATTTTGGGGGTAGCATAGGGTTGGAACTCTACTACCCTTGTGCGTAGATTGGTGAGTATGTAGTTCGTCTGTAAAGATGCGCCCGATATGGGTGAGCGTCTGTGAGGTTGCGGCAGCTATGCTTATACGCAGCAGGTATGGCTGCTGGAGAGTGTGGGTGTAATCCATGTATACCTGGTAGGCCTCGCGTCCATTGGAACCAGTGGTGTTGTGGAGTAAGTTTTGCAAGCGGGAAGAGGTGGCACGCTGGAGGTGCTGGTGTTCCTGTTGGGTCAGGTGCGTTGGCTCTAGATTGACACTGATGAGGCAGTTACTTTGCCGGTAGAGCAGAGCCTCGCAAAGACGTAAGCGGGTTTGTACGCTCCACTGCCAGGGATAGGGGACATAGACTTCATAGACAGTATAGGCATCTGCAAAAGAGGGCAGTTCTTCGGTTTTGCGTATCTCCCCTACAGCCTGAAAAGGAAAAGGTGTGAGGTAGCGTGAGAGCGACCTTTCGTCGCCGAGAGGAGAGAGTTCGTAGCCGTAGTCGGCAAAAAGTTGGGCAGTTTGTTGGGCTATGCTCAGACAATGATGCTGGAAGCGCCTCTTGTCATTGTGGGGGAAATGGTGGATGCGACAAAGCAGGCCGATAGCGATGCCAGGAATATCGTCAGTAGCCACGAAACGTAGATCCCAGGCGGTGCCATGCATATGCCAGAAATTGCTGATGAGGCGTGTTTGTAAATGTAATGCCTCAACCAGCCGTTGTTGCGGGTCTACACTACTGAGCCAGCGTGATGTGAGCATGTCGGGTAAATAAGGGAGCGCAAAGCCCACAAGCGCATCTGGTTCAGTTTTATGAGATAGGTTGACGTAGCGGATAAACGGCGTTACGTTTGTCATAGTAAATTATCCTGCCCCAACCAGTTTACACTGCCCGGATTTTGCTCTTAGCCCGGTAACCCTCTTGCGGAGGCTTAATCAGCGTAGCATCCAAGCCAACTTGTTCTACGGCAGCGCGTACGACATCGTCGGTGACATGTTCAAGCAAAGCCCAGTCGTCGAGTTGGAAGTCATTGAGCTTATGTCGGCGCAAGAGCTGCCAAAAGTCATCTTCGAAGAGCCAGGAGATAAACGAGCGTATCAAAAAAGCGACAAAGAACAGTATGATAGGATAGCTCAGGCCACTAAAGATGGTGGAGAAGATATAGCCAGTAGGATTGGTATATAACGTCTCGGGCGATGGATGTGAAGCGAAGCCAATCAACATGAGCAGGGCGAGCAGACCAACAACGATGATACGTACATTACTGATGGCCGGTAAGACTGTACTAGCACGCGAGATATAGAGGTCTTGTCCAGCAGGAGCTACATAGGTAAAGACGCTGGCAACACCGCGTTGTGCGACAACATACTCGCGTTCCTCCATGAGAACACCACGCTCGGTGAGCATCTCTGGATTGGCATTAAGTTTGGGGATGGCACGCTGGCGCAGTCTTTCCCGAACAGCATCACGCACGGCATTGGTATGAGCATGTTCCCCAGGCAGGAGCCAGGAATAGTGCATAACTAAGGTACCATGTCCGGCAAAGGCTCGCCGCAGCGAAGCTAGACTCTGCATGCTTCCCATTTGTGGCCCCGGAGGTGGTGGTGCGAGAGTTGAGGTCGACCATGGGGGAGGGTTAGTAGGACCAGATGGTGGTAGATAACCCGTATTGGATGGGAACGAAGGAGGTTGCTGGGTTCCGGTAGTTGGAGAGGATGGCACAGATGCATAGGTGGGTAGAGAGCCACCACTATTCCAATTACCGGTTGTGGGAGGCGCAGATTGAGGTGATACATAAGTTGGGAAAGAAGTACTATTCGCACCTGGGTTGAATGATCCAGGACCAAATTGTCCTGTCTGACCTGGAACTGGCAGGCGATTGCCGCAGCGTATACAGAAGCCAGACTGGTCAGGATTTACATGTGAGCATTGTGAACAGATAGTGGCCATGATAAATACCTTCCGCTCTCTAAAACTAGCAATACATCAATCATGAAAGGAACTTACTAGAGTGAGTCCCATTGTAAGCACATTTTGAGGAAAAGTCAACCAGACTAGGAGAAATGGAGAGATTTTATCTATTCTACGTGTAGAATGCCATGGAGCAAGAGAGGGTCAAGGGTGACTGCCATGGCTGATGATAAAAAAGAGGAAAAGGGCGATCAGGATGAGCAGAATGACAATAGTTACGGTTAAGATGAGTTTTGATTGTAAAATAGAGATAGTTGTCTTGACGGGTGTGTTGTTGGATGCTGTTGATGAAGCTGGTGGCTTCTGTGGTGTAAGTGGTGCTAACGACGGGGACTGTGACTGAGTCGGTGAGGGGATAGTATACGACTGGGGAGGTGATGCAACAAAGGGACGAGGATGAGAGCGAGGTGTTGTCTGTACTTGGGCTTTGGTTTGTGGGCGCATGATCATTGTCTGGTCGTCATCATGTGCCGATACCGGATTTGGAGACGGAGCTTTCGTGTTATTGTGCGTATCAGCAACTACTGATGAGTTTCCTTGAAATCCCGGATTTAAAGAGGAACCGCAGCTGGGACAGAAGGATGCCTGTGGTGCAAGAGGTTTGCCACAACGTGGACAAGTGCGAGCCTGTCCTGACTGTGGCGTAGACGGTGGTGCTTGATGCGGCGTCGTACTCTGAGGTGACGAAGGAGGTGGGTTATTCTTGGCTGCCTCGAGAGCTTCATAGAGCATGGATAGGTCAGGTTGAGTACTATGTGGGTCCAATACACGTCCCGATGGTAAAGTCGGAAGCGATGGTGGAGTGGATAAGGCATCGCGTACTCTTCTCAGGTCATTGCGAAAGTCCGCTACGGATGGATAACGATCTCTTTGTTTCATTGCCATGGCTCGCTTGATAATGCGATTGAGCTGATCCAGCAGTTCAGGTGGGAGTGTACCCAACTGTGCCAGATGGCGAATGTGACGGTGGACTGAGCGAGCAGGTTTTGGCCCACCAGTACGAAATTGACGGTTGGCAGGATCAGCACTCTCTTCAGGTGGATTCTGAGCCAATTTTTCTTGTAATGATGGGAGATCGGACTGGCCCTGTTGAATGGACTGGTTGCGGTTGGAGACACTAGGTGGCTCTTGAGCAGTCAGGGCAAAGTAGAGGGTAGCTCCCAGAGCATAGACGTCTGAACGAGTATCGGTGCCGGTGCCACCGGGATATTGTTCTTGTGGCGCGTAGCCGGGTGTCCCCTGATGACGAATGAAAAAGAGGGTACGTGCGCCATCGGCGGTGGCCTTGGCGTTGCCCAGGTCGACTAAGATGGCGGTGCTGTTGGGCATAATACGGATATTGTCGGGCTTGATGTCACGGTGAATGACCGGTGATGGCTGTGTATGGAGAAATTGTACGGCAGCACAGACCTCAAGTATCCAGTCCAGCACACGAGTGAGTGGAATGGCTTCGTTCTTTTGGCGAGCCGCACGGATGAGGTCAGTAAGGTCACTGCCTTCGATATAACTGAAGACAGAAAAATAATGGCCACGCTCATTGAAGGCTTCCTGGAAAGCAGGCAGGTTGGGGTGATCGAGCTGGGTGAGGACTCTGGCCTCATGCTGAAGCTGGGCTTGGCCACTGGAGCCGGTCACAAAATATTCTTTGACGGCATATGGTTGATTATTTTTCTGCAGGTCTACAGCTAAATAGACATGCCCAAAGCCCCCACTGCCCAGGACTCGCTCAATGCGGTAGCGTCCGTGCAGAATTGTACCAGACGGAACCGTTTCCATCATCATAACAGGTTTCTCCCTTGTTGTTTACAGAATAGGCAATGGAGTATCTTAGAATATGCTTTCCCTCGTATGCTATCTACGCTTAGGATTATACCTCAATTAGAAGAATATGTCATCTGGAAGAACAAGGTCATAGGTTATTCTTAATCAAATAACCCTCAGCATCCAAGTAAATCAGTTTTTCATGCTTCTCTAGCTATTGACAGAATGTATAACATGTTATACAATGACACCATGGAAGCTGAAAAATACACATTCCTGCGTGTGCGTACAGAAACTCGTCGGAGACTCAAGGTTGTAGCTGCCTTACGTGACGAAAGTATGCTCGCGACACTTGACTATCTAGTCGCTCAGGAATTGACTCGCTTACAATCACAGCAGAGGGGGAATACTGATGTATCAGATACAACGGGTTCACATCAGCAAGACTGAGCAGTTTCCGGGTCTGCTGAGCCTAAGCTGAGGACTGACAAAAAAGTGTAATAGAATTTTCAGAAGATAGAAAGGATATTAAGAATGGTCGTATTACACTCTACTGCGCTATCTGATACTCGTTCTTTTTCAGGTAGCCGTGCGGCTATCTACAAGCGTGTCAGCGATGAGTACGATGATGGCACTACTCTGGAGACGCAGGAAGATAAGACTGTTGAGTATTGCCAGCGATGCCACTATACCCTCCTGCCTGAACATAAGATTGAGGACAGGATCACTGGAGTGATCTACCGGGAACGTCCTGGAATTCAAGCATTGCTGATAGCTGCACGGCGGCGAGAATTTGATGTTCTGGTGATCTATGATCTGGATCGCTTTTCTCGTGATCCGATCCAACAAGCAATTATGATGGAACTGCTTGCAGAGTACGGAGTACGAGTGGAGTGTGTCTTGCGAAAGGTAGAGTACTCTGTAGAAGGGGAACTACAACTCTATATCATGGGGTATGCTGCACAACTAGAGTATGAACGCACCATAGAGCGCACAACGCGAGGGAGACAAGATCGAATAGAGAAAAAGAAATGTCTTCCCGGAGGAGCTCCAAGACCTCTCTATGGCTACCGATGGAATAACCCAGCACCTGGAATGAAAACCGCCTACGTCATCGAGCCTGAAGAGGCAAAGATTGTCCGTCGCATCTTTGATATGGTAATACAATATATCCCGATTCGGGCTATTGTCCGTCAACTTACACAAGAAGGCATCCCTACTCCACGAGGCAAAGCTACTTGGGCGACGAGTACCATTCAGGCGATATTGAAAAATCCCTTTTATACAGGCAAGGCATTTGCCAACCGGTATCGGGTCGTACACGAGCTCGGAAAACGGCCTTGTGGACAGGAGCGTCCACAAGAAGAATGGATTCCCTTGCCTGATGGAACAGTTCCTGTCATTGTTGATCTAGAAACCTTTGAAAAGGCACAACATGTATTGGAGGACCACAGGCAACAAACTATACGAAACAATAAGTATCCGAAAGAGCAACTGTTGCATGGCGGGTTGGTATTTTGTGGATATTGTGGGAGAAAGATGACAGTAGCTCGTCACCAAGGGCGAAAGTTTGTACGCGCTGATTATCGGTGCATGAGTCTTTGCTATCCAGATGGCGCAATTGAGAAATGTCAGGGAGGTTTTATTGAGACTCACATTTTAGATGCAGCAGCCTGGCAACACGCTATCGAGATCATTCGTGATCCTTTCCTGGTTGAGCGAATACTCATGGTCAAGGAACCGGAAGAGCAGGCCATACAAGACCTGCATATTATTGAAGATAACTGCAAAAAAATCAATCGTAAGTTCAAGAGTCTGACTACTTTACTGGAACTGGATCAGCAAAACTTGGATATGGATGAAGATATCATCGACAGCATCCTGGGACAGTTGAAAGCACTTGCTGAACAAAAAAAGTCTTGGGAAGCGCAAAGAAGTTCATCCTTGCAGGCACAAGAACGCTATGAAAAAGAAAAAGAGGCACGAGAGAAGTTTCGTAGGTGGTGTAAGGAACAACAGACGAAATTGGACGATTCTGCACAGGAAATTGCCTACGAAGAAAAAAGAAATGCTCTGGAGCGATTAGGCATCAAAGCCATTGTGTGGCGGGCTAACCACGATCCCCGATTCGAAATCTCGACGTTACTACCTGATTCTGGGTCCACAATAAGCAGTCATTTTGCTTGCAAACCTGCAAGTACATGTACGTCTCAGCCTGCTGAATACCCTGGACTTTGTACAATTTCTCGGTGAGAAATTTGAGTAGATGATCATTATCACGGCAGACGACTTCAGCCAGCATGTCGAAGCGACCGGTACAGAGGACAAGATAAATAACTTCATCGAAGGTAGAGATTTCCTGGGCAACCTCTAAAAGCCGCTCGCCAGAGACGCGGATGCCGATCATGCTTGCCAGGGAGAAGCCGAGTTTGATGGGGTTGGTGACGGCGACGATTTGCATGACCTGATTGTTGATGAGATTGGAGACACGCTGACGTACACTAGCTTCGGAAATGCCCAGGTCTGCGGCTATTTTAGTAAATGGGCGACGACCATCCTGTTGTAGTGCTTCAATGATGCGCTGGTCAATCTCATCGATTAGATTTTTATGGTTGTGCTGATCCATATGGGCGTATAGTATCATGTTCAAGCTAGATACGCAATAATCTAGATCGGAATATCTTCCTTGTAAAGATTCCTGTGATGTATAATAGAAGTACTTCGATATAGATCGTGCAGTCGACAAGCCCTGGAGAGGGTATGAGCAGCTTTTTCAAATGAAAGGTATTATTGTGATTACAAAATATCTCGTGAACCGAAAAATCAACCTCCTTGCTGTTCTTAGTGTAGCGGCGGCCCTAATCCTGGCGGGATGTGGTGGGGGAAGCACTTCTGCTCCGGCCTCAACACCGACAGCGACGAGTGCTTCCAGCGGTACCACAGCCCACGCAACGTTGAAGCATATGCCTAATGGTATGGCAACCGTCAGTTTCGATCTGGCTAGGCAGAGTTTGACGGTAAAGATCTCATTGATTGGTCTAGCACCGAACAGTACGCACCCTGCCCATATTCATTCCGGTAGTTGTGCAAATCAGGGAACTGTGGTGTATCCGCTGAAGGATGTGGTTGCGGATGCACACGGAGTCGGAACGTCGACGACGATGATTCAGAGCGTGACAGTTCCGGCAAGCGGGTGGTATCTCAACGTCCACAACGGCCCAGGACTCACTCCAAGTGAGCAATTCTTACCCATCGTTTGTAGCGATTTGAATACGGCCTCGCTTTCAGCTCCCCCATCGTCTTCGTTGAATGTTCCACTGGATGCTGCTCCCGGATCAAGTGCAAGTGAAACGGCGAGCGGGACGGCGCAACTGGCGCTTTCTGGGAGTACACTCACGGTCAAACTCACCTTAAGTGGCCTGGCACCCAATAGCTCACATGCAGCCCATATTCATTCCGGCAGTTGCGAGAGCCAGGGAGCTGTGGTCCATCCACTCTCGACGGTGACCGCAGACGCTTCGGGGAATGCGACTGTGACGACCACTATTAATAACGTGTCGTCTATCCCAAGTAGCGGCTGGTATGTCAATGTCCATTACAGCACGGCTTTATCGACTCAGACGGGCTTCGATCCGATTGCGTGTGGAAATGTCACAAGCGGGTAAGTTGCATACAAGCAGGTAATCGGCTCATTTTCACTGTGAGTGAGGTTCATGTTTTTGCAAAGAAGCTCACTGCAAAAACATGAACCTCACCCTCTCACTGTGCATGAGCGGTAAAATTGTTCAGGATATGGTATACTTGAGACATGCCAGTCACCTTGAGTTCGACGAGGAGGCGCTTTCATGGAGCAAAAACCACGGGCTCGTTATGATGAATTTGCTGAGCAGTTTACTGCTGTCATGCACGACCACTGGGCTGACATTCTCCAAATTGTGAATCGTCAATCTCCCCGTGTTGCTGCACTGCTACGAGTTGCAACCCCATCAAGTCTGAAACGTATGAATGGCAATTGGCATATCCAAGTGGTCATTAGACGGGTGGTGCAGCATGACAAACTGCACCAGCCGAAAGATAATGAGATTGTGGCTCAAGCAATACGCCTCTGGGCGCATACGGCGGCTCAATTGAAGTTGCCGCGTGTAATAGTCAGCTTTGAACGGTAATTGCTGGGGCCTGGAAAGGTAGCTCTCCATGTCTGCTGCTCAACCGAAGGCACGACAACGTTTTCCTGGCCTGGATCCCGCAGTTCTACAACATCCTTATGATCGGGCGGCATTGAATGCCCTGCAAAAGATACCCGGCATGGATATCATTGTGCGAAAGTTTATTGAGCTATTTCCTGAGCGCGTGGCCTACATTCAAAACGTGGCTCAGACCGTACGAGTAACCAAGACCCAATGCCCTGAGTTGTATGCTCAATTGCAGGAGGCGTGTGCGATTCTCGATATGCGTCCTCCCGAACTCTATGTGGCCCACAATCCTCTGCCTAATGCCTGGACAAGTGGGCATGATCACCCCTATATTGTAGTGACAAGTGGGCTGCTTGATTTGATGAGCGAAGATGAAATTCTGGCTGTGATTGGTCATGAATTAGGGCATATCAAATCGGGACATGTCCTCTATCGCACGATGGCCCTGTGTATCCAGTTGCTTCTAACGATTATTGGTGATATGACCCTTGGGATAGGTCGGCTGATTGGACGTTCATTGGAGGCTACGCTACTGGAATGGTATCGTAAGTCGGAATTTACCTCTGATCGGGCAGCTTTGCTGGTGACGCAAGATCCCAAAGTGATGCTCTCGTTGATGATGAAGTTTGCTGGTGGGACGCTGTTTCAGCGCAATCAGATGGACGCCCAGGAGTTCCTGAAACAGGCTGATCTGTATGAAGAGGTCGATGCCAACATTCTTGACCGCATCTATAAAACGTTGCTTGTGGCACCTGTCAACCATCCACTGACAATTGTACGGGCACGTGAGATCATTAACTGGTCCGAAAGTCGTGAGTACAAGAATATCCTTGATGGTCACTATGCTCATGTACGGGAGACCCCAAGAAAAGACGGCAATGCCACCAAAGGAAACAGTAGTACGTCTACGTCCTCTACTACCTCTAACTCGGAGTTGGTTCGGTGTCCTCATTGTGGACGTGAGCAGAGAAATAGACGTTTTTGCAGCCTGTGTGGTGGGATGATCGCATGAATAACGGGAGGCGAAGTTCAACGTATCGCCTCACTTGAAGAGTGTTTACACGAATCTCGGCTCACTCATGTTTGCCACACACGCATCTGATGGCTTCTGCGTTGGATTATCGTCAAAGGCGGAAATGATGCTGTCCACGCATGACGAATTGTACTCTGCCCCATGACCAAGGCCGGGAAAGAGGAAGAAGTAGCTGTTCTTGAGCGTCTGTGCAGCCAGCTGGCCGTTGGCTGGTGGCGTGATTGGGTCATACTCGTCCGAGAGCACTAAAGTGGGGATAGTGCTTACGACGGGTTGTTTCTGGGCTGCGGGTGCCTGCTGTACGTGCCACAGTTGGCAGGTATCATACTCTTGTTGCAACTCATCCTGGAGTGCAGGCTCAATTTGTGGCGTGATCCCATTCATGGCCGTGGTGATATCTTGGGGCGTCAGGAAATCCCAGTCCTCGCTACACTCATCGGAATAGAACATACCATCGCTGAAGGTGTCGTCGAACTCAACAATTCCATAGATTTGTGAGAGCAACGTATTGTTGTGGGCATGCACCTGAAAGATCATCTGTGGCAGGAGAGGGATGATTTGGGTTCTATAGAGGGCATCGAAAAGCACAAACACGAAATCATCACCAGCCATCACCACCGTATAGCTCTTGTTTGTCGTGGCATCTGTGGTCTGAAAATGCGTGGGACTGGTGTTCAGGTCTGTGACCAGTTGGTAAAAGACACGATCCAGATGCGGATAGAGACGATTACAGTGGGCATCTAGGGCACATCCCTGAAAGAGTACCGTGAAGACGCGTTGCGCTGCACTGGGCAAAGTGGTCCGATTCTTCTGTGGTGGATAGACTGAGTCCAGGACGACGCTGCGAATGATCGATGGAAATAGACGCATGGTGGTGAGGGCCAGTCGCGTGCCATACGAGACCCCGTAGAGATTCGCCTGCTTGTACCCAAGAGCCAGAATCAGGTCGTGGACATCCGCTGCGTTCTCCAGCGAATTAAACGCATTCAGGTCAACACCAGAGCGCACCAGACGATCATGACAGGTGCTTGCGGCTTGCAATTGCGTCCGCTCGGCATCAGTGGCACTCATCTGCTTATCCAGGGTCGCGTATTGAAGTTGTAGGATTTCAGGGCAGGCGAGTGAAGGAGTGGAATAGCCTGTTCCGCGCTGATCGAAGAAAATCAGGTCATGATTGAACACAAAGGTGGAGTAATTAGCACGAGTGACAGCCTGTGCCCAATTCTGCAACGACGGGCCACCAGGACCACCTTCAAGCCGAATGACCGGGAAAGGATCATGCTGGACGTTGGGTGATTTGAAGATTGCTACTGCCAGATGCACCTGTGCCCCGTCGGGATGACTGCGGTTCTCAGGGACCCTCACAAAGCCACAGGTGACGTTCTGGCCCTCTACAAGACCGTCACCAAGCGGAAAAGGGCAGGAGGCTGAGCGAAATTGGGCGGTCGGTGTTGCCTGGAATGTCGGTGCCTGGGTAGGTAAGGTTGTGAGAGGCGTCTGCCTGGGTGTGGGTGGGCGCAAGAGCATCGGTGCGAGACTTGACAGAAAGACCAGCAGAACCACCAGGACTATACTTATCACTGCCAAAATGAGCGCCAAGCCCCAGTGGCGTGATCGTTTCGGTGGGGCAGGTGGTGGTAGTGGGGGTAAGGGCGGTGGGTTCAAGGGCTGCGGTGGACGCCACATAGACGAGTATTCATAGTAGGGAAGAGAGCCCTCTGCATATGGCAAAGGTTCATCTCTACGCGTAGGATTATCTTCCAAGCAAGACCAACCTTTTCTTCTGCTCTTCTCTGTCTATCAAACAGAGGCTTGCTCATGTGCCTCAACCAAGTATTAAGGTACTGTATTGAGGATAATCTGTCAATAGCTTGGTATGACAAAAGAGTGGGCGTCATTTTTTCGCAGAAGGACTGGCTCTAAGATGGCCTGGATGAACTAGAATTGTGAGCTGTTGGTGATATTAGAAAGGCTCATTGTGATCGAAATGTGATATCCCAATGCCATACTTGTGTACGTGAGCGGCTGACAAAAAGATGACGGTCATGAAAGATAAGAGCGTCATCAACTAGAATCTGGTAAGGATGGTGGACACATGGAACGTACATGGGTAACCATAGAGGGCAATGAGGCGGCAGCAACCATTGCCCATGCGTTGAGTGAAGTTATCGCTATTTATCCCATCACCCCTTCAACACCAATGGGTGAATTGGCCGATGCCTGGTCGGCAGCGGGGCGCCCCAATCTCTGGGGTACCGTACCACAAGTGGTGGAAATGCAGTCCGAAGGAGGTGCTGCGGGAGCTATTCATGGAGCTTTGCAAACGGGTGCATTGGCAACGACTTTCACTGCCTCTCAAGGGCTGCTGTTGATGATCCCCAATATGTACAAAATTGCTGGTGAATTGACACCCACCGTATTTCACGTGGCAGCACGTTCACTAGCTGCGCAAGGACTTTCGATCTTCGGTGATCATGCGGATGTGATGGCAACACGGGCTACAGGCTTTGCTTTGCTTGCCTCAAGTTCAGTCCAAGAAGCGCAGGATATAGCTCTGATCGCCCATGCTTCTACCTTGCAGGCACGTGTGCCGTTTCTCCACTTTTTTGATGGCTTCCGTACATCACATGAGATCGATAAGATCGAACAGTTGAATCGCGATGATATACGTAACATGATCGATGACTTTCTGGTGCAGGCGCATCGGCAGCGAGCCCTCTCCCCGGAGCATCCTTTCATCCGAGGTACGGCACAAAATCCTGATGTGTATTTCCAGGCTCGTGAGAGTGTTAACCCTTACTATCTGGCATGCCCGACCATCGTTCAAAAGACTATGGATAGATTTGCTGGGCTCGTTGGGCGGCAGTATTCCTTGTTTGACTACGTTGGTGCGCCCAATGCAGAACGGGTGATTGTCGTGATGGGGTCTGGTGCTGAAACAGTAGAGGCCACCACAAGGTACCTTATGGCGCAAGAAGAAAAGATAGGTGTGGTCAAGGTACACCTGTTCCGTCCGTTTTCAGTGGAATACTTTTTGCGGGTGTTACCCTCAACGGTTAAAAGCATCACCGTCCTGGATCGTACCAAAGAGCCAGGGAGTATCGGCGAACCACTTTACCTGGATGTGGTAGCAGCCGTTAACGAAGGAAAAGCTCCATTCATTGCCAACGACCCACGCATCGTCGGTGGACGCTATGGTCTTTCCTCAAAGGAATTTACACCTGCGATGGTCAAAGCCATCTTCGACGAGATGCTTCAGTCCGAGCCGAAAAACCACTTTACAGTTGGCATTAACGATGATGTGACTCATACCAGCCTGGCATACGATCCCGCATTTTCTATTGAAAGTCAAGATACCGTCCAATGCGTGTTCTGGGGACTCGGTTCCGATGGTACCGTAGGGGCAAACAAAAACTCGATCAAGATCATCGGTGAGGAGACTGACAACTTCGCGCAAGGCTACTTCGTATACGACTCCAAAAAATCAGGTTCGGTCACTATCTCTCACCTGCGCTTTGGACCACGCCCTTTCTCAGCTCCGTACTTGATTGGGAATAACCAGGCCGACTTTGTGGCATGTCACCAATTCTCATTCCTGGAACGTTTTGATGTACTCAAGTACGTGAAGCCCGGTGGTGTTTTCCTGCTCGACAGCATCTATGGGCCGGAGGAAGTCTGGGAGCATTTGCCATACGAGGTCCAGCAGGAGATTGCTGAGAAAAAGCTCCAGTTTTATGTCATCAATGCTCACCAGGTTGCCAGCAGCATAGGTATGGGTGGGCGTATTAATACCATCATGCAGACCTGTTTCTTCGCCATCAGTGGTATCCTGCCGAGAGAGCAGGCCATTGAACGCATTAAACAGAGCATCAAGAAGACCTATGGCAAGCGTGGTGAAGCAGTCGTACAAAAAAACTTCCGTGCCGTCGATGAAACACTGGCCCATCTGTATACAGTGGATGTGTCGGCTGCTGTAGAGGCGCTGGTTGCCGCGACTATGGGAAATGGACATCGACAAGGAATACCTCTACAAGTACATCAACGACAACCTGTTCCCTTACCGATGCTCACGCGCCGTCCGCCTGTCCCAGATGAGGCCCCTGATTTCGTGCGGCGGGTACTGGGTCCGATGATCGCAGGAGAAGGGGATGCACTCCCTGTCAGTAGCTTGCCGGTTGATGGTACTTATCCATCTGGCACAGCCTGTTGGGAGAAGCGCAACATCGCTTTGGAGATACCTGTCTGGGATCCTGATATCTGCATTCAATGTGGCAAGTGTGTGATGGTCTGCCCACATGCCGTGATCCGCATGAAGGTCTATGAGCCGACTGCATTGCAAGACGCTCCAGAGTCGTTTGTGGCGACCGATGCACGCTTTAGAGAATTTCCTGGTATGAAATATACCCTCCAGGTCTCACCAGAGGATTGCACGGGGTGTGGTCTCTGTGTAGAGGCATGTCCGGTCAAAAATAAGCGAGAAGTGGGGCGAAAAGCGATTAACATGGCGGCTCAGCCTCCCCTACGTGAGCGTGAAAAAGCCAATTGGGAGTACTTCCTCACGTTGCCTGAAATAGATGCTACCCAGCTTAACACGAACGCGATTAAGGAGTCACAACTGCTTTTGCCACTGTTCGAGTTTTCCGGTGCGTGTTCCGGGTGTGGTGAAACACCGTATATCAAGCTGGTTAGCCAACTCTTCGGGGATCACATGATAGTCGCTAATGCCACTGGCTGTTCGTCAATTTATGGAGGCAATCTCCCAACCACACCGTGGACAAGCAATGCCGAAGGACGTGGCCCAGCATGGTCCAATTCGTTGTTTGAAGATAACGCCGAGTTTGGCTTAGGGATGCGAGTAACGCTGGATAAGCAGCAAGAGTATGCCAGTGAATTGCTGGTACAATGTACTGACATCGTCGGCGAGGAGTTGGTACGGGCAATACTCCATACCGATCAATCTACTCAAGCAGGGATACAGGCCCAGCGCGAGCGGCTGGCACTCCTCAAGCAACGCCTTCAGGGGGCAGATCAGGCGCAATATGCTTCCTTAGCGTCCTCAATTCAGAGTCTCCTCAGTGTGGCTGATAGCCTGGTACGCAGAAGTGTCTGGATCATTGGTGGCGATGGCTGGGCCTACGATATTGGCTATGGTGGTCTTGACCATGTTCTGGCCTCTGGTCGTAACGTCAACATCCTTGTGCTTGATACTGAGGTGTATTCCAACACCGGTGGGCAGGCGTCGAAATCAACTCCACGCGCAGCCGTGGCGAAATTTGCGGCACGCGGTAAAGCCGTGCCGAAGAAAAATCTGGGCATGCTGGCTATGGCCTACGGCAATGTCTATGTAGCTCAGATAGCCATGGGTGCGAACGACCAACAAACACTACGTGCCATTCTGGAAGCTGAAGCCTACGACGGTCCTTCGTTGATCATCGCCTATAGCCACTGCATCGCCCATGGTATTGACATACGCAAAGGACTGGAGCAACAAAAGCTGGCAGTACAGGCCGGGCACTGGACATTGTACCGCTATAATCCCGCCATGTTCGATGAAGGCAAGAATCCCTTCATACTCGATTCCAAGGAGCCAACGCTTCCTCTGGAGCAGTATGCCTACAACGAGACACGCTATAAGATGCTTCTCCAAAGCAATGAGGAACGGGCAGAAGCCTTGATGCAGGTGGCTAAACAAGAAGTGCAAGAGCGTTGGCAGCAGTATCAGCAGATGGCAACGTCGCTACCACACGAAAGTGAGAAATAGCCGTATGACAACGACAGGACTTGATCTGAGAACGACCTATCTGGGTCTGAACCTGAAAAATCCACTGGTGGCTTCGGCCTCACCACTTTCAAAAAAGATAGATAACGTGCGCCGCCTGGAAGACGCGGGAGCTGCGGCTGTCGTGATGTACTCGCTGTTTGAAGAGCAGATCACGCATGAAAGCTACGAGCTGGATCATTATCTCAGTCGTGGAACGGATACCTTTGCCGAATCTTTGAGTTACTTCCCCGACCTGGATCACTATAATCTGGGACCAGAACCATACGTGGAACACCTGCATCGAGTGAAACAGGCGGTGAACATTCCGGTTATTGGCAGTTTGAATGGCATCTCATCAGGCGGCTGGGTAGAGTATGCTCACAAGATGGAGCAAGCGGGTGCCGATGCCCTGGAACTAAACATTTATTACCTGCCAACTGATTTCAATGTGAGCAGTGCGGAGTTGGAAGATGCGTATGTACAATTAGTCAGGGATATCCGGGCAACAGTGAAGATTCCTATTGCTCTCAAACTCAGCCCTTTCTTCACGGCACTACCCAACGTTGCCAAACGGTTCGTAGAAGCGGGAGCCAATGGCCTGGTGCTCTTTAACCGCTTTTACCAGCCTGACTTTGATCTGGAGGAGTTGGAAGTGATTCCCAACCTGGAGTTAAGCACATCTCATGAGTTACGTTTACCTCTGCGTTGGATTGCGCTTCTCTATGGGCGTATTGAGGCCGATTTTGCCCTGACTAGTGGCGTTCATTCGGCGCAAGATGTACTCAAAGCGATGATGGCCGGAGCCAGTGTCGCTATGATGACCTCGACGCTGCTGGCAAATGGTATTGGGCGTATCATGCACATTCTCACAGATATGCAGGAGTGGATGATCGAGCACGAGTATGAATCTGTTGCGTATATGAAAGGTAGTATGAGCCAGCGTGCTGTAGCAGAACCTGCGGCCTTCGAGCGTGCCAACTACATGAAGATGCTCAACTCGTTCGAGCACTTTCTACCCTGATAGAGAGACTTATCCATATAAGACAGCCAAGGCGAGTGTCTCACCGAGATACTCGCCTTGGCTGTCTTATATGGATAGCGAACGAGCTAGGTGAATTATAGCTTTACGAGGTCACGCTCAGCCTCCATTAGCTCAAATTCAGTCTGCTTTGGCTTGGTCTCTTGGGGTGGGACAATGAGCAGAGGGAGTTGGTTCACACTGAGAATGTGTTCAGTTACCGAACTCGTTGGCCAATGTGACATTTGTCGAAATACTTTTCCGCATTTTGACCATAATTTTTCGTAGCACTTTACCATTTAAGGTGCAAAACGAGCGACCTCTGACAGATATCTTTTCTCAGCGTGCGTGAATCACCGTTTGCAAACACGTGTTTCTCTGTTGAACGGCACCTTCTACAATGGAACGAAGGGATATGTGACAAAAACGAAAAGATATGGGGTGGAAACTTGCCTCTTTTCCTCCTCGCTGGTATACTTGTCTGTAGCGACGACTCCGGTAATGCAGCGCGGGATCGTGCCGAGTGCGTGCACAGACGCAGAGAGGGAAATAACGAATGGCTCGGTTAACCGATGAGGAATTTCGAGCCTGGTGTCAGCGCAACCAGATCGAACCAGAAACCGCAGCCTACCTTCAGCGCATTCGCGCGCTTACCAAGCCTGAACGCAAGGTTCGCGGCGGAAAATCAAACGTGAGTGGACGCTACCCCAGCCAGAAAATGGGGTTTACCATCCAGTTTGAAAGCCAGCACGTCGAGTTGTGGGGCTGTCATACCATGGAGCGCGATGAGGATGTGCTGGAATATTACGATCACCCGACCCGTATTCAGCTCCATTACCACACCCGCTCCGGGCGCAAAACCTCCCCATGGCATACCCCGGATTTCCTGGTCTTGCGACAAGATGGGGCCGTTTTTGAAGAATGGAAACACATCTCTTCGCTGGAAAAGCTCGTCGATACCATGCCTGAGCGCTATCAGCGGCAACCAAAGGGTGGGTGGCGGTGTCCCCCTGGAGAGCAGGCGGCGAGGGAACTTGGTCTTTCCTACCGTGTGCGTACCTCCGCTGAATACCATCCCCTCTACATTGCAAATCTGAAGTTTCTCCAAGATTTTTGGACCCATCCCTCCCATGTAGAGACGGAGCAAGAGGCACAGGTACTGGCGGCGCTCGCTGTCTATCCTGGAGTCAGTGTCGCACAACTCTTGGATGCACACCCCGGCCTCGGTGTGGATGTGGTGTGGGCCTTGCTCACCCGAACTGTGATCTTTACCGATCTTTCCGCTACCTCCCTCATGCAGTGGGATCAGGTCTTGCTGTATCGAAGCGAGGCAGAGGCCAAGACTCCCACACACCTGGCAAAAGATGGATCGACCCCGCTCACTTCGCGTTTCCTTTGGGATGGACGACTCTGGGAAGTACGTGTGGAGGCAATGACTGTCATCCTCCAGCCCGAGATTGGCGCGGTGCTGAACCTGCCCTCTGAATACTTCCAGCGTTTGCTCGCAGAAGGATCGATGAAAGAAGTCACCCCTGCAACCCCCTCACCTCTGCAAGAGGCGGTGCGAGAGATCATGTCTCATGCCGGTCCGAAAGCAGTGGAGGCAGCCAATCGGCGACTCCGTGAGATTCTGGCATGGAAGTCGGGCGAAGCGATTAGCGTGACCCCTCGCAGTATTCAGAACTGGATCGCCGCCTTTCGTCGGGCAGAAGCAGAGTACGGGTGTGGTTATGTGGGACTGCTCGACAAGGTGCGAGAGCGCGGCAATCGGAACGCGCGCATCCCCGATGCCTCCAGGCAGATGCTGCACGAATATTTCACGACGCATTACGCTGTCCCACAGCGCCCGCGGGCTGCGGCGGTGTATCGTTTGTACCGGGAAGAGAGTCTCAAGCGAGGCATTCCTCCGGTTGGGGAGCGCACTTTTTACCGCGAACGAGCGAGTTTTGAGGATGCTCAGGTGATCACAGCGCGCCGGGGGAAACGCGCCGCCTACCCCTCGCAGCCGTTTTTCTGGTATTTGGATCAGACGACTCCACGGCATGGGGGATATCCCTTTGCGCGGGCGCATTTGGATCATACCCAATTGGATATCGTTCTGGTTTCCTCAGTCACCGGCAAGCCACTGGCAAAGCCCTACGCGACGTTTCTCACCGATGCATACAGTCGGCGTATGCTGGCCTGCTATGTGACCTTTGATCCTCCCAGTTATCGTTCGGCGATGATGGCTTTTCGGCTCTGCGTCCAGCGCTACGGGCAACTTCCCCAGGAACTCGTGGTCGATCGTGGCCCAGAGTTTGGCAGCGTGTATTTCGAGTCCTTGCTGGCCCGCTGCTTTGTCACCAAACTTGAGCGCCCTGGCCAACAGCCGCATTTTGGGTCCGTGGTTGAGCGGCTTTTTGGCACGACCACGACTGAATTGCTCAACCAACTGCGCGGGAATACCCAGGCCAGCAAAACACCACGGCAGATCACCCGCGAGGTTGATCCGAAGCAGCTCGCGGTCTGGACGCTCTCGCGGTTTACGGATCGTCTTGCTGAGTATGTGTATGAGGTGTATGACCAGATGGATCATCCTGCGCTGGGACAAAGCCCTCGCGAAGCCTTTGAACAGGGGATGTTTCTTTCTGGCTCACGGAGCCATCGCCTGATTGCCTACTCCGAGGACTTCTTGATGCTCACCCGCCCAACCACGCGCGTGGGCACCGTCAAAGTCCACCCCTCGCGCGGGATTACGGTCAATGGCTTACAGTACTGGCATGAGTGTATGCGCTCGACTCAGGTCGCAGGGCAAACCGTGGCGGTACGCTACGAGCCGTACGATATGGGCGTGGTGTATGCCTACATCGGTGGGCAATGGCTCGAATGTATTGCGGATGCGTATGGCTCTGTCCATGGGCGCTCGGAACGCGAATGGAACCTGATCCTGGATGAGTGGCGAGAACAACAGCGCCAACACGCCCAGAAACGGATCAGTCTCAACGGTCCCCTGCTAGCACAGTTCTTGCAGAAACTGGAGAACGACGAAGCGCTGTTGCTCCAGCAGCAGCGCGATTTTGAAGAACAGCCGCTTCGCGCCTCCATCCTTTTGAGATCTCAGTCCAAACCCGCCGAGTCTGAGCCGCCGCTGATTGAATTGGACCTGGCAACCATTCCCAGCTCAGAGGAGTACCGGTAATGCATTCCATGGAAGCCGAGTTTCGACACGCGCGGTTACAAGCCTTCATTCACCTCAAGGTGAAGCACCCGCGGTTACAGGAGATCGACGACACCTTGATGCAGGCCATGCGCGGACACCGGATCTACACGCTGCTGCCTCTCTATGGGGCAAGCGGTGTGGGCAAATCAACGGTCCTCAAGCATGTGGCAGAGCGGTGTCGCGCAGAAGAAACCGACCCCGCCTGTGTGCCCGTGGTAGAAGTCCAGGCTTCCCCGGAAGACATTGGCGCTTCCGCGCGTCTGGATTACTACCGGCAGATTCTGGATCAACTTCGCACACGGAGTGTGGCTGTCAACGACCGTGTGAAACACTTGTCGCTGCTCGCCCATCCGGGGAAGAAGAGTTCTGACCCGGCGGAGTGGCTGGATATGCGGGAGGCAGTGGTGTATGCCTTTGCCTTGCTACGGGTGAAAGGGGTATTTGTGGATGAGGCGCAACATTTGATGTCGGTGGATACGCCCCACAAACCGACCTCGCAACTGGATTGGCTCAAAGCGCTCACCAATCGCACGAATGTGCTGCATGTGCTGGCGGGCAATTTTGATTTGTATGATTTCTGCCACCTCCACGGCCAGGCTGGCCGGCGCATGCGCGATCTGTATTTTCCCCGCTACCATTTCGACAATGCCGCCGAGTGCGAGGCATTTATCGGGGCGCTCCGCTCCTTGCTGGAACACGTCCCCTCCAAGTCGATGTACCGGGCCTACTCACGCACTGGCGCTGGTTTGGCGAGTGGAGCCTGGGATGCATTGGCGTGCTCTCCGATTGGCTGGTCGAAACGGTGGACGCCCTCTGCAAGCAAGGGGGAACCGCCTTAACCATTGACGCGTTGCAGAAACATGCCTTGCCACCTGGCCTACGCGCGCGGATGGAACGGGAAGCTCGCGCGGGGGAATTTAAAATGGACCAGGCCAAAGCCCAGAGTGAGCAAGAACTCCGACAGTTGCTCGGAAAGCCGATCCCTGTTCCTGGGACCGAGGTGACCGAGACCCCGCACCCCAATGGAGCGAGCGCGTCCAAGCCATTGCCTGATCGACTTCCAGGAGTGCATGGTCACACACGGGTGGAGCGTGGAGCAGCCCGTGACCCCGTAGGAGATCAAGTGCTCACGCGCAATTCGTCCAAATGCACCTTTTTTGGGATAGTCCCAATCGGACTCAAGCGTTTTCTGGACAGTGGCGTTGCGCTGGTGGAATGTCCCGACTGTGCCTGCACGCGTACCTTAGAGCCGCGTGGTGGGGTTCTGCGGTTTAAGCCGCATGACAGACGCAAAACGACGACTCCCAATACCGGACCACGATGGACCAGGATCGATGAGGACTGGAATGTTGTCGGCGGTTAACGGGGTCCTTGTGGGAGCCAGACCTCTTCTCACCCCTTGTGCCTTGAACGCCACGGATGTGATTTTTTTCTGGTATGATGAGGGCAGTTCTCCACCTGAACACATCTAGCAAACTGTCCTCCCGTGATGCGCACCCTGGCTTTCTCGCCACGGCCTCGGCCAGAGAATCGCTGTGAAATTACTGTCCCCCTCTTCCTTTCATTTTTTTGCTATAATAGCAAGAGCATGGCATATTACAACGAGGAGGAGAAAAGATATGTTACATTGTACGCCATTTCTTTTATTTGACGGCAACTGTGCAGAGGCAATGACCTTTTACCACCGGTGCCTTGGTGGAGAGTTAACGCTTACAAAGCTTGGCGAGACTCCTATGAAAGACCAGTTCCCGCCAGAGAAGCACAACAGGATTATCAATGCCCATCTCAAAAGTGGTGCTATTGATATATCAGCCACAGACTGGATGGCATAATACTTATGCAATCTTTGTTATTGGTAGAACGTATGACGAATTAAAAGCGGTCTTCGATAAACTTGCAGAAGGAGCAGAAAAGGAAAGGTTTCAAGAGTTGCATGATATGCCATTTGGAACGTATGGACAGTTTTATGATAAATATGGTGTTCAGTGGATTTTTAAAGGAGAGAAAAAAGCATAGCGGAACGACTCACTTGATGCAGATTTGAGAATACAGGTTGGTTGGGGAATCAAGTGGTATACTTTTCGTTTGTCTTTTTGAAAAAACACTAGGTGTAGTGGTCTACTTTTGAGGATCATCCTCACATTTGGGGAAAGCTCTGCTATAATGTGGAATGAGACATGTGTTTGAGCATGAAAAAAGGAACCAGTCGGAACTATAAACTCAGCAATCCCCAAATGTGAGGGAGAGCCCGAAAAGTGAACCAGTTGATTCCCACTACCACTTGTATTATTTCAGCAATTATTTCCGGTAATCGAAAAGCCTTCCCCCCTAGTGTTCTGCGTGGTATAGTTTAGTTAAGGTGTTTTCGTGGAAGTATCCTAGCCTCACTTTTAGCATAAACACTGGTAACTTGCTATACTCCATACTCAAATCTCTGCGACAATACGAGCCAGAGATGTATCTGAAAAAAGGAGGCGAGCATGGCAACATTTGTGCTGGTGCATGGGGGATGGCATGGGGGCTGGTGCTGGCAGAAGGTCATCCCCTTCTTAGAAGCCGCTGGCCATGAGGTGTATGCACCCACCCTCACTGGCCTGGCTGAGCGTGCATCCGAGCTTTCACCCGATGTCGGATTAGATACCCATATCCAGGATATCGTCGGCTTGCTGGAGGAAAAGAATCTGCATGGTGTCATCCTGGTGGGTCACAGTTATAGCGCGATGGTCATCACCGGCGTGGTTGATCAGGTGCCGGAGCGCATTGCTCACCTGGTCTATCTGGATACCTTCGTGCCACGTGATGGCGAATCGATGGCCGATATCTCGCCGATTGTTATCCGTCTGCGCCGCAAACAAGCACAGGCCCACGGTGATGGCTGGAGAGTCGATTCTCAAGGCACCTACGGGGTGACTACAGAGCCAGATCTAAGCTGGGTGCGCTCGAAGGTGACGCCACAACCCCTGAAGACGTTCGAGCAACCTCTT
>WNGD01000819.1_pt1 | contig 63183 bp, 67 predicted proteins | sample 5400671 | NCBI WGS metagenome assembly WNGD01 (sample SAMN13153369, study PRJNA577476) | soil metagenome | isolation source: 40 cm soil or saprolite under grassland replicate 2 | place: USA:California | collected 2016-06-15 | reverse complement strand
GTCAAACAGTCGCCGGCGCCGTGGCAGGCGGTCGGTCGGGCGGTCGGGACCGCGATACGGACCGCGCTTGCGGCGGACGTGCCGGCGGTTGCAGCGGCGCCGAAACCCGCTTCCGCCGATCCGTCGGCGGTCAGCGACGACGCGCTCTACGAGCAGGTCGCGCAGGTGTTCGACGAGCAGGTGAACCCGATGGTGGCGCGCCACGGCGGGCGCGTCGAGCTCATCGACGTGCAGGACGCCGTCGTGATGCTGCGCATGGGCGGCGGATGCCAGGGGTGCGGCATGGCCGACGTCACCCTGCGCCAGGGGATCGAGGGGATGCTCGCGCAGCTCGTGCCCGCGGTCCGCGGCATCGTCGACATCACCGACCACACGTCGGGCGCGAACCCGTATTTCCAGGCGTCGAAAAAATAGCGCCCCGCCTGCTGCTGCTGCTGCCCACGACGACCTACCGCACGGCGGCGTTCGTGGAGGCTGCACGGCAGATGGGCGTGGAGTTGACGGTCGCCTCCGAACAGCCCAGCGCGCTCGCCGCCGCCAACCCTGCCGGTTTCCTCACAATCGATTTTGAGCAACCGGAGCGCGCGGCCGATGCCGTGCGTGTGTTCTCCCAGCAGTACCCGGTCCACGGGGTCGTGGGCGTCGATGACACAACGGCAGTGGTTGCTGCTGCCATCGCCACCAGCCTGCAGCTCAAAGGAAATCCGGTCCACGCGGCGATCGCCGCAGCCGATAAGTACCTGCAACGCGAGCTGCTGGCCAAGGCTGCCGTGCCGATTCCGCGGTTCGTGTTGCGAAACCTGGACGAGGATCCCGCCGCACTTGCGACATCGATCGTCTATCCATGTGTGCTGAAACCGGTCCGCCTTTCGGCTTCGCGTGGAGTGATGCGCGCCGATAATCCGCGATCCTTTGTGACGACGCATGGCAGGTTGCGTGCGATACTCGCGGATCCGGAAACGGCTGCTACCTGCGGTGACCGAGCACGCCAATATCTCATCGAGGAGTTCATCCCCGGCTACGAGGTCGCGCTGGAAGGTTTGGTGGTCAATCGGCGCCTGCACGTGCTCGCGGTGTTCGATAAGCCGGACCCGCTCGACGGGCCGTTCTTTGAAGAGACGATCTACGTCACACCGTCCACTGTTCCGGCCGGCCTGCAGACGGCGATCAAGGATTGCGCGGATCGCGCCGTCCGAGCGCTCGGTATTGTGGAAGGCCCGGTGCACGCCGAACTGCGCTACAACGAGCGCGGGCCCTGGCTGATCGAGCTGGCCGCACGGCCGATCGGTGGCCGCTGCTCGGCGGTGCTCAAATTCGGGGAAGGGGGAAGCGGGAAGGGTGTGACGCTGGAGGAGATCATCTTGCGGCACGCGCTGGGACTACCGATCCCGTCACTGCAGCGCGAGCGGCTCGCCGCCGGGGTGATGATGATTCCGATTCCTGGTGCGGGAATGTTGCAGGAGGTTCGTGGCTTGGAGGAGGCGAAGCGCGTTCCGCTTGTGGAGGATGTGCAGATCACCGCGCATCCAGGCGAACGGTTGATTCCATTTCCCGAGGGTTCGCGTTACCCGGGATTCATCTTCGCGAGGGGAGAGACACCTGGAGTCGTCGAGACTGCTCTACGCGAGGCCCACCGCAAGCTCAGCTTTACACTGCTTCCGCCACCACCTCCAGCCAATGCCGTGGGACCGAGTCCACTTTGAGCTCATCCATGGTGCGCTCGAGGCCGAGTTCGAGGGCTTTCGCTCCTTCCTCGAGCGGTACGCCGGGCAGTGCACCTTCGATAAAGAGCGAGAACCGACCGATATCGATCAGCGCTTGACGCGTCATATCAACGCGCAGTAGCTCGACCGTCGTCGGACGCAGCCCCGCCGCCGTGCATGCCGCGCTGTATTGCTCGGCAGAAAACCATTCCATCGCCGCGGCGTGGCCGTCGTGTTTGACGTCCATGCCCTGCTCGCGCACCACCTGCACCGAGCGCACGATCCAGCGACGCCAGAAGCCGCTCGTGCCTTCCACATACGCGCCATTGAAGAACGTGCTGTTGAACGCCAGCAGTCCGCCCGGCTTCAGTACGCGGCGAATCTCCTTCAGCACCTCGCACTTGTCGGGCATCAAGTGAATGGCATTGAGGAAAACGACCGTGTCGGCGGACTTCACGAGCTTCGACAGCCACTCGGCGCTGCCCTGCACGAATTCGGCGAACTTGGAGGAAATGGCGGCCCGCGCCTTTTCCAGCGCGGACGGCGAGGGATCGACTCCGATGACGCGTGGCGGCGGCTGCTGGCCGCGGACGCGCTCGAGGATCAGCTCCGTGACGGCGCCCGGGCCGCAGCCCAGATCGACGATCACCTGGCGACCCGGACAAATCACCCGCTCGAGGATCCAGCGGTTGACCTGCGTGAAGAAGGGATGCCGCGTGAAGGGCGTGAACGAGAAGCGCTCGTCGTCCGCATCGTGGTGGCGTAACGCGCCGCTGGTCACAGTTTGTGAATCCCGAGCGGTCCCAGATGAACGTCGAGATTGTGATTCACCCGGTAGCCCACCACGCCGTTCACGTCGAGGTTCGCGGCGTCGCCTGTGTAGACCTCTTTGCCGTTTACCATGAACTTCGCTTTGCCGCCCTGTACCTGGATGCTGAGCTCGTTCGTCGCGCGGCCGCTGGAATCCGCCTTGGTCACGGCGTCGCTGGCCGTCCATTCCACGACCGCCGTCGGGCGTGCCGCGTAGCTGGGACGGCGGCGAATCGAGTACATGCCGTCGATCGGCCGCACGAGGAAGTAGGTGTAGCTCTGCCCGGAGTCTGCAAGATTCTTTCCACCGATCAGGATGCCAAACGCTTCGGGATGGGCGGGGTTCTTCATCTGACCCAGCTTCGCGACGACGTGGTAGGTGCCGGAGATGGTGTCGCGATCACGCCAATAGATCGCCGCTGGGCCGACCGTCGTATGCAGGCCGTCACCCATGCTCGTGAACTTCACGTTCTCGAGCGGCGCGGGCTGCCCGGTCTGGCGGTTCGTCTCGGTGCGCACGCGCCAGCCGGCAGGGAAGGTGCCGCCGCCCGCCACGCTGCGATCGGGATCGGCTTGCCCCGCAGCCGTCGCCAGAGGGGCGAAAAGCATAAAGACCGCCGCAGCGGTCAGCAAGCGCGTGGCCATCATCGGCTCTCCCGGCATTCGGGCATCAATATGTGGGTCTAAGTGATATCATGCAAAGTTTTTTAGTCAAGAGCCCGCCAGATCGTGCACCGTATCCAAGCTCACGATCTTGAGTTTGCGCTTGCCCATCGGCAGTGTGATGTCCACCTTCTGCCCCACCTTACCGCCTAGCAACGCCTTGCCGAGCGGCGACGCCATCGACACCGACACCTCCGCCGCGCCGTCCTCGCCCTCGATGAATTCGCCGAGTGTCAGGGCGTAGACTTCTTTCTTTTTTGTGTCGATGTCTTCGACGGTCACGCGGGAGCCGAAGCCGACGCGGTCCCGGGGGATGTCCTGCTCCCGGACGTCCGACAATTTCGAGAGCCGCAGCCGCAGATGATGCACCCGCGCCTGCGCGAATTGCTGCCGCTCGAGCGCCGCCTTGTATTCCGAGTTCTCCCGCAGGTCGCCGTGCGCGCGCGCCTTCTCGATCTCCTTGGGGAGGACGAAGGAGATCTCGTGGTTCAGCCGCTCGACTTCTGACTGGAGCTTTTGCTTGAGCGCTTCGATCATACCGGGGATACTAACCGACGAACCGCCTAACCGGCTAGCTTTTGGGGGCGGATGCGCACCTACCACCAGCTGACCGATGCCGACCGGTCGGGTCTGCTCGACCAGATCGGCGCCCAGAGGCGCCGGGTGGCGGAGCGCTTGGCCGGGGTAAAGCGGATCGTGGCGGTGATGAGCGGCAAGGGTGGCGTGGGAAAGAGCTACGTGACGGCGAACGTGGCGAGAGCCCTTGCCCGCGCTGGTCGCAGTGTGGGTGTGCTCGACGCCGACTTGAATGGCCCCACGATTCCGGGGCTGCTGCAGATCGCTCCGAACGCCCCCCCCCATCCGCCTGCAGTCGGCCTCGACGGTGTGAAATGCATCTCCATGGGACAGTTCCTCGATGACGGCGCTCCCCTGGCGTTCACAGGTCCGGCTGCTGAGAGCTTCGTGTGGCGGGGGGCGATGGAAGCCTCGGCACTGCGGGAGTTTCTGGGCGACGTGGAGTGGGGCGATCTCGACGTCTTGCTGCTCGACCTGCCGCCGGGCATGCAGCGTTACGTGGAGTTGTGCGACATCCTGGGGAATCCGCCACCCGTGCTTACGGTGACAATTCCGACGCCTGAGTCGCGCGACGCGGTTCGGCGGGCCATGCGCGCGGCCGTGGATCGCGGATCGGAGTTGCTGGGGATTGTCGAGAACATGGTGGGGGGTGAGCTGCACGGATCTGCGGCGAATGAGCTGGCGGCGGAGTTCGCGACACCAGTGGTGGCCAGGATTCCCTGGCACCCGACCCCAGACACCTGGAACCGGTTGGCCGCGCAGCTGTGAAATTCTTGTGTGTTGAGTGCGACCAGCAGATGGCCTTTGCAGAGCGTGAGCTGCCCGGAGACGGGACCCTGGCGGCGACGTTCAAGTGCCCCAAGTGCGGCCGGGTCGTCGCGATGCTGACGAATCCGATGGAAACGCAGCTGGTGTCGTCGCTGGGCGTGGAGATCGGCGGCCGAACCGTTCCGGCCGAGCCGTTCGAGATGGTCCGCGCGAACGTGGTGACGACGGCCGGGCTGTCCTGGTCTGCCGACGCGCAGGAGCGCTTGAGCCGCGTTCCGAGCTTTGTCCGCGGCATGGTGAAAAGAATCTACGCCGACTACGCCAGGGAACGCGGCATCACGGAGATCACCCCCGCGATCATGGATACCGCCCGCGCCGAGCTCGGCCTGGAAGGGATGTGAGCGATTTCGACGAGCGCAGCGTCGGCGAGTTGCGCGTGCGCATCGACCGCACGCTGTGCGTCGGTTTCGGCGATTGCATCACGGAAGCGCCCGACGCCTTCGTGCTCGACGACAGCGGCACGGCCGTATTCGTGCGGCCGGAGGCCGTGGATCGCGCGCGGCTGCTGCGCGCCTGCGACGCCTGCCCGGTGGATGCGATTACGGTTTGGAACGGCGACGGGACCCAAATCGTCCCCGCCGCTTGTGAACAAGTTCCTTGACAGCATGCAACCCCAATTGCATATCCCTTAACTCTGACGGCATCCACACCGACATCCAGAGTTTAAAGACCCGCTCGAGCGGCGTCACTCGGGGAGGTAGCGGTGTACCGCGAGATTTTCGTTCCCGTCGACAACTCGCAGCACTCCGATTGGGCTGTCGATCGCGCCATTGAGATGTGCAGGAAAACGGGCGGCAGAATCACCGGGAACCATGTCTACGCCGCCCGCCTCCACGATGTCCGCTTCCGCCAGCTCGAGACCGGCCTCCCCGCGCAGTTCCAGACGCCCGCAGAGATCAAGAAGCAGCGCAAAATCCACGACAAGCTGATCGAAAAAGGCTTACAGCTGATAGCCGACAGCTTTCTGGACCAGCTGGGCAAGCGGTGTGAAGCGGCCGGTGTCTCCCTCACGCGCCAGCTGCTCGAGGGGATCAACTACGAAGAGATCGTCAACGAGGTGAACCGTGGCGCGGGCCGCCTGCCCGGGCTGATCGGGTTCGATCCCAATCGCGCCGCGGGCTACGACGGCGGCGACAAGGTCCGCAGCGACATCAAGCTCGGCGAAAACGGGCGGCTCGTCGCCGAAGACGAAGACGCGGCGGCCCGGCTGGTCGGCTCCTCCGGCCGCCAGTACGACCTGCTCGCGATCGGCGCGCACGGCCTGGGACGGCAGCAGTTCTCGCAGCTCGGTGGTGTAGCGGCTCGCGTATTACGCGGCGTCGAAAAAGACGTGCTGATCGTGCGCGATCAGCAGCCGCTCACCGGCGCGCGCTTCCTGGTGTGCGTCGACGGCTCGTCCTACAGCTATAAAGCGATGAAAGCGGCCCTCGAGCTGGCCAACGAGTTCGGCGGCTCGCTCTACGTCTGTAGCGCGTTCGACGTCGAGTACCACCACGTCGTCTTCCACAATATCAAGGATGTGCTGTCGTATCAGGCGTCGAAGGTGTTCAAGTTCGAGGAGCAGGAAGAGCTGCACAACAACATCATCGACAAGGGACTGCTCAAGCTCTGCCAGGCCAATCTCAAGCGCGCCGAGGTGATGGCACAGCAGTATCCCGCTGTGCCGATCAAGACGCAGATCCTGATCGGCAAGCCGTTCCAGGTCATCATGCAGCTCGTCATCGGCCGGCACGGCGCCCATCGGATCGAAGACACTGAGCTCGGCTCACAGTCCGAGAACTTGGTCCGGCTTGCTCCGTGCTCCGTGCTCCTGGTTGGTGTTGTGGGCGTGCGCCCAGAAGACATCCCCTGGATAGAAGAAGACGGCCAGGCGGGGTTGCCATGGGCCCCCGAAGCCGAGGTGCGGATTCTGCGCGTGCCGCCCTTTGCCCAGGGCATCGCGCGCCGCGCGGTCGAGGAGTTCGCCCTTGAAAGAGGTGGCAGTATCGTAACCAGCAAGCTGCTCGATGAAGCGATCCAGAAACTCCTGCCCACCCACATGCAGCTGATCATGGGGATCGGCAGTGCCGAAGAGATCGCCCTCGCCGAGGTGAAGGCGACGGAGCAGATGAAGGCGACGAAGGTGCAGGGGCACGACGCCGATCCCCAGCCCGAAGTCGCGGAAGTCGAGACGAAATGCCCGGTTACGGGTGCGGTGTCGAAGCGCCCGCGCGTCGCGACCGACCCGATCGTGTGGACCGAGGAGGGGTGGCAGCGGCTGCAGCTCGTGCCGCTCATCGCCCGCCCGCTGGCCCGCAATACCGTGGAGCGCTTCGCGCGCAGCCACAGCATCTGGCGCGTCACGACGCACGTGATGGACGACAACAAGCAGGCGATGATCGAAGCCGACGAGTTCGACGTCGACACGATGATGGTGATGTTCACGGAGCTGCGCGCCAAACAGATCCGCGCCGAAGCGGAGGGGAAGGACGCACTCTCGCCCGAGATGCGGGCATTCATCGAGGAAGCCAAGGCGCAGGGAATCACGCGCTGCCCCATCCGGGACATCGAAGAGAAGATGGACAAGTGCCCCGTCGACATGAAAACCGTGTCACCAGAAGACGCGAAACGCGCCATCGAGAAACTGCTGCAGTGAGCTACGTACCACACGTCGTCGCCTGGAATCTCACGCGGCGCTGCAACCTCGAGTGCGCCCACTGCTATATCGCCGCCGGGCCGCACGAGAGCGCGACATCCGAGCTCGAGACCAGCGAGTGCCTGCGGATCGTGGACGAGCTGCTCGCCGTGAACCCCGCGGCGATGCTGATTCTCTCGGGCGGTGAGCCGCTGCTGCGGCACGATCTGACCGAGATCGCCGCATACGCATCGGAGCGTGGCGCGATGGTGGTCGTCGGGACGAACGGCACCCTGCTCACGGACGAGCGGATCGCGGCGCTGAAGGCGGCGGGGGTGCGGGGGATCGCCGTATCGATCGATTCACTCCGGCCCAGCTATCACGACAACTTCCGCCACGGCAAAGGCTCGCTCGAGGCCACGACCCTTGCGCTCGGCCGGCTACGCGCGCAGCAGCTCGACTTCATCATCCAGACGACGGCGACCAAGGGCAATCGCGCGGAGCTGGAGCGCGTGGCGCAGTGGTCGGCGCAGCAGGGCGCGGTGGCGTTCAACTGCTACTTCCTCGTCGCGACGGGACGCGGCGCCGGGCTGTCCGATCTCGCGCCGGCCGAATACGAAGCGGTCCTGGCCGATCTGGCGCGGTGGCAGCGGCAATACCGCGGGCAGATGATGATCCGCGCCAAGTGCGCGCCGCATTTCATGCGGCACGTGCATCGCGCCGACCCCGAGTCGCCGATCCTCAATTACCAGACGCGCTGCCCCTGTGGCACGCAGTACTGCCGCATCACGCCCGACGGCAAGCTGACGCCCTGTCCCTATCTGCCCGAAGTCGCGGGCGACTTGCGCACCGAGAGCTTCGGTCAGATCTGGGATTCGTCTCCGCTCTTCGCTCGACTCCGCAGCGGGAGCCTCGGCGGCAAATGCGGGCGCTGCGAGTACCAGAAGCTGTGCGGCGGTTGCCGCGCGCGGGCGTTCGCCCTGGAGGGCGACGTCATGGCCGCCGATCCGTCGTGCATCTACGAACCCCCCCCGGGGGTTGCCGCGGTGATCGAGCCGCAGCGCGAGGTCACCTACGGGGAGGAGTTCGCGCCCCTGCTCGCGTGGTCGGCGGCCGCGCGGGCGCGGCTCGAGCGGATTCCGTCGTTCGTGCGCGGCGTCGTGGCGAAGCGCGTGGAGGATTGGGCGCGCGAACGGGGTTTGCACGAGATCACGCCAGAGCTGCTGAGCGAGATCCGCAACGCCATGCCCATCGATTTCTCGAAGCGGAAACCGTTCTTCGTGCAGAAGGCTGACGGCTGATGGCTGACGGCATGTTGTTGGTCCAGGCCGTCGCCGACAGCGCGAGCGCGTACCGCGACTTCCCGCTCATCGGGAGCCGCGCCGCGGTGTGGATCGCGGCCGAGATCCACCTGATGTTCGCGGCGTTCGTACTGGGCGTGCCGATCTTCGCCGTGGTGGCCGAAGCGATCGGCATCTTCGGCAAGGATCCGCGCTACGACCGCCTGTCCAAAGAATTCACGCGGCTGCTGCTGATCGCCTATAGCGCCACGGCGATCTGGGGCGCCGTCTTCGTGTTCTTCCTCGCGACGCTGTACCAGCGGTTGTGGGCCTATCTGACGGCGATTTTCGCCCCATCGATGTGGGTCTACGTCGGCATCTTTTTCCTCGAATCGTTCACGCTGTACCTCTACTACTACGGCTGGGACCGCTGGAAGTACGGCCGCGCGAAGCTCGTGCATTGGGGCCTCGGCATCCTGCTGAACATCTGGGGCACGATCGTGATGTTCATCGCCGACTCGTGGCTCACGTACATGATGACGCCGCCGCGCGACATCACGCCCCAGACGGCGCCGGCCAGCATCAAGCTCTGGCATGCGATCCTGAACCACACCTGGATGCCGATCAACATCCACCGCCTGATCGGCAACGTCGTGTTCGGCGGCGCGATCGTGGGCGCGTACGCGAGCTACCGCTTCCTCGCCGCCAAGAGCGACGAGGAGCGTGCGCATTACGACTGGATGGGATACGTCGGGAATTTCATCGCGATGTCGGCGCTCATCGTGCTGCCGTTCGCCGGCTACTGGCTCGGCCGCGAGATCTACCAGTACGACCAGTCCTTGGGCATCACGATGATGGGCGGCTTCATGAGCTGGCTGTGGGTGATCCAGGCCTTCCTCATCGCGGTGCTGTTCCTCGCCGGCAATTACTACCTCTGGGTCGGCATGGGCCGCATCCCCGGAGCGGAGCGGTTCCGCCCCTACACCAAGTGGCTGCTGGTTGTGCTCGTGCTTGGGGCGCTGGTGTGGGGCACGCCGCACACAATGATCGCCGATTCCCGCGAGCTGGCGGCGATGGGCGGCTCGCACCACCCACTGCTCGGCGCGCTCGGCGTCATGAGCGCGAAGAACACCGCCGTCAACCTGATGATTCTCTCGACGTTCCTGTCCTTCCTGCTGTATCGGCGCGCCAACATCCGGCAGGTCGTGCCGTGGGCGAAGACCGGCACGCGCATCCAGGCCGGAATGTTTGTGATCGCCGCCGCCATCGTGCTGTTCTTCGGGATTCGCGGCTATTTCGTGGAGGCGATCGTCCGGATCGGCTACTCGGTCTATCAGGTGGGTGCGGTGCTCGCCTGCATCATCTTCGTCACGCTCATCGACGTGCTCATGGCGCGGGGCGCGCAGTCGCTGGGCGCGATTCAGTGGGGCAAGATGCCGCCGCGCTCGCAGTACGCGCTCTTCATCCTCGCCGTCACATTCACCTGGCTGATGGGCCTGATGGGTTTTGCGCGCAGCGGCATCCGCCAGCACTGGCACGTGTATGGAGTCATGCAGGACATGACGCCCTACGCCGCGACTCCCGCGCTGGGCTACGCCGCTATCATGATCAGCACCTGCGTGCTGATCTTCCTATCGCTCGTGGGCTTCATCTTCTGGCTCGGCGGCCTCGCCGAGAAATCGACGTTCGTCCCGTCGACGGTGGAGGCGCCCCATGTGGGCCATTAACCTCCGCATCTTCGGCATCGTGCTCGGCACGCTCGCGCTCTATACGCTGATCGCGAACAAGATCCCCCAGGTGCAATCGGAGGTGCCCCACGCATTGACGCTCGGCGCGAATGTGACGCCGGAGCAGCTCGTCACCGCCGGCGACGAGCTGTACCACGGCGCCGGCGGCTGCACCGCCTGTCACGGCCTCGGCACCCGCGCGCCGAACCTCCTGACCGACGAAAAAGGGCAGGGACCCGTCGGTGCGCGCTGCGGCAAACGCGAGCCCGGCAAGGACTGCAAGGCGTATCTCTACGAGTCGCTCACCAGCCCACGGGCATACGTCGTGGCGGGATACGAGCCGATCATGCCCGACATGGGCCGGACGCTCTCGCCGCAGCAACTGTGGGCACTGATCGCGTTCTTGGAATCGAATGGCGGCACGGTGGATGTGAGTGCGACGGATATTCCCCCTGCCGCCACTGCCGCCCCCGGCGCCAATGCCGGGGCGGCAGGGGCGCCAACGGCGGCAGGGATTGCGAATGGCAGCACGGATCCGATGACGATCATCCGCGGCGCCGGCTGCACCGCCTGTCACAAGATCAGCGGCGAGGGCGGCGCGATCGGCCCCGATCTGACTCGCGTCGGCGCGCGGCTCCCGGCGAACCTGATTCGCGAGTCGATCCTCACGCCCGACGCGAAGGTCGCCAAGGGATTCGAGAAGTTCAAAGGCATCATGCCGAAGACGTTCGGCAACCAGCTCACCGGGGCGCAGCTCGAAGCGCTGGTGCAGTTCCTGGCGGCGCACAAATGAGACAGTACCTCAAGCATCCGTTCTGGCAGGCCGCCCTGCTGCTCGTGCTGGCGTATCTCGCGATCGTCTTCGTCATCCCGATCCTGCCGGGCAGTGCCATCGTCCCCAAGAGCGTCGTGCTGCAATACATGGCGACGGTGCTGGTCGGGGTGCTGATCTGGGTGAGCGACGACGAAGCGCGCTGGACCACGTTCAAAGCGCCGTTGCACGAGGTGCTCATCCAGCCGCGGCTCAAGGTGGTGCGCACCGGGCTGCTCGCCGCGGTCACGCTGATCGTGGGGTGCCTCACGTACAGCCAGGTGAAAGCGAGCGTCGCCGCGCCGCCGAATCTGCGCTCGATCCATCCCGCGCCGCCGTCCCAGATCACGTTCCGCGGCAAGGCGATCACGCTCGTGGGGCTCGAGAATCCGCTCCGGCGCCAAGGTGACATGGCGGCGCACATCGCCGAGGGGCACCGGATCTACTATCAGAACTGCGTGCCCTGCCACGGCGACCATCTCGATGGGCAGGGGCACTTCGCGGCCGGCTTGAATCCGCTGCCGGCGAACTTCCAGGACAACGGGACGATCGCGCAGCTCACGGAGAGCTTTGTTTTCTGGCGGATCGCCAAGGGCGGGCCGGGACTGCCGCGCGAGGGGACGCCGTGGAATTCGGCGATGCCGGCATGGGAGGAGTTCCTGACCGAAGACGAGATCTGGTCGGTGGTGCTTTTCCTCTACGAACAAACCGGATGGAAACCCAGGACTTGGGAGGCGAGCGGGGAGCAGGGAGCAGGGAGCAAGCATGATTAAGCGCATCTTCGCTTTTCTCATGATTCTGCTCCCCGCTCCCAGCTCCCTGCTCCTCGCTCAGGATACCACCGCAGGCAAGACCGTCTATGTCAAATGGTGCGCCGGCTGTCATGGCGACAACGGCGCGGGTGACGGGGTCGCCGCGAAGCGCATGATCCCGCCGCCGCGGGATTTCACTGCCGGGCTTTACCAGATCCGTTCGACCGCCAGCGGGGAGCTGCCCACCGATGCCGACCTGCGGCGCGCCATCGATGACGGGCTGCCTGGCACCGCGATGCCGGGGTGGCAGACGCGCCTCTCCGACCGCGAGCGCCGCGACGTGCTCGCCTACATCAAGACGTTCTCGTCGTTCTTCGCCGATACGACGCTGCATCGCACGCCACTCGCCTTCGGCGGCGCGCCGGGCGGCGGCGGCGGCGCCGAGGCGCTCAAGGTCGGGCGGCAATTCTACGATTCGATCGGCTGCCGCAAGTGTCACGGTGATCAGGGCCGGGGAGACGGGCCGTCGGCAGCCACGCTCAAGGACGACGCCGGTCATCCGATCTTCGCCGCGAATCTGCACGAGAACTGGCGCTTCAACGGCGGCGGCTCGGTGGACGACATCTACCACCGGCTGCGCACCGGCCTCGACGGCACACCGATGCCGGCGTTCAGCGATCTCTTGGAGCAGAAATTCCTCAGCGATCAGCAGCTGTGGCGCATCGCGCAGTACGTGCGCAGCCTGTCGCCTGAGGAGCGGCCCGTCGTGCGAGACGTGATCCACGCACCGCTGCTGAGGCGGGCGCTGCCCCACGCACCCGACGATTCGGCCTGGAGCCCGGTGGACACGTACTGGTTCCCGCTCGTCGGCCAGATCATTCGCAAGCCGCGCTGGTTCGCGCCGGCGATCTCGGGCGTGTGGGTGAAAGCGGTGCACACCGCCGACTCGATTGCGCTGCGCGTGTCCTGGGACGACCGCTCTCAGAGTCCCGATAGCGCCTGGCTTGGCTTCGTGGGGCGCGTGCTCGGCGCGCTCGATAGCGACGACTCGACACGGGAGCAGCCCGCGCTCTGGCCGGACCAGCTGGCCGTTCAGTTTCCGGTTTCCATTCCCACGGGCATGGAGCGGCCCTACTTCCTGATGGGCAGCTCCAGCGCCCCGGTCTATCAATGGCGCTGGACGAGTAGCGCGCGGACCGCTGCGGTCGCCGGCCTCGCACGCGGGATCGATCGGTTCGATCCGCTGTCCGGCGCCGGGCCCGGAGCCCAGGCGGTCTACGACCACGGCCAGTGGCGGGTTGTCTTCACGCGCGCACTTGCCTCGGCCGATACAGCCAGCCAGCTTCCCTTCCGGACCGGCCGTGCCATCCCGGTGGCGTTCTTCGCGTGGGACGGGTCCAACGGAGAGCACGGTACGCGCATGGCCATCAGTACCTGGTACTTCCTCGCTCTCGACGAACCCGTTCCGGCCCGGGTGTTCATCTCGCCGGTGCTCGCCATGGTGCTCACCCTGGGGTTGGGCATGCTGGTCGTGTGGCGCGCGCAGCAGAAGACTTCATTCCGGAGGCAGCAATGACAGGCAGAATTCTCAGCGTGGTGGGCGGGATGTTCCTGCTCACCGTGTGCAGCAAGGGGGCCGCTCCGGCACGTGAACCCTCCGCGGCGCCCGCGGCGCCCCCACCCGCGTCATCGTTCGACGCGTCGGCCGCGGGTGGCACGATCACCGGCAAGATCAGGTTCACCGGCACGGCGCCCCGCAATCCGCCCATCGACATGAGCGAAGAGGCGGCGTGCAAGGCGAAGTACACGACGACGCCGACGGAGGAGAACGTCGTGGCGGGCCCGGCCAACGCGCTCGCCAACGTCTTCGTGTACGTGAGCGCCGGCGTGCCCGCCGGTCAGACATTCACGGCTCCCGCGACGGCGGTGGTGCTGGATCAGAGCGGCTGCCGCTACCACCCCCACGTCTTTGGCGCGATGGTGGGGCAAGACATCGAGATCAAGAATTCCGATCCGCTGCTGCATAACATCAAAGCGATGGCGAAGAAGAACCGGCCGTTCAATGTCAGCCAGCCCAACGCCGGCATGACGAAGACGGTGACGTTCACGGCGCCCGAGGTGATGGTCAACCTCGAGTGCAACGTGCACGGTTGGATGCACGCCTACCTCGGCGTGCGCCCAGACCCGTTTTTCGCCGTCACCGGGCCGGACGGCAGCTTCTCGATCAAGGGCCTGCCGCCCGGGACGTACACCATCGAGGCCTGGCACGAGAAGTTCGGCACCCAGACGGCGACCGTGACGATCGCCGGCAGCGAGAGCAAGACGGCCAACTTCACTTTCGCCGCGCACTAGGCGCGAGGAGAGCGCGATGCGTTGGTGGCTTCCCGACGCAGGATCGACGTTCGCGGGTCCGATCGACACGCTGTTCCTGGCGATTCTCATCATCACCGGGATCACGTTCGTGATCGTCGAGGTCGGCTTGATCACGTTCGTGATTCGCTACCGCGGGCGGCCGGGCCGGAAAGCGTTTTACACGCACGGCTCGACACGCGCGGAGGTGATCTGGACGGCGATCCCCGCCGTGACCATGGTCGCGCTCGGTCTGATCAGCAATCACTACTGGGTGCTGATCAAGAACAAGAAGAGCATCCCACCGAACGCGTACCATCTCGGCGTCCACGCGAAGCAGTTCGAGTGGCAGGTCACTTATCCGGGCAAGGACGAGAAGCTCGGCACTGATGACGACTTCACCGTGCGGAACCAGCTGCACGTGATCGTCAACCAGCCGACCGCCGTCGAGCTCACCTCCGAAGACGTGATCCACTCGTTCTTCGTCCCCGAATGGCGTCTGAAGCAAGACGCGGTGCCGGGCATGCACATCATGGCGTGGTTTCAGCCGACGAAAACGGGCGAGTACGAGATCGGCTGCGCCGAGCTGTGCGGCATGGGGCACTACAAGATGCGGGCGCGGGTGTTCGTGCACACGCCCGACGAGTACAAGGCGTGGGTCGCCCAACAAGCCGCCGGAGGCTCTGAATGACCACTGTCGCGCATACACGAACAGAGGCTCACTCGGAGCACGCGCCGATGAGCTTCTGGCGCAAATACATCTTCTCGACCGATCACAAGATCATCGGCATCCAGTTCCTGTTCGTCAGCCTGTTCTTCCTGCTGGTAGGGGGACTGCTGGCGATGCAGATCCGCTGGCAGCTGGGATTCCCGGGCAAGCCGATGCCGGGCGGCGGGATCCTGCCGGAGTCGATGGTCTCGGGCGGCGTGATTCTCCCCGAGTACTACATCCAGCTCGTGACGATGCACGGCACGTTCATGGTGTTCTTCGCGATCATGCCGCTGCTCGTCGGGGTGTACGCGAACTTCCTGATTCCGCTGAAGGTGGGAGCGCACGACATGGCGTTCCCACGCATCAACATGTGGTCGTTCTGGCTCGCGCTGCTCGCCGGTCTGATCATGCTGGCGGGCTTTTTCGTGCCCGACGGCGCGCCGCGCGCGGGCTGGACGATGTACGCGCCGCTCTCCGCACGGCCCGATCTCTCCGGCGCCACGATCAGCCAGAAGCTGTGGAGCATCTCGATCGTCGTGCTCGGCTTGTCGTCGGTCATGGGCTCGGTGAATTACATCACCACCATCATCAATCACCGCGCGCCCGGGATGTACTGGTTCCGCATGCCGCTGTCGGTATGGGCGCTGTTCATCACGGCGATTCTCGCGGTGCTGGCGCTTCCCGTGCTCCAGGGCGCGGCGATCATGCTGCTGTTCGACCAGAGCATCGGCACGCACTTCTTCGATCCGGTCGCGGGCGGGCAGGCGCTGCTGTGGCAGCACCTCTTCTGGTTCTTCGGCCACCCCGAGGTCTACATCCTGATCCTGCCCGCGATGGGCATGGTCTCGGACATCATCGCCAACGGCAGCCGCAAGCCGATTTTCGGCTACCACTCGATGGTGTTCGCCATCATCGGCATCGCGTTCCTGGGGTGGCTCGTGTGGGGCCATCACATGTTCATGAGCGGCATGAACCCGACGCTCGGGTCGACGTTCATGGTTTCCACGCTGCTGATCGCGGTGCCGTCGGCGGTCAAAGTGTTCAACTGGATGGGCACGATGTGGCGCGGCAACCTGCGCTTCCACGTCCCAATGCTCAACGCCATCGGCTTCGTGTCGATGTTCACGATCGGCGGGTTGTCGGGTATTTTTATGGCGGCGACGCCGGTGGACATCCCGCTCCACGATACGCAGTTCATCGTCGCGCACATCCACTACGTGTTGTTCGGCGGGTCGCTGTTCGCGCTGTTCGCGGCCATCACCTACTGGTATCCCAAGATGTTCGGCCGGATGATGAATGAGGGGATCGGGAAGGCGCACTTCTTCCTGACGTTCATCTTCTATAACATGACGTTCTTCCCCATGCACATCATCGGGATGGGCGGCCAGATGCGGCGCATCTACGATCCGACGATCTACGACTTCCTCAAGCCGCAGCAGCCGCTCAATGTGTTCATTTCGTACAGCGCGTTCGCGCTGTTCGCCGTACAGATCTTGTTCGCGTTCAACTTCCTGTGGAGCCTCAAGTTCGGGAAGAAGGCGCCGCAGAATCCGTGGGACGACAACGGCATGGAGTGGTCACTGCCCAATCCCGCGCCGCACGGCAACTGGGATCGGACGCCCAACGTGTACCGCGGGCCCTACGAGTTCAGCGCGCCGGAGGCCGGCGACAAGGATTATCTGCCGCAATACGTGAAGCTGCCCACTGACCGCGATCCGGTACCGGCCCCCGCGCCGGCCGGCCATTGACCGGGAGAATGCGATGACGCACGCGACGCAGACGCTCGATCAGATGCGGCCGCCGTTCCCGGCCGAGGTGGGGTCGGGAGTCTACAGCAACAAGCTGGGGATGTGGGTGTTCCTCGCGAGCGACGTGATGTTCTTCACGGCGCTCATCGGCTCCTACATCATCCTGCGCTTCGGCATGCCCTCGGCGTGGGCGCGTCCCGGGGCGGTGCTGAACGTGCCGCTCACGGGCGTCAACACGTTCCTGCTGATCTGCTCGTCGGTCGCGATGGTCAAGGCCTACGCCGCGATCGCCGACGGCAAGAAGTACTTCCTCCGGAAAGTCCCCGGGAAGACTCTGCAGGACGGCGGCCTCAAGTTCTGGCTGCTCGTGACGATCATCTGCGGCGCAGGGTTCGTCGGCGTACAGCTGGTCGAATACATCAAGCTGGTCGGCGAGGGCTTTACCCCCGCCGGATATCGGGAAGGCTCGCTGCTCGCCGAGCACGCGCTGGCCGACCCTGCGAAGTACGGCGCGGGCGTGGCGGGGATGTACGGATCCACGTTTTTCACGATGACGGGATTCCACGGCTTCCACGTCACGTGCGGCGTGATCAGCATGCTGTATCTCTATTTCACCAAGGTGTTGCCGGAGAAGTATTCGCCGCAGGATTATCGCGGCATCGAGGTGATCGGGTTGTACTGGCACTTCGTCGACCTGGTATGGATCATCCTGTTCACGATCGTCTACCTGATCTGAGGACGAGCGCCCCATGACGACTCCGCAGCCGACCACGCACGTTCGGCCGAATTACATGCTGATCTGGCTGTACCTGTTCGTGATGACGATCGCCGAGGTGTTGCTGGCGTTCGAGCTGCCGGTGACCCAGAATCTGAAGCTGATCCTGTTGCTCATACTGGCCGTGTGGAAGGCGATGCTCGTCGCGTTGTTTTTCATGCATCTCAAGTTCGAGCGTTGGCGCCTGCGGCTGATTTTCATCGTGCCCTTGCCACTCGCGGCGATTCTGGTGACCACGGTCATCATGGAGAAGGTATTCTAGCCAGGTCGCTGCTCGAGCTCACCAAGCCGCGCATTACGCAGCTGGTCCTGCTGACCGCCGCCGCGGGGTTCTACCTCGGCGCGCGCGATCACGTGAACCTGCTCCTCCTCTTCAGCACGCTGATCGGCACCGCGCTCGTGGCCGGCGGGACGAATGCGTGGAATCAGATCCGCGAGCGGGACGTCGACGCCCGCATGGCGCGCACCCGCGGGCGGCCGTTGCCATCGGGCCGGCTCACGCCGCGCGCCGCAATCTGGTTCGCGACGGCGATCACCGTGGCCGGTGTCGGTTGTCTCGCCGTCATGGTCAATCTGGTGACCGCGCTGCTCGCGGCGCTGACGTTCGCGACCTACGTGCTGGTGTACACGCCGCTGAAGCGGACGACCTCGCTCAACACGCTAGTCGGCGCCGTGCCGGGCGCGCTGCCGATCGTCGGCGGATGGACCGCGGCCGGCGGCAGCCTCGGCGTGGCCGTCGCGGCATTGTTCTGGATCCTGTTCCTCTGGCAGCTGCCGCACTTCCTCGCCCTCGCATGGCTGTATCGCGAGGATTACCGCGCCGGTGGCTTGCGCATGCTGAGTCTGGCCGATCCCGACGGCCGGGACACGGGCCGGATGGCGCTGCTGTATGCCGTCGCGCTGCTCCCCATCAGCCTCGTTCCCACGCTGCTCGGCATGACGGGCGCATGGTACTTCCTCGGCGCGCTGGCGCTCGGGCTCGCGTATGTCGCTGCGGGCACGGGCCTCCTCGTCGGCGCCACGCCGGCGCGTGCCTGGCGCCTGTTCTTCGTCTCGATCGTCTACCTGCCGGCCCTGTTGACGCTCATGGTGCTCGACAAGGTGGCGGCATAGTGGTGCTCCCCCCCTCCCCATGATCCCGTTTCATCGCGTGCTGATCACGACCGGCATCGTGTTCTGCGGCGGCTTCGCGCTGTGGTGCCTGTGGCGCGGTCAGATGGCATTGGGCATCGGCTTCGGCGCCTTGGGTGCGGGACTCACCTATTACTTGCGTCACCTCCGACGCTTCATCGGCCGATGACTCCGATCCTGGCGCTGCTGCTGCACGGCGACGATATGGACATCATCTACTTTTGGAGCGCTATCGTGATGGTTGCGCTCCCGCTCATCGTGTTCGGCGGGCTCACGTACTTCGTGGTGAAAGCGTCCCGCAAACAGGCTCGTTAGATTCCCGCCATGGCCGGTGCCTCGGAAAAACGCCAAGTCGTCCGCTACGCCTTCTACAAGCTCGATCCAGCCTGGCGCAGGCTGACCGCCGAGCGGCAAGCTTCCGCCAAGATCGAATTCGGCGAGACCCTCGAGCGCTACAACGGGCGGCTGCTGCTGCGGCCCTACGGGCTGGTCGGCATTCGCGGCGACACCGATTTCCTGCTGTGGCAGGTCGCCGAGGATCTCGACGCCCTCGTCGAGCTGCAGACCGCGCTCAATCGCACCGACCTGGGCGCCTATCTCTCGATTCCCTACAGCTACCTCGCGATGACGCGTCGCTCGATCTACGAGTTTCCGGCCGCCGAAACGGCGCACGAGCAGCGTCTCGTGATTCACCCGAGTGCCGCCAAATACCTGTTCGTCTATCCATTCATCAAGACGCGCGCCTGGTACGCGTTGCCCAAGGCGGAGCGCCAGCGGATGATGGACGAGCACGTCCGCGTCGGCCGCAAGTATCCGGCGATCCGGCTGAACACCACATACTCCTATGGGCTCGACGATCAGGAGTTCATCGTCGCGTTCGAAGGTGACAATCCCGGCGAATTCCTCGATCTAGTGATGGAGCTGCGTGAAAGCGAAGCGTCCTCCTACACGCTGCGCGATACGCCCACGTTCACCTGCGTGCAGATGTCGCTGTGGGACATGCTGGACACCCTGGGCGGAGCCGGCGCGGCGCACGCCGTTGCCCGCCGCCCCGCACGCGCCGACGGATTCACGCCGGTGGTGGCGGTCGCCGACTTGCCGCCCGGCACCGCCAAGCGCGTGTATGTCGCCAATGACGCGGTCGCGCTCTTCAATGTGAACGGCACGGTGTATGCGATTGCCAATCGCTGCACCCACGCGCGCGCCAGCTTGTCCGAGGGTACGGTCGATCCCGCGCACTGCACCGTGACCTGCCCATGGCACGAAGGGGTGTTTTCGCTGGAGACGGGTCGAGTCCTCGGCGGCCCTCCGGTCCACGCGGTGGCGACGTACCAGGTCAAAGTGGATGGCGACACGATTCTCATTGCCTCTCCGCACGGCGAGGGTCAGCGTCTCACGGTTTCTTAAGGCGTGCCGCCGGGAGCGCACCGACGTCACCCCCGTCTGGTTCATGCGCCAGGCGGGGCGCTACATGCCGCAGTACCGCAAGCTCCGGCAGCGCCACTCCATCCTCGATCTGTGTCATAGTCCCGAGCTGGCCGCCGCGGTGACGCTACAGCCCGTCGAGCGCCTCGGCGTCGACGCGGCCATCATCTTCGCGGACATTCTGCTGCCCTTCGAGCCGCTGCGGTTGGGATTGCAATTCAAGACGGGCGAAGGCCCGATTATCGCGCGACCGATCCGTGATGCGTCCGACGTCGAACGGCTGCCCGCGTTCAATGTCGACGCCGAGCTCGGCTACGTGATGGACGCGGTGCGGCTGGCTCGCCGCGCCTTGCCGGACGGCGTGCCGCTCATCGGGTTCGCGGGCGCACCGTTTACGCTCGCGAGTTACGCCATCGAAGGGGGCGCGAGCCGGACATTTACGAAAACCAAGAAACTGATGTACCAGGCACCCGATACCTGGCACCTATTGTTGCAAAAACTCGCTGACCTGGTTGGCCAATTTCTCGCATCGCAGGCGCGCGCCGGCGCGCAGGCGCTGCAGCTATTCGACAGCTGGGTGGGGTGTCTGTCGCCCGATGATTACCGCACGTACGTGCAGCCGCACAGCAAGCGGGTGCTGGCGCTCGCGGCCCAGGCGGGAGTGCCGCTGATCCACTTCGGTACCGGGACGGCCACGTTCCTGGAGGATTTCGCATCGGCCGGTGGTGATGTCATCAGCGTCGACTGGCGGATTCCGCTCGACGCGGCGTGGGCCCGCATCGGTGAACGTGCGATTCAGGGCAATCTCGAGCCGGCGGCGCTCCTGGCTCCCGCCGCGGAGCGCGACCGCCAGGTCCGCGACATCCTGCGGCGCGCCGCCCGCCGGCCGGGCCACATCTTCAACCTCGGCCACGGGGTCTTGCCGGAGACGGACGTAGCGGCGGTGCGTGCCGTCGTCGATCTGGTGCATGACGGCTGAACAGGTCGCCGTCCTGGTGATGGCCTACGGCGGCCCGGGCAACATCTCCGAAGTAGAGCCGTATCTCCTGGACATCCGAGGCGGGCGCCCGACCAAACCGCAATTGGTCGAAGAGATCCGTGCGCGCTACGCCCGCATCGGTGGTCGCTCTCCGATTCTCGAGCTGACCCGCGCGCAGGCGTCGGCCGTGGGTCGAGTGCTGGGCGACGCGTTTCGTGTCTACGTCGGCATGCGCCACTGGCATCCGTACATCCAGGACGTGGTCGAGGAGATCGCGCGGGCCGGCCACACCCGAGTCGTCGGCGTCGCGATGGCGCCGCATTACTCGAACATGTCGGTCGGCGCGTACGAGAAAAAGCTGCTGCAGGCCGCAGACGGGCGTCTGGACGTCAGTCTGATCCGCAGCTGGTGGAGCGAGCCGCCGTTCCTCGATGCCGTTGCCGACCGCATCACGCAGGCGCTGCAGCTTTTCCCACGGCCCTCCGCAGTGCAAGTCGTCTTCACCGCACACAGTCTGCCGGAGAAGATTCTTGCGTCTGCAGATCCGTATCCCGCCGAGCTCACGGCGAGTGCCACCGCGGTCGCAGCGCGAGCGCGACTGAAAGACTGGCGCCTGGCCTATCAAAGCGCGGGCGCCACCGCCGAGCCGTGGCTCGGCCCCGACGTAGCGGAGGTGCTCAGGGAGCTGGCCAAGGCGGGTCACGAGGCCGTCTTGGTGGTGCCGATCGGGTTCGTCTGCGATCACGTCGAGATCCTCTACGACATCGACGTCGAGTGCCAGGCGCTCGCCAAGCGGCTCGGTGTGCAGCTCGAACGCACCGCATCACTCAACGCTGATCCCGGTCTCGTGGCCGCCGTTGCGGACGTCGTGCGCAAGGCAGCCGCTGAGCGGGGCTGGGCATGAAGGTCGTCGTCGTCGGTGCCGGCATCGCCGGGCTCGCCGCCGCGTGGGAGCTGACGCAAAGTGGCGGCTGCGACGTCACGCTGCTCGAAAGCGAGCGCCGCGCCGGCGGTGTGATCGTGACCGAACAGGTGGACGGGTTCATCGTCGAAGGCGGGCCGGATGGATTCCTCGCGGGAGAGCCCGAGCTGCCCGCGCTCGCTCGCGAGCTCGGCATCAGTGACCATGTCGTGCGCCAGGTAGCGCGCGGGACTACACTGTGGACCGGCAAGGCGCTTCAGCCCATCGACGAAGGCCAGGCGGCGGCGTTGCTCGGCATCGACGCGGCGAAGGCCGAAGTTGCCAAGGGGTTCAGCACGTTTGCGGAGGGCATGGCGGAGCCGGTTGCCGCGCTCGCCCAACGACTCGCCGGCTCATTGCGGTTTGCTCAGGGTGTCGCCGGCATTGTCGCCGAAGCAAACCGCTGGCGCATCGCGATTACGGGGGGCTCAGCGCACGAGGCGGATGGCGTCGTGCTCGCGCTTCCTGCCTTCGCCGCCGGTCGCCTGCTCGAGGCTGTGGGCGTGAAGCACGCCCGCGCCTTGGCCGACGTCATCTATGCGCCGAGCATCACGGTGTCGCTCGCCTATCGCGAGGCACAGCTCGCCAAACCGCTCGGCGGCGCGGGATTTGTCGTGGAATCGCCGCAACAGATCCGGGCATGCACGTACGCGTCCCAGAAATTCCCCGGCCGCGCCCCGGATGGCCACGTCCTGCTGCGCGCGTATCTCCCTCCGATGAACGGCGATCCTGGAGTGGCGGCGCACGCGCAGCTCGCCGCGATCCTCGGAATCCGGGGTGAGCCGCTCTGGTCACGCGCATTCTACTGGGACCGCGGGTTGCCGCGTTATCGCGCCCACCATGCGGAGCACGTCGCGGCGGTGCGCCGGCGCCTGAGCCGGCTGCCCCCGATCGCGATCGCGGGCGCTGGCTACGATGGAGCGGGTGTGTCGGCGTGTGTGCGCTCCGGCAGGGCAGCCGGCCGCCTCATGGCACAGTTGATGGCTCGTTGACGAGCGGGATCACCGCTTCGGCAAAGCGCTCCATCTCCTCGAGTTGCGGGCTGAATTGCAGCAGCAACAGATCGACACCCGCCTGCTCGAACGCGCGGATGCGATCGGCGATCTGGTCGGGCGTTCCGGTGAGACCCGCCTTCAGCCCACGATTCGAGACCGAATAGTCCTCCAGGCTGACCCGTTGCTCGAGCTGGGTGTTGGCGAGCCACTGCTCGTAGTTCGCGTACCCGGCGGCATTCTGTCGCACATTGGTGATTCTCTCGAGCTCGCGCCTGGCGGCGGCTTCAGTCGACCGGCAGACGACGTAGCCGGCCACGCCATAGACGAGCGGCGCGAGGCCGTTCGAGTCACGCAGCGCTTGCATGTCGCCGATCTTGGCGGCCACGCGCTCCGGCGGGTCCCCGTGCATCAAGTAGCCGTCGCAGGCCCGCGCTATCAGCTGCTTCGCCGCGGCGGACTCGCCGCCCGCGTAAACTGTCGGCCGGGGGCGTCGCAACGGCTTCGGCTCAAGAATCGCATCCTCCACCCGATAGTACTTGCCCGCGAAACTGAAGCGCCGCTCAGACCAGAGACCATCCACTACCGCGAGCCATTCAGCGGTCCGCGCGTAGCGAGCATCATGCGTGTCGAACTCCACACCGTATTGCCTGGCCTCTTCGGCCCACCAGGACGAGACGACGTTCACCGACAGCCGCCCGCCGGAGATATGGTCGATGTTCGCGGCCTGTTTGGCGAGCAGCGCGGGCGGATGGAACGTCGGACGCACCGCCACCATCAGCTCGAGCCGGTCGGTCACCGCCGCTAATGCGGCGGCCGTGGACCACGCGTCCAACGCCGGCGCATCGGGACCCTTGATATCGTTGAGGTTCAGCTCGGCGATCAAGGTGAGATCGAAGCCCGCGCGCTCGCTCGCCCGTGCCAGGCGCCGCACGTACGACCAGTCCGCCGCCATGCGCTCGTCTTCGACGTTGCGCAGCCACCCGCCGAATACCGGCAACCAATATCCGAAGCGCATCAGCTTGCTCCTCCTTCCTGCTCGAGGAAGTCAGCCAGCCGCGCGAACGGATCGAACCCCACGACGCGAGGCGCATCGGCCACGAAGTTGGACAGCGCATTGATGTCGTAGAAGTAGAGACGTCCGTCGCGATCATCGATGGCGTACTCGATGCCGCCGACCTCGATGCCGCACGCCGCCGCGATCTGCTCCACCTGGCGCGTGACCTCGGGTGGAGGCTCGTATCCCTCGACCCGCAGCCCGTTGCGCGGTGCATCGACGGGACAGGCGCTGCGTACCAGCTCGGCACCTGCCGTCGTCTGGCAGACGTCGGCCGGGCAGAGATTGAACGTTTCGCCGGAGGAGTAGACGCGGATGGCATACAGGAAGCGCCCGCCGAGCACTTCGACTCTCGTAATGCGGCCCTCTTCGGAAGGGATGAACTCCTGCACCAGCGCGGTCTGATCGGGACCGAGCTCCAGTCCACCCGTCGCCGCGGCGGCCGCGAGCTGTTCCGGCGTATCGAAGCGTCGTATTCCCGCGCCGCTGCCTCCGACGTTTGGCTTCACCACGACGGGAAACTCCAGCTCAGCGGCGGCCGCCGGTGCGTCAGCGGCGTCGTTGATGACCCGGGCTGGTGGATAGGGAAGGCCGAGCTCGCGGAGCACTGACAATTGCAGCGCCTTGGACGTCTCAGCGTGGAAGGCGCGCGAGCCGTTGATCACCCGCACGCCGTAGCGCTCGAGGTGAGCGAGGAATTGATGGGTGTAAAACATCGCGTTGCCGTGGCCCCGTTGCCACGCGGACGGACTCATGCGGTTGAATACGAGACCGTACGGCGGCTCACTCCCCGGATCGAAGCGATGCCGGTCGGCGTGCAGGCGTGTGTACGGCGTGCCGCGGCGGTCGAGCTCGGCAAACAACGGAGCGAACCAGTGCGGGTGCTCGTAGTAGATCCCGATCATATCGTCACCCCCGAGGCGAGCGACGCCGCCTCGATTGCGGCGCGCTCGATCCGCTCGACCAGCGCCGGTTCCGGAACGCCGGCGCGGAATTGCGCATCCGTGCCGTAGACACCGGTCGCCACGACGAGCGCGCCCACACTCGCCAGCAGCGGCCGGAGACCATAGTCGACCGCGAGGAGATGCGCCGACCCTCCGCCGGTAGCGATAGGAATCGCGACTTTTCTCGCGAGCGCGTCTTGCGAGAGCAGGTCAAAGAACACTTTCAGCAGCCCACTGTATGTGGCGCGATAGATCGGCGTGCTGACGACGAGAATGGCGGCGTCGAGCACGCCCTGAATGGCATCGGTCACTGCCGCGTCAGGACGCCTCCCGAGTAGCGCCTCGGCCGGCAGTTGCGAGAGGTCGATCAGCCGGGACGGGCCGGCGCCTTGCTTGTCGAGCGCGGCCAGCGCGAGCGCTAGAAGAGCTCGGGAGCGTGACGCTGCGTTGGGACTGCCTGATATCCCGATTACTGGTACCGACACATTTTCCTCCTCAAAAGCGATCGGCCGCGACTCGAATCGTGGAGTCGCGGCCGATCATGGTGCGTGTTGGGCAGGGCGCCCTGTGTTGCTAGGTCATCTCATCCCCATTGCTGACGCGCCAGATCGGCCGCTCTCGTACAACACATCGAGCGACAAACGCGGCAACACATGAGCATGGTGACGGACTTCATTGATCCGGAAACCTAGAGGAGCGTTCGGGCCCGTGCAACCACGGCATCAACGGTCAACCCGAATTCCTTGTAGATGCGTTGGTAGGGTGCGGATTCGCCAAACCGCTCGATCCCCATGATCACGCCGTTCCCTTCCGGAACCCAGCGATACCACGACTGTGGCGCCGCCGCCTCGACGGCGATACGCGGCACGCCGGGGATGAGCACCGCGTCCCGGTAACTCTGCGACTGCTTCGCGAAGTACTCCAGGCACGGCATCGAGACCGCTCTTGGCCGTCTGCCGTCAGCCTTCAGCTGTTCGTACGCCCCCAGGATCAGCTCCACTTCCGAACCTGTCGCCATGAGCACCACGTCAGGATCGCTCGAGTCTGCCAGGACATAGCCGCCCTTATGCAGCCCCGTTGCCGGCGCGTAGTTCGATCGGTCGACTACGGCGACCTTTTGCCGTGTGAGCACCAGCGCCACGGGACCCTGCTGATGCGTGATCGCCGCCCGCCACGCCTCGACGACCTCCGTCGCATCGGAGGGTCGGATCACCGTCATGTTGGGAATGGCGCGCAGCGCGGCGAGCTGCTCGATGGGTTGGTGCGTCGGCCCGTCTTCGCCCAGACCGATCGAATCGTGCGTGAACACGTAGATCGGCTTGAGATGCGTCAATGCCGCCAGACGAATCGCGGGCCGCATGTAATCGGAGAAGATCAGGAACGTTCCGCCGAACGGAATGAAGCCTTTATGCAGCGTGATGCCGTTCAGCACCGCAGCCATCGCGTGCTCGCGGACTCCGTAGTGGAAGTTTCGTCCCGGGCCGCCACCTTTGATCTCGGTGTTGTTCGAGCCCGTCAGGTCGGCTGATCCACCGATCAGCTCCGGCAGTTTCGCAGCGAGCGCGTTGAGCACCTTGCCCGACGCCGCGCGCGTGGCCTGCGCGTCCTGCGGGCCGAACACCGGCAACGCCGCATCCCAGCCCGCCGGCAGGCGGCCTGCGAGGCGGCGAGCCAGCTCGGCGGCAAGATCCGCATGCGCCGCGCGGTACGCGCCCCATTTCTTCTGCCAGTCCGCCTCGAGCTGCGCACCCCGGGCTTTGGCACTTCGCCATTGCTCGAGCGCCTCGTCCGGAACGTAGAACGGCTCGAGGGAGGGCCAGCCCAGGTTCTGCTTCGTCGCTTTGACTTCGTCGGCGCCAAGCGGTGCGCCGTGCGCCTCCGCGGTGTCCTGCTTATGCGGGCTGCCCCACGCGATGTGCGTCCGCACGATGATGAGCGACGGCCGCTCGGTCACCCGCTTCGCGTGGGCGATCGCAGAATCGATCGCCTTGAGATCATTGCCATCGGCGATCCGTTGCACGTGCCAACCGTACGACTCAAAGCGCCTCGCGGAGTTATCGGAGAAGGCGAGATCGGTCGACCCATCGATCGTGATGCGATTGTCGTCGTAGAACCCGATCAGCTTGCCGAGCTTCAGGTGACCGGCGAGGGAGCACGCCTCGTGCGACACGCCCTCCATGAGATCGCCGTCGGACGCGAGGAAATAGGTGTAGTGACCGATGATGGAATGCCCGGGGCGGTTGAACAGCGCCGCGAGCTGCGCCTCGGCGATCGCCATGCCGACTGCGTTTCCAATGCCCTGTCCCAGTGGCCCGGTGGTCGCTTCCACGCCCGGCGTGACGCCGTGCTCCGAGTGTCCGGGCGTGCGGCTGCCCCATTGCCGGAACTGCTTGATCTCGTCGAGCGTGAGGTCGTACCCGGTGAGATACAGGATACTGTACAGCAGCATGCAGGCGTGGCCAGCCGACAGCACGAAGCGATCGCGGTCCAGCCATTCCGGGTTCGCTGGATTGTACTTGAGATGCCGTTGCCACAGCACGTACGCCAGCGGCGCCAGCGCCATCGGCGTTCCGGGATGGCCGGAATCGGCTTGCTGCACCGCATCCATCGCCAGCGTGCGGACGGTGTTGATGCAGAGCTGATCGATGTCCACGCGCGCAGCGGTCTCGGTCACAGTAATCCGGACTTGGCGGCTTGCCAGAGTTTAGTCAGCCGGTCGAAGCCGTCGACTAGAACGTCGACCTGCTGCGGGGAGGGCGTCGCCTGCGCCGCGATCTTGAGCTCTTCTACAATCTTGGGCATCTCCCTGCGGCCTTGCTTCGCACTTTCGATTCCAATTTGGTTCAGGAGATCCAGAATCTTCTGGCGCGCCGCGGCATCTTTCGGAACCTGCCACAAGTATTCAGCCGTCTGTTTCCCGTCGGCACACATCTGGCCGAGCACGTCCATCAAGGGCTGACGCGACCGACGGGGAGCTTTGGGATCATTCATCGGAGCAGATAATCTAACACCCACCCTAAAGGGTGGGCTCGGCGAGCGCTGTCCTTAAGGACAGTGTTGGCCGAGCACAGGCTTGAGCCTGTGAAGAACGAACACTGCATTGCACACGATTCCTTTCACGTCTAGCTTGCGAGTCCCATGCTCCTCCTGTTGTTGCCCGTGCTGCTGCAGGCGATCCCCGCCGACTCCGGGGAGGTGCATCTCCGCAACATCCGGCAGCTGACCTTTGGCGGCCAGAACGCGGAGGCGTATTTCTCCCGTTCCGGCCGCCAGCTCATTTTCCAGCGGCAGGAAGCCGACTCCGGGTGCGATCAGGAATTCGTCATCAACGTGGATGGCAGCGGGCTGCATCGCGTGTCGAGCGGCGCAGGGCGTACCACCTGCGGCTACTTCTTCGAAAACGACGCCAGGATCTTCTACTCCTCGACGGCGCACTCCGGCGCGGCCTGTCCGCCGCGCCCCGATTACTCACAGGGTTACGTCTGGGCGCTGTACGACTACGACATCTACGTGGCGCACGCCGATGGTCGGGGCACGCGCCGCATCACGAACAACCCGCACTACGACGCCGAGGGCACACTGTCGCCGGACGGCACGACGATCGTGTTCACGTCGTTGCGCAACGGCGACCTCGACATCTACACGATGAGCATGGACGGCGGGCATCTGCAGCGGTTGACCCGCCAGCTCGGCTATGACGGCGGGCCGTTCTTCTCGCCGGACGGCAAGCAGATCGTGTATCGGGCCTGGCACCCGCAGACCGCGACCGACTCCGCGGACTATCGTCGCCTCATCGCGCAGAATCTCGTCCGGCCGGTGCGCATGGAGATCTGGGTGATGGATGCGGACGGCTCACACCAGCGTCAGGTGACGAACCTCGGCGGCGCCAACTTTGCGCCGTTCTTCCACCCTGACGGGCGCCGCATCATTTTCGCGTCCAACCACAAGAACCCGCGCTCGCGCAACTTCGATCTGTATCTCGTGAACCAGGACGGCACCGGGCTCGAGCAGATCACGACCAACGCCGAATTCGACGCCTTCCCGATGTTCTCGCCGGACGGCCGGCAGCTCGTCTGGGCGTCCAATCGGAACGGCAAGGTGCAAGGGGAGACGAACATCTTCATCGCCGACTGGATTGAGACGCCGTGACGCCTCCCCGTCCTCCGCAACCTCCACCACCCTCCACCACTCCTCCACAACCTCCGAAAACGGCGAAGGACGAGGCGATCGCGTGGCTGAAGGCGATCGGCACGGCGTTCCTCATTTGGGTCGTGCTGCGGTCGTTTCTGGTCGAGGCGTTCCGCATCCCATCGGCGAGCATGGAAAACACGCTGCTCATCGGTGACTTTCTGTTCGTCAACAAGGCGGTCTTCGGGGGGGAGCTGGAGATTCCGCTCACGGGAATTCACTGCTGCCGCCTGCCCGCGTTCCACGCCCGACTTGAACATCGTCAAGCGCGTGATGGGCGCGCCGGGCGACACGTTGCAGATGGTGCACGACACCGTGTTCCGCAACGGCCAACGTCTGGACGAGCCCTATGCGCTGCATACGGCCCTCACGCCGGTCCCCGACGAAGCGTTCCGGCTGCAGCTGATCAAGGCGTGGCAGCTGCCGCAATACGTCGGCAAGGATGCGCCGCATTATCGGCCGACGACGCACGACTGGGGACCGATCGTCGTGCCGCCGGACCATTATTTCGTGATGGGAGACAACCGCGACGAGTCCTACGACAGCCGCTTCTGGGGCTTCCTGCCGCGCGCGCACATCCGCGGGCGACCGCTGTTCATCTATATGAGTATCGCGACCCATCCGCTGCGGATCAGATGGAACCGGCTATTCCGGCATCCGAGTTGACGCCGTGAGCTAGCCGACCTCTCCTCGATGAGCCGATAACCTCCTGAGGCGGCTCCAGCACAAGCAGTGCGCGCCCACCGCTGCGTCATCGCGACACCGCGTGCGTACCCTTCCACAATTCGTCGGCAGCCACGAGACACGACCTCGGCATTGAGTTTGCTCCCGAGGCAAACGTTGTCATGTGTCGCGTTCTCGCCGCACGGAGGTGGTGTCATGCGTAAGCGGACGACAAGCGCCGGTCTGCCGGCTCTTCTCGCGGCAACGCTCCTCGCCGCCGGTTGTGCGGACTCCGCCGGTCCCGAGGATCGTCCTGGGAGAACGCCGCAGCCGCTCGCCGTCACATTCGCTGTTCCCGCGGATAACAGCTGGACGCTCCGTGCGCCCATGCTCACGGGACGAGACGCCTTCGGTGTCGGTGTGGTGAATGGAAGGCTCTACGCCGTCGGCAGTTCTGACGGCGGCGGCGGGGGCGTGGCGACGGTTGAAGCCTACGATCCCGGCACCGACACGTGGAACCCCACGGCACCGATGCCCACCGCCCGATACGGGCTGGCCGTTGCCGTGGTAGACGGCGTGCTCTACGCGATCGGCGGCGCTGCGGCTACGCCGGGCTTTGGCAGGGGGGAACTGGCGACCGTGGAGGCGTATGACCCCGCCACCGATACGTGGACGCCGAAGGCGCCGATGCCCACGCCTCGAGCCTTTCTGGCGGTCGGCGTGGTGAACGGGATTATCTATGCCGTCGGCGGGTGGTCCGGCGCGACGGTCGAAGCGTATGACCCCACCACCGACAGATGGACGACGAAAGCGTCCATGCCCACCGCGCGCGGTGGGTTGGCGGTGGGGGTTGTGAACGGGATTCTCTACGCCACTGGCGGTTCGGGCACGGCCGGGACGACGGTCGAGGCCTATGACCCGGCCACCGACACGTGGACGACCAAGGCGTCGATGCCCACCGCACGATGGGCGCATGGTGTGGGCGTCGTGAACGGTATCCTGTACGCCGTCGGTGGTCTTGGGGGGGGGGCAAGCGTGGCGGCATATGCTCCTGCCACCGACACGTGGACGACCAAGACGTCCATGTCGACCGCGCGTTACGAGCTTGGCGTCGGCGTGCTTGCTGACGTGCTCTATGCGCTCGGCGGGAGTAACTCGAGTGGGAACCACGAGGTCAGGAGGATGGTCGAGGCGTATGACCCCTCCACTGACGTGTGGACGACGAACCCGCCGCTGCCGACCGCTCGGGGCGAGCTGGCTGCCGCCGTGGTGGACGGCACGCTGTACGCCGTCGGCGGCGCAAACGATGAGAGCTTCCTGACGACGGTCGAGGCCTACGATCCCATCGCGAACATCTGGACAACGAAGGCGTCGATGTCGACCGCGCGCGTCGGGTTGGCTGCCGCGGCGGTGAGCGGCCGGCTCTACGCCGTCGGCGGGATCGATGGCTCGAGCTACGAAAGGGTCGCGACGCTCGAAGCGTATGATCCCGCGACCGACACGTGGACGACCAAGGCCTCGATGCCGACCGCTCGGTACCAGTTGGCGGTCGGCGTTCTCGACGGTATCCTCTATGCGATCGGTGGGTCTGACGCTCAGGGCGGGCCTCTGGCGACGGTGGAAGCATACGATCCCGCCAGCGACACGTGGACGACCAAAACGCCGATGCCCACGGCGCGATGGGGGTTGGGGGTCGGCGTGGTGAACGGTGTCCTCTACGCGGTCGGCGGCGCAAACGACGAGAGCTTCCTGACGACGGTCGAGGCCTATGATCCCGCCACTGACACGTGGACGACCAAGGCCTCGATGCCGACGTATCGGTCTGTGCTCGCGGTTAGCACGGTGAACGGCGCGCTCTACGCGTTGGGGGGCGCGAATGGGGAGGGGGTTCTGGCGACGGTCGAAGCCTATGATCCCGCCACCGACACGTGGAGGACCAAGGCCCCGATGCCGACCGCGCGTCACGGTGTGGCAACGGGGGTCCTAGGCGAGAGGCTCTTCGCGGTCGGTGGCTATGACGCGGACTACCGCCCCCTGGCAACGCTCGAGACGTATTAAGAACTACTTGTAACGGTACGTGATTCGACCACGGGTGAGGTCGTACGGCGACAGATCGACCGCCACGCGGTCGCCCTGGAGAATGCGGATGTAGTTCTTGCGCATTTTGCCGCTGACATACGCCAAGACTTCATGTCCATTTTCGAGTTTTACGCGGAACGTCGTGTTGGGCAGCACTTCTGTGACGGTCCCCATCATCTGTATCGCGTCACCAGCCACGCGTGTCCTCGCTCATAAGCTCCTGGGATCCATGGTGGCATCGCGCGGTGGCTCCATTGCCCGCGTGATGTAGAAAGCATGGCGGCTGCACGCCGCACACGTCAGGCTGATCCGCTCGGCGGTGGAAAGCTCCCCGATCCGCAGCGGGCGGCGGCGCGGCGAACGTTGGATCGTGCGAGTGCCGCACGAGGGGCACACCAGCGGCTCGTGCGCCCGGTCGGCTGCGATGAGCGCCAGGGCTTCTGGCGCCCGGTACTCCTTGATCCCCCGTCGGCCCAAAGCGACACCCCTCCGGCTGGAAATCTATACTACCCTGATCTTGACGCACTTCCTCCGGGGGCTATCTCTTCGGCAACAGGAGCCCTTATGGACACCCCGCGTATCCGTCCGCGTGGCCCCAGCGCCACACGTCCCGCGTTTGAGCCCATCGTCACCGTCGAGATCGATGCCGTGACGCCATCGGACCGCGGCTTCACGCTCACCGCCCAGGGCGCTCCCCCCGACCGGGCGGAGTACCGCCTCGATATCCACTTTGAGCTCCCGCTCGATCCCCGGACCCGCACGGTGCTGGGTGAGCTGCTCTCCCAATCCGACCTCACGATTTGGCGCCGTACCCGCAATTCTTGACGCCCCCGCGGAGGTCATATAGCTTGCCGCGACCTTAACCACCCTTTCGATCCCGATGCCAGCCGAGCTAGGCGGTTCGCAAATCTCGTCGCTTCTCGAGGCCCTACCCGGCATCGCCAGCGTGCTCCGCAGTCCGGTCGCGGACGCGCTCATCAAGGCGATGCGGGGCGCGGCCGGTTTGGCGGACTTTGCGTTTGAAGACGCCGAAGAGCTCGTCCGTTACGCGGTCCGGCGTGGCTTGATCGGCCCGGACGAGGGCGACCGCGTGCTGGCGGAAGTGCAGGAGGGGCTGCGCAAGAAGAAGCCGGTCGCCGTGAAAAAGGCGCCCGCAAAAAAGAAGAAGGGCCGCCGCTAGATTCGGAAGCCGCGCACCAAGCCGCGCAGTTTTTCGGCCGCCTGGAGCAGATCGCCGGCGGCCGCTGCCATTTGCTGGGTGGACGCGCCCTGTTGTTGCGTCGCCGCGGTGACCTGCTCGGCGCTGGATGCATGTGAGACGGCGCGGTTCACCACCTGCTGGGCCTGCGCGCCGAGCTGCTCCGTGACGCCGCGATTCTCCTGGGCGGCGCTGGTGACCCGTGATGCCGCCTGCTCGACCTGCTGAACGGCCGCGACAATTTCGGTGAGGCCGCGGGCGGCTCCCTCCGCCACCGACTCGATGCCGCGCACTTTTGCCTGGCCGACGGCCATCGTGGCGGTGACTTCTTCCACCTGTTCGCGAATCACGCGCGTGGTGCGTGCCACATCTTCGGCGGCGCGGGACGATTCGTCGGCGAGCTGGCGGACCTCTTCGGCGACCACCGCGAACCCGCGGCCATGCTCACCGGCGCGCGCCGCCTCGATCGCGGCATTCAACGCCAGCAGGTTGGTCTGCGAGGAGATCCGCTTGATCAGGTCCACGAAATCGTCGATCGCCGCGCTCTGCTCGGCGAGCTGTGTGACTTCCGTCGCCGTCGTGCGGACCACCTCGCGCACGTCGAGCAGCGTCGTGCCGGCCGCCGCGACATCGTTGCGATGACGGTTGGCGACCGTGCGGATTTCCTCCCCCAGGTGGGCCACGCGGGACGCGGCATCCGCCATCTCCGCCGTCGCCTTGCGCTGCTGCTCCAGCGCCGACTGCGTCGCATTGAGTTCGTTGCGCTGGCTTTCCGCCCCGGTCGAGATCTCGAGCATGGCGCTCGACACCTGACTCGAGGATGCGGCCAGCTGTTCGCTGACGGCCGACAGATCGCTGGCGGATGCCGCGATCTTGTCGGCTGACCCCACGACTTCCGCCACGATGCCCCGCAGCCGCTCGCCCATGTGCCGCATGGCGTCGGCGAGCACCTGGAATTCGCGCGGCATCCTCCCGGTGGTGACCGGCCGCAGATCGCCGTTGCCGAATCGCTCGGCGGCGGTCACGAGGCGGACGAGTGGCCCTTCCACCGAACGCAGGGTGAACACGCCGACCACCGCGCCCGCTATCACGGTCGCGATCAGCACGAGCCAGAGCACGATCTCACGCTGCCGCGCGAGGTCCGCCAAGCGCTGGCCGACGACGACCGCTTTGTCGGACTGCCGGGCCGACAACTCACGCACCAGCCGCGTCAGCTCCGCGACGGGCGCGCGTACGCCTGCCGACAGCGCCAGCGCTTCCCGCGTGCGTCCCAGATCGAGATTGGCGTGGGCGAGCGAATAGTCGACGTGGATCGCCGCCTGCAGCTGCTTGATGTGGTTGACCGTGACGCGGTCGGCCTCGGTGAGTCCCGCCAGGCCGTCGAGCCGCCTCTGATACTGGAACGTGGCGTCCGCGGCGGTCTGAAACTGATTGCGTGCATCGTCGGCGAGACGAATCTCCTCGAATACGGCTGCCACGAGACCGTTCCCGACCTCGCTCGATTCACGGAGATGGTCGATTTCGGTCGCCAGCGACCGCCGCAGCGTGCCGAGCGAGGTGACCCCCACGATCGCGGCGATCACCAGACCGGCCAGCAGGCCGGCCAGGCCGGCGATGATCCGCCAGCGGATCGTGTTCACGGCGCACCCTCCGTGACCAGCCGGCCGCCACGCACGGTGCCGATCACGACCGACTTGGCCGGCACGTCGCCACGTCCATCGAACGCGATGGATCCGGTTACGCCTTCGTAGGCCGGCACATCCGTGCCGATCCGCGCCAGACGGTCACGGATCGCCTGCCGGTTCGTCCCGGCATTGGCGAGCACCCGTGCCAGGAGCTGGACGGCGTCGTAGGCGCCGGCGCCGCGATGATCGGGCCGCTGCCCCGGGTACGCGCGGGTGTACGCCTCGACGAATTGGGCGTTGCGCTCTCCAGGCCGGTCCACGAGGTACGCGGATGACAAACGGACGCCCTCGGCGATCGGGCCGGCCGCTTCGATGCCCGTGAGTGCGTCACCCCCGAGTATCGCCCAATGGACGCCGAGACGTCCCATTTCCCGCAGCGCGAGCTCCGCCCCGCTCCGTTCCGTCGCCAGCATCAGCGCGTCCGCCCCGTTTCCCAGGCGCAGGCGCGACAGATACGGTTCGAGACTGGGCGTCGTGGAGAGCGCCGGATCTTCCTCGACGATTTCGCCGCCCAAGCGCCGGAACTCCGCGGCGAAGCTGAGCCGCAGCCCGCGCCCATAGTCGTCATCGACGTAGATCACGCCTACCCGGCGCGCGCCAAGCGTCTGGCGGGCGTACCGGGCCAGCTGCGCGCCATGACTCAGGTCGCTGGGACAAACCCGGAAGAAGTAGGGATTGACGCCGGAGAGGTCGGGACTCGAAGCGGAAGGCGAGATCATGGCAAGCGGGCGGCGCGCCTCGCCGTACACCCGGACCGCGGCCAGCGACGCGCCGGACGTGAGGTGCCCTACCACCGCGACGACCGCCGGGTCGTCCACGAGCTGCTCGGCAATGCGAATCGCGACCTCGGGGCGGCCGCTGTCGTCCATGACCCGCAGCGCCAGGTGGCGTCCTCGGATCCCACCGCGGGCGTTGATTTCCTCGACGGCCAGCTCGGCCGCCCGCTGCATCGACTCACCACGGGGCTGGGAAAAGGGCCCCGCGAGCCCCAGGACAATCGGTCCGCGGCTTCCACGGGAACACGCCGTAAGCGTCAGGATCGAAACGAGGAGGGACCGGTACCGCCGCATGAGCGGGCAAGGTTAAGCCTGTGAATGGGATAGCGCAATATCCACGCGCTTTCCACATTACGTGCATGGATGCGATTCGGCGGCTGTGCGGATTTGCGGCGGGGCTGGAACGACTTCTCGCCGCACGCGACGCCGCCGATCTGGATGCGACGTGGGAAGAGTTGAATCTCGGCCAGCTTGGATGGGAGGCGCTCGCACTCGCGCGCCGTGCCAACACCGAAGCACTCGAGCCGGCGCTCACGGCAGTGGATCGCCGATTGCTCGCCGCGCTGGAGCGCGGTCGGGCGTTCCTCGATCCGCACATCGTCACGTTCCGCGTGCCCGAGCTCGAGCGTTGGCAACATGCCGCGGCCGCCGCGCTCGTCGGGGCGCGCTGGGGTGTGGCGGGTCTGCGCACCGTCATCGCCGACACCCGGGCGCCGCTCGGCCGGCGCTATTTCGCGTTTCTGGCACTTGCTGAACGTCATCCGAAGGGTGCGTGGCCGCTCTTCGCGCGGTACCTCCAGACTCCCGGGGCGCACCACGCGTTTGTCGCGGCGGCCGTCGAAGCGGCGCGCTATTACCCCGGCCGGGCTCCCGATCTGATCGCGCTGTTCCAGCGCATCCGCGGCGACGAGATGCTGCGGCGCTTCCTGGCTCCCAAGATTCTCGAGTCGTTATACGTGCTCGACGACCCCGCGGCCCTTCCTCTTTATGAGGAGTTGCTCGTGGCCGGCCATACCGATCCCGATGCGGGACGCTGCGAGGTAACCCGCGCGCTGGTTGCCGTCCGCAAGCTCACGGGCCGCGTAGCGGCGAGCAGCAAGTTCCCCGATCCAGAGGAACCGGATGTCATCCGCGCGCTCGATGAGGCCCAGCGGGTTTTTGAGGAGGAACGAGACCGGCTGGAGCCGGTCGTGGTCATCTGACGAACGCTGCGAGCTTCTCGCGGTAGGCCTTCCCGCCCATGTCGTAGGTGTCGTTGTGGCCTGAGCCCTCGATCATCACAAACTCCACCGGACCGCCGGCCGCGGCGGCAACTTCACGGCCCATCGTGATCGGGACAAGCATGTCGGCCGTCCCATGAAAGATCAGCACGGGGCAATGAATACGCTTGATGCGGTCGAGATTATCGAGGCCCAGCCGCACCAGGAAGCGTGGGAAGATCCGGTAATGGCGCGCGGCCATGCCGCGGGCGCTCGTGAACGGTGACTCGAGAATCAAACCGGCAGCGTCGTGCGTGGCCGCGACGTGTGTGGCCACGGCGCTGCCGAGTGAGCGGCCGTAAACGTAGATGCGCTGCCGGTCCACGTCGGCATGGCTGAGCAACGCGTTGTACGCCAGATCGCCCGCTTCGTAGATGCCCGCCTCGCTGGTGCGGCCGCCGCTTCCGCCGTAGCCGGGATAATCGAGCACGAGCAGTGCGGCGTTGGGGGGCCGGAATTCCCGGATGATCGGCCAGATGGCGGCAATGGTCTCACCATTTCCATAAAACCACAAAACGGCGGCGAAGGGGCGGCGAGGGGCGGCGAGGGGCGGCAAATACCATCCCACGAGCTTCGTACCATCGTGCATCGTCAACTCGACTTGTTCACCGGAACCGAGCGTCCTTACAGGATCTGGCAATGCCGCCCGCGGGGCAGGGAACGTGATCTTCGCCTGCAGCGTCCAGAGCACTACGCACAGGACGACGTATAACGCGGGAATGCCCCAAACGAGCGCCATGGCCGGTGTTAGTTTGTGAGCCAATGGACCGGGGGAACCCACAGCTGGTCTCTCGCGCGCGAGGCGCGTTGCTGGGCCTTGTCGCCGGCAATCAACTGGGCGTCCCCACCGAGCATCTGGGTACGGCGGACGCAATACGCAAAGCCTTCCCGCATGGCGTGGTCGATCTCGCCCCACCTCCCAAGAACTCCCCCTACGACGACGATGCCGCGATGGCGCTGCTGCTCGGCGAATCGCTGCTGGCCTCGCAAGGGTTTGACGCCAACGATGTCGCGCGCCGCTGGGTGAAATGGATGAAGGTGGACGGCCGCGGCATCGGGATGACGACCAGGCGCGCGCTCACCTTGATCGATCGCGGCAAGGAGCCATTCGAAGCGGGCCGGCTCGCGAATCAGGAGAACCCGGGACATGCCGCCGGCAACGGCAGCGTCATGCGTTGTATCCCGGTGGCGCTGCGCTACCATGATGACCTCGATCGCTTGATTCGCGTTTCGACGCAACAAGCCGCGATCACACACGCCGACGAGCGGTGCACGTGGGGCGCGGCGGCGGTGAACCTTGCGGCCCGGGAGCTGCTGCACGGCAACATCTACTTCATCGATGAAGTGCTTCACAAGATGGGCGATCGCGCGCCGCGGGTGCTGCGCGAGGCGATCCATCGGGTGCCCCGTGAGTCGGAGGGTGACCTGCCGATCGCGCGCGCAGGCGAGGCGGGATACGTGGTGCATTGCATCGAGATCGCATTCTGGTTCGTCACCCACGACCGCACGCTCGAGGACGCACTCATCTATCTCGCACAGGCGGGCGGCGACACCGACACCAACGCGGCCGTGGCGGGCGCCCTCCTGGGAGCGCGATACGGTGAAGTGTCGTTGCCCCCGCGCTGGATGGATCAGATAACAGGGGCGGAGGGAATCGCGCAGCTCGCCGAGCGTCTCGTCGCCGGCGCTATTTAGGCTTCGGCTTCGGGGAGGGATGGGGGCGATAGCGCGCAATCCGGGCCAGCACGTCACGGTCGTTGAGCGTAATCGAGATCACGCGCCACCCACGACCGCCTCGCCAGTTGAGCCGGATGAAACGCCGGCCTTTGGTCCATTCCCACATGCTGCGCTCGCGGCGCTGCGGGACACCCAGGTGCCGGCGCAGGTCGTCCTGCGTCCGCCCCACCAACGCGACTTTCCCCGAATCCAGGAACGAGATGACCGACGCCAGTCCCTCGATGACGTTCGCGCTCAAATAGAAACGCGCGCTATCGACCGGATCACGCACACGGACACCGCAGTCCATGACCTGTGCCGTCTGGCGCATCGTTTGGCACGCCAGGATGTCGTTGTGGCTCTGGGCGAGGGCGCGCGCCTGGGCCGCAAAATCCCGATACGACATGCCGGGGCTGAAGCCGCGATACGCGAACGGCCGGGGTGCTGAGGCAGCGGGCGCCGCCTGGACGAGGAGCAGGAGGAGGAAGGCCGGAGTCATGCGCCAATATATGAAAAGCAAACGGGCCCGGTGTGACCCGGGCCCGTTTGCCTGAAATTGAATCAGACCTTCCGAACGTTCTGCGCTTGCAGCCCCTTTGGACCCTGGGCCACGTCGAACTCGACGTTGTCGCCCTCGGCGAGGCTGCGGAAGCCCTCCGCCTGGATCGCTGTGAAGTGGACGAACACGTCTGGACCCGACTCCTGCGCGATAAAGCCAAAGCCCTTCGCGTCGTTAAACCACTTCACCTTACCCTTAGCCATACTGTTCTAACCTCTGCACAATGGGGCACGGCCCCGGACTGGATCGACCCAGGCCACCGCGGCCTGGGACGGGCTCAAACAAAAATCCGCGAGACAGATGGTCCTCGCGGAAGCGCAGACAGCCGGTGACGGTGCCACGTATGCTTGAACCGCGGGCAAAAGTATGGAACACGCTCAGGCGTGTCAATCTGAGCGCGTTTCGCCCGATAGCGACACTATAACAACATCATCACGGCACTTCTCGTAAGTGTCCCAGCGCTCAAGTACATTCCGGGCCCGTCCTCGGTACAAGGAACACCGATGCGCCTTACGCTCTCCCTGTTCGCAGCGTGCTGTGTCGTCACCACCTCGCTCGCCGGCCAGTCCAACGTCGAGCGCATGGCCAACGACCACTACACCCGGTCGCATGACTACGACCTGATTCACCAGCGGATCGAGGTCTCCCGATTCGACTGGGATTCGACCTCGTTCGACGGGAAGGTCGCGACGACGCTCGTCTCGCGTCGAGCGGGACTCGATTCGGTCATCCTGGACGCGGGTGCCAAGCTCGTGATCAGCCGCGTCACCGGCGGGGGCGGGGCCACCCTGCGCACCGCGCGCCATGGCGATACCCTCGTCGTGTACCTGGTGCGGCCGATTGGCTTTGGGGACACGGCCCGTTTCACTGTCACCTATCACGGTGTGGTGGAGAGCGGCCACGGTCTCACATTCATCGATTCCGAAGGCCGGCCGCACCGCCCGCGGCAGATCTGGAGCCAGGGCGAGGACCACGACAATCACTACTGGTTCCCCACCTACGACTTCCCCAATGACAAGATGACGTGGGAAGTGGTGGCCACCGTGCCCAAGGGAATGATGGCCGTCTCCAATGGCCGCCTCATCTCCGACGTCACCGCCAAGGACGGCTCGCGCACGGTCGACTGGCTGCAGGACAAGCCATCCGCCACCTATCTCGTCTCGCTTGTCGTGGCTCCGCTCGTGAAAATCCACGACGCGTGGCGTACGGTCCCCGTGGATTACTACGTGTACCACGAAGACTCCGCCCTGGCGCGGCCGCTGTTCAAGATCACGCCCGATATGATCGATACGTACGCGCGCCTCACCGGCATCAACTACCCGTGGGCCAAGTATGCGCAGACCACCGTGGCCGACTTCTTCGGCGGCATGGAAAACGTCAGTGCGACCACGCTCGTTGACTGGCTACCAGGCCCGCGTGACTACCGGGACCGCCCGTGGTATCCCTGGATTCTGATTCCGCATGAGCTTTCGCATCAGTGGTTCGGCGACTACGTCACCACCGAGAATTGGGCCAACATGTGGCTCAACGAGGGCTTCGCGGAGTTCATGCCGGGCCAATACTGGGCGCAGAAGCTGGGGCGTCATGCCGAGCAGGATTATTACCTCGACGAGTACGACCAATTCATGCAGACCGACCACCAACGGCGCATGCCGCTCGCGTCGCTCGGCTCGAACAACATCTATCCCAAGGGCGCGCTCGTCCTCAGGATGTTGAAGCAATATCTGGGCGACCAGCGCTTCTGGGCGTCGGTGCACCGCTATCTCGTCGATCACGCCTTCGACAACGCCACCACCGATGACGTGCGGCAGGCCGTGCTCGACGCCACCGGCGAGAACGTCGACTGGTTCTGGGATGAATGGATCTATCAGGCGGGCTACCCGGAGTTTACGGTCAGCGCGAAGTACGATTCGAGCGCGTCCACCGTCTCGCTCGTTGTGCAGCAGACGCAGCAGGATTCGTCCAAGGCGGACAGCACCGGCCTGCGCTTTACGACGCCCGCGGTGTTCCGCATGCCTGTCACCGTCCGCGTCGGTACGGCGTCAGGCGACGTCACGGCGCGCGCGCAGCTGTCGCAGCGCCAGGACACGATCGTGGTGCGCGACGTGAAAAGCGCGCCCACGATGGTGATCTTTGACGACGGCAACGCGATCCTCAAGCAACTCACCTTCGATCAGCCAACCGCGTGGCTCGCGACGCAGCTGCAGCGCGATCCCGATTTGTGGAACCGCCATTGGGTGATTGCCCAGCTTAGCCAGCGACCGACCGACCCGGCGGCCGCCGCGGCTCTGGTCCAGGCCGCCACCGGCGCGGATTACTTCCTCACCCGTGCACGCGCGGCCACTGCCCTCGCCGCCTTCCCCACGGCCTCGTCGCTCCCCGCGCTGCAGACCGCCCTCAAGGACACCTCGGCACAGGTCCGCGCCGCGGTGGTCGAAGCACTCGGCGAGCTGGGCGGCGCGCAGTCCGCGACGCTCGCGCGCCAGGCTTGGACCAGCGACTCGAGCGACGCCGTGCGCGCTGCCGCAGTGACGGCGATGGCCCTCACCGATTCGGCCGGTCGCCGCGCCGTCATCCTCTGGGCGCTGCGCACGCCCTCCTACCGGGACGCCATCCAGAACGCAGCGTACCGCGTCATCGCCCGCACAGGCGATACGACTCTCGTGGATTCCGTAGACGCACGCGCCGGCGATCAGCGGTTCGCGGTGCACGTCCTGGCGGCGCTCGCGAGCCGGGGCAACACCCATGCGCTCGACCTGTTGGTCAAACGGCTGGACGACGAACGCCCCTATCTGCGGCGCTGGGCGCTCGAGGCGTTCCGCTTCTCCCTGCGGCGCGACATGGCGCAGTCCAAGCTGCAGTCCGTCAGTGCGGGACTCCGGTTCGCCGACACCAAGCAGGCCGCCGCAGAGTTGCTGCAGCAGTGGCAGAAGCTATTGCAGAACTAGCACTTACGAGGCTACTGCTGGCTGATCGCCTTGGTACTGTCCGGTTTGAGCGCATTACGGAAGGCCAGCAACGCATCGTCGTAGTTCTTCAACCGCGTCGTCAGCGTTCCGGCCACCGTCGCCGGATCATTGCCGGCCGTCTTCTCACACACGGGCAGCGCGCTGTTCAGCGAATCGAGCCGCGTCGTCACCTGCTTCGCCAGGATGCGCATCGAGTCGGCGTAGGCCGTCGGCTGCATCTTCGGCCGGCCGCTGAGGATGAACGAGCGGGCGCTGCCGCACAGCCCGCCGAGGCGTCGAGCCGCGCGCCGCCGTGTGAGCGAGTCCCCGGCCTGTTGCGTGCGGACGACGCGGTTCAACCCGTCACGAATCTGTGCGACGCCGCGCGTTGCGGTCTTCAAACCTCCCAAATAACGGATCTGCTCGATAGTCGGCGCGGGTGCCGGGACTGGTAACGAGTCCTTGTGCGTCACCGTATCCTGTTGATAGGCGACAACCGTGACAACCATCACCAATCCCAGCAACATCGCTGATCGCTCCTCTAACAGTTGAATTCCTGCTCCGTTATTATCCCGGGATGGCCGTTCCCGCAACCACCCGCATCATGCGGACATTTGAGGATCGCGCCGACGCGCTTGCCCACTTCTTCCAGCGCGCCGGTGAAGCGCCGCGCCTCATCGCGTACGACGACGCGGTCGGCTTACCGCTCGATCAAGCACTCGCGGCGCTCGAGTGGACCGCCCAGGTCGGCATTCTTGCCGCCGAAGATCTCGTGCACGCGGCGCGCCTCGGCCCGGATTCGGCTGCCGTCGTCGTAGAACGCAGGGACGGCGAGAACCGTGTCTTCGTGTACTTCGGTCCGCGCATGGATGCGCCGCCCGCGGACCCTTACGAAGGTACCCTGCTCTACGATGAGCCGGGAGTCCGCTCGTACATTTTCGCACAACGCGGCCATGCGATGGCACATTTTCTCCGTGCCACCCACGGACTGGGTGCGGCGTTGAGTCTTTTATCACGGCGCGCACCCGAGCTGCGTCACATTCGTCGCTGGACGCAGGCGCTCTTCGCCGAGCCCGCCGTCGGTCGCTCCACACAACTGCTCGCAGGTTGGTATGCCACGAGTGGCGCCGGCTTTCTATTCATCCCGGCCGACTCAGACCAGCCGTTTGCCTACTGCGAGGTGGCTGTAGAGGGGTAAATACCCCAATGTGGGAACGTGCGTGCTGTGGATTCACAACTCCACATCATGTGGACGATCACTGGAATCGGGGCTGGGGCCGTCAGTTAGCATCCACAAATGATGCACATGGACGTGAGCTAACCCGAAGAAACATCGGCACTTGCGCGCTTTTTCAGCCCCCCTATATTGACGTCACGCGAGTTGAAGGGAAGGGTTGGGACCTGGCGTCTCAACAACGCCTTTAACTCGAGTCCGAACGGAAATTCCGGGGAGGGCGCCGACGCAACCAAGGGCTCAGGCGCTCGTTGATCCGGGAGTCAACTCACCGGGTCGGACAGTTAGGGCCAGTCGCGTTGCCCTAGCCACGTCGAAATGGTGCCTCGACGTGCAGTGCGGAAGGTCGGTCCGCGACCCGATCTGACCCGTAGCACCCACATTGGTGAACCAGGCGACCCGACGGGGTTGCTTGGGGATGGAAGCCGGAGCCTCTGCTTGCCCTACCGAGGACGAATCAGTCCACAGGTGGCGGTGGAGAGAAGAACGAAGGGCGCAAGCCCTCGACTCCGGGTAGCCGATGTGTCGGAGCCCCTCGGGCGGCCTATCGTGCCGTCCCGGGGGCTTCGTTTTTTAGCTTCGGCAGGTTGTCGTCGAGCTCATGGGCCTTGTGGAATAACGGCCTCGGACCGCGAATCGGAACGAGGTGCGCGATCGAGTTGGCATAAAACTCGAGCAGCGGCCGGCCGCGCGGCAACACCACCAGCGTGTCACCATCGGCGACGACCAGCCGGCGCATGCGCAGCATCCGCCACGCCCGGTCCCAGATGTCGGCGATACCAGCGCCTCCGCGCACCACCTTGCCGTTTACTTCCTTGAGCCGGTCGCGCAGCTGGTCCATGCGCTCGAGCAGCGCTTCCCGATTGATGACCGTCTGCCCGAACGAGAGCAGTGCGGCGGCGGCGAGCGGCACGGGCGTCACCGGAATGATCGCGCCGATGCGGCCGAGCATCTCACGCCCCAGGCGCTCCAGCTCGGCGAGGCGCTGCTCTTTCGGGAGTGCGAGCGCGTTCCGCGGGGCGGTCTCGAGCCAGGCGCGCAGCGACTGCGGCGTCCCAAAGTTGACCGCCACGCGGCCGTACCGCTTGAGCCGGCCGGTCAGCAGGCGCAGGGTATTGCTGGCGAGATACGACACGACCGTGCCGAGCTGTGACAGCCGGCTCGGCCGGTCTCCCGCGGCGATCAGCTCCCGGATCAGGGAGCGATCCTCGAGGACCCGGTCGTAATTCAGCGCGACCGGCACGAACCAGATATCGCGGTCGAATGCCGGATCCGTCATCGTACGGCAGATGTAGTCGAGCAGGCCGAGCTTCGGGGGACGAAGCTTGCCGTCCCGCGACAAGCCGCCTTCCGGGAAGATGCCCTGCGTGACGCCGTTGCGCGTGATGAGCTGCACGTACCGCTCCAGCACGGTGTGGTACAGCGGCTCGCGGAAGCGGCGCCGAACGAAGTACGCGCCGAACGACTTGAACACGTACTCGAGCGGCCAGGCCCGCGCCCACTCGCCCACGGCGTAACTCACGTGCACGCCGCGGGCGAGCACGTACGCCACGACGACGTAGTCGGCGTTGGAGCGGTGGTTCATCAGGTAGACGACGACGTCGCGCTTGGGGATTTGCTCCAGCGCCTGCTCGTCCTGATAATCCACGCTCACTTTGTACAGCAGGTTGACGACGATCTTGGCGAGGTTGTAGCCGAGCTTGTAGTACGACAGGACGTTGAAGTGCGGGATGATCTCGTCGAGGTATTTCCGGACCTGTCGCCGTACCGCCTTCTCGGAGAGGGCGTGCTCCGCCATATGCGCCTGCACGGCGGCCGTGATCGCGGGATCAGCGGCGAGCGCCCGCCGCGCGAGGCGTGGCTCCTGCTTCTTATAGCGGCTCAGCCGCGCGCGGAACTCGTGAATGAGCCTCCTCCTTCTTGAGCTCGGCGTAGCCCATCCCTTTGAGCCGCGAAATCCGCATGCTCATCGGTGGGTGCGTCGCGAGCCTGTCGGCGAGCCAGCCTTCGTGGTTGGTGAGCCGCCGGCCCAGCGGATCGGCGATGCACAGATGAGCCGCGCCCCGCTTGATCGACACGGTGGGCGCCGCCGCCGACTCGATCTTCGCGAGCGCGCTGGCCAGCGCGAGCGGATTGCGCGTGAACTGCGCGCTCATGGCGTCCGCGAGGTACTCGCGCCGCCGGCTCACCGCCAACGCGAGGAGCTGCGTGACGAGCGGGGCGATGATCCAGGAGATCACCCACAGCGCCAGCAGAACCGCGACCAATGGCCCGGCGTTCTTGCCCCTTCGTCCTCCTCCCCCTCCCCCTCCTCCGGTCCGGCCCAGGCCGCCGCCCATCATCCGGCCCATGCCGTCGCGCACCAACAGCACGGCACCGACCAGCGCGGCGAGTGTCGTCATGAGCCGGACATCGAGATTCTTGACGTGACCCAGCTCATGGCCGATCACGGCCTGCAGCTCATCCCGGTTGCAGATTCTCAGCAGGCCGTTCGTCACGGCGATATGCGAATTCCCGGGGCCGGTGCCCGTCGCGAATGCGTTGGGATCGTCGTCCGGGACGAGCCAGACCCGCGGGCGCGGCACGCCGGCGGCGATCGCCATCTCGTCCACGACGTTCGCCACCTGGCGTTCCGCGTCGGTCTGCGGATCGATCAGTTCACGGGCGCCCGTTGCCCACAGCACCTTCTCGGGTCCGGTCTTGTACGCGTACCAGACCCCGATGATCGCCACCGTCGTCAGGATCACGCCGACCCACGGGAACGGGTGATGACCTTGCAGCGCCCAGATGTAGTCGCCGCCGAAGCCGAGCCAGGCGAAAAACAGCACGAAGCCAATCACCAGCCACGTCGTGCGCCGGCGATTGGCTTCCTGTTGTTGAAAGAGATTACCGTCGGGAGAGGTCAACCTGCGGTACCGCGCGTTCCGCTTGATCTTCGATCTCCCACAGGTCCGTCCGTTCCGCGTGCGCCAGGCCGGCGACCAGCGTCGTGGGAAATTGCTGCTGCTTCGTGTTGTACTGGGTGGCGGTGTCGTTGTAGAGCTGCCGCGCGAACGCGATGCGGTTCTCGGTGGAGCTGAGCTCCTCCTGCAGCTGGCCGATGTTGCCGGTCGCTTTGAGCTGCGGATAGCGCTCCACCGTCACCAGCAGCCGGGACAAGGCGCCCGAGAGCGCGTTCTCCGCCTGGCTGACCTGTTTGATTGCTTCTGGGCCCCCCCCAGACGCGTTTACCTTGACCGCCTGATTGCGCGCCTGGATCACCGCTTCCAGTGTCGAGCGCTCGAAGTCCATCGCGCCTTTGACGGCGTTGACGAGATTGGGAATCAGATCGTGGCGGCGCTTGAGTTGCACATCGATCTGCTTGAAGGCGTTGACCGTCTGGTTCTTGAGTGAGATGAGACCGTTATACGCGGCGACCATCCACAGAACCACGACGATGACCAGGATCAGCAGCACCCACATGTTTCGTCTCCCGGTGAGATGGAGGGGCGCAGCTGCTGCGCCCGTACCAGAGTATTACGGGCTGTGCGGCAGGAGTTTCGCGATCGCCTGGCGCAGCGTCTCGGCCAACGCCTGGTCCTCCGCGCCGAGCCGCGCCAGCGGATGATCGGCGTCGACGTGCAGCTCCACGCCGCGCGTCACGGGGATGCGGCGCCAGGTGGTGGGTCCCGTGGTTTCCTTGCCGGCGTCGCGCGTCAACCAGGCGGTGAGTGCGCGGCCCGAGCGGCCGCGCGGCATGCCTTCCGCGCCTTTGAGGGGCAGGTGATCGGGCGTCGGGAGCGACGTGCCGAGCACCTGGGCGCAGCGCCGCTCCAGCACATCGCCCGTCTGGTCGTGCATGTCTTTGGTGATTGCGGCGAGGGTCGCGCCTTCCATTTGTCGCAGCTTGATCGCCAGCAGCTGCAGGAAGTGCCGGTACGAGTACGTCGCGGCAGTCCCCCGTCCTTCCGGCGGGCTCACCAGGCCGCGTGTCACGTAAAAGCGTATGGTCCGTTCGCTCGGCGCAGCGCGTGCCGCGGCATTGATGGGCGTTACCGCCGACGCGTCGAGAACCGCTCCCACCACGACGGACAGGTCACGCAGGTTCCAGGGCGCGAGGTTCCGGTATTCCCGCAGCACGTGCAGGGGGTCGGCGTGTGCAACGGTCGTCATGCGTCCATGGCGCCGGACGCGCGGTCGCTCTGCAACACCGACGCGACCCAGTCCGCGACTTGCTGCAGGTTGAACGGCTTCCGAATGACGGTGCAGTGGTGGTGGTCGAGCCAGGTGCGCACTTCTTCCGCCTCGGCATCACCCGTCATGATTGCGATATGGCCCTCGAGCGCCGGCCAGCGATGGATGATCGCCAGATAGAGCGCGAGGCCCGACATGGTGGGCAGATGAATGTCGAGCAACAGCGCGTCCGCTTCCTCGCTCGAGAGAATCTCGTAGGCGGATTCGGCGGTGCCGGCGCTGAGCACGCGATAACCATGACGCTCGAGGTACCGCTCGAGCACGCGCCGCAGCCCGGCCTCGTCGTCGACGATCAGAACGGATGCCGGCTTGCGCGGCGGCGAGGTCATCATGAGGCGTTGACCGCTGCCTGGCGCGCGGGCGTCAGGAATCCCTGGACGATGCGTGCCGTCGCTTCGTCGGCGGTGAGCGAGAGCCGCATTTCCCCGGCGGTGAGGCCGAGGTATTTGCGCGCATGCTGCTGCAGCGTCTTGGCCTGCGCGTACCCCAGCCGCTTGGCGATGTCCTCGATCGTGAAGCCCGGATCCTGCAGCAGACGGTGCGCGTAGAGCACGCGCGCCGCCGCGAGGATGTCCCGCGGGCTCGGCAGGCCGGCGCGCGTAAACCAGCGCGCGCACGTGCCGCGGTCCACCCGCGCCCGCGCCGCGACCTGTTGGATCGTCTGCACGGCGCCGGGGCTGCGCATCGCGTCTTCCAACACCCAGCGCAGCTCGGGCGGCAGCGGCGCAAGAGCCTCGGTGAGTTGATCGAGCAAGCGGTGTGACGCGGCGTGGAGCGATTCTTGGGACAGCAGGTCGCGCAGGCGGTCCGGATGGTCCTCGGTGCGGCTCAACACGACCTGACTGATGCCGCACTTCCCCATCGCGAGCAGCACGGGAGCCAGCTCGGGAGTCATCATTGGCGTGTACAGGATCAACGGCAGCGAGGGGAACAGCACCCGTAGCCGCTCGACTTCCTGGCCGCGCGCCCCGCCCAGCATCGGGTCGACGACGGCGATTTCGACGGGCCGGACGCGGATCGTCTCGAGCGCGTCGTCCCAGGTCGTGGCGCGCGCCAAGGTGAAGCGCGGCGCGACGGCGCCGCGCAGGTTCTGATATTGGATGTCCGAGACTGCCGCGAGTACCAGCATTCCCCTACATATCCTCCGCAGAAATCCCTAATTGCCGCAAAAACGCCCTACGATGCCGCAAAAATGCCCTAAACGCGGCGGGCTCCAACACTCAAGTTGGCTGTGCTTGCGAGTCCCCATCCAACTCGACTGTGGAGGCCTTTATGTCACGTCGCATTCGCTTCGCCCTAGCCTTGGTCCTCGTGTCGTTCGCGCTCACCGCTGCCGCCTGTGCCGATGCGTCCGGTCCGAGCGAGCTGACGTGCGATCAAAACAATCCCGCGGTGTGTCGATAGCCGTTCGCTCTACATCACGCACCGAGTGACGCCAGGGAGGCGGAAACCTCCCTGAGCGCCTCGGCGTGAGACGCGAAGTCAACAACGACGTTCTCCGCTTCGTCTTGAGCCGCACACATGTCCAGCCCGGCCTGGATCCGCTCTACTCGGAACGTCATCTCATGCAGGTCATTGGCTGTGGCGACTTCGAGTGCCCGCTGAAGTTCCGACTCCGCGCGTCTGTAATTCCCGAAACGGGCGAAGCCAATGCCGACTTTGAGATGATAATCCGCCCGAATATTGGGTAGGGCGGAATCTAGGCCTTCAAGTGCCTGTTCCCGCCAACGCTCGAATGTCACCCGATCGCGCCGGAATGAAGCACAGTGCATTAGCTCGATAACAGCGTTTGTCACGAGTTCCGCCGAGCCTCCTCGACGAACCACGTGGTTCAACGCCCGCTCTGCGGCGCTTACGTCTCCAAGAGACAGCAGCGCTAAAGCGAGGTCACCAAGGGCGCGCGACTGAGATGAGTCATCCTCGTGTAGCTCAAAGGCACCCCACAGATGCGGCGCGCCCTCATGAGCTCGTCCGCGCCGCACGAGCACGTTACCAAGACCATGTTCTGCGTGAGCTTGTACTATCCGGAAGGTGGTTGCGCGGGCGTCAGCCAAGACTGCGCGCCATGCTTGCTCGGCTTCGGCGAGATTGCCACGGAAGTGGATGACGTTGCACTCCCCGACGCGGCTGAGTAGAACCGACTGACGATCACCCACTGATGCCGCGATGCGACCTGCTTCTGCATAGGCCGCTAAGGCCCGTTCAAAATCCGTTTGCATGCGTCGGACACGCCCCATCCGCAGCCACGCGGAAACAGTATCGGTTGTTCGCAGCCGGCCGTTTCCCACGTTGATCATCGTTTGAAGAACGTCTTCTGCCTCCTCCAAGTGCGACTCGTGTTCGAGGTACAGCGCGTAGGCGAAAAGCGTCGGCGCAATCAACTCGAACTGCCCGGTCCGATGCGCCTCGCCCGCCGCCCGTACGATGCAGCTCAGATGCGAAGCCTCGGTTCCTTCGCCGGCCAACTCGGCGCAATAGCGCTCAGTCGCCGCCCACTGATAGCGGAATACATCGGGAGTAGGAGGCTCGCGATCGGGCGTGAGCAGATCGACAAACCGCAGTGTCAGAAACGCCCCTTGACCCAGACGCACCTCGGGAGAGGTGGCTGGCTCATCGGTCACCCGCTGCAGAAAAACGGCATGGGGGAGTCCGGTAGGCCGCGACGACGTGCTAGTGCTCATCGCGAACCCGCATTTGCACCCGTTATGCCGAACGGCAAGACCATCACGCACACCAACATAGCGCGCGTAATCGCGGCGCGTTAGCCCGCAAATGGCGCGTTTTCGGGCTTTTCGCCGGGTTTTTCCGGTGATGCGCCGGCCGGCGCCGATCGTATAAACGGCGCATGTCCAAGGGGTTTGCTCTAGGGTTTACCCTACTCGAGCTCATGGTCGTGATCTGCATCGCGGCGGCGCTCATGGCGTTCTCGCTGCCGCGCGCGGCGCGCCTCATGGATTGGATGGCGACCGAGCGCGCCGCCCGCGACGTGACGACTGCACTGGCCGTCACGCAACACCGCGCCATCGCCTACGCGACCCGCGCCCGCATCACGTTCAGCAGCGACACGCTCCGCATCGATCGTTTCGAAACAGGCGGCTGGACTCCGTGGTGGAAAACGCCGGGGCCGGCGAGCTACGGCGTCACACTCGAGGTTTCCAATCCCATTGTCATCTTCGGACCTAACGGAATCGGCTGGGGCGCCTCGAATACGAAGATCGTGCTCCGTCGTGGGTCCCAAGTCGAAACGATCACGACGTCGCGCGTAGGAAGAGTGAAGCGCTGGTAGATGCAACCCTGTAACCCTTCTAAGCATCTAACCGTACGAAACAGGGAAGAGTCGCGGCCGAAGTGTGACGGCCACTTCGCCCGACCGCCAACCCCGGGGAGCTTTCAGCCCCGGGGTTTGGTCTTTTCTATAAGGCCGGCCCCGCGTCCTCGTCGAGAAAGACGAGCGTCTGCCGCCGTCCTACGAGCCGCACCAGCGCCTCGTAGACGCGCGGGTCGAGCACCGTGCCGGACAAATCCGCCATCCGCTCGACCGCTTGTTCGGGGGTCATCTTCTCCTGATAAGGCCGGGCGGTCGTGAGGGCGTCGTACACTTCTGCCGCCGCTATCACGCGGCCGCCGAGGGGGACCTCCTCGCCACGCAAGCCATCGGGATAACCGGAGCCGTCGAACCGCTCGTGGTGGCTTTTGACCATCGAGACGACGTCGCCGAGATGCACGAGCGGCGCGAGAATCTGCGCGCCGATGATGACGTGCTGCTTCACGTGCTCGAACTCGTCGGCGGTGAGCGGCCCTTCCTTATTAACGACGGCTTCCCGGGTGCCGATCTTACCCAAATCGTGGAGCCGGCCCGCCATGCGGATGCGGTCCACCTCTTCCTCATCCAGGCCCATTTCCGTGGCGATGTTCGCTGAGAAATCGGCCACGCGGGCGGAATGGCCGCGCAGATAGGGATCCTTGGCTTCGAGCGCGTTGACGAGCGCCTCCAGCGTCGCCGTCGAGACGCGCTCCAACCGGTGCCGCTCGCGCTGCAGCTCCGCGGTCCGCGTGGTCACTTCCTCTTTGAGCCATTGATTCAAATGCCGATTCTCGAGCAGCATTTCGCGGCGCTTGAGGGCCCGGTGCACGGCGCGCCCCAGGTCCGCCAGCTCGATCGGCTTGGTGAGGTAATCCATCGCGCCGCGCTGCATGCAGAGTGCCGCGCTGGTCGCGTCGTTGACCGCGGTGAGCATGAGGATGGCGAGATCCGGCTCGATTTCGAGCGCCTGCGGCACGAGGTCGACGCCGCTGGTGCCGGGCATGCGGATATCCGAGAGCATCAGCGCTACCTTGTGGAGGCGCAGCTGCTGGAGCGCCTCGTCAGCGGAGCTTGCCGCAAAAACCTCGAACTGCTGCTGCTTCAGGTATTTCCGCAGCGCGTTCCGGATCGGCTCTTCGTCATCGACCACGAGGACGGTGACGACTCCCGCATGAGCGGTCAACCCGATACTCCTTGTGAAGCCAAGGCCAAACTAGGAATCGGCTGCGACGAACGCCAGGTCTACGGGAGCCGGAATGAGGCGTGCCGTATGGGCGCGCGCCAGCAATTCCGTCACGGCGCGCCGCCCCAGCGCACCGTAATCGACCGTGTAGGCGTTCACGTACATCCCTACGAACCGGTCCGTGCGGGCGGCGTCCAGTCCGCGGCTGAACCTCTGCGCGTGCCGCAACGCCTCCGCGCGATGAGCGAGCCCGTATTCGATGCTCGCCTTCAGGTCGCGCGCGATCGCACGCATCAGGTCGTCACCCAGATCGCGCCGCACCACATTTCCGCCGAGCGGCAGCGGGAGCCTCGTCTCGTGATGCCACCATTCTCCCATGTCCGCCCAGAGATGTAGCCCGCGGTCGGCGAAGGTGAGCTGCCCTTCGTGAATGAGCAGGCCCGCATCGGCGTTTCCCGCCGCGACAAAATCCTCGATCTGATCGAACGGGACCACGACGTGCCGCGCGGCCGGCTGATAGAGCCGCAGCGTCAGGAACGCGGTCGTCAACTCTCCGGGAACGGCGACGACACGCCCCGCCAGGTCTGCACGCGGGTCGGCGGGTGCCGGCTCTCGGGCGACGATGCGCGGGCCATAGCGGTCGCCGATGCTGGCACCATGCGCGAGCAGCGCGTAACGGTCCGCGAGATAGGCGTACGCGTGCACCGACACGGCGGTGACCTCCAACTCTCCCGCGAGCGCGCGCCGGTTCAGGCTTTCGATGTCGCCCAGCTCATGGACGTAGCGACGGCCCGCCGTGTCGATCTTTCCTTCCGCCATCGCCCAGAACATGAACGCGTCGTCGGCATCGGGACTGTGCGCGACATGGATGAGACGGGGAAGGGGGACGGGGGAAGAGGGACGGGTGATCACGAGGTGGGGCGAGCCCCGAGGACGCGGCCTGCTTCCGCTTTGAAACTCGTCAAGGCATCGAGGTGTGCATCCTGCGCATACTCGGGTCGCTGCTTGGCCATCTCCCCCGGCTCGTTGCGCAGGAAGTCCGCGTAGGCGCGCCGCTCCTGCACCGTGTTGCCCTGCTGCTGGTAGGCGTGGGCGCGCAGGATATAAATGAAGAGATGCGTGGGGATTGATTGCCGGATCGTGTCGGCCTGGGCGAGTGCGGCGGCCGCGTCCCCACCGGCAAGCTGGAGCAGGCCGACATGGTAGCGCGCATCAGCGCCCAAGGCCGGCAGCTGTGAGTAGGCCCCCAACGCCATCGGCAGAAAGAAGCTGACGCTGTCGCCTTTGCCGGCCTCCGCCAGGATCATGACGCGGTTGAACAGCCGGTTGGCTCGTTCTTCGGGGGACATCTGACTGATGTCGGGAGCGGTGAGCGGGGAGCGGGGAGCAGCGGGCGCCGCTCCCGGCTCCCGGCTCCCGGCTCCTCGCATGGCGACTACCGTCACGAGCGCGCCCAACGCGGCGCCGGCCAGGGCCCAGGGAAAGCCGGCACGCCACCCCGTAGCGTGCGCAGTGGCGATCGCGGCGCCGCACTTGTGGCAGAACCGCGCAGTGGCTGCGAGCTGCGCACCGCAGGCATGACAGGTCATAGGTGGGGGGAATGTAACCCGGGCTAGCGACCCGCACGAAAGCCGGTAGAGTAGGGGCCCATGGCGAGCACCGAATACGGCAAGCACATGGGGGAGTTGAAGCGCGGCGAGCAGCGCTGGGACGTCTACCTCGAGGGCCAGCCTGATGCGTCGCTGGGCGCGGTCCGGGGCCGCATCCACTTCGTGAGCGGTCAGCTCCACAAGGTTACCGGCTGGATTTTCCTCGAATGGAAGGAGAAGGATATTCAGGAGCGGTTCGGGGAGTTTTCGGCCGTGGAGCTGTTGCACTTCGTGGAAGCGCTGTAGCGCATTTGCTGCACATTCGGGTGCAGTTTGCACATTTCCACATCCCCAATCGCCGAATAGCCGTTTTTTATTGCAATTCGTGCACGGATTTCTTGACACCCCGCCGTAGGCCCTCTACCTTCCCATATGGCCCGCCGCTTGCAAAGCGTCTCATCGACTCGGGAAGGAGATCCCATTCAATGACAGCAACGCTGGAACCGACCGTCGGCGCCGGTGCGAAAGCGTCCACCGGTACGTCGCCGGCGGATGTGATCCGCCGCGCCAAGGAAGCAGGAGTGCAGATCGTGGACGTGCGCTTCACCGATCTGCCCGGCACCTGGCAGCATTTCTCGATTCCCTTGAAGGAGCTCGAGGAAGACACGTTCACCGACGGTTTGGGATTTGACGGCTCGTCGATCCGCGGCTTTCAGGCAATCAACGAGAGCGACATGCTGCTCCTGCCGGATCCGGCCAGCGCGTTCGTCGATCCGTGCCTGCAGGTCCCGACGCTCTCGCTCACCTGCGATGTCGTGGATCCGATCACTCGCGAGCATTACTCCCGCGATCCGCGCTATGTGGCGCGTAAGGCCGAAGCGTTTTTGAAGAAAAGCGGCGTCGCCACGACGGCGTATTTCGGTCCCGAGGCGGAGTTCTACATCTTCAATTCCGTGCGCTTCGACCAGAACGCGCACGAAGGTTACTACCACATCGATTCCGAAGAGGGCATCTGGAACAGCGGCGCGAACGGCACGGCCAACCTCGGCCACCGCCCGCGCCACAAAGAAGGCTATTTCCCGGTGCCGCCGACCGATCGTCTGCAGGACCTCCGCTCCAAGATCATGCTGGCGATGATCGCGTCGGGCATCGAAGTGGAAGTCCACCACCATGAGGTGGGGACGGCGGGCCAGACCGAGATCGACATGCGTTACAGCACGCTGACCCGCATGGCCGATCAGATCATGATGTACAAGTACATCGTCAAAAACGTGTGCGCCCAGAACGGCTACACGGCGACGTTCATGCCCAAGCCGATGTTCGGCGACAACGGCTCGGGGATGCACGTCCACATGAGCCTGTGGAACGGCACCAACAACCTGTTCTTCGACAAGGATGGCTACGCGTTGATCTCCGAGTCCGCGCGCTGGTACATCGGCGGGCTCATCAAGCATGCGGCGGCGCTGCTCGCCTTTGCGGCCCCGACGACCAACAGCTACCGGCGTCTGGTGCCGGGCTATGAAGCGCCGATCAACCTGATCTACTCGCAGCGCAACCGCTCTGCGATCTGCCGCATACCGATGTATTCGACGTCGCCGAAGGCCAAGCGGCTCGAGTTCCGGGCGCCCGATCCGTCGGCCAACCCGTACCTCACGTTCGCGGCGCTGCTCATGGCGGGTCTCGACGGGATCAAGAACAAGATCGAGCCGCCGAAGCCGATGGACGTGGACCTGTACGAGCTCGAGCCGGCCGAGCGCAAGCACGTGAAGAACACGCCGGGAAGCCTGCAGGAATCGTTAGCGGCGCTGGAAGCCGATCACGCGTTCCTGCTCGAGGGCGGGGTCTTCACGCAGGATCTCATCGACGTCTGGCTCGCGATGAAGCGGGCCAAGGATGTCGACGCGGTCGCGTTGCGGCCGCATCCCTACGAGTTCTTCCTGTATTACGACGCGTGAACTGAAGGACGGTAAGGGACGGTAAGGGACGGTAAGGGACGGTAAGGGAAACACTCTCTTACCGTCCCTTACCGTCTCTTACCGTCCTCACCAACCATGACAACAAAACGTGAGATCTTAGAGGCCGCCAAGAAGCAAGAGGTCAGCTCCCTGCTCCTGCAGTTCACCGACATCCTGGGCGTCAATAAGAATGTCGAGGTGCCCGAGAGCCAGTTCGAAAAGGCGCTCGAGGGGGACATCATGTTCGACGGCTCGTCGATCGAAGGCTTCGTCCGAATCGAGGAATCGGACATGGTGCTGCGGCCCGATCTGGACACGTTCCGCGTGTTGCCCAACGGTGACGCGGCCGGCAAGGCCGCCCGGGTGATCTGCGACATCTACAATCCGGACGGCTCGGCCTTCGCCGGCTGCACGCGCCAGGCGCTGCAGCGCCAGATCGCCAAGGCGAAGGCCCTCGGCTACGAGATGATGGCCGGTGTGGAGGCCGAGTTCTTCATCTTCCAGTTGGATGCGGACGGTGAGCCGACCACGGTGACGCACGACCACGGCGGCTACTTCGACCAGACGCCGGTCGATCGCGCCGAGGAGATTCGCCGCTTGATCGTGAAGGATCTCGTCTCGATGGGGTTCGAGGTCGAAGCGGGGCACCACGAGGTGGCGCCGGGGCAGCACGAGATCGACTTCCGCTACGCCGAGGCACTCGCGACGGCCGACAACCTCGCCACCTTCCGATTCATCGTGCGCAACGTCGCCTACCGCCACGGGTTCCTGGCGACGTTCATGCCCAAGCCGATCTTCGGCCAAAACGGCTCGGGGATGCACACTCACCAATCGCTGTTCCGGAAGGGGGCGAACGCGTTCCACGATCCCAAGGCGAAGTGGGAGCTCTCTTCGGTAGCGCTGAACTATATCGCGGGGCTGCTGGAGCACGCTCGCGGCTTCAGCGCGGTGACGAATCCGCTGGTGAACAGCTACAAGCGCCTCGTCCCGGGCTACGAGGCCCCCACCAACGTGGCGTGGTCGATGCGCAACCGGTCTCCGCTGGTGCGCATCCCCGACCGCCGCGGCATCGGCACCCGCTGCGAGCTGCGCATGCCAGATCCGTCGGCGAACCCGTATCTGGCCCTGGCGGTACAGCTGGCGGCCGGGCTGGACGGCGTCGAGCGCAAGCTCACCCCGCCCGATCCCGTGAACAAGAACATCTTCGAGATGAGCTTCCGCGAGCGGCGCAAATATCGGATCGATGAGCTGCCGCGCGACCTCCACGAGGCGTTGGACATGCTCGAGCGGGACGACGTCGTCCGTGACGCCTTGGGCCCGCACATCTACGAGCGGTTCGTCGAAGCCAAGCGCGAGGAATGGCAGGAATACATCGGCCGCGTGAGCGAATGGGAGGTGGAACGCTACCTGGCCCAGTACTGAACGTCGCACCCCCTCTCCCCTTTCCCCACCAATCTGCACCCCTTCCCCTGCTGGCATAGTGTATGCACATTCGTGCATATAGTGCATGAATTGACATACAATCGTGCTGGCTTTGTGCCGGCTGTGTTGCACAGTGTACGCAAAAATGTGCATATTATGCACCAACCCACTGACACCACGAACAACTGAGGGGGACATGGACGCCAACACCGTTGCCATCAACTTCGTCTGGACGCTGGTCGCCGGTTTCCTCGTGATGTTCATGCAGACCGGCTTCGCGCTGGTCGAAACCGGCTTCACGCGCGCGAAGAATGCCGCGCACACCATGACGATGAACTTCATGGTGTACGGTATCGCGATGTTGGCCTACTGGGCGGTGGGCTTCGCGCTGCAGGCGGGCGGCGTGGGACCGCTAAGCACGCTGGGCGGCTACAATCAACTGTCGCATGAAGTCTCGGTAACGATCGGTGGGAAGTCGTGGGGCCTGTTCGGAGGAACCGGGTTCTTCCTCACCGGCGTCGCCTACACCGCACCGGTCTTCGCCTACTTCCTGTTCCAGATGGTATTCATGGACACGGCGGCCACGATCCCGACAGGAGCGCTGGCCGAGCGGTGGAGGTTCGTCGCGTTCGCCGTGTTCAGCGTGTTCGTCGGCGCCTTCATTTATCCGATCTACGCCAACTGGACGTGGGGCGGCGGCTGGCTCGCCATGCTCGGCAAGAACCTCGGGCTCGGTCACGGCCACGTCGACTTCGCGGGATCGTCCGTGGTGCACATGACGGGCGGTGTTATGGCGTTCATCACCGCGATCCTGCTGGGCCCGCGGCGCGGGAAGTACAACGCCAACGGAACGGCAAACGCGATCCCGGGCCACAACATCCCGATGGCATTGGTCGGCACGTTCATCCTTGCCTTTGGATGGTTCGGGTTCAACGCCGGCTCGACGCTGGCGGGCTCTGACCTGCGCATCGGGGTCATCGCGACGAACACGATGCTGGCTGGGGCGGCGGGAGGGATCACAGCGATGCTCTACGTGTGGCGCAAATACGGCAAGCCCGATCCCTCGATGCTCGCGAACGGGACGCTGGCCGGACTGGTGGCGATCACGGCGCCGTGCGCCTTCGTCACGGCCCCATCCGCCGTCCTGATCGGCGGTGTGGCGGGAGTGCTGGTGTGCGCGGCGGTGCTTTTCATCGAGCGTTCGCTGAAGATCGACGATCCCGTGGGCGCCATCTCGGTGCACGGGGTGTGCGGCCTGTGGGGGATTCTGTCGGTCGGCCTCTTGGCGGACGGCACGTATGGGGCCGGCTGGAACGGCGTCGACGGCGCGGTGCGCGGATTGTTCTACGGCGACGCGTCGCAGCTCCTCGCCCAGCTGGTGGGCGGCGTGGCCAATTTCGTGGCCGTCGGCGCCATGGCGTACGGCGCCTACAAGGTCACCGGCCTCGTGGTCGGCGGCCATCGCGTTTCGCCTGAAGTTGAGGAGCTCGGTCTCGACGTGCCGGAGATGGGTGTGGAGGGTTACCCCAACACGCCGGAACCTTCGACGGTGGTGATCTTGAGCGAGTCTGTGACGGTGCCCGCGGAAACGGCCTTCGAGCCCCAGCCGGAGGCGATCTGATGCGTCCCGTCACGCTTGCAGGTCTGTTGCTGGTGCCGGAATTCTTGGCAGCGCAGGGCAACGCATCGACCGACGCGCTGAAGCTCACTGGTTTCGCCGAGGCGTCCTACGCCTATTCCCGGCACAGCAGCGGGGACACGCTCATCGTGGGGCGGCTGTACGACCGCCTGCAAAACCGCTTCACTCTGAACGCGCTCGGGGTCGTGTTGGACAAGCCGTATGACCCCGCGAAGCGGAGCGCCGGGTTCCACGTCGAGGCCCTGTTCGGCCAGAACGCAACCGTCATCAAGGCGGGGGGAGGCGCGCTGGACCTCGGCACCCAGGGCGATATCCCGCACCTCTACGTCACCCTCAACCTCCCAACCGCGAATGGGAGCGGCGTGCAGTTCAAGGCGGGGCGCATTCCGACCCTCCTGGGTCTGGAAGTGATCGAGACCGTCGCGAACCCCAACTGGTCGCAGGGCAACCAGTTCATCTACGTCGAGAACTTCACCGGCGTGGGTGTGAGCGTCGAAACGAAGCTCAATCGGCACTTGGACGTGCAGCTGCGGGTGATCAACGGTTGGGACCAGGTTTCGGACAACAACAACCGCAAGTCGCTGATGGGGCGTGTGGGGATCTCCCCCGATACGCTCACCGCGATCGGCGTCGTCGGGTTCTGGGGTCCGGAGCAGCCCGGCGACAACACGGCGAATCGCTACGGCGTCGAGACCCTGGTCTGGCGGAAGCTCGGCAGGGCGCAGCTGTGGGTTCAGGGTGACTACGGTCGCGAGCACGCGAACCCGGCCCTGCCGGACCCCGCGCAGGACGCGCAGTGGTGGGCGCTGGGTGGTTGGGTCACGTACCATGTCAGCACAGCGGTCGGTCTGGCGTTGCGGGGCGACTATGTGAATGACGAGAACGGCGCGCGTACCAGCGGGTCGTTGGGCTTTCCGGCGAACACCGGGCACAAGATCGGGAGCGGCACCGCCACGTTGAACATCCGCGCGTGGCCGGATGCTGTCGTCCGGCCCGAGATCAGGTACGATCGATCCACGCTGGCGGCGTTCAACGGCAAGAAGGATCAAGTCAGCATCGCGCTGGGCGTGGCGTATATCTTTTGACGTTACCTGATGACAGCGCTTCACACGTTGGTCCTGATCGCCGGGGCGGGGGCTGCCTCGGCGTGCGACATCCTGCCGCATCCGGGCGACACGCAGGGCGTGCAACAGGCGGGGCGGTGGGAGCAGCATGGCCGGATCAGCGTCCGGCCCGATCCCCGCTACACGCTGGTGCGCCTCGAGGTCGACACGAACGTCGTCGAGCGCCACGACGTGGTGCTGGCGCGCTTCGACTTCAATCCCAGTGAAGCCGAGGGCGACGAGTACTCCCTGACTGTCGCCCTGGATCTCGGCGACGCGCGTCGCCTGTCGGCAAATCATCCGTACGCACTCGGCGACTCGATTCCCGCCTACGCGACGGTGACGTGCCTGTGCCGGCCGCTCCGGCCGGACTCGGTGCGCGGGAGCTACGTAATGCAGACGCGGGGATCACGGCAGCTCGCCGGGCGCATCGACGCGACGCTTTATTTCACCGCGTGGAACGACTCAACCAGGCACGCCACCTATCGGTTGCGGCAACGAATCCACGGAGTCCGTCCCTGATGGCGGTTGGGCGGTTCGGCGGTTTGGCGGTTGGGGTGGTTGCGTTGCTAACCGCTCAACCGCTTAACCGCCTAACCGCCCAGTCTGACTCTCACCCGCCCGTCCAGACGATCGACACCATCATCATCGAGAATCGCAACATTTTCGATCATGAAGACGTCGCCCCGGATTGGGTGTCGCACCTGGCGAATCGGCTGCACATGCGGACCCGCCCGTGGGTGATCAAGCGGCGGCTGCTGCTGAATCGCGGTGACCCCTTCGATTCGGCGCGGATGGCGGAGAGCGAACGCGCGCTGCGTACCCTGGGGGTGTTTCGCGCGGTGCGCGTGGATACCGTGCGTGCCGCGCCGGGCGGCAGACTCGCGCTGCGTGCCGTCACGGCCGATGGTTGGAGCACGCAGCCGCAGGCGAGCTTTTCCAGCGTCGGCGGCGACAAGACCTGGGGTGTCGGACTCGTGGAGCGCAATTTCCTCGGGACGGCAACGGAGCTGTCGCTCATCTACGGCAAGAACCCCGATCGCCGTCGTCTCGATTTCGAATTCATCAACTCGCAATTCTTCGGGCGACGCACGCTGCTCATCCTGCGTCACTCCGACTTGTCCGACGGGCGTCACGGCGAATGGACGCTGGGGTTGCCGTTTCACGAGACCGCGGCACCGCATTCTCTGGAGACGTACGGTGAATTCGCCCAAGAGCGCGTGCTGCGCTTTCGGGACGACGTGCTGCAGGGCAGCACGCGCCATCATTTGTTGCGCATCGGCGTGATCGGCGGCATCGCCGCGTCCGCGACGAGCCACCGGTACACGCGGTTGTGGGGCGGCTGGGAGTGGCGCCGCGAGGACTTCGCGGACAGCACGACCGGGCGCGTTCCGTACTCCGTGTTCACGACGGCGCGGGCCGGCATCGACGTCGGTTCGGGGCGATTTCGCGTCCTGGAGCACTTCAACTCGTACGCCCGGCGAGAGGACGTGGATCTGTCGCCCACGTTTCGGGCCGGCATCGTGCTGCAGCCCGGGGTGCGAGGGGGTGTGGGTTACGAGGTGAGCGGGCAGACGTCGGCCGTCTGGAACCGCGGCTTTGCGCTGTTGCGAGTCGCGGGCAACGGCCTGGACTCGACGCGGACGCAGGCGCAGTTGACCGTCGTGAGTCAGAACGTCGGCGGCCATACGCTGATCGCTCACGCCGAGGGCGGCGTCGTGACGCATCCGAAGCCGGGCGCGGAATTCGATCCGTGGATCGTGCAGCGCGGGCCGCGGCTGTTCGGCGTGCACGACTTCACGGGCACGCGCATGACCTGGTTCGTGCTCGAGGACCGGATCCTGGTGGCGGACGACGTGCTGGGATTGCTGGCGATCGGCCTCGCGCCGTTCGTCGATTACGGCGGTGCGTGGTATGGCGACGAGGCGCCGCGGCAGGGCGGCGATGCCGGGTTCTCGTTCCGCTTCGGCCCGACGCGCGCGGTGCGCGGCGAAGCGGCCGAGCTGGCGTTCGGGTATCGCTTCGGGCAGGTGCGCGGCAAGCCGTGGGCGGTCACGTTACGCAAAGGCTTTTCCTTCTAAGAGGATGACGATGAGCGTCGACTGGATCGGTTGGCTCGCGACCGCCGTGTTTCTCGTGTCCTACTTCACGAGACAGCAGGTGTCGCTGCGGCGCGTGCAGGGCGGAGCGGCCTTGTTGTGGGCGCTGTACGGCGTGATGATCCATTCGCTGCCGATCATCGTGGCGAACATTCTCGTCGCGGGCGCGGCGGTGATGTCGTCGTTCAGGAAGCCTTCCGCTTTGGCTTCTCCTCCATGAGCGCCATCGGGTTGTTGTCGGGGTCGTGAAAGAACGCCATCCATAGGTCGTAGTCGGCCGCTTCGTGCACGCGGTGCGGCTTGTCCACGAATTTGACGCCGCGCTGCGTGAGCGTGCGATGCTGCTGCTCGATGTCTTGCACGCGAAAGTAGAGAAACGACCCGGGGTGATCCTGCTCGGCATTCTCGGGCGGCGACAGCATGAGCCGCACCGGGCCGACCTGGAAGAACGCCAGAGACGGCGGCGCCTGAAACAAGAGCGGCAGGCCCAGGGTGTCGCGGTGGAAGCGGACGGCGCGTTCGATGTCGTGGACGACGTTGGTGACTTGGGCGAGCTCCATTGCTCCTCCGCGGGAAGTAGTTAGCTTTAGCTAAGTAATTATGGAAACATCCTCCCGTCAAGCCCCAGCGCGGGTCGTCGCGGACCGGGTGCACTCCGCGGCGATCCACCTGCTGCGGCGGCTTCGGGTCGAGGACAAGGCCATGGGCCTAACCGCCCCGCGGGCATCGGTATTGTCGGTGCTCGTGTTCAGGGGACCCGTGACCATGAGCGCCCTCGCGGAAGCAGAGCAGGTGCGGCCGCCCACCATCACCCGCCTCGTGGATGGATTGGAGCGGCGCGGCCTCGTGCGGCGAGTCGGCGATCGCGACGACGGCCGAGTTCAGTTGGTCGAAGCGACGGCAGCGGGGAAGCGGCTGCTGCAGAAGGGACGCGCGCGTCGCGTCGCGCGACTCGCGCGGGGCGTCGCGCGCTTGTCAGCGGACGATCAGCGCGTGCTGGCTCGCGCCGCAGACTTGATGGAACAGGCCCATTTGGTGACTTTTGAACCCCTGGCGCCGTAGCCAAGTGGTAAGGCAGAGGTCTGCAAACTCGGCCCCGCTATGCGGGGCCGTTGTTTTTTCCGCAGGTTTCCGCACGAAGGGACGCCATTTGCAGTCATTCGCAATCACCCTCCGGCACAATCTCCGGCACAGCAGCACCAGGGCGAAACACGATCCACTGACCTCAGAGTTGGCCTGGCCGTCGAGCTCGCGGGCCTCGAGGAGAGCACCCGATCTCGGATCTAGAGCAGCATTAAGCCTTACGCTCCGCTCTCTGGCGCCGCTGACAACGGCTCCTCGGTATGAGAATACCGCAGGAGATAGTCCACATGGACGTAGTCCCGGACCCGCACCACCTTTCTGTCCCGCCACCACAGTTTCATGGCGGCAACCGGGAGCCAGTCGGCGCCGGCCTTCCGCCAATGCACGATGAGGAGCTCCCCATCCACCCGCGCCAGGGACAACTTCCACTC